>QQTW01000787.1_pt1 | contig 20764 bp, 22 predicted proteins | sample 1904831 | NCBI WGS metagenome assembly QQTW01 (sample SAMN09435610, study PRJNA476489) | Subsurface metagenome, whole genome shotgun sequencing project. | reverse complement strand
AGCTGGCAAAAGCCTCTATTCTAAAATTATAGAGGTATAGCCATGCTAAAAATTTCAATGGTGCTGTGGTGGAGCGGCGGGGTTATCCTCGCCGCTATTGCTGTAATAGTGTTTGTCTTGTACTTTCGCGGCACCGATCATTGGGTTGAAGCTGATAACATTTATGCAGCCAGAATTGCCGCAATTAAGGAAGCAAAACACAGCATTCATTTTGAAACATTTTTCATGACTCCAGGGCGACGAGCGCAGGACTTTGCTGAAGCGATATGCGATCGCGCAAATGCTGGGGTTGAGGTGCTAATGATTATCGACCATCACGGCTCAAAAAAGATATCAAAGCGTTACTGGAAAAGATTAAAAGCTTGTGGAGTAGATATTCGCTTTTTCAATAAATTTAATTGGAAAGCACCAATCGATTATTTTGCTCGGACTCATTGGAAGTTGTTAGTAATTGACAACAAAAAAGCCCTAATTGGCGGCGCTGGGATTTCAGATTTTTGGGATGGACTAGACAATATTAAAGATACTGGTCCTTGGTACGATTTTGAAATGAGCTTTACTGGGGAAATTGTAGCGGCTTTGCAAGGTATGTTCATGCAGCATTGGACTTACGTTCATGGCACGGCGGATCTAAATATCAAAGCATTTAATCCCCAACCAACAACCGATCCAGTAATTATGGTGACGGCGGGTGACGATCCTTCCTATCGTTCTTCCTCAGTAAAAGCTTTATTTTTAACCAGCATTCACGCAGCGAAAAAAAGAATATGGATTTCTAGCCCTTACTTTTTGCCCGATCGCAATTTGAGGGCATCTTTAATTATTGCTAAAAAAAAGGGGGTCGAAGTTCGGATCTTAACTAATGGCTCTCAGTGTGACAAAAAGTTTGTTTATTACGCTTCTTGCGAACTATACGGCGATTTACTAGCTGCCGGAGTTGAAATCAATGAGTATCAGCCCAGTATGATGCACGCCAAAGCCTTGCTGCTTGATGATTGTTGGGTTAGTACAGGCAGCGCCAACTTCGATCCGCGTAGCTTTTTTCATAATGACGAGCTTGATATCTCCACCGCCCAACCAGAACTGGTAAAACATATCGAAAACCTATTTATTACAGGGTTTTCTCGGTGCAAGCAAATAAATAGCCATGCTTGGCGCAAGCGAGAACTTTGGAAAAGAGTATTGGGGCGCGTGGTGTTATTTTTCCAATCGCAGTTGTAATTGAACCCGCGCTAGTAGCTGCAAAAATGTTAAAATCCTGCCTGAGAAATGTAGGGGAAAATCGATGCCAGTATCTACTCAGGAAATCAAATTTGGTACAGATGGCTGGCGAGGAATAATTGCCGATGATTTTACCTTTGATCGCCTAACTTTAGTCGCGCCGATTGCTGCCAAAGTATTGGCACAGACTTACGGCTCTACGGCAGGCAACAATATCATTATTGTGGGGTACGATCGCCGTTTTATGGCAGAAACTTTTGCCCAAAAAACCGCCGATGCAGTGGTCGCCGCAGGTTTTGATGTACTCTTAGCTGGTGGCTACGCCTCAACTCCGGCTTTTAGTTGGGCAGTCAAGCACTACAACGCAATAGGTGCGTTAGTTATCACCGCAAGTCACAATCCTGGTAGCTACTTGGGCTTAAAAGTTAAAGGCGCTTTTGGGGGTTCTGTACCAGAAGAAGTTACTAGACAAATTGAAGAATTATTATCTGTCGCATCATCTCCCCCGACTAAACCTGGTACGCTGCAAACCTTCGAGCCTTGGGGTAATTATTGCCGAGCTTTGGCGCAAAAAGTAGATATAAATCAAATTAGAAGCCGCATTACTTCGCGCAAATTAACGGTATTTGTTGATGTGATGCACGGTGCTGCTGCCGGAGGGATGGCGCAAATATTGGGCGTACCCGTACAAGAAATAAATAGTAAGCGCGATCCGTTATTTGGTGGTGGTGCGCCGGAACCATTACCCCGTTACCTATCTAAGTTATTTCGCACGATGCGGACTCATAATCGTACCAAAGCTGCAGGTAGTATAGCTGTCGGCTTTGTATTTGATGGTGATGGCGATCGCATTGCGGCGGTTGATGGGCAAGGAAATTTTCTTTCTTCCCAAGTTTTAATTCCAATTTTGATCCAACACTTAGCTGCCAAACGCGGTTTAACAGGGGAAATTGTCAGGACAGTAAGCGGTTCGGATTTAATTTCGCGCGTTGCCGAAATGTACCATTTGCCCGTGTATGAAACCCCTGTGGGTTACAAATATATCGCCGATCGAATGCTAGTAAGTAACGTGTTGCTAGGCGGTGAAGAATCAGGAGGAATTGGCTACGCCGATTATATTCCCGAACGCGACGGCTTATTATCGGCCTTGTATTTGCTAGAAGCGATTTCTGTTGCGCAAATGGACTTAAGCGAACTCTATAAGGGCTTGCAAGCTAGGACAAACTTTCATTCGGTTTACGATCGCATTGACCTACCTTTGGCGAGTATGGACGTGCGCAGTCGGCTATTAAACCAGTTGCAAACCCAGCCTCTACAAGAAATTGCTGGGAAATCAGTAGTAGATTGTCTCAGCATTGACGGCTACAAATTTCGTTTGGCTGATGATAGTTGGCTAATGATTCGGTTTAGCGGTACAGAACCCGTCTTGCGTTTGTATTGCGAAGCCCCGACTATTGGGCAAGTGCATCAAACTCTCGCTTGGGCGAAAGAGTGGGCAGAATAGGAATACAAGGAAAATAAATGTATGGGAAAAATACTTGTAGTCGCTACCGGAAATCCTGGAAAGTTGCAAGAAATGCAAGCTTATTTGACAAGTTTAGATTGGGAATTGCAACTAAAGCCCAAGGAATTAGAAATTGAGGAGACGGGTGCAACTTTTGCCGCGAATGCTTGCCTCAAAGCCTCCCAAATTGCCAAAGCAACCGGAAACTATGCGATCGCCGATGACTCTGGCTTAGAAGTTGCGGCTCTCAATGGCGCTCCGGGCATCTATTCGGCTCGTTATGGCAAAGATGACTCCGAGCGAATTTCGCGCTTATTGACAGAGTTAGGAGACACTGTAAATCGGCAGGCGCAGTTTGTTTGTGCTGTGGCAATTTCTGATCCAACCGGAGAAATCGCGCTACAAGAATTGGGGGTTTGCCAGGGTGAGATTCTTTACCATCCGCGCGGTACGGGTGGTTTTGGCTACGATCCGGTGTTTTACGTTCCAGATTACCAAAAGACTTTTGCCCAAATGCCAAAAGAATTAAAGCACAAAGTTAGCCATCGCGGGCAAGCATTTGAGGCATTACTTCCCAAATTGCAGGGGTTATAGGGGCGCAATGCCTTGCGCCCGCTAATATCGTTACACAGCTTCTAAATTCTTTTCCCCTGTACGAATGCGAATTACTTGCTCTACGGGTGAGATAAAGATTTTGCCATCGCCGATTTCACCAGTTCTTGCGGCTGCAATTACTTTATCGACCACCATATCTACTTGACTATCTTCAACGACAATTTCTACTTTGAGTTTTTGCAAAAACTCAACAGTGTACTCCGAACCGCGATAGCGCTCAGTTTGTCCTTTTTGTCGTCCAAAGCCTCGGACTTCTGAAACTGTCATCCCAACAATTCCAGCGTTTACTAGGGCAATTTTTACCTCATCTAGTTTGAATGGTCGGATAATGGCTTCAACCTTTTTCAATTTCTTCACTCCTTACTGCGTGTAGCACTTTATTAGAGAGTTTACCAAGTATTTCAATCGGTACAATACTAAAATATTTCCCTACCTAAATGGTGATAGATTAAACGCGCTAGTCCTAACGTATTTAATATCCAAAGACATTGAATATCATTCAACCGTACAAGTAATGCGTAACAATTAATACAATTCTGCTCAAAGTTATCGACTACGTACCAAAGGGCGCATCATAAAATAGCCCGCACCAAAAGCTGTAACTATAATTAATACAATAGCGATCGCCAGCGACCAGCCGCTAATTTCAGAAACTCGTTCTGGCGCTTGGCGGCGATAGCGCCCTTGTTCAAGTTCGGTAATTTCTGGCGATGAAGTAGCTGCTTTGGGAAAAAAGGGTAATACTCCCTCCTTGGCTGTAGGTACTTGACTTGAATGCGGTGGCGACAAGCGGTTAGCTACGGGCTTGGGGATGGTACGGTGATTGTTATTTGCTTGTCGCCAGTACAAAACCGAGTCTATAGCTTTATCCAATTCTTGTTGCAGTTGTTGATTTTGTCTGAGTAATTGCTGGTTTTGAGCATTTAAAGACTCAGACAACGCTTTAGCAGCTTGTAACTCGGTGGCTAATTCTCTGTACACCGAGACTGGTACAGAGGGCGCAGCGACAGTAGGGTTCGATAAGTTCCGATCTGGAGTAGGGCGCGATCGCATGGGCAAATTTGCTTAAAGGTTGGTACGCACGTTGTAGCTATTTTCATAGATTAGCTACAGCTAGTCTTTAAGACTATGCCCAACCTTACTGGAAATCTCAACAATTTCAACGTTATTTTTCTAAAAATGTAGAAATTTTTAAACTTTACCCTGCATTTTCACCACAAAGCGCAAAAAAGTGTCCTACAGGTCCTTGTCCTTTACCTATACTTAAAGAGTGCTGCAAGGCATTAGTAACATAGGTTTTTCCTCTTTTTACAGCCGTAAACAAATCTTGAGATAAAGCCAAATTAGCAGCGATCGCGGCTGCCAACGTACACCCTGTACCATGAGTATTATTAGTTTCTACTAGGGTTGTAGTCAAAGTCTCCATTTGTTGCCCATCAAACCACACATCAACGCCGCGCAAGTCGCCTTTCATACCCCCGCCTTTGACCAATACCGCCTTCGCACCTTGCTTGTAGATACTCCGAGCGGCAGCTTGCATATCTGCTAGAGTATGAATCTCTAAGCCTGTTAATATTTGTGCTTCGTAGCAGTTGGGAGTAACAAGTATTGCTTGAGGAATTAGTTTGTCGCGCATAGTTGACTTTGCGCTGTCATCAATTAATTGCGCCCCAGTCCGCGATACCATTACCGGATCTACGACTAATTTATCAATTTTCAAGCTTTCTACTTGCTGGGCTACAGCAGCAATAATTTCTCTATTTAGCAGCATTCCAGTTTTCGCCGCCTGTACGCTGATATCTTCTACCACTGCTTGTATCTGCGCTACCACCGATTCTACGGGCAACGCATCCACCCGCGTCACTCCCAAAGTATTTTGCGCTGTAACGCATGTCAGGGCGCTAGTACCGTGAACGCAGTGAAAGGCGAAGGTGCGTAAATCTGCTTGAATCCCTGCACCGCCGCCACTATCTGAACCTGCAATTGTTAAAGCAACTTTTACCACAGATTTTTAAGAAACTTGAGAATTTTGAACTACATTTTGTTGGTAAACTTTGGGCAATCCCCACCAAGGAACATTAGGATGTTCGTGGTGTTCGTAATGATAGCCAAAATGATAACAAGTGATGAAAGATAGCCAAGTTGGTAAAGGATTGGTCTGGGCGCAATGAGTATTTTTGTATCCCTCATCTGGCTCTTTATGGGGTGTAAAAGTACCAAAATAAAATAGTTGTACTGAGCTTAAAATTGAAGGAATAACCCAAAATAAAGTTAAGTTTTTTTCTGGAATATGTAATGTAAAAAGAATGACATTATATAAAGCCATCAATGACAGCAATCGCGTCCAACTCCAATAACGCAGCATAAAATAAAAGTACCAAGCAAAGAAGTTTTTATGCTTACTGTTATGAAAATCTGGATCTAATTCGCTGGCAGGATTGTGATGATGAAGCCAATGTTTTTTTTGCAGTTTTTCGTATGAAAAAAGTGCGTACAAACCTACAGATAAAGCACCAACGAAGTTATTTATTTTTAAATTGCTAGGAAATACGGCTCCGTGCATGGCATCATGAGCAGTAATAAATAACCCTGTATAAAGGAACGTTTGTAAGGCTATTAGTGGTAAAAGCAATAAATTATTAACTTCCGATACATCAACGGACATTAATAAACACCAGCTTGATGCCCATATACCAATAATGGCAAATGCCACGAAAAGTCCACTATACGAATTTTTACTACTTACCATTCGCGTATTTTACTTGATTGCAGGATAAATTTTATCATTTTATTATCTTATCTTGACAACCATAGCTAATTGTCTGCCCTTGGGTACAATCGCTCTTTATTTCTCAAACTAACTATGTATACTTCTCTAGATATACATTAGTTTTAGGCTGGCTTCATTTGATAATTAATTAGCTTTGAAGCTGGACTATTATTGTTGCCCGATATTAGTGTATACCTAAAGTATACAATTTGCAATAAATCATTTAAGCTTGAATTTTAAAGTTATCCAGACTTAGATAAAAAATAATTGTGTCCGTTGCTATAAAAACCTAGGAATTTTAATCAATATATAGCTTGAAGATTTCTACCAAGGGAGAGAGGTTGCAAAGAACCTGCAAATAACTAATAGATATTATTAAAACCAATATTTGTATAAGTATGGCTCCTACAGTTTTAATTACTGGCGCATCCCAAGGTATCGGTAAAGCAACAGCGCTTTTATTTGCTCAAAACGGTTACAATCTCGTTCTAGCATCTCGGCGAGTAGAAACTTTGACCGCCACAGCGCAAGAATTACAAGTTTTAGGTCAGCAAGTTCTAAGTATTCCCTGCGATGTTAGAGATCCCCAACAAGTAGCAAACTTAGTCAATAAAGCCTTGGCAGAATATGGCAGTATTGACGTGCTAGTTAACAATGCAGGTATTTATAGTTCGGGAACTGTAGAAGATTTTTCTTTAGACGATTGGCATCAAACCATAGATACAAATTTGTGGGGATATATTCATACAATTCACGCCTTACTGCCTTCGATGCTTGCTAGAGGTAGCGGTACAATAGTAAATTTAGTTTCTATAGCGGGTAAAGTACCTATTGCTTATTTAGTTCCTTACTCTACTAGCAAATTTGCGGTTGCGGGTTTAACCCAATCCATGCACTCGGAACTAAAACCTAAAGGCATCCACGTCTGCGGAATATATCCAAATGTAATTAGGAGTAGCTTGCTGGAACGAGCAATTTTTCGCGGTAAAGACGAAGAAGATGCGGCGGCGCGTCGAAAGCAACTCGAACAAGTTGTAAGTGTCCCTGTGGTAGAAAAGCCAGATGATGTAGCCAAGGCTGTATGGGATGCCGTAAAAAATCAGCGTGCTGAAATTTTAGTTGGTTCTGCTAGTGTATCCAAAGCAGCTTACGGTTTAATGCCTGGTTTCATGCAGTGGTTGTTTAGACAAGGTTTCAAGCAAAAAACTTAGCGATCTATACACGCATTTAGTAACGCCCAGAAATTGAAATTATTGCCTTCCGCCTAGAGTTTAAACCAAAAGTTTTTCATCTAAAGTTAACAGCTCAAAAAATCTAGGCGAGAGCGAAAAAAACCCAGCTACCAATTTCTATCTTGGCTTCATAAAACGGTTCCACTGGCGGCTTTTTTCTGCGAGGAGAAGATCAGCTAGTAAATAGCCTTCCAAGCTTTTACAGTTCCTTTGCCGATTTCACTGTCTACAGTCTCTCCACTTCTAGTCACAAGTCTAATGTCTATATTGCCAACAGGTGAATTGTGTAAAGCTTTGGCTAACTCATCGCTGACAGCAAAAATACTGTTTTGTCCCTTTAATCGAAAAACTTGCTCGCTAACTTTGATGAATAGTTCGATCGCTTCTCTTGGATTATTGCTGTCACATACTGACGATAACGAACTACGATAGAAACTATGTCCTGAAAAACAATTGCGATCGCTATCTGCTAAAAGAAAGCGAATAGATTTACGACTCCAAAGGCTGACAACTTCAGTTCTCGTGTGGTCGTTCAGCAATTGTCGATAAAAATAGTTCCTGTCAAATACTGCTAAATAATCTCCTTCAAAAGGGTCTGTAACTTTAACGGGTTGTGACCAAGGCACATTCAAGCTTGCTCCCAGTGCTGCTGACTCAACAATAGGCAAATCTGCGGCGATCACTTTAGAATGCTGAACTAAACTTGTAACTGTCGCAGTCATAGTTACAGCGATGGTCAATGCAGTCCATCTAACTAATGTATACTTAGCCAAGTTCCCAAATAATTGACGTTGCTGGCTTTTACATCTCGTCTTGCTCATAGCGTGATTCCAGATTCTTCTTTTTGATGCCAATAAAGCTATGTACTCAAAGTATAACTTTTCATCAAGCAAGGGCAGTGGCGATCGCAGAGTAAATTAGATTGAGGTCACACTTCAAAAGGTGTTGAATCAATCACTTTACTATGCCAACTAAAAAAGAAAACAGTGGGTGTGGGAGTATTCCATTTTCATTAATCCTAGTGATGTTAGGCGTTGGTTATTGGGGATTCCGCCAGCTAGATAGTCTAGATATCAGCAAATTTTTACCGAATAACCAGCAACCAGTTATTACTAATTCGACTCCTGCACCTAGTCAGCGCGTACCTGTTGCTAATTCTCCCCTTCCTCAAGTCACACCGACAAAGACTAAGCTACAAACACCAATACCCGTAACTCTCAAAAAATCTCCATCGCCTCCTACTGTTTGGGAAAAAAAAGCAATTAGGGGAATTTATTTAAGTCGGTATCAAGTGACGAATAATGCCAGCGAACAAACGATTCGCGAACGAGTGCGGTATTATCGCGCTCAAGGCATAAATACAATTATTCATGGAGTGTGGGGTAATGGTTGCACGATGTATAACAGCGATGTCATGCAACAAACATTTGGCTACAAAAGCTGTCCTAACCAATTTCAAGCACAATGGTTAGATTGGTTGATTGATGAAGCTCACAACCAAGGAATGCAAGTACACGCCTACTTTGAAAAAGGGATTAAAATTGATAAAAATAGCCCAATCTTTGACCTAGCAGTTTCTAAAAAATGGATTGTACCGGGAGTCGATAAAACCTACTCTGGCATCGATCATTATGTTTTGGATGTAGAGATTCCAGAAGTTGCTAATTTATTTAAAAAGATATCAGTAGAATTTGTCCAAAGGTATCCAGAAATAGATGCAGTGCAGTGGGATGACTATCTAGGTTATCATGCCGAATTGCCCGGAAAAATAGACCGTACAGCTTCTTTAACCAAGTTTGTGCAGCAAATGAGAACAGACATCAAGAAAGCTAATCCGTCTGTTAGTTTCGACCTTTGCCATCATAATCCTTATTGGAGCAAACGTTATTTTGCGGCAGATTGGCAAAAATGGAATGTTGATCGCGTTTTCATTCAAAATTATAACGATGCTAATTTTAAGCAAGAACTTGAATATGCCAAAAACTATGCGGGAGTTGCAATTACAGATCAGCAATTGTCTCGCCTCAAAGAACTAATTTCTAACTCCAAAATCAAGAGTATTTTAGTATTCCCTTCCACTGGGAAACCCGAAGAAACGGCGGCTTTAGTTAAAAAAATTACTCAATGAACCAAACCGCACCCCCGCTAGATACGCGAAAAACCTTAGCCACTCAAATTTACGCTGTCACTGTGTATACCGACCAAGCTTTGGTAACGCGGCGCGGAACAGTAACGCTAACAGGAGAAGAAAAAGAACTGGCGATCGCATTATTGCCCCAATCTCAACAAGAACTATCTTATCAATTTACCGTAGAGCATCCACCAGATATCACAATTATTGGTTTAGATATGTGAGTTGATTTTTGATCAAATGGGCGGCTAATTCGCAAAATCCCTCACCTTCGGCGGCGTTTGTAATATAGGTTGGTTGGTGCTGCATTTGGTTCGCATAGTCTCGCACGTTCGCCACTCCTACAGAATGCTTAAAGTGACTTGGATTAAATAAGCTTTCATCGTTGGGGCTATCGCCCACAGTGACAACTTGCTCTAAGGTAAATTGCGGAAGATAATCGCGCAGCACTTGGATTAATCCTACGGCTTTATCTTGGCTTGACGGCTTAATATGACACTGCACGTTGCTATAAGTAAAACCCCAGCCTAATTGAGCGCACAATTGTCCTAATTGTTGCAGTTCTTCTACCTGCAAAGATTGCACATCAAAAGTCCAATCTGTCAGGCGAAAGCAATTATCAGCAGATTCGCAGATATAAGGAAATTCTCGTTGGAGTTTAAAAAACATCTCCTTTAACTGCTGTCTATGGCTAGTTAAATCAGTGATTGCGTTTAGAAATACAGGTAAATTTTCCTCATTAGCATAGTATAAACCGCCATTTTCGGCGATCGCACCAGCAATGGGCAAATAGTTCGCAAGTCCGCTCACCCAACCCGCCGAGCGTCCAGTTGTAACTATAACTTGAATATTTGCAGCCGCCAAATCTGCAAAGGCTTGGAGTAAAGCTGGCGTAAATTTACCCCCTTGGGTTAAAGTCCCATCCATATCGGTAGCAATTAGGCGAATATCACCTAAAAAAGCCGCATCTCGAAGTTCATCAGCCATTAAGTTACCGCTATACAATCAATTTCTACCAACACATCCTTGGGTAAGCGGGAAACTTGAACGCAAGCACGGGCGGGAGCGGTAGCTTCAGCAAAGTATTGGCTGTAAACAGAGTTCATGGTGGCAAAATCGTTCATATCTGCCAAAAATACTGTAGTTTTTACCACATTTTCGCACGTTACTCCGGCGGCGGTAAGTATAGCTTTGAGATTTGTTAGCACTTGCTGGGTTTGCACTGTTATATCGCCGGCGCCAACAAGTTCGCCAGTGCTGGGATTGAGGGGAATTTGACCGGAAACAAATAGCATTTGTCCGCTTGCAGAAATTGCTTGATTGTAAGGACCTACAGGTGCAGGTGCAAGGTTTGTATTGATGACTTGTTTGTTCATAACTAATAAGATAGACGGGGACGAATGCCGTAATGCCTGTAACGCCAATAATCTTTTAAAATGCGATCGTGGTCAAAACATAAGTTAGCAGGAATCCGCCACGATTCAAATATTCCGTAGCTTTTAGCATCATCACCCGCTTTGGGTTCCCCGGTAGCTGTGGCTAAAAATACTACGCTCATTGTGTGAGAGCGAGGATCGCGCTGAGGATCGGAATATACCTGGAATTGTTCGATTAATTCTATTTCTAAGTCAATTTCTTCTAAGGCTTCGCGCCGCGCTGCAACTTCGGCGGCTTCCCCATAATCGATAAAACCTCCAGGAATTGCCCAGCCTAGAGGCTCATTGTGGCGTTCTATTAGAATAATCGGTCGATGAGCACGATCGCCAAGTTCGATAATAATATCAACAGTAGGAGCCGGATTGCGGTAAGTCATTGTGAAAAGAGAATTTTATCTATTGTTGAGTATTTGAGGTTTAAATCCTGGAAAATTTTACTGTTATGGCGATCGCCACTCTTAAGATAGTTTCCAAGTAAGCTATGGCATGATAAATTTTTGGCGATCGCTTTTTGAGCGCAAGTTAGTTATGCCTTTTCCTAGATCTAGTGGTATTTTGCTTCATCCTACGTCTTTTCCCGGTCGCTTTGGAATTGGCGATTTGGGCTTAGAAGCTTACAAGTTTATTGATTTTTTGGTAAAAAGCAACCAGCAATTTTGGCAAGTATTGCCTGTAGGTCCTACAGGGTACGGCAATTCTCCTTATATGTCCTATTCGGCAATGGCGGGAAATCCCTTATTAATTAGTCCCGAAGCATTGCTAGAACAAGAATTACTTGCAGAGGAAGATTTTGCCAATTTGCCCGATTTTCCTACAGACAAAGTGGATTTTGAGCAAGTAATCAACATAAAAATGCCGTTGTTGAAAAAAGCCTGCGAAAACTTCAAAGCTAAAGCCGCACCCGTACAGCAAAAAGAATTTTCCGGCTTTTGCGAAACCAAAGCTTATTGGCTTGATGACTATGCTTTATTTATGGCAATTAGAGATGCTAAAAATAATGCCGGGTGGCATACTTGGGAGCCAGAATTAGCTAAAAAGCAACCAGAAGCCTTAGAACAATGGCGACGCAAGCTGACGGAAGAAATTTTTTACTACAAATACACTCAATTTGAGTTTTTCCGCCAATGGTCAACCCTAAAGCAATACGCCAATATGCGCGGAATTGAAATTGTTGGCGATATTCCCATTTATGTAGCTCACGATAGCGCCGATGTTTGGGGAAATCCAGAAAACTTTTGTTTGGACGAACAAGGCAATGCGGCACAAATGGCGGGAGTTCCACCAGATTACTTTAGCGAAACTGGTCAATTGTGGGGCAATCCTGTATACAACTGGGATAAATTGCAAGAGACAAATTTTAAATGGTGGGTGCAGAGATTCCAGGCAATGCTGGACTATGTAGATATCATTCGGATTGACCACTTTAGAGGCTTCCAGGCTTATTGGGCAGTGCCACAGGGTGAAACTACAGCTATGAATGGTAAGTGGGTTGAAGCCCCCGGATCGGCGTTGTTTCACGTGTTAAATGACAAGCTCGGAAAATTGCCTGTGATGGCGGAAGATTTGGGAGTAATTACGCCAGAAGTAGATGCTTTGCGCGATGAATTTGAGTTTCCAGGGATGAAAATTTTGCAATTTGCTTTTGGTTCCGATCCTGGCAATCCTTATTTGCCTTTCAACTACGATCGCAATTGTGTAGTTTATACTGGCACTCACGATAACGACACAACGGTAGGTTGGTTTAACCAATTATCCGCCGCAGAAAAAACCGCAGTAGAGAACTATTTAGGTTGTATTAGTCCTGATGGCATTCACTGGGATTTGATTCGGTTAGCTTTAAGTTCTGTAAGCAATCAAGCAATTATTCCCGTGCAAGACTTGCTAGGTTTGGGTACAGAAGCGCGGATGAACGTACCTAGTTTTGGCGATGGTAACTGGCAATGGCGCTATCAATATGATGACTTAACTGACCAATTGAGCGATCGCCTAAAAACTCTAGTCCACCTCTACGGTCGTTCTCCTGTAGTCGCGGGGGAGTAAGAATTAGACAAGGGAGACAAATATAGTCTCCCCTTTGCTTAAAGCCTTGGTGCAGCAAAGGTTAGCTCTTGCACTTCTCCTAAATTGCCCATTTGCTTGGACTCTTTTTGATTGATAGTTAGTAATACTCCCCCAGCATTACCTGCTAATACTGTTAAGTTGTCTTTTGCTACCCACGTACGCTGAGTTCCCGACGGCAAAAGCCCTTGAAATTGCATTTTGCCGTCGGCTACTACTCGAATCCAAGATGGCGCTTTTAGAGTAACGCCAATGTGAATTTGTTTGTTATTTTCAGCTATGGGTTTTGGGGTGGCGCTAACAGACTTCAACTTGTCTGAGTCATTAAGTAGTGCGGGTTTTGGATGATCGGCAACGACAGGCAATGGCATCTGGTTATTAGTTTGCCACTCGTTACGGCTCAAAGAATGAGATAGGGTATTAACAGCAAAGGCGATCGCAATTATATACAGCACGTACAAATGAATTGGACGCAACTGCACGATAGGTAAAATTAACCCCAATCCAGGCTTAACCCCCTTAGAAATGCGATCGCTATTGCCTGTTGGAAAACGATTAGCTAGTTGTTCTCCGTCCAAGCCTAACGCTTCAGCGTATTGCCTAATAAACTTTTGAATATATACTGGCTCTGGCAATTGGTCTAACAAACCTTTTTCAATCGCTACCAATAAATGTTGGCGAATCAAGGTTTTTGCTGCTGCTTTTTCGATTGATAGAGCTTGTTCTATACGCTTTTGGCGCAGTTCCTCTCCTATTTGCCTAAGTTTGTCGGCTTGTTCCTCAATTGGACGTATTGGTTCGCTCGTTCTTTTCCCACACCACTTCATTTTATCCACTCCTAAAAGCATCTGGCTCCTCAACCGATACGATGCTAATCAATCTCTTGCAAAAAGCAAATTTCTGAATCTTTAAGGTAACGATAGCAACCATCGGGCAACAGATCCTCTGTTGACGGTTGCAATTCAATCGTACCAATTGCAGTCCGATGCAAGGAAATTACGGGGTATCCTAGTTGCTCAGCAATTCGCCGAATCTGTCGATTTCTCCCTTCTTGCAAAACTATCTCTAAGCAAGTAGTTGGTTGAGAATTTTTACCTTTGGCAATTATTCCAACCAAGCAAGTACGAGTTTTTCTCCCTTCTAAAATAACGCCCTGTCGCCACTGTTGTAGCACGGTTTCGGGTGGATAACCTTTGACCCAAACATGATAGGTTTTTGGAACGCTGTGGCGAGGATGAGTAAGCTTATTTGTTAGTTCGCCGTCGTTGGTAAGTATTAATGCTCCGGTAGAATCAGCATCCAAGCGCCCTACAGGGTGAATTCCCGTACCTACTTGTAAGTTCTTTGGTAGCAAGTCGATAACTGTTTTGCGTCCTTGGGGATCGTCGCAGGTAGAAACTACTCCCTTGGGTTTGTTGAGTAATAAATAAACCAGTTGGGGGCGATGGGTAGATTGAAGCAGTTTCCCGTCTACAGAAATTTTATCTACTTCAAGGTCGGCTTTGGCTCCAATGCCTACTACTACCCCATTGCGCTGCACTCTCCCCGCCACAATTAACGCTTCTGCTTGACGGCGAGAAGCGATCCCCCATTGGGAGAGAATTTTTTGTAATCTTTCCTCCATAGTAAGTTGGGTCTAATTTCCGCTATATATTTACAGATATTACACGGGGATTTAAGTCCCTCGCTTATTATTGATTGAACGCTTTGATGACTGATAATTCTTCTCCAAAAAAGCCCAGCCAACTAATCGCCCTGATTCTATCGCCAGCAATCGAGTTGTGGCTAAGATCCCAAGTCCAGCAAGTCTCTAATCTCAAGGTACAGATAGAAGGAAGAAGTCGCCAAATCCTGAAAGGAAATATCCCTTGCGTTTCTATCGTAGCTAGTTATGCCGTTTATCAAGGGTTGCACGTAGCACAAATTCACTTAGTGGCTACAGGTATTCAAATTAATTTAGGTCAGGTAATTAAAGGTCAACCGTTGCGCCTACTTGCGAAAGTGCCTGTAAGTGGTAAATTGCAACTGCAACAGGCGGATATTAATGCGTCCTTGCGATCGCCTTTACTTGCTGAGGCTTTGACAGAACTACTACTAAAACTAGCTCCCCAAGTCGTCAATGGGCAAGTGCGCTGGGATCAAGCGACTTTTAACGATGGACAAATAAGCTTATTTGCAACCATTGCGCCAAATAGCAGCGCTCCCCAACCAATCGTCCTGCAAGCAGGTTTGAAACTAGCTAATTGTCAGACATTAGAGATTTTACAACCAAAAATTGAAACTACCCAAGGAGTAGCTTTAGCAAATCTGGATAACTTCAATGTTGACTTAGGTAAAGAAGTGGATTTAGATGAGCTAACTTTGCATTCTGGGGAAATTGTCTGTAGGGGCAAAATAAACGTTGTTCCCTAACTCGGTAATAAAGGCAATAGTAAAGTCACAAAATAGTAAACCAGAGGAGCAGTAAAAACGTAACTGTCCGCACGGTCTAAAATCCCGCCATGACCGGGAATTAGCTGCCCAGAATCTTTAACTCCAGCATCGCGCTTCATCATTGATTCGGTTAAGTCACCAAGCAAACTTGCAATTCCAATCAATAAACCCAATGCTAAACCCGTCCAGGGCCAACCAGACCAATCTAGATACCATGCTCCAGTTACTGCCACAACTACACTACCAAACACGCCAAATACCGCACCTTCAACAGTTTTTTTCGGGCTAATGTCGGAAAGGCGGGTTTTGCCGAAAAATTTGCCGATAAAGTAAGCGCCAATATCCGCCGCCCAAATACACAAGAAAGTTAGTAAAGTTACCTTTAAGCCTTGAGGTATGGCTTGCACATTTGTCCAATTTTCTGCCCAGTAGCCATTCAAGGGCAAGTTAGTTACCGCATCCAAGCTGCGCATTCTTACCCAATAACTCGGCAAATAACCACCATAAAATAACCCCAAAATTGAGGTAGAAATATCTGCAATGGTGGCAAGCTTGGGTTGAAATAACAGATAAAAACAAATAAATGTCCCGGCTACAGGCATGACAACATCGGCTAAATCGGCAGATAAAGTAGCAACAATAAGCAGCAATTGACTAACAACTAAAGTAGTTTTGGCGGCGGGAGCTATACCTGTAGCGCGTACCAAATCAAAGTATTCTAACTGACCTAAATAAACGATCGCGCAAAACATCAGCGTAAAATACCACCCGCCGATGAGAGTAGCACTTAAAGCCAGAGCGATCGCAATAATTCCACTGATAAGTCGAGACCAAGACATAAGCAAAAGACAAAAAAAGGCAAAACTTAAAGCTCGTCATCCGCTCAGTTTTATTTTTTATTTAAAACTGAAACCTATACATCTAGCTTTTACTTTCATATTCGCTTTAGTCTAGCTTCTCACCGCTGAGAATAAAAATTGGATTTACTGCCGCAAAGGTTTGTTGCATCCCCCGCTTCTCCAAACGGTTGACTGCTGATTGCACTACTTCTATGTTACGGGCTTGGAGTTCTGCCAAGGTTTGAGAAATAGTATATAAGGTTTCTAGATTACTAGCAGTGGCTACAATGCGCCCTTGGACTGGTAAATACTCCCACACAGCTTTTAAAATATCTTTAATCGGACGACCACCTTCAATGCAAACTCGCCCTGGGGGATTTTTTATTTCTGACAAGCACTCAGGGGCGCTAGATTCCACAACTTCGACATTTTTTACTTCAAAGATTTCGCAATTGCGCCGAATCAAATTTGCTACTTCTTCATCTCTTTCAATGGCAATAATCTTACCTTGGGGACATAGTAAGCCAACTTCTACGGGGATCGTTCCGGTTCCTGCGCCAATGTCCCATAATACAGAATCGGCTTGCAGTCGCAATTGAGCAATGAGTAATAGCCGAGTTTCGCGCTTGGTGAGGGGAATTCCTGGGAGGCGCTCAAATAACTCGTCAGGAATGCCAGAAGTAATGTAGGGCCATATTTGGCTAGGCATAAAACTTTAATTTGCTTGTTGGTTTTGCATCAGAACCAAGGTATACAATACCTGCATAGTTCCAGACCTACTATATAGATTTTAGTCAGGAAGCTGAATAAAAACTTTTCTCTGCTCTGACTTAGGCTTTTATAGTTAATACAGTAGGGTCCGGTTAGGGGGAAATTTTTATGTTTGGTTTAGGATGGCTGGAAGTAGGTGTAATTGCAATAGTCGGAGTTTTAATTTTTGGACCTAAAAGAATTCCCGAACTAGGTAGCTCGTTAGGGAAAACTTTACGCGGTTTTAAAGAAGAACTTAAAAGCGATGACTCTATTGTTGATGACGATAAAGAATAGAAGCTATTAGTCTGTAATGTGCCTTTGAGGATGTTTGCAAAGATTTATCTGTAAAAGTGCAAGGGATTAGCGCTCCCTCCTAGTCCACGGCAATAAAGCGGGTATTGCTATGCTCCCCGCTTTTCTCCTCCCCTTAAAAAGAGAAAACACTAAGGTTCCTCTTTTTAAGGGAGATTTAGAGGTATCTAAATACTTAGCTACTTTTCAAGCATTCTCTTACACAATATTGGCAATAGAGGATTTAATACTGCCAGAATCAACAACTGCCACTCCATTAGTTTGGGCGTTTTGCACTACCGGACGACGTGCTTCAATTAAACCAATTGCTCGGTTGACAGTTTCGGGTAAAACTACTACTAATCCACCGCTAGGAGCCTCATCTAAAGCTTTATTAATTGCTTCAGTTTCATTTAAAATGGTTTCGCAATTGCAATCTGGCTTAACTTGCATTATCCCTTTGGCGATCAATTGAGCTGCCGATCCCCGCTCCCTTCCCCGCGTGTCGTCATCTTCTTTGATAATGATGCGATCAAAAATTTGTGCCGATAGCTTGCCTAAAGTTACAAAATCCTCATCGCGCCGATCGCCAGGTCCGCCAATTACCCCTACTCGCTCCCCCGGCCAATTGCGGACAAAACCGCCCAAAGCTTCGTAGCTGTGGGGGTTGTGAGCGTAGTCTACGAGTGCGTGGTAGCCCCCTAGATCGAACATATTCATTCTTCCAGGGGTTTGGCTTACTGAAGCGCGGAAGGTAGTTAAACCCGCGCGGATTTGCTCGATTGTTACGCCTTGAGCAAAAGCTGCCACACTAGCCGCTAAAGCATTGGCAATCATAAAGGGCGCTCGTCCTTCCATTGTTAATGGGACGTTGACCGCCTGCTCAATTCGCAGCGTCCAATCGCCTTTTAGAATAGACAAGTAGCCGTTTTCGTACACCGCCGCTAATCCGCCTTGCTGGACGTGCTGTTGCACCAAAGGATTATTGAATTGCATGGTGAAGTAGGCAAGATTGGAAGTAACGCGCGATCGCATTTGGACTACTAATTCGTCATCAGCATTGAGTACGGCATAACCTTTTGGCAATACAGCTTCTGCTACCACACTTTTTAAGTGCGCCATCTGGTTTACGGTGTCAATATCCCCAATACCCAAATGATCCGCCGCCACGTTTAGGACTATGCCCACATCTGCCGCATCAAAAGCTAGTCCAGAGCGCAGAATCCCCCCCCGTGCCGATTCTAATACAGCAATTTCGACCGTGGGATCTTGCAATATTAGTTGAGCGCTTTGGGGACCTGTATTATCTCCTGGCTCTACTAAATAATCACCGATATAAGTACCATCGGTAGTTGTAAAGCCGACCGTCTGCCCGGTTTGCTTCATAATATGCGCCAGCAGCCTAGTAGTCGTCGTTTTGCCATTTGTTCCAGTAACTGCCAATATTGGGATGCGGCTGGGTTTCCCTGGCGGAAATAGCATATCTAAAACCGCTCCCGCTACATTGCGTGGTATACCTTGGCTGGGGCATAGGTGCATTCTGAAGCCTGGGGCGGCGTTTACTTCGACAATTACGGCATCTACTTCTCGTAATGGTCGGCTAATATCCGTCGTAACAATATCGATCCCCGCAATATCTAAGCCAATTATTTTCGCTACTCGTTGCGCCAGCCAAACATTTTCTGGATGAATATCATCGGTACGATCTACGGCAATGCCGCCCGTACTGAGGTTTGCTGTTGCCCGCAAGTAGCATATCTCGCCTTTGGGTAGCACAGAGGTTAGTTCGTAGCCTTGCCTTTCTAAGAGGGCAACACTGGTACGATCTATGGCAATGCGCGTTAAGACATTATCGTGTCCCTCACCCCGGTGGGGATCTTGGTTAATGATTTCAATAAGTCTAGCTACCGTATTTTCCCCGTCACCAATCACGTGAGCGGGTACGCGCTCGGCAACGGCTACTACTTTATTGTCGACCACCAGCACCCGATGATCGCGTCCGACATAATAGCGTTCGACAATTACCGACTTTGAAACTTCTTTAGCGGCATCGTAGGCGCTTTCTGCTTCCTCATCTGTGCGAATATCGATCGTAATCCCTCTGCCATGATTGCCATCAAGGGGCTTAATGACAATTGGATAACCGCCGACATCTTCCAGCGCTTGGGTTAATTCGTCTAAGTAGTTAATTACTGTACCTCTAGGTACAGGCACTCCGGCATTAGCAAGGATGCGCTTAGTACCTTCTTTGTCCGAGGCAAGCTCTACGCCCAATATCCCCGTGCGATCGCTCATTGTTGCCTGCAATCGATGTTGATGAACGCCGTAGCCGACTTGAATCAAAAAGCGAGTATCCAAAGCCATCCAGGGAATCCCTTTTAACTGGGCTTCTTTGACAATTGATTCGGTGCTAGGTCCCAAAGACGCATCTTGAGCCAGTTCTCTCAAGTCTTGCAAATCTTGCTCTAGATCTTGTTTGGCATAACTACCCTTTTCGACAATACTCTGACACAGGCGCACGGCGGCTCTAGCGGCATAACGTCCTGCTTGTTCGTCTTGATACTCAATTACTACTTGATATATTCCCGCGCTTGATGTCTCGCGGGTCCGACCAAACCCTACTTGCATTCCCGCCAGTTCTTGCAATTCTAGGGCTACGTGTTCGATGATATGCCCCATCATCGTGCCTTCTCGTACCCGGCTAAAAAAACCACCCCGGCAGCCTGGAGAGCAAAAGTGTTCTTCTAAGCTGGGCAATGCGGCTGCTAAACCTGCATAAAAATCAGGAATTTCATTAGAGGGCAATTCTGCAAGTTCTTCCAAATCGAGCCGCATGACTATGAGTTTGTGGCGTCGAATGCTCCAATAGTTGGGACCGCGTAACGTCTGGATTTTTAATATTCTCATGTCTATATGCGTTTATTGATTCGCCACAATTAAATAGTTTCCACCCGAATTTGACTAATTAACTGTTCATAGATAACAGTTTCTTGGTCATCTTTTATGCCTTGACTTTAATTGTCAACTAACTATTAGCAGAAATTTTCAGGTGTTACCGCTTAGTGTACAGGTGTCAGCTAGGGATTTGATGCACGGGAGCTAAAACAGTTCGTTGGTTGAGGTGATAGCGATCGCCATGACTGAGGACGTGTAGGCGTAAATTGTGCAAGCTCAACGGATCGGTTGCGCCGACATCGGGCTGATTTGTATAACAGCTTGCGCCTGGATCGACAATTGTGACCGTACCTTTGCCCATAACTTGCAGCCAGCCATCGCCTTCTACCATGGCACAAGTATCTTCATCAATCCCAATTCCTAGGCGATCGGGGTGAGTTGCGATCGCGCTAATCAATCTTGCCATGCGGTTGCGGTTTTGAAAGTGCTGATCTACGATTACCTCCGGTAGAATCCCTAGTCCCGTAGCCAAGTCTACCAGCGATCGATTGGGCGACTCGCCGCTACCACCACCAGCAATCATGTG
>QQTW01000786.1_pt1 | contig 20774 bp, 18 predicted proteins | sample 1904831 | NCBI WGS metagenome assembly QQTW01 (sample SAMN09435610, study PRJNA476489) | Subsurface metagenome, whole genome shotgun sequencing project. | reverse complement strand
GATGTTCGGACCTCGGATTGAAAAATCCAGGTTTCTGACCAATGAAGAATCAGCTCTTGTATCACCAGCACATGTCAGATTGATCAACAGACCCCGCTCCGCCGGGTCTTGTCTTGGACTTGACATATCGGCAGTTAACAATGGATCATATGCATGAGTTTTCCTTGACAGTCGCGATGAGATACAACAAACTTGGAACCTTGGCAGGCGCCGAGAGGCGGGGCGGGATCCTGCGCCGGGTCAACGGTAGGCGATCGGCCCTCGTCTTCTGTCTCTAGCGAGCATTTCTCCGCCAGCATCTCGATTAGTGTCTGCCGACAGCATCTCCAGTTGACTCGTTTTACATCTTACCCTCCGCCGCGTCTGCATATGCGGACTTCGGAGATACAGGCCGATGAGACGCTACAAGGTGATATGCCTGGCTGTCTGGGGGACCGCGCACATCAAATGTTGAAGGGTAAGTTGGCGTGAATCCATGTATGACTCTGTGCGCCGTGTTAATCGCCGGTTGACCGCAATACGCCGGCACCCTGCGCTGGTGGAGTTCCTCCAGCTCGGTCATGACGCTCGATCACAGTCATCGAAGGAGGGTGAGTATCCGGATGACTAGGAATTCTGAGAATTTGCTGGGAAAGAGCCCGTGCCGTCATGTCATGCCGTGATGGCAAACTTCTGGTGTTTGAAAGCGACGCTCCACCCTCAATGCCATCTGTGGACACTTCTCTTCAGGGCTGACAACTGTGGAATCTTGTCTTTTACACAGATGTGACTTCGTCGACAGCATGCCATTTAGGCAGAGCAACCTGGAACTCAACGAGATATTCCACTGTCGGACCGGCATCGGACAACATGATCCACTATACCAAGTTGTTTTCAAGATTGATATCGAAATCGACTTACCATATACCTATACCTTCCTATTTTAAATAACTTCTCAAGAAAATGCCATCAATTACCGCAGAGGTGTTCGATGAGATGCTGACCGCGCACCTATGTGGTATGATCGACGCGGTCTTGGCTAGAACGCTAAATGCATCGGATGACGTCAAGGAATATCTCCGATACCATGATATCCGGAAGGGGCGTGATGCCTCCAGATGTCGGATGTGGCCTTCCAGATCAGGCAGGGGAGAGAGCCCCACGTCCTAAGCCTGGCCAACGGCATCTCGTCGATGTGGCAGGATGTTGAGTATGTTGATGGATTGCTGCATGTTGGACTTGATGGATCGCTGACAAGTTCAGGCCTTCAGAAGTTGACCGAGAGCGTCACGAGTTATAACATGGGTGTCTATATCAATGGCATCGTAAACGACCAGTCGCCCACACCCCTGCACTGGTTCTACATGGGCAGTACCCACGCCAGACGGGGCTTGCATAGCTTGGAGGTAGTACTCCGGGAAGATGCGGACCTGGCACGACTTGAAGAGGAGCGGGCGACCGCGTTAGCCCGTGTGGAGGCGGCAGCGGCGGCAATCGAGGCTCGGAGAAGGGCCCTGGAAATAGGCCATGCGTAGGCCTTGGAGAGTCACCGCCGGCAGTACAATAATGCGCGCAAAGACGAGTTGCGACTCACCAGATCGTGGCTTGAGACTGCCGAGGCGAGCACAATGCGACAAGATAGCATTTCCTGGATCGCCCCAGAGTCACAGACGGTCCAAAAGTATCTCATCTTGTGAGGACGGTGCAGCTCAGTTCCGGATTTCCTCCGCCTCGTGAAGGACACTTCAGGGGTTCCACTTCATTGTATACGAATAGGTGACTGTGGTGAGCCGTCTACCACCGGGATTTAGCGACAAGCGCGTCTACGTGGAGGACGTAGTGGCCGCCGCCCACGCCATCACGAGCGGTCAGACGGTTGAACAGCCTTGCAGCGGGCCACGGGGCTCGTTGGTGCTGTTGCGGGCGATGCTCCCCACGGACAAGGTCAGGAAGATGTGGAGATGGACGGGCAACAACAGTAGCACGATGTAAATACGCAGTCAGACATTCTCATAAGGCAGCTGTGACGTTTGTTGTTCGTATAGCTGTTTCGTTTGAAGATTGTATCCGCTGGTGACCAATGTGTGACTTGATTGGTATCGAAAAGCCCCGGGGCCTCAGATTGAGAGTTTCTCTCATTTGAACGCAGTCTACTAGACCCCTAATTTGAATGCGGTCCTCGGTCCTGACCACCTACCTACATGATAGGTAGGTAAGAATCTGAAGTGAGTTACTCTGCCTCGTTCTCTACAACTCATAATAACCTGCGTTCTATATAGTATCATCGGTTCAAGACCTAAACACTTGAGAATTTCCCAAGTCTGCTTCCAGCAGTCCGATTATCCCATTCCATTACCATTCCCTGTATTGTGTAACGCAGTCATCCGGCCTATTCCGCTGTTGCGGGTAACGGTTTCCGACCATAAACATATTTTCTTCAGAGCCAATCGGTCAGTACGTGATTACCACAGCAGGACAAAGTCCGGGACCAAGACTCACACGTCAAAATAAAACGGGACCGACTTGTCCATCATCTGGTTCTTGAATTTGGCAACAAAGACCTGCACTTCCTCAATCGACCACTAGAGACAAAAGTCAGTTCATTTGAGCATCCCAGGAATCAGAGGTCTGAAGCCTAACCTTGAGTACTCTGGTCAATAGGAAAATGGCCCAGCCTTCACAACCCTGGAAACAGAAAAGCCAGCAGTATTTGCCAATCTGCTTGAGCTTCTTATCGGCAGGCCACGCGCCCACGGGGAGCATGAAAGTTTCCTCGCGAACGTCTTCGAAGCCAGCGTCCTGGATCAACCCCTTCATCTGATCGCAGATCTTGAAGGTCTTGCCGAACTGTTCTCCTGCGTCGATGAATGTCTGCGACCAGATGTGCAGTAGGTGGTCTGGCGGAAACAGGCCTCCGGGTGGCTTGAACTCGATCGAGAACTCGACTTGCTCTATCCAACCTCCGGGCGCCATGTGCCTAGCGCTAGAATCAGTAATGCGAATTCCTTCGTCTTGCGACATCACGTACTCGTAGGCTTGACTATACAGCGCTGGCCAATCCGCCACGCAGCCATACAGTCCTCGGATGTGGATGAAGTCGAAGTGGTCTCTTGGAAAGGTCCAGGGCAGGCAACAATCATCCACCTCGAACCTGCAATTCGGTGGTAGCAGTTGCGGCTGCGTCGGGGACAAGTCTGTTCCCAGAACTTCGCTCTCTGGATGTTCGTCGGCGAAATCACTTATGCGATGTCAGTGCTGCACTTAACGGCTTGCGCTTGATATGCGTTCGGTGACGAGGGAGGATTACATCGCCCACAGCCCTGTACCGGTGCCGACATCATATACGCGCTACTTGCGAGGTTAGATTGGCTTTCCCTCGGGACGAATGCGACTGACTTGCGGCCGTTCGACCGGGGCAAGATGCAGTTTCTTGTCCAGCACGAGCCACAACATGTGGTGGCTGGTATAGGTCAGCCTGAAATGCAATGGCAGGGCAGACTGTGAACGGAATCTCACGAGATATCTAGGTGGTCATTCTGAATCTCATCGTTCGGACCCCTATCGCAAACCCGGCAGTCTTAGCCATGTTCAATCTTTGCGCTGGGCGGAGGCCTTACCAGTACTAAGGGAGACGTCAACCATCGTCAACTCTATACCAAGAGAAAAACAACTGACTTCGCCTTCACGGTATTTGTGGTATCGCCGACCGAACTCGTATCGATGTCGGAGTATGGTACTGGCGACAGACCTTGTGCTGTCGCCATCCGCCATATCTCCCATCGCCGAGTCTGTCTCATCGTAAGACGTCGCCGCAGACTCGTCGGCATTCCCATCGCCGGGAGCCTCCGCCACCACATCGGCTGGTGTCGCCGTGGCCTGGGGACTGCCAGTAGCGGCCGGAGCCGTGTCGGTTGTGGCTGGCTGCAACACATCCGTTAGCTCGATTGACAACATCGGCGTCCGAACACGTCGGAAATGTCAGGGACCGCACCGGACTTTGACCCTCGACATGCTCGGTTGCCATGGCCGTCGACAATGCTCGAATTCAAGCACCGTCGGGTAGCGGGTGCGGCCTCGCCTTAAGAGCGACCGTTCATGCGACACGAACTCCCACGTTTTGCCCCGCATGCTCCGTGATAAGCGATCGCTAGCGGGCGCGTGGGTCGACGGGTTGACGGGTGGATGGAAGGGAACGCGGGCCGGCCAGTAGGGAACAGATCCGCTAATTCCGCTCGGGCTGCAGCATGCATGCACGTTCGACGCGCGGGCGTGCACTCGCAGCTCCGCGCCTCGAGGCCTCTGAGAACCAGCCGTTGGTATAAAGATGCGGGCGGACTGCGGGTTCGTTCGGTGCTGCACATGCAGACGACGACCTGATGGCCCTCCTACTCGATCTGAGCTCTCTGCTCACCTCGCCGAGCCTATGGTCGGCTCTGGCAGCGCTCCTCCTCACCTGGACGGTCGTCTATCGTCGTTACTTTCACCCCCTTTCCAAAGTGCCGGGACCGTTTCCTGCCAGCGTCACGACGCTCTATCAGTCTTATTACAATCGGCGATATTACCTGAAAATAGCCGAGCTTCACAAGAGATATGGTGCGTGTATACCAAAGGCCTTTGTCACTCGATCAAGCATCATCTCTAAAGTGAGGATGAAGGGCCCATCGTGCGCATCACCCCGAATGAGGTGCATCTTTCCGACGCCGGAGACTTTGAGAAGATATACTACATGAGCTCCAAGTATTGCAAGAGCCCGGAATACTACGGCGCCTTCTGCATCCCTCATTCCCTGTTCACCACCGTTACCAATGAGGTGAGTCAAAAGACTCTGCGGAAATGTTCCATGCACGAGACCAACCATTCCGTCAGTAGGCCCACAAGGTGAAGCGATCTGCTGTCAACCCCATGTTCTCACGTAAGATGGTCCTCGAGCTCGAAGAGGTGGTCCAAGACAAGGTCGATAAACTGCTCGCGGTTACCGATGCGGCTCTCAGCAAAGGCAAGCCGATTGACTTCCACCATGCCCTTCGGTGCGTTTCTGTGGACGTCATCACCGACTATGCTTTCAATCGCTCTTATGACCTGTTCGATCTTCCGGACTTGGGCATTCGGTTTTTCGAACTGGTACGAGGGGTCGGTCCTGTGTTCTGGGTGTTTCAGCAGTTCACGTCCGTCGTTCCTCTTGCCCTGAAGATCCCACCGTGGCTTGCTCCCAAGTTGAGTGAGCCTCTCGGTCAGGTGGTGCGGCTCAAAATGGTATGTCAACGACAACGAATATCATCTGGCGACGTCAAGGTTGACTCGCCACGCAGGAATGCGTAGAACAGATAGAGGATGTTCGGAGTCGCATGAATGAAGGAAAACTGGACGATTCAGCCAGACCGACTGTTTACTCCGAGCTGTTGACAAAGTCTGCCCCGGGGGCAGCACCACCCACGAGCATGGATCTTGCAGACGACGCTTACAGCATGCTGGCAGCTGCCGCAGATACCACTGGCAATACGATGACGAAGATAGTGTTCAATGTCATGAACAATCGCAAGATATACGATAGCCTGAGGACCGAGCTGTTGACAACATTTCCCGACGAAAACGCAAGGCTGGACTTTCTGACACTTGAGAAACTGCCCTATCTTGTGAGTGCATGAGTGACCAGATCGTTGCAATCTGCTAACCCAATCAGACTGCTGTCATCAAGGAAGGCTTGCGGCTTGCGTTTGGTGTTGCTGGTCGACTCCCGAGAGTCGTTCCTGAGCCGGGCGCGACCTTCCAAGGTCATTTCATCCCACCAGGCGTATGTCTAGTCTCATACCGCAGGTTCTTGACTCATGACTGACATGCTATTGCGAGATAGTACATCGTCGGTATGAGTTCGTGGGTGCTACATCATGACGAAACAGCGTTTCCAGACCCAACCACCTTCAACCCCGAGCGCTGGCTCGACCCTGCGGAAGCAAGACGACTCGATAAGTACATGATGCCCTTTGGTGGTGGTAACAGGATCTGTCTCGGCATGCCGTAAGTACTTTTTGGATTCTGTCGCTCCGCTGTAAGCTGCTGTCCATCATGGAGCATTGACCGATAAAAATGCACAGACTCGCCTACTGTGAACTCTATGTTACCATTGGGAGGCTATTCCATCGCTACGGAAACTTGCGAACGCATCTCACTACCGAGAAGGACCTTCTCTTGGATGATTTCTTCTCCACGTACAACGTGGCCGGCAAGAACTGGCTCAAAGCGGTTGCATCAGCCTGACGGTGTTGATGAAGGGTGGCTTGCTGAGATTGCGGTCCATGTCGAGCACGTTTGGTAGATTTGGTTTACCATATGCATTCTGTGGGACGTACGGATATTCTCTTTTGTTTACCGCCGCAGCAAGTCCTCTGTGAGCCAATAGAACATATCTGGGAATGCAACTTTCCTGCATTTTTGAAGTTCCGCTCCCATTCCCTCCATGGTCATCGGAGGATGGGTGGGATAGAGATACGTGCGGAACTCTTAACGTGGACAACGAGGCTGGGAAGAATCGCCATTTGATCGATTGGAAAGATACGTCCAGAAATATTTTTACTCTTCACGAAGCAAATTTCAAGTTTTAGTCTACGGATCAATGATTTGGGCTGCCAATTCTGATATTACTCTATTCGATATAGAAGCGATTGGCCGAGTTCACAGAGTGGCCCCTATCCGAACATTAAGTGATCGTTTCCAAACTCAACGTTTCTCGAGCTCAGCCCATTCAATCACTTTTCTCCCCAGCTGTTGCTCCTTTTCACGATTGATCTCAGCAGACGGTGATAAAAAGACCGATTCTCATATCTGTTAGCTAAGCTGAGCCTATGGTACGGAGGACTTACGGCGAGGGGTTATAGTCCTGGAACCAACTTAGCGCGTTCCCGCCCACGAGCGACATCTTGTATCCAATGCGCTGTCCAACGGGGCAGGCAAACGATGTGATCGTATAGCCATTCCCAGGAGCCAGGTTCTGCGCTCCATAACTTTCCCTGACCGCCGCAGCGTTCGCATAGGTCGTGCCCACATCAGCCGGCCCAGCCAATGCCGCAAAATTGACGGAAACACCATTTGTTGGGTCGATGATGAAGGAGGACGTAACGAGATCAGCTTGCTTTGGGAAAAGGAAAATGAGCGAGCAAGTCTTCTCGGCAGCTGTGATGGGTATGTCGAAGTTGAAGAGCGTGGACACGGTGCGGGAGAGACTGCCGTTGTATTGGGTTCCGTAGGCCTGATTTGGTGAGGCTTGATTGACTGGGACTATCAGATGAGGAAACTAGGGGCCGGTTAGTAGACCTCGTCACAGCCACGCTAATGATGTTTTGAATTGAATGCAGCACAGAGTAATTACCTCCCATTGCCCAGTCAACTGGGTTGGGCAACTGCTCGGCTCAATCGCCACTGGAACTGATACAGTCATCAACAGCGTTGCCGGACAGTCCGCCCTGCAAGCATTTGCCGAGAGCGTAACGTCGACACAGCCGCCTTGGCCTGCCGGAGCAATGGCGTAGATGTTATAGCCGCCAGAGTCACCTGTAGGGCAGGACTGGAACTTGTCGTTGCCATTGTACGCCAGAGTGCCCTCACAGCTGACAGAGAAGTCCAGCATGGGTGGCTGGTATGCGTTGCACTGCCATTGGCTCGTCTCGGGCGTGAGCAGACAGCCGCGTTGGGAGGTGTCAGTCAGGCCTAACGACAAGAGTAAGCTTTAGTGTATTGCAATGTGTGAAGGCATGCATACGTACCACCTTGAGAGTTGATACAAAATGTTGCTGCAGGCAGGCCTTGACCGATTCGATTTTGTCCATCGTACAGTTGGCCCACGAGGCCGCCGGGCGCTCCATTCGCGGTCAATTGAAAGCAACTGTGTAGAGTAAGAGAAAGCCAAGACGGGGCTAATAGTAGCTCTGATTTGGTGGTACAGGTACATCATTGGATCAGAGTAACGATCCAGGGGTGAGGGGCGGGTCTGGAGCCAACGAGACTGAGCAAGGACAAGACGAACCAGAGACTATCAGGAACAGCCAGCACGTTCACAGCACCTAGACAAGATACGGCAATGAGGTAATACTTCATGACGGATGATATGTGAAGAACGATAGCTTGATTAGAGAGCACTGAATCGGTCTAGCATCAGAGGGAGATGATGAAAATTAGAGAGGAGAGGTTAGCCAGAGAGACAGAACCTAGATATAATGAACAAAAATGGCATACAATAATTTGCCGCAGAGTTGCAGAGGAAAGGGAACCTGTTTGTAAACACGAGCAGAGTCTGAAACAATGACGCGATGACAGTATGCGCATTGCTTCCTGTCATTTATCATCAAGACATCATTCAGCAGCAAGGAGAGGACAGCAATGCAGATGACGTCCAGTTACTAACTGTTGATATGAAACATACGTGCCGGCATTCGGGAGATTGAAAATGCAAGGCACCCCTTGCTTCGCGCACAATACCGCAGACTGGTCGCCCATTGCACAACCAGCGGTTTCAGGACGACGCGACTTGTAGGTCTGAAATGAGGAACGAGTGCATAGCACCGGAAGAACTGCGTTCGGGCTTAGTATCAATCTCGCCGTGGGGGTAGTATGGGTGAAGGTGATGCTTGAATCTGAAAAGAAATTTGTCCTGCAGAGGATGATCATACTACCTATTAGATTTCGAAAAGAGACTAAAAATCATGTGCAACAGTGGATCTGAGAAAGGTGCACCATACTGAGTGCTTAGCGCTCTGCCTTGCATGCTTGTGCAGAAAAGCTGGCTGTGACGTGTACTCAACATCGTAATATTACAACAACTGTGAGAATGCATCAAAAACCCGAGAGCTCACTTGACAGGAACCATGTTAAAGGTGATCAACCATGAGCCCTAATCCTTATCGATCTAGCTGACGCTTACATATCTCCTCCGGTAAACTCTTCGGCAATCTTGATCACCCGCTTCTGGGTGATGGTCGTGCCATCCACCGGTGCCCAAGGGAAATCACCGGCCTTGGTGGTCGAGTCGAGCAGGTCCTTCACAGAGTATGGATCTCCAAAGTCCCAAACGCTGACGCCCCGGCGTGACTTACTGACGGAGAAAGAGATGGGATTGTCTTCCGTTCCGAATTCCTTGTCGATGGCTGCCTCCAGCTGAGTTGAGTCCGTGATGAACTCTCTTGCGTGCATATACAACGTGTGAATCGACTCCATCCTCTCCTGGGACTTCAGCGCTTGCGTGTTCTGGTACTTCTGTCGTGAATCTCTCAGCGCACGCAGTTTCCTTGCCGCCTGGTTTGGATCGTGGTGCTTCAATCGCAGCTGTCGAACTTTCTGCATCACGCTGGGATTCGTCAACCGTTCATCTTCTGGCACCGGCCTCTTCCGCGCCTTTTCTCGCTCAATCCGTATCTGGGCAGATACGGCATCCGCCCAGGCAGTTTTTCGCCGCATCTTAGCGTGAAGCTCTTGAAGTCCCTCTTTAAGGTTCTTCCGCCGTGACGCGGCCATCCGCTCTTTCCACGCGATTCTCGTCGCTTCATCGCCGTGATGATTGACTGCTTTGACGGGGTTGGGCTGCGGCGCGGTAGCATCCAGATACTCTGGAGACACTTTCCTGTCGTCTCTCGGAGCAATGACTTTGCGTGGTACGGGGAGGAAGCCTTTGATCAGGGGCGGCTTAATGTGTCGCTGTTGTGGTGGTTGAGGGACGTCAATGTATGTTGGAGACTCTGGTCCGACCTGGACGGTTGAGGGGGAGGTTGAAAGTGCTCGGCGTGCCGCCAGAGCTCGCACATAGCAGCGACATGATATAGACGGAGCTGGTGGCATGACTGTTACTCATCGACAGAAGGTGAGATCAGTCGATGGGTCCGCTGGTGAAAATAGCATACTTGGGATCAACCTTGTATTGTCTGAAAGATTCAGACCTGAGTTATGACCGCTAACTGAGGGTCTTGGCGTCTCGCTTACGGAGTACCAAGGTACACTGAACCCTAGAAGTTTTCTACAGTGCGAGCAATCCGCCAGCCCGAACACAAGAAATTGTGAATCGTCGCATATAAAGATGGGCACCGGCAAGAAGGAGGCCACTCGAAAGGAGAGGCAAGGCAAGACCGGTGACGGCAACAGCAACGTCAAGGTCAAGGGCGAGAACTTCTACAGGCAAGTCTAGCGACTCCGTTCGGTTGCCATAAACCTAACGATATTTCTCACAGGTCTGCAAAGAAGATCAAGACCTTGAACATATACAAGGACGGCAAGGCACAACGGAATGCGCAAGGCCAAATCTCGCAGGCCGCATCATTCCAGTCTCGGGAGAAGCCCAGCGGGCGAGTGGAGCCGAATCGCAAATGGTTCACAAACACGAGGGTCATATCGCAAGATGCTCTCACAGCGTTTCGGACAGCCATGGAGGAGAAGGCGTCGGACCCGTATTCGTATCTGATCAAACAGAACAAGCTACCGATGTCATTGATCCGGGATGCACCGAACAAGAACGGACTCAAGGAGCACCAAGCGAAAATGACGGTACAGTCTCGCCCATTCTGTGACACGTTCGGACCGAAGGCGCAACGAAAACGAGTCCAACTGAACGTGAGCTCTTTGGAGGACCTTGCCGGCGCGTCGGAGAAAATGCATGATACATACTTGGAACGCTTGGAGCAGATCAAGTTGTTGAGTGGCAAGGCCGGTGCGGACTCGGATGACATTGCAGACGAGGATGGCCAACAGGGCAGTTTGAACACTGCTCGGGAGCCGATATTCTCGAAAGGGAAGTCAAAGAGAATATGGAACGAGCTGTACAAGGTTATTGACTCGTCAGACGTGGTCATCCATGTCTTGGGTAAGCATTCCACGCCGCTTTGCGTGCATTTGCTGACTCTGCCAGATGCAAGAGACCCGCTCGGCACGAGATGTCATAGCGTTGAGAAGTACATAAGAGAAGAAGCTCCTCATAAGCATCTCTTGTTTGTCCTTAACAAGTGCGACCTCGTCCCCACAAGTGTAGCGGTATGTCCATCCTCATTGTTTTGATGTTCTTTTCTTCCATTGTTCAGTCAAGACGCCTTCCTATCACCGTGGGAGGACAGTCTGTTACGACTTTGGTATATCAACCTCTGGCTCGCTTCCATGTGCCTAACGGCCATGGTCCTGATCAGTCACCGTCTTGGTGTCGGTCTCCTAGAGCCTAAGAATGTTTCGCATGAGTTGAGGCTCGTCCTCGCTGCACAGCCCTTCTTGACGTTTCTCATAGTTGTGATTCATACAAGCCACTGATGGTGTTTGCAGGCATCATGGGTCCGGATTCTGTCCAAAGAGTACCCCACACTTGCATTCCACGCGTCAATGACGAACTCGTTCGGCAAAGGTTCTTTAATCCAATTACTTCGGCAATTCTCGTCTCTCCACTCTGAGCGAAAGCAGATCACAGTGGGCTTCATCGGATATCCCAATGTAGGCAAGTCCTCGATAATCAACACTTTGCGAAAGAAGAAAGTCTGCACGGTGGCACCCATACCTGGAGAGACCAAAGTCTGGCAATACATCACTATGATGAAAAGAATCTACCTCCTCGATTGTCCCGGAGTAGTACCTCCCAACATGAACGATACCGACGAAGATATATTACTTCGCGGCGTGGTTAGAGTCGAGAATGTGGAGAATCCGGAGCAGTACGTGGCCGCCGCGCTGAAGAGATGCAAACCCCACCACGTTGAGCGCACATATGAAATCAAGAATTATGCAAACTCTACCGAGTTCCTAGACATTCTCGCTAGGAAGAGCGGCCGGCTTTTGAAAGGCAGCGAGCCGGATCTGAGCGGCGTTGCGAAAATGGTCCTCAATGACTTCTTGCGAGGGAAGATTCCCTGGTTTACGCCACCGCCAGCCACTGAAGGGGGAGAGGCCAAGGGCATCGAGGGCCGTGAGGGGAGACTGGGTGAGATGAGCAGGAAGAGAAAGAGGTTGGACGACGAGGATCCTAATGAGGATGGAGTCGTCAATGAAAATAGCTATGAAGACGATGAAGAAGAGTTCAAAGGATTCAGTGACGAGAATGATGGCCCCTCCGAAGATGAAGGTGAACGAGAACTGAATGACGACGATGACGACGCCTCTGAGAATCAAGGTGAAAGAGAACTGGACGGCGTGGAAGTTACCATAACCGAAAGCTCAACCGACCCCGATAATGGTATTGAGGGTCACAAAGTTCAGGTGGACGAGAGAACACTGGCCGCATACGATCACGGTACGATAGCTGGTGCACTGGCCGCTTGATCCGGACCAATGCTGGATTCCGGTTTTGCTGTGTCGCATCAATCATTCACCTGATCTCAAATGTCGAAGATGCTCCAACCAGTCTCTAATAAGAGAACAGCAAATGGGTTGCTATACTCCGTACAGACAAAAATCATCCTGCTGGTCATACACAATATGACCGGCACGCTTTTGACAAGACGAACGGCTTAGCGCAGTCCGCATCAAGAAGACCCCTGGAGCGGCTGGCCCATGCCACCCAACGTGATCATCTTCGTGATCAGATATTCGTCAATCCCGTACTTGCTTCCCTCCCGTCCAAACCCGCTCTCTTTGACACCGCCAAAGGGCGCAGCTGGATCGGAGATCAATCCAGTGTTGACGCCGACCATGCCAGTCTCCAGTGCTTCTGCGATCCGGAAGATCCGTTGTACGTCGCGGCTGTAGAAGTAGCCTGCTAATCCAACCTCAACCGAGTTCGCGAGACGTATGACCTCTTCTTCAGTGTCAAACTCAAAGAGACCCGCAACGGGCCCGAACGTCTCCTCGTGTGCTAGTTGCATGTCTGCCCTCATATCTCTGATTACTGTCGGCTGGTAAAAGTTGCTGCCAAGGTGGGGCAGCTTCTGTCCGCCGAATAACACTTTTCCACCCTGCTCAATGGCGTCCTTGACATGGGCTTCGACCTTGCTCACGGCACGGTCATGAATGAGCGGACCATGCGTGACGTTCTCGTCAAGCCCGGAGCCCACTTTGAAATCCTTGACCTTTTCCGTAAACTTGGTTGCGAATTCGTCATATATACCTTTCTGGACATATATCCTGTTCGCACAAATACAGGTCTGGCCACTCGAGCGGAATTTACTCGCGATTGCACCGCTAACCGCAAGATCGACGTCCGCGTCATCGAAGACGATAAAAGGCGCATTCCCACCCAGTTCGAACGATAGCTTTTTCAGCGTCGAGGCGGATTGCTTCATCAGCAGCTTGCCGACGGCCGTTGATCCGGTAAAGGAAACCTTGCGCACTTTTGGCGAGGAAGTCAACGTTTCTCCAACCCCGGCGGTGTTGTCGAGAGCCGTGACAAAGTTCAGAACACCTTTCGGGATCCCAGCCCTGTGCGCCAGCTCTGCAAGAGCAGCAGCCGTAAGAGGCGTCTCGCCAGGAGATTTGGCCACGACCGTGCAGCCAGCTGCAAGAGCGGGTCCAATCTTACGGGTTATCATCGCGGCTGGAAAGTTCCATCTGATAGTATTAACGGTCGAGAAGATCAGCAGGTACAAGGGACACAAACGGCGTAATCAACCCACACACTCCCACCGGTTGTTTGAGCGTCAGAATCCGATTGCCTGCGATGCTGGCCGGGATGGTGTCTCCGTAGGCTCTGGGCGCTTCCTCTGCGAACCATTCGAAAAAGCCTGCTGCATATGTGACTTCACCCTTCGCATCCCCAATCGGTTTGCCATTCTCGCGAGTGATCAACTGGGCTAGGTCGTCCGCATTCTCCATGGTCAATTGATACCATTTTCGTAGCATGCGAGCCCTCTCCCGGCCGGTAGTCTTTGAGAAGGACCGGAATGCTGCGGCGGCTGCATTGATTGCAGCTTCTGTGTCTTCATTATCCATCTCCGGCATTGTTCCAATGACCTTGTGCGTCGCAGGATCTGGCCGCGAAGCGTCAGTTTACACTCAGTTGTTTGATGCTTATACTTGCCCTTGACCTCGAAGGTCTTGCCTGACTTCGCTCCCACCCATTGTCCGTTGATGTACGTTTGTGACTTGAGTAACGACTTGTCGCGAAGCTAAAGGCCGGTGGCAGCCCGCTCATCAGCCTCAGACACTTGAATATGACGGTGCGACTACGAAAAGGGAGCCCGCACTTGAGGGATGTCGTGCTCCATTGCATACGTTCTAGAAATCAGCTTCCAACTCCGTAGGCCGGATCTGCATGTCACTCGCGAGATATGCAAGATGGCTGACTCCATGGCGTAGCGACTAACATGATCGGGCAGTCAATGATGATGCTGCTGACGAGGTTGGTGATGTCGGCCCAGGTGGAGCTTGAGCTTCAATGACGTACCTGCGTACCTACAGTTGCGGGGCCAAGTATCGACTTCGAAAGATCTCATCGCCGCGGAATTTAGCCTCATCGGCTATTCGATTTCTCCTGAAAGTTCAAGAGAATTCTCTTATTGCACGATCACCCATTTGACATCGATTAACGAGAAATCAGATATAAACAGGCGTAGCAGTAGTGTAAAGTCCAGCGACTCTGACCGGCGAAAAAAACTGCACATGTGGACGGTGCGGGAAAATTATTCAGAAAACCGCCAAATTCGCGACGCTGTGCCCCTGTCAAATCATCCTCCGAATCCATTTTCTTTACCACAGCTTGAGCAACCCATACTTCATTTGAAATGTCTTTAGGTCCGCCAGGCGCTCAGCTCAATCCTGAGCAGGCCGAGAACTTCGAAGATGTGAGGTCCTCAATCCCAAATTGTGATTCAAAACTAATTGATGTCTTCAGATTGAGAAACAATTTGCAGTCAAAGGTAAGTCGTTGCTCATGTGACACTGTTGAATCCTACACTTCATTACAGTGCAAGCCTTGTGTTTCCTGACTTTCTTCAGTTGTACAGCACATGTCGACTTACTGGTCATTGCTGGAGAACATGCGAGGTTCAACCTTGCGCCTCACTAAATTCGACGACGAGATCTATGAGCACTTCAAAAGAGAGTTTCCAGAATTTGATCCCGCTGCTACTATAGATGAAGACCAGATGAAGAGCAAAGAGAGCAAAGAAAAGTGGCGAAGCTTCATATCTGCCTACGAGAAGCGGATTGACGATTATAATTTTGGGACAATGTTACGGGCCAATCCAAAGTGGGAGTATGGCGAGAAGGAGACGATATTTGGTAAGTATTGCCTCTCAGAAGAACATGCTGTGACTAATTTCAGTATAGCTGTTCGGATGCAGTTCTATGCCGTTGAAATTATGCGGTTCGCTTCTTTCTTTTCCCCTTACTATTGTCTGCCGCGACATGGCTCCCTTACACTCAACAGGAATCGCGCAGGGTTGAACGACTGGATATATGAGAAAGCGCACCCGTCCGTCGACGTCGAATGAGACTTTATTTTTCCATTTCACGCCTTCATCAGCAGGCAAGGGCAGAGCTGTGTTCGACCAAATGCGATGGGCGTGTTTAGCAACTGGTCGGCGGTAAGAGCCAAAATCACGCATTTCTGATCTCGTACTTCTACCATGAACAATCACATATTATGAAACATGTGGAGGTAAAAACGGGAAAGAGTTTTCTTTGTCTCTGCTTTCTAGATGAGTCCATTGCATTACATGTCACTTCCGATTATGTGGGTTGATATTGTTCTCCACGTGGATTCTTTGTTGGTGATGCATCAACAATACGAAGACCAAAATGTCCCTTGGTATTATTGCGCTCTGAGCCCCAGATACTCACTTGTTCGAAGAATGAGCTCAATATTCTTGAATCAATCTTACACGACTCAATTCCATCCGTGTTGCCTCTTCAATTTATGGCGTGCTGGAAACAAGTTGCTCAATGCATACCGCTTCGGATTCGCATCGCTCTGCGCCGATTGAAAAGAATGATGCGAAACGCTCAAATAAAAGGAAAAGGTTCAATGCCAAGGAGACGAATGGAGAAGCAACGGAGCTGCACAGCAAAGGAGGCGGGCATGGCGAGAAGGCAAGATGGAGAACACTGTTCAACTTTACGACGAAGCAGCACGCATCAACCTTGTTACTCGCTCTCACACTATCACTGGCCTCTGGTATCGTCGTACCCATCCAGGCGGTATTTCTAGGGCGGATTTTTCTCGCATTTACGTCATTTGGGGCAACTTCGCTGGATCAGTCCGAGTTCAGGGACGAAGTGGTGAAGTACTGCGTATATCTCTGCGCTCTGGGTGCTGCAAGTTGGCTTGTCGACGGTCTTTATTTTACCTCTTGGCTTGCGTTCGGTGAGCTGCAGGGCCAGAGTGCCAGGTTGAAACTGTTCAGCGATATGCTCGAGAAAGACATGGCTTGGTTCGACTTACGAAAGAATGGGATTGGGGCCTTGCTGCCAAGGCTGCAAATGTAAGGCCTGTCGATAATATGAGAGCTAGACACTGACATCATCAGGCAAATACGCGATTTGCAACTTGCGACTTCTCAGCCTTTGGGATATACAATCCAATGCTTGGTGACCGCAGTCGCATCGCTGGGCCTCGCGCTCTACTTCTCTTGGGATCTGACGCTGGTGATTCTTGCCACTGTCCCAGTCGTTGTCGTTGTCCTGGCATTCTTTTCTGCACGAATACAGCCGAGCATACAAGCCCAATACGACAAACTAAGCGAAGCAGCCAAATATGCTACGACCGCGTTCGGGGCCATCGAGACCGTAAAGTGCTTCAACGGCCAGGGGTCGGAAGTCAGCAAGTACTCCAATGCCGTCACAGAGGCCGGCAATTACTACTTCCGGCAGGCCAACTCCAATGCCGTCCAACTTGCGGTCATTCGACTTTCGACACTAGCAATGTTCGTGCAAGGCTTCTGGTATGGAAGTTCTCTGATCAATGCAGGAAAGAAAGACGCGGGCCAGGTCCTCACAACCTTCTGGGCAGCCTTAATGGCAACTCAGGGCTTTCAGCAGCTTCTTCCTCACATAATCGTACTGGAGAGGGGACGGGCAGCTGGAGCCAGCTTACGCGCTGTGAGTTTGCAGGCTCGTAATACGCAGCATCGCCCAAAAGACGCAATGCACAAGGATGTGAATCATTGTGTTGGCGACATTGAAGTCAAAAATGTAAGTTGCTTTGGGAATGCCACTGATCAGACGCTCATCTCTTACAGGTCTCTTTCTCTTATCCAGTACGTCCCATGGAGACCGCTCTTAAAAACGTATCGCTGTTCTTCGCTGCTGGCGAACTCACTTTCCTTGTGGGAAAGAGTGGCTCCGGGAAGAGTACTATAGGACAACTCCTCGTGCGGCTGTACGATACTTCAGAGGGTCAAATATCTTTGGACGGCATGTCAATACGGAGCCTCGACCTAGACTGGCTGCGCAGAAACATTACCCTTGTTGAGCAGCAGAGTGTCCTGTTCAACGAGACAATCTACCAAAACGTCGCCTTCGGAGCCCTGGAAAGAAACACCCTGTCGCTCGAGGATGTGCAAAAAGCAGCAGAGTTTGCGTTACTTCAGCAGACGGTAACCGACATGTCTCATGGGCTGGACACGCTTGTAGGTTCCTCAGGGGGCTCATTGAGCGGAGGCCAGACCCAGAGAGTTGCTCTTGCTCGCGCCAGACTTCGAGACACCCCAATACTGATCCTAGATGAATCTACTAGCGCCCTCGACAACATCAGCAGATCCTTGATAGTGGACGCGATTCGGCAATGGCGGCGTGGTAAGACCACCATCGTCATTACGCACGACGTCTCTCAGATACTTCCGGAAGACTACGTCTATGTTTTCTCACAAGGCCAAATTGATCGGGAGGGCTACTGGAAGTCGTTGGAAGACATCATCTCCCACTTCAATTTCCCCGTGCCTCAGAACGAAAGAAATGATACGAAGTGTACCCCCAAAGGCGGCCGACGCGATGATCTTGTCTTGGATGGTTCGCATATCCCACTCACAAACATGCTTGCAACCCCAGGATTGGACGCAATCGCCGCTGGGGAAAAGTCAGTGGCGGCTGCGCGGTCGAGAAGTTCGATATTCCGGCGCTCCTACGTCCCAAGTCTCTTCGTCGACCGTCGAGACAGTTTTTCATTCGAGGGGACTGCTACTCGGATAGCGCCGGCCCCGCCTCCAATCGTATCGAGTTTCTGGCGAGTGATGCCTTCCGTGAGTAGACCGACCAGGAGGCCTTCGGCATCATCAGACGCAAACGACACGGAGGCTTCTGCCTTGACGGCGACCCATACTACAGATTCTGTCGTCTCTTCACTGGTGCCCGAGGAGTACTTGGAGAGGACAGCCAACATGGCTGTTGGCGCTCGAGCTAGGGCAATGGTCAGGAGAATGTCTCGCCCCATTGGCTCCATTCAAAGACCCCAATCTGTTGGATCTCTTCCATCGCATACGGTCTTCAACTTGAGACGACGCCGCAACCGCAGTCGTCGACCAGATGAAGCCGACTCTATGACCAAGATCTTACGTACCGTTTGGCCAGCGCTCCCATGGAAAGCCAAGGGCTTATTAATCGTTGGTTTTTTGGGAGCTCTCGTGCACGCCATATGCACTCCAATATTCTCGTGGATTTTCTCGAATCTCATGGAGACTTTCTACCTGGGTGAAGATCGCACAGGAAGGGCTCTGAGGTATTCACTCGCTATTCTAGGTGTGGCGGCTGCAGACGCTGTGGCTGCCTACTTGATGGTGTTTTTCCTGGAATACTGTGGGCAAGTCTGGGTCAACAAGATCCGGATAGATGCGATGACCAGAATTCTTCTTCAGGCACGCGAATTCTTTGACGCTCAGCAGGATAGTATCTCGAGGCTCGCGGAGAGTCTGGATCGGAATGCAGAAGAGATGCGCAACCTCGTTGGCCGCTTCGCTGGTTTTGTCTTCGTTGCCATCGTTCTGATGCTGACTTCTCTGGTCTGGTGCTTGATCGTTTGTTGGAAGCTGACACTTGTCGGGATTGCAACGGCTCCTGTCCTATACGGAATCACGTACTGTTTCCAAGCAGTCAGCGGAGTGCTGGAGAGCCAATGCAACACTGCCTCGGAAGCTGCAGCGTCAATCTTCACCGAAACGCTTTCTAGCATCAAGACGGTACGGGTTTTGACCCTCGAAGGGTACTTTCTGGAGAAGTATTCAAAAGCGACAGCGAAGGTTCTGCGTGTCGGCCTCAGAAGAGCAGCATATTCAGGGGTGTTCTACGGAATATCAGACTCTGCCATCATCTTCGTCACCGCACTCTTACTCTTCTACGGAGCAGTTCTCGTTTCTTCCGCACAATTTGCCGTTCCGCAAGTGCTAGAAGTGTTTACCCTGCTTCTTTTCACGATGTCAAACGTCAACGCGATTGTAGCGTTCATTCCTCAGATCGGCTCCTCGAGCGATACAGCGACACGTTTGCTCAGGCTGGCCAACCTTCCCGTTGCAACGCATGAGAGTGTTGGCACCATTCGAATTGCCGAGATCGGGGACATTGTGATGGAAGAAGTGAGCTTCTCCTATCCAACCCGGGCAGACCAGGCGGTCCTTCACAACTTTGGCCTGAAGATTCCGGCTGGCGCCGCCGTCGCCATAGTCGGATCCTCCGGCTCTGGCAAGTCCACCGTTGCTTCACTTCTTCTGAAGCTCTACCAGGCTGAGACCAACGGCTTTGGTGCGGGTTGTAGGATCAGCATCGCTGGGCTCGAACTCAAAGATATACACACGTCAACTTTACGAAGCCTGACAGCGATAGTCTCGCAGAAACCAGTACTGTTCCCCGGCACGATTGCTGAGAACATCTCGTACGGTCTTTCGGAGTCCTCGCCGTATGCTACATTGGCAAGTATACGCTCTGCGGCCAAAGAGGTGGGGATTGATGAATTTATCATGAGCCTGCCGTCGGGCTACAGTACGGTCATTGGTGAAGGAGGCACAGGACTATCAGGGGGTCAGGCACAGCGCATCGCCATTGCGAGAGCATTGGTGCGTCGGCCTAATATTCTGATTTTGGACGAAGCAACCTCCGCTTTGGATTTGGAGAGCGCAGCTATTATCCGTGACTCAATCCAGACCTTCATCCGCAAGCAACGGCGAAAGACGGACTCTGAGGACAGTTCAGACGGCCCGGTGACGGTCATCATCATTACGCACTCAAGAGACATGATGGAAATCGCAGACCACATCGTCATGCTTGACCAGGGATCAGTAGTGGAGCAAGGCGATTTTGATACTCTTCTTAGGCGCAATGGTAGTTTTTCGAAGCTTCTCAACGGTGGCGAGTGGGGTTGAGCATATCTTGAAATAGAAAGTATTTAGACATCGAATGCAACGAATTTTAGTGTTATGGCCTGGATCGTGTGGTTGTACCGTGATGCTGTGGTCCAAAGTCGGAAAACTCGTTTCTGAGTGGAACACAGTCGAGTCTTGGCAGGACCGTTGCTATGCCAACAACAACAACAACAACAGCCATTCCATACACAGACCGGACACGACGAACATCAATACAAACCTTCAACCACCTGCCAATGCTACGTGGATACACATTCAAGTCATTAAGCTTCTAACCATCTTGACGTCTCTCTTTATCACTACCAAGCTGTCACCCATCATGGTTCAAACGCGATCCCAAGTCAAGGCCGGCACCGCCCGACGACCTGCTTCCCCACTCAAAAGCACCCTCAAAGGTCCAGCCCGACGGGGCAGGAAACCCGCAAACCCGGCAAAGGAGCCAAAACCCGAGAATGACGCAGAGAAGGACGCGCAGCCCGCGAAGCCGGCGCGAAAGCCACCTGTGCCCAAGGCGCCGACGAAGTCAACACTGCTCCGATCGGGCCCAAGGAGAAGCCCCAAGAA
>QQTW01000785.1_pt1 | contig 20791 bp, 20 predicted proteins | sample 1904831 | NCBI WGS metagenome assembly QQTW01 (sample SAMN09435610, study PRJNA476489) | Subsurface metagenome, whole genome shotgun sequencing project. | reverse complement strand
GTTGACGCTGAAAAGTCTGTTGCCCTGGCAGGCGATCGGCATGAACATTGCGGCGCTAGGAACGGCAATAACCTTTGCCAAACTGATTTTTCTACCTCATCAAAAGGAAAAACAACAGAAAATCCAGCCTGGTTTTTGGGCAGCGATCGCCCTGCTCATTGGTGGGCTATTTGTGGCAAATATAGCGTATTACGAAGCGTACAGTTTCGAGAATATTGTTAAACCCCTGGCAACGATCGCCCTGGGTTGGCTGGCATATTTTTTAATTTTTCGACGAACTGCGGTCAAACTGCCACGTCTATTAGAGCAATTCGATCACCTGATTGGCGTGATGAGTTTGATGTTGATTCTACTCTTCTGGATGGTGCTGGCATGAGCGGATATCTCAATATCATCCTGCGATTGGTCATCTGGTTTTTGCTCACCGCTAATCTAAGTGTGGCAAATATCATCATCGGCATTTGTGTTGCCCTGCTGTTGCCGCGCAGTCGTAGTGTTCCTGGAGCCTTAAAAGACTGGTTGCGGGTGCTGTGGAAAGTCGTTGTGGCGATTCCCCAGGCGTATTACGAAGCATTTGAACTGATATTGCGTCCCCATACGCAGGAAGAAATCGTGATGGAACAAGTCAAACAGAGGCGATCGCCAGGACTAATCTTCCTAGATATCTTTCTCATCACGTTTACACCCAAAACTATTGTCTTGAAGTACCACGAAGCTGGCTGGTACGAAGTTCATCGGGTAAGGCCAAGGAGGAAGCGATGAATGCGATCCTAATTGCGATGATTCTGGCGTTGCTCATTCCCATCTATGAGGCTTGGCAGGATGATGATATTTGGCAGAAGATGCTTGCCTTTACAAGTATTGCCAGCAAAACATCTGTGATGATTTTGGTTGTCTCTGTGGCGCGCGGTGATTGGATGATTGGAGTTGTTGGGGTAATTATTTTGAGTGTGGGAAATGCCGGATTAATGTTGCTAGCCCATGTGCTTAAACGGATGAATGAACAATGATTAATATCCTCAGCTACATCTGCATCAGTGTGGGAATTGTCTTCTGGTTTTGGGGAACTTTCCCCCTCTTGGGTAGGCGATCGCTTCTATTCAAACTGCACAGCCTTTCAGTTGCCGACACCCTTGGTTCAATGAGTATCATCTTCGGACTGCTTTTGAAGATTCCCAGTCAATGGTCGTTACTCGTCTTGGCGCTGATTTCTCTAGCCATCTGGAATACGGTGCTGGGGTACGTGCTGGCATACTGTTCCAGTGGAGGGAATGATGGAAGATAGCTACATCTATGCGATCGTCGCTCTGCTGCCCTTAGCAGCGGTGATGCTCACTGTCCAAGTTAATCCCTACAATGCTCTGGTGATTCGCGGCATTTTGGGAGCGATCGCTGCCTTGGTCTATGTCGTTTTGGGAGCGGCAGATGTTGCCTTAACCGAGGCATTGGTAGGCACTATGCTAGCGATTACGCTTTACGCGGTGGCGGTGCGTTCATCGCTGGTGATGCGGATAGGTGTCCTCAAAAATGAATTGAGTCAGACAAACGATTTACATCCTTTCTCCCAACTGATCGCCCAAGTGCGCACAATTGCCAGCAAATATCATCTGCGGCTGGAACTGCTGCCATATCCCGATCCACAGTCTTTACATGAAGCATTGATGGCAAAAGAAGTTCATGCTACCTGTACTATGCCGCAACTGAACAACATTCAAGACTCCGCACTTCAGTCCGAACCGCAACCCTATGACACGGCAATCCGCATCCGCCGCCTTTACAACATCCTGCAAGCCGAACTAACATCACCCGCCACCCGATTGACCTATATCGCAGTACCAAATTCAGGAGAAAAGCATTAAATGAAATGGCTTTACATTGCAGCAGGCATCGCCTTGTTCATCAAATTCCTGGTTGTTCCCAACCCGATTGCACAGGTTAGCGACCTTTCGATCGTGGAAGCCGTTGTGCAGGATAGCGGTGTGCCTAATGCGGTGTCGGGCATTATTTTCCGAAATCGGCTGTATGACACGATCTTTGAAGTCATCGTGTTTACGATCGCCATCATGGGCGCTCAATTTCTGCTGGCGAACGAGCGACCTTTCAACACTATTTATCAGTTCACCGATCAAACCTCTATCATACTGGCACGACTAGGCGCGACTATTGCCGCGATCGTGGGGATTGAACTGGCAATTCGGGGGCATCTTAGTCCTGGGGGTGGGTTTGCAGCCGGAGTCGCAGGCGGAACCGCAATTGGACTAATCGCAATCACCTCTTCTTCAGAGTGGATGGAGTCAATTTACGGGCGTTGGCGCGCCGCCTTTTGGGAAAAGGTTTCAGTCCTTGTGTTCATCGTGCTGGCGGCGATTACGTTAGTTGGTATTGAATTACCTCACGGCGAGTTGGGCGCACTGATTAGCGGCGGGATTGTTCCTATCCTCAACATCCTGGTGGCGATCAAAGTCGCTTTAGGATCGTGGGCAGTAATTTTAGTGTTTATTCGCTATCGAGGATTGTTATAGAAACAAGGGTAAGTCAAACCTTTGATTTTCTGTCCGCAACAAACCCATAAATGCATACTTACTTTTGTTTTCTCTTGACAATATAGTTTCTAGATATGTATCTTTTAGATATACAAGCAGATAAGGGTTAATAAAACTATTGCTGGAGGTACGCGCTGCGATCGCTCGACTTAATTACCCATACTCGCACTAGTCTTATTAGTCGTAGATACACATTAGGCATCTTGCGCGAATGCTTCAGAATGCAAATACGGCTGGCTTTGTTCGTAGTTGCGCTTTAGCGCCATACCAGTGCGCTAAAGCGCAACTACGAACTTTTAAGCGAGAGCTATTCATATCCATGCAAGAGGTTTATTTATTGTTCATCTAGAGGCAAGTCTTGGCTCATCTTTAGCCTAATTTGTTGGCAACAAGCAACGTAGATAACTTAAAAAAGCAGATATGCAAGCATTTGTAACTGGCAGTACCGGACTACTTGGCAATAACTTAGTGAGATTATTAATCGAGCAAGGGTATAGGGTCAAAGCTTTAGTCCGCTCAAAAACAAAAGCAGCAAAACTATTTGGTGATTTGGATGTCTCGTTAGTCGAAGGCGACATGCTCGATATCAACAGCTTTGCTTGCGAACTAGCCGGATGTGATGTGCTATTCCATGCTGCTGCATACTTTCGGGAATACTATCAACCTGGAAATCATTGGCAAATGCTAGAAGATATTAATGTTACAGGCACGATGAGATTATTAAGCGAGGCAGAAAAGCAAGGAGTTAAAAAGGTTATCTACATCAGTTCGGCTGGTCCTATCGGCATGAAAGCCGATGGTGTTCCAGGCGATGAATCAACACTAAGCGATCCACAATCTGTAAAAAATTTGTACTTCAAAAGCAAAGTTATCGCTGAAACTGCCATCTACGAATTTCTTAGGCAGCACTTGCTACCAGTTGTGTTAATTTTGCCAGGATGGATGTTTGGACCCCAAGATGCTGCACCCACAGGTAGCGGTCAATTGGTATTAGATTATCTCGCGCAAAAAATCCCTGGAATTCTCGACGGCGGAACTTGTATGGTTGATGCGCGCGATGTGGCGCAAGCGGCAATTAATGCCGTAGAAAAAGGCAAAAGTGGCGATCGCTATATTGTTGCCGGACAATATTTGAGTATGGAAGATCTGTTTAAAACTCTAGAAAAAGTTACTAGTATTCCTTGTCCCCAGCGCCGCTTTCCTTACCAGATGACAGTAGTATATGCCTGGCTTGCCGATATCTACGCTCGTTTGACTAAGACAAAATCAGTCTTACCTCTTGAAGGTATCCGCACGATGCATCTCAAAAGGCAAGTAACTTCAGCCAAAGCGATCGCCCAATTAGCAGCTAGTTTCCGTCCCTTAGAAGAGACTCTGCACGATGTAGTTGACTGGTATCGCAGGCAAAATTATCTTACCAAAGCAAGCGATCGCCCTTAAGCCAATATAAAGGGGTGAGGTTCTGCAATGCCGTAGCCTTGAGCATAATCTACCCCAAGGGCGGTAATTTTCTGCAAAATCGCATCGTTTTCGACAAATTCAGCAATAGTTTTCAAACCCATAACATGACCGATTTGATTGATTGCTTCTGTTAGTGCCAAGTCTGTGGGAACATCAACAATCTCTCTGACAAAATTGCCATCAATTTTTAGGTAATCGACTGGTAGGTTTTTGAGATAAGCAAAAGAAGACATACCGCTGCCAAAGTCATCTAAGGCAAAGCTACAGCCAAAGGTTTTGAGTTCCCGAATTAGCTTGCTGGCTTTATTGAGATTGGTAATGGCAATTGTTTCGGTAATTTCAAAGCAGATTGCTTGTGGTGGAATCTGATGGAGGGAAAATTGCTCGTGCAAAAAGTCCATAAATTGGTCGTCATTAATACTCGCACCGGAGAGATTGACAGCGTATGTAAAGCGATCGCCATCTTCCCCTATATTTTGATAGTGCTGTTTTAGATGAGTAAATAGAGTGCGAATTACCCAACGGTCAATTAGATGCATCAATCCGTAACGTTCAGCCGCAGGAATAAACGCCATCGGTGGGATGAGTGCGCCTGTTTCATCTTGGAGACGCAAGAGGATTTCGTAGTGTTCTAGATGAGAATCACTGGAATTTAGCGCCACAATTGGTTGGCGATATAGGCAGAAACTATCGTTCTCCAAAGCTTTGTGCAACTTGGATATCCATTGCATTTGACCGTAGGCAATAGCTAGATCGCGATCGTCAGCTTGGTAGATGTGGACGCGATTGCGTCCGGCATTTTTGGCAGTGTAGCAAGCCGCATCAGCAGCATTTAATACGCTAGCTAAATCGGTTGTGTTGGCATCAATGCCTACTAAACCGATACTGACACCGATAGTAAAAATTTTGTCTTGCCAAACAAAGCGAAATTCCTCTAACTTCTGCCGCAGCGTATTGGCAATGCGTAGCGCTTGCTGTGTGGGACAATTGTTGAGCAATAGCCCAAATTCATCGCCCCCTAAACGAGCGACTGTGTCGGCGCTACGAACTTGGACTAGTAGCAAAGCTGCTACTTGGCGCAGCAGTTCATCTCCGGCTACATGACCGCAGGTATCGTTGACAATCTTGAACCGATCTAAGTCTAAATAACATAATGAGTGCGTTTGACCGTGCATTTCTGCGTTCTGCAAGGCACTTTCTAAACGTTGCTCAAATTCGTGGCGGTTAGCAAGTCCTGTGAGCGGATCGTGACTAGCCTGCCAAGCTAGACGTTGTTCGCTTTCGCGCAGTGCTGCTTCGGCAAGCTTGCGCTCGGTAATGTCTCGGAAGACAACTACAGCACCTCTAATCTCTCCTACGTCGTTTAATATCGGTGCGGCGCTATCGTCAATTGGTATTTCTAGATTGTCTTTGTTGAGCAAAATTGTATGTTCGGGTAATCCAACAACAACACCTGTCTGCAAGGCTTTTGCTATAGGACTATCAACTTCGTTGCGAGTTTCTGCATGGATAATATTAAAGATTTCTGTGGCATTTCTGCCAAATGCATCTGCTTGTGTCCATCCTGTTAAGACTTCAGCAACAGGATTAAGTAAGGTTATACAACTTTTATTGTCAGTCGCAATCACAGCATCGCCCAAGCTAGTGAGGATTGTTTTTAGCCATTGTTCGTTTTCTTTTAACTTTTTTTCTAACTGATGTCTGTGCAGAGCAATTTCGATGGCAGCGTGCAGTTCTCTTTCTCTAAATGGTTTAGTAACATAACCAAATGGCTCGGTGCTTTTTGCACGTTGGATTGTATTTATATCTGAGTTAGCAGTTAAATATACTACTGGAATCCTAAGATTATTCCAAATAATTTCTGATGCTTGTACACCGTCCATCTTGCCTTTTAAACGAACATCCATTAGTACTAAATCAGGCTGATTAATTGCTGATTCTTTAATAGCTTGCTCTCCTGAATCAGCGATAGCTGTAATGCTATAGCCTAATTCTTCTAAATTCTCTTTAATATCTTCGGCAACAATAATTTCGTCTTCAACAATAAGTATTTTTATATTTTTCATTTTTCTTGACAGTTAATATCGCATTTTTTTACTGGAAATACAATTTTAAGTAGCGCGCCGCTGCTGTTATTTATCTCAATTTTGCCATCTATTTGTCTAATTAGGCTCCTGACTAACTTTAAGCCTAATGACTTAACTTTTTCCAAGTCAAAGTCATCAGGAAAGCCAACACCATTGTCTTGAACAATTAAATTATACTCATGATTGTTTGGGACAAAAAAGCTAATTTTAATCTCGCCCGATACATTAGCTGAAAAGGCATATTTCAACGAATTTGTGATTAACTCATTAATAATTAATCCACAATTCAGTGCTAATTCAAAATCTAAAAGTATCCGCTCGACATCAATTATTAGATGCGGACTATTGTTATGATTGCTATAAGAGTCAAGTAAGTTAGCAGTCAAACTTTTGACATAATCAACAAAGTCAATACTTGATAAGTTTTTAGATTGATATAGTTTTTCGTGCAGTAATGACATCGAAACAACACGATTTTGGCATTCTTTTAATACCTGAACTGCTTGTTCGTTTTTGATATGTCTGCACTGATGCCTAAATAGGCTATCAATTATCTGCAAATTGTTTTTGACACGATGATGTACTTCTTTTAGCAATACCTCTTTTTCTTGTAGTGCTGCTTGAATTTGCTCCTCTATTTGTTTGCGATCGCTAATATTGCGACAAACACTAATCAAGTTGCCATTTTCTGACTTAGATAGGGAAACTTCTTCAAAAAATGTACTACCATCCTTCCTTTTGGCGATTGCTTCTCCCCGCCAGCGCCCATTCTGCTGAATAATGGCGCTAATATCACTCTCAAAACGCGCAATCTCATCTGGATAATATATTTCTCGCCAAGTTTTACCTATTAGTTCAGTCGGGCTATTGTAACCATAGATCTCAACGTAAGCTTTGTTGACATAGATATATTCGCCGCTTTGATTGACAATCCCAATACCATCAGTTGCTGCTTCCATCGCCGCTAGCTGGCGTTGCATAACTTCTTGTGCATGCTGGCGATCGCTAATATCTTGGGCAGTCCCTAATGTGCCAATTACCCGCCCTTCGGCATCGTGCAGGGGCATTTTGTTCGTTTCTAGCCAAACTGTAGTTGTACTGTTGTGCAGGCAAGTAGGTTCGATAATGCCGTATTCGGCTCTATTTTGGTTCATTACTCGCGCATCTACAGCCCGAAAAAAGTCTGCCTCCTCTTTTGTCCAAAAGTCATAGTCAGTTTTCCCAATTAGTTCGCTAGGCGACTCAACTCCTGCTAGGCGCGCAAAATTGCGATTGCATCCCAAAAATTTGGAATCGCGATCTTTCCACCAAATTGCTTGGGGAACAAGATCTAAGATGAGTCGCAGCATTTTTTGACTTTGCGTTACTTCCTCATGTACCTGTTGCAGTGCTGCCTCTGTTTGCTTGCGATCGCTGACATCGTTAAGATTGCCAGAAATACCTACAATATTGTCATAAGCATCTAAATTCAACTGAGCGTAAACTTCAAGCCAGCAAAATCTACCATCTTTGCCTAAGTAGCGAATTTCACAGTGGCAAGATTCGATCTCGCGCTGCATTAGAGATCTAAATAGTCCCAAACTTTTTGGGCAATCGTCAAGATGAATATATTTGGAAAAAGGAGTACCAAGGCTTTCATCAATTGAGAAGCCAGTAATTTGTGTCCAAGCGGGATTGAGAAAAGTCCACAGTCCCCACTCGTCTAGTTGGAAAATAACTTCTTTGCTGTTATTGACTACAGAGCGATACTGCTTCTCGCTTTCTCGCAGACTTTGTTCTATTTGCGTGCGATCGCTAATATCTATACCAGTGCTAATAACGTGCTTGACAGCGCCTACGTGATCGCACAAAACTGTATTTGTCCAGGAAATCAAGCGGCGATCGCCCGATTTTGTTACCCACTGAGTTTCTAGCGTAATAGGTAGGCGTTCTGTAACAACCGAGGTTAAAGCACTTTGCAAAATCTCTACTTCTTCAGCAATCATTAAAGCATCCCAGATATACATCTCTTTAACCTGGGCAAATATGTAACCTGTGGTACGTTCGCAAGCTCGATTAAATTCAATAATTCTCCCTTGCGGATCGAGCATCACAACCAAAGCACTAGCTGTATCGAGAATGGTTGATATATAGTTGCGCTCTTGCTCTAACAACATTTCTGTTTGCTGGCGCTTATTACTTTCTCGCTCGATTGAGTAACAAAAATACACACTTACAAAAGCGAGGAAAATACTAATACTCCAGGGCAAGATGGAGTTTTGAATATCTACTGCGGCTAGCACATTATCTTCCTTTGTCTAACTGCTTTGGCTGAGGCAAGAGTAAAAATTTTAAGTTTCATATCTTTTTCCAGCTTGCTGCATGGTTAAGGTTAATAGAATTGCTTAGAAATTGTTTCTATTTGTTAATAACATCTGACTTTCACGTCAATCTGTTAGCTTGCGGCAAACTGCTCCTACATCCACGTTTTTACAGGAATTTCATTACATTTAGAGTGTCTCGCAGTAGAAACAAACCTGCCTACGGTAGCATTACTGAAAAATTGAAATTTATAACTCCGTAAATAATAAATTTGCCGTATTTATCCGCAGATTTACTATTTATTTTTCTGTAATTACTTACGAGCGCTAATGCTTTATTTGGGTATAAATGAAGATACAAATATTCGCATACAGAGCGATCGCTCAACCAACTACCCGCAGCGCTACAGAAATCAGCGATAAAAAAGTCAAAAATCCTACTGCATCTAGTATCGTAGTCAATAGCGGACCGCTAATTAAAGCAGGGTCGAGTTTCAAGTGCTTCAAACCCATAGGCAACAAAGTTCCCAAGCTTGCGGCTATAAGTACATTGATTGCCATCACCGTACCTGCAACCAAAGCTACCCAGCGCTCGTTTGCAGGCGACCAAATTAAAGACAAAATACCTAAAGACAAACTTAAAGCTAAAGCCGTTCCCAAGCCTGCTAAGAGTTCCTTGCGGAGAATTTGCGGCGTATCTTTGGGCGTGACTTCGCCAACACCAAGCCCTCGCACTGTTACAGATAGAGCTTGAATCGCTACATTACCGCTAGCATTAGACAAAATTGGCATAATTACAGCCAAAACTGGGACTAAAGCAATAGTTTTTTGAAAAGGAGCGATCGCACTTGCTGCACCAACATATAAACCGATATTGCCAACTAACCAAGGTAAACGCTTGGCAATAGTGACGTGGGGAGGCGACAAAGCTTCCTCATCACCACCGCTAACCCCTGCTAGTCTTTGGATATCTTCAGTCGCTTCTTCTTCTAAAATGTCGATCACATCATCAATAGTGACAATCCCAACTAAGCGATCTTCCCTATCTACTACAGGTAAAGCAATTAAGTCATAGCGTTTCATCAATTGCGCTACTTCTTCTTGCGGCATTTCTGTACGCGCCCTCAAAACGCGATCGCTAGCAATATCGCCAATTAATGTATCGGGAATTGTAAATAGTAGCTGCCGCAATGAAACGACGCTAACTAATTTGCGGTTGTCATCGGTAACGTAGGCGTAGTAAATCACCTCTTTGTCGCGATCGCTCAAGCGAATCTTACTGAGCGCTTCACCAACCGTCAATCCTTGCCGCAGCCTGACGTATTCTGTGGTCATTACCCGCCCAGCAGTGTACTCAGGATAGCCCAAAATAGTTGCTGTTGCTTGTCTTTCAGTTGGGCTAAGTTGTTGCACTAAACGCTTGACAACGCCTGCTGGCAATTCATCAAATAGTTGGGCGCGATCGTCGGGACTCATCGCCTCGACAAGATGAAATACCTGCGTATCGTGCAGCGCGTGAATTAACTCTTCTTGGACTTCATTAGGCAAATATTCAAATACATCAATAGCTTGCGCTTTATTGAGCAAGCGAAAAGCGATCGCCCGTTTCTCTGGCGGCAAGTCGGTAATATAATCGCCTACATCTACAGCAGGTAGACGATTGAGTTCTAACTTTAGCTGGTTTAGATCGGCATTATCTAACAGGGAATTAAAAACTTCCTGAGTAAGCATGAAACCTCCATTGCATCTCCCCCGCGCTGGGAAATGCGATCGCCAGCCTAGAGGAGGATAGTACTATCAGGTAATGGACTTCTGTCCATAAAATCTACACAAGTTCAACATCGACACCAGTTTGAGGCATCGCTAAGTCCTATAGTACCTTGCTTGGAGCGTTATTGGTAATCTAGCTTACAGGTATGAGGCGATCGCATTACTCAACTATATTAATTAGATATAGAATTACATATACTTTTGCAACAACAACTCTAACTTTTGCTTTGTTTCTTGAGGAGCTTTATCTAGCTGAGTTAGAATTGCATATTTTAAGGCTGAATGAGCGTCTGATGGCGGTAGATTTTCGCTCAATCTTTTCACAGTTTCTTGAATTACTTTTTGGGCATTAGTTGCATTGCGCTGCAAATTTGCAATTACCATTTCTACAGTTACGCTATCATGGTCTTGATGCCAACAATCGTAATCGGTGACTAATGCCAAAGTAGCATAGGCAATTTCTGCTTCTCTAGCTAATTTTGCTTCTGGTAAATTGGTCATCCCAATTACTGTAGCGTTCCAACTGCGGTAAAGATGAGATTCAGCTTTAGTTGAAAATGCTGGTCCTTCCATGCATATATACGTACCGCCTTGGTGCAGAGTCACATCAGTTAGATTGAGACTAGAAATAGATTCTGTTAAAACTTTAGCTAATTGGTGGCAAACAGGGTCAGCAAAAGCAATATGAGCCACAATTCCCTCGCCAAAAAAGGTAGAGATTCGATTCTTTGTTCGATCAATAAATTGATCTGGTACTACCATATCTAAAGGTTTAGCTTCTGCTTTTAAGGAGCCAACTGCTGAGGCGGAAATTATATAATCTACGCCTAATTTTTTCATCGCATAAATATTTGCTCTGTATGGTACTTCAGAAGGCAATAGTGTATGATTGCGACCGTGACGAGCTAGAAATACTACTGAATTTCCATCTAAATTTCCCATAATTAAATTATCGGATGGCGAACCAAATGGGGTAGAAATTTCGATTTCTTCTACATCTTTAAGTGCTTCCATTTTGTAAAGTCCGCTACCGCCAATTATGCCAATTTTTGCCGATTTCATGCTTTTGTCGTTGAGTATTGTTGCTATGAGAAGTTATTTTACTGGGAAATTGGCAGTTTCGTTTAATGGACTTGTCACAAAAATATGGGGCGGTTAGAAACCGCACACCAGGCTACACGGGCGGGGGGAAAATACGCACGTAGCTGGCTCGTCTACACAGACGCTCGTCCGCCTGTGCGGACTCGCGAGAATTTTTAAAAAAATTAGCAAAATGATGGGGCGGTTAGAAACCGCACGCCAGGCTACACGGGCGGGGGGAAAATACGCACGTAGCTGGCTCGTCTACACAGACGCTCGTCCGCCTGTGCGGACTCGCGAGAATTTCATACATTGATAAGAGCTTACCTAAAATATAATACTAATTACCTTACAGAAAAACGCTCAAAACCTCAGCTAGAAGGAAAGTTTGAGCGCTATTACCATGACACTTGCATATTTTAATTTTTTGAAAGCACTGTAACTACAGCAATTAAGGTTTAGATCATTCCTGGTCCTTTACCACGCTTGTCGCCGTCGTTGGTTAACTTACCTTCTTCGTCTTGATTCAAGCTTTCGATTTCGCTTACACGTTCAGCAGCCGCATTTTCTGCTTCTTGTCTTAAATCTCCTGGCTCATCAACATACATTTCGGGTTCAATTGCATAATTGTTGGCAAGACCTTCTTTGTCTACTGTAGCGCCGCCTGTGGTATCAAAATCGCTTTGGTTATCTTCACTTGCTTGCTCTTTAAACCTGCTACCTTCTCTTTCCATGCGGGCTGCGGTTTCAGCGGGAACAATACCGCGATCGTAGGTATCTACATCAACACCAACTTGCTCGTTATTCATGATAGTTGCCTATTAAAAATTTTTATTTACTGTTGTCAGCTTAGAGCTAACTTGGGCAACAAATATATCCGTCATTGGTACTAATTGCTGTAATAGTTAGTGCATCAATATTTCAATCAACGTTATGCTTTGTATAAGTCTATTTTATGCCTATTTAGGTATAGAAAAAGAATTTATGTTCTATGCCTTTTGAGCAATTAGCTAGCCAATAAATATCAACTGTCGTTTAATAACCAAAAACCGCTATAAGTCATTCCCGAATTATCAGGCTGAACTAATAAAAAATGCAATCCCTTACTAAGTTGCTTTCTTTGGGTGTAATTAATCGCAGCAGCAGTAACTTCAGCATCATCAAATGTTGCGACTATCCACCGCTCTACTAAACCTGCTGCTAATACTAATCCACTGGGACTACCAGCTACATAATCGAGCGCTACAGGACGGGCATTTTGCAGCCACCGCGCTAATTGCATAGACTGTCTACCCCCATCAATGACAACACCAGGAACAGCAATAGTTGAAGCTAATCCTAGATTAATTGGTAATAAAAATTCTGGCATATGTAATATAGGAATTAGACGTTCGGAGATTTCGACCAAATCGCCAGCATTCAGCGCCGCAAAACGCCACTGCTGTCCCCATAAGTTTTCTGGTAGAGGTGTTGGTGGTGGTTGTTCTATAGCGATAGGATCGTAAGGTTCAAAGCTGGGATAGTGACGCGCTTGCAACCATTGTTTTAGGGCAAAAGTGCGGCGAGTAGGTTCCACAAGAATGCCTAAAACCCGCGCGGCTAATTCAATCAAGCTTAAAGACTGGGGGCGAAATACTTGAATTATGTCTGGCTTTTGGTTGGCTGTTGCTATTTGTAGTTGGGAAGTTAGCCAGTTAGCGTTTGCTGCCGATTGAGGGCATAAAGCTTCGTAAGTAAATTGGCGATTTTCGTCACAAATTAGTAATTCCCATAAAACTTGTCCGTTTTCATCGTGCAAAGGACGGCGGTAAAAATCAGCCTGCCAAATTTTCATAGTTTTTAACGTTAATAGTAGTGCTGTATAGCAAAGGTAAGCAGGTAGACTATATTGAGTTGGGCGCTGAATTCCAGTGCCAATCTGAGTAAATCACGTTATTTAATCAATCCTATTTATGACTGTTGCTGTAAATAATAAGCCTGGATTAGCGTCGCAATTAGTAAATGGCATACTTGCAATTAAACCTTTGGCAAATCTTGCCAAAAATAGAGCGCGGCAAATGATGATCCAACGCGCTGAGAAAATCGGCGTACCTTGGACAAAAACGGTGCAAGAGTTAAAATCTCACGATTGGGAAACAGAACTTGCTCAAGTCCAAAATCCGCAACTTGTTTACCCAGATTACTACTTGAAGTCGTTTCACGCCTACGATAATGGCAATCTCAACTGGGAAGCCGCCCTAGAAGTAGAAGTTGCAGCTTACGCCGTTCATGCAGGCATCTGGACGGATGCGGGCGCGCAAGGCGACCCTAAACTACGTTCTAGCTATCATAACGTCCTCGTTAGTCAAATTCCCCCAGCACCAAAAGACATTCTAGATTTGGGGTGCAGTGTAGGCATGAGTAGCTTTGCTCTGCAATCCGTATATCCTCAAGCAAAGATTACAGGTTTAGACTTATCGCCTTATTTTCTCGCAGTTGCCGAATACCAATCAAGGCAGCGCAACGCCCAAATTAACTGGGTTCACGCTGCTGCTGAAGCAACCCAATTGACAGCTAATTCCTACGATTTGGTTTCTAGTTTTCTGATGTTTCACGAATTGCCTCAATCAGCTACACGGCAGATATTTCAAGAAGCACAGCGCTTGCTACGTCCAGGTGGATATTTGACAATTATGGACATGAACCCCAAATCAGAAATATATGCCAAAATGCCACCCTATATTTTGACACTACTCAAAAGCACCGAACCGTATTTAGATGATTACTTCAGCTTAGATATCGAACAAGCACTAGTTAACGCTGGATTTACAACTCCAGTAATTACTTGCAACACCCCCCGTCATCGGACAATAGTTGCTCAGAAATTAGATTAGTTGGGAGACAAGAAGACAAGGGGATAAGTGGAAAAAATAACTAAGAACTTAACTCTCCCTATCACCCCATCTCCCCGTCTGCACGGCAGGTGCTTCAAGTCGGCACAGCCGCTTGGGCGCACTGCCTCGTCCATCTGCGTCCATCTGCGTTCGCCATCACCCCAGCATCTCCTCTATGACTCACAAGTCAGCACGCTCCTATGCTTACCTCTCCATTGCGGCGGCGGTAGCTACTATTGCCCTGAAGTTTGGGGCTTATCTTTTGACTAATTCCGTCAGCTTGTTTTCAGATGCAGCGGAATCAGTTGTGAATTTGGTAGCAGCAGTTGTAGCAGTGTGGGCGCTAACACTCGCAGCCCAACCACCAGACGAGGAACATACTTTTGGGCATTCTAAAGCTGAATACTTTTCTAGTGGCTTAGAAGGCGCATTAATCTTGATTGCAGCTATTAGTATCGGCGTAGCAGCATTAGGACGCATACTTAATCCCCAACCAATAGAACAAGTAGGTATTGGCTTACTTCTATCCCTAGTTGCTACAGCAATTAATGGTGGGGTAGCAATAATTTTATTACGTGCTGGGAAGCGTTTGCGGTCAATTACGCTCCGTGCCGACGCGCATCACCTGCTAACTGACGTTTGGACTTCTGCGGGGGTTTTGCTGGGGCTGGGGCTTGTCAAACTTACAGGCTGGCTAATTCTTGACCCAATAATTGCTCTATTAGTCGCAGTCAATATTGTTTGGGCAGGATTTCGACTATTGCGCGAGACAGGTTATGGATTGTTGGATACAGCCTTACCACTATCCGAGCAAAAAATTATTACTGAGCTATTAGCACCATACGATCGCCAAGGGATATTATTTCATGCCATGCGATCGCGCGTTGCTGGTTCGCGCCGCTTTGTCTCTTTCCACGTCCTCGTACCTGGAGATTGGAGCGTGCAGCGCGGACACAATCTTTGTGAAGAAATTGAAATAGCTATTAGTAAAGCATTGCCTAGCACTAACATTACTACCCATTTGGAGCCACTAGAAGACCCGTTATCATGGGAAGATCAAGGTTTAGACCGCTTAATTGAGGACAAATAGCTAAGGTTGAACAACCGATTTTTGTACCAACACAAAATTGCGAATCAGGGCTAATACTTCTGGGCGAATTTCATGCCCCATATCAAATTCTTGATACTGCAACTTTACCCCCATAGCTAATAAAGTATCTCGTGCTTTTTGTGCCGCACTCAGCGGTACTACATTATCTTGCCTACCATGAACTAGCAAAACTGGAGGAAAAACACTACTTGCTGGATAATTAACAGGATGCATATAACCGCTTAAAGCCACCAAACCAGCCAAAGGTAAGCTCAACCCCACATCTAAAGTCATCGCCGCGCCTTGAGAAAAGCCGCTTAAAATTGTCCGTGACAGCGGAACTCCCGTGCTAGCTGGTAAAGATTGCAGCCAGTCAATCAGCATTTTTTTACTATCAGCGTAGCCTGTATTATTATCTTGAAGATCGTACCAAGCCCGACCACCTGCTACATAAGGATGAGCAAAAGGCGCATTAGGAAATACGAACTGATAATCAGGTAGATTTAATAGCGGGACAACACTAGCCAAATCTTGACTATTCGCACCCCAGCCATGCAACGTCACAACTAGCCCACTAGGTTTCCCTGTTGTCGGTGGAACCGAAATAGCTTGTAAAGACAGAAACTTTCTCCTATCATCAAAATTCTCTCAATCTATTGTAATAAAACTCAATTCCTCTTCGCGTCCTTCGGACTCTTAAAACTGACAACTACTAAAAAACTATTACCTATGGCACGTATAGCACTGCTGAGTGTATCCGACAAAACAGGACTAATCGATTTTGCCCGCACGCTAGTAGAAGAATTTGGCTTTGACATCATCAGCAGTGGCGGAACCGCCCAAACCTTAATAACAGCAGGCATCCCAGTCACTAAGGTAGCCGAATACACAGGCTCTCCAGAGATATTAGGCGGTAGAGTCAAAACCTTACACCCGCGCGTGCATGGCGGTATTTTAGCCCGCCGAGACGTGCCGCAAGACTTAGCAGATTTAGAAAATAATCAAATTCGTCCTATTGACTTAGTTGTAGTCAACTTATATCCATTTGAGCAAACGATCGCCAAACCAGGCGTAACTCTAATTGGCGCAATCGAACAAATCGATATTGGTGGACCTACTTTACTACGAGCATCTGCCAAAAACCACGCTCATGTAACAGTTTTGTGCGCGCCTAGCAGCTACGACGCATACTTGCAACAATTGCGCCAAAATAAAGGCGAAGTATCGCCAGAATTTCGGCAACAGTGCGCTCAAAGAGCATTTTTGCATACAGCAGAGTACGATCGCGCGATCGCAAGTTACTTAGCATTTGGCGAACTACCAGAAAAATTTACCCTAACTGGGCAGCAACTACAACCATTACGTTATGGCGAAAATCCTCATCAACCCGCAGCCTGGTATCAAACTGGAAATACTGCTACAGGTTGGGCAGCAGCTAATAAACTCCAAGGCAAAGAATTAAGCTATAACAATATCGTCGATTTGGAAGCAGCGCGGCGGATAGTTAACGAGTTTACCGATGCACCCGCTGCTGTAATTATCAAACATACTAATCCTTGCGGTGTTGCTCAAGCCAATAGCTTAGTAGAAGCTTACCAAAAGGCTTTCAATGCCGATTCTGTCTCGGCATTTGGCGGCATTGTCGCGCTGAATCATCCTATCGATGCAGCGACAGCTACAGCCCTAACGCAGACATTTTTAGAATGTGTAGTTGCTCCTGATTGCGAAGCAGAGGCGAAAGAAATTCTTGCTGCCAAATCTAAGGTGCGCGTTTTACTGCTTCCTGATGCTAGTAACCATATTCAACATACAGTTAAAGCAATAGCTGGTGGTTTTTTAGTCCAAGCTGCCGATAATTATGTAGCTAATCCCAGCCAATGGCAGATAGTTACAGAACGCCAACCTAGCCCTGAAGAAATGGCAGAATTATTGTTTGCTTGGAATGTCTGCAAGCACGTCAAATCAAATGCTATTGTAGTCACGAGCGATCGCACTACCAAAGGTGTTGGCGCAGGACAAATGAATCGCGTCGGTTCAGTAAAAATTGCTTTAGAGCAGGCTGGAGAGAGTGCTAAGGGTGGGTTTTTAGCTAGCGATGGTTTTTTTCCATTTGATGATTCTGTCAAGGCGGCTGCGGCAGCAGGGATAAGTGCGATCGTTCAGCCAGGGGGAAGTCTGCGTGATGGAGATTCTATTAAGGCTGCTAATGAACTTGGCTTGATTATGGTGTTTACTGGTATTCGCCACTTTTTGCATTAGTAAGGGGTGAATGGAATTCGCATCTACACAGACAAAGTTCGCCTACGACATCTGGGGGCGAATGGAATTCGCGGCTACACAAACAAAGTCCGCCTGCGCGGACTAAGAATTTTTCTGGATTTATGCTACTGCTTGCGTCCTAGGGCGAAAAGAACTGGTACATCTAGCCAAATACCTTGATCTGTGGCTAATTTATTTACCTCGGCTAGATGTTCTATTTTAAATTGCTCTAGTTTCTCAGGTTCTAGTTGCGATAATGAGTGACGAAAGCCTGTATGCAGCAGGATATCCCACCAATCGTCGACATTGCTTAGATAATAGCCTAGTTGCTCTGGGCGGATATCAAAATCTATAAAACCCGCCTGTTGCATCAAATCGCTACATTTTTCAGTAGTATTGAGTCTTTGAATCCCTCTTGGTGTTGGAAATTCAACGCCGTAACTTTGAATTTTGGTGGCATACATTTCTCTCATGGGATTAAATGCATTTTCGCCAAAACTAGAGAATGCTACGACACCACCTGCTTTAGTCACGCGCAGCCAATCGCACAATCCAGCTAGCATATCGGGCAAGAAAAAGATGCCTGAAGCGCAAATTACCTTGTCAAAGCTGTTGTTGCTGAAGCTGAGATGTTCGCCGTCTCCTAGTTGCAAGTCAATATTACTTAAACCCTCAGTTGTGATGTTGCGTTGTGCTACAGCTAGCATATCCTGAGCAAGATCTATGCCAATTACTCGACCATTTGCGCCGACAATAGGAGATAGTGCGCTCGCTGCTGCACCTGTACCTGTCGCTACATCTAAGATGGTTTCTCCACTGTCGATCCCTGCAAGTTCTACCAATCGTCTTGCCGTTAGTGCCAGAAAACGCACTGCTTGGCGATCGTAGCCTACCGATGCCAAATTGAAACCAGCAGCTACTTTTTGTTTGCGACTTCTAGATATGTCAGTCATGAGCTAGTTAAGATTGAATTAATGGCATGGAGAAAATAGCTTTCCCCATGCCTTTTGTAGCTATTTAGCTAACTTTCAACAATTCCACATCAAAGTTTAGGGTAGCGTTGGGGGGAATTACACCACCTGCACCACGAGCGCCATAGCCTAATTCTGGTGGGATAATTAGCGTGCGGCGATCGCCTACCTTCATCGTGCTAAGTCCTTCATCCCAGCCTTTGATTACTTGTCCGACACCAAGTTTAAAGGAAAAAGGCTGACCGCGATCGCGCGAACTATCAAATTTTGTGCCATCTTCTAAAGTTCCCGTATAGTGAACGGTAACAGTTTGACCAGTTTTTGGAGTCGCCCCATCTCCTTCCTTAATAACGATGTATTTTAATCCAGAATCGGTAGTTACGGCGTTTTCGTCTGACATAGTTTTGCTGGCAATTAGGTTGTTTTGGGTATTTATGGCGATCGCGTTTGGTTGAGTTAGTGATTCGGCGATCGCGCTTTGCGGCTGACCTGTAAACTGAGTCACTAATAGAGCTACAACACAAACAACAATTACGCTTAAGCTGATGAGAATTTCTCTCAAAATTATTCCTCCTCAAAAACAAAGGAAACGAGTTTCAGTGTACCAATAAACTAGTTGGGAAGGGAAAAGGTTAAAGGGGAAGGGTTAAAGGCAAAGAAAATAAAACCTTTGCTCCGTAACCCTTCCCCTTCTTAGTCAATAGACTTCTTGCAAAAGCCCTAAATACCCAGATTAATTTATTTAAAAATTCTAGCTAGTCCGCGTAGGCGGACTTTGTCTGTGTAGACGCGAATTCCATTCGCCCCATACTTTTGCAAGAAGTCTAATATCCCAACCTGGGCTACCAAAAGCCTATTTATCCTAATTAACGCCAGTTCTTATTTTCTAGATCTCTGATTTGGCGCTCTAAACGGTCTATTCTTCCGCGTAATTCGTCCATTTCTGATTGACGGGGTACGCCCAAATCCTGCATGACGTTGCGGATTTGTTTTTGCATCTGGGTTTCCCAGTTTCCTTGCTCTGACTTTAATTGCTGCATCATATCATCGACAAAGACTTTAGCTTGTTCGGGGTTGAGCTTACCATCTTTAACTAATTCGTCGCCTGCTTCGCGCAGTTTCTCGGCGACTAAAGAGGTTGTTCCCACACCAAGCATCATTAGTTGCTTTAGCCAGTTATTATTGTCCATGCTGCGTTCCTATTACTAGATTTAATATAAACAGTTGTAATTTGTGCAAGCGCGATCGCCTGCCTACAATTCTATTTTGGCAAATTTAGTCCTAAGCTTACAGTTTGACTAAGTACGGTCTTTTCACCAAGTATGGTTATTGAGTTCCTTAAAATTGAAGTTACTCCCGAACATCGGCAGAAATATCTACAACTCGACAAAGAAATTTGGACAAAAGCATTAGCTAAGTGTCCTGGTTTTTTGGGAAAAGAAGTTTGGCTTAACCCAGATAAGCCAACAGAGGCGATTTTGATTGTTCGTTGGGCTAGTCGCGAGGAGTGGAAATCTATCTCAGCAGAGCTATTAAATGAAATTGAACGGCAGTTTGCCCTAGCACTAGGTAGCATTGAGCATCAGATAGTTGAATCAGTTGAGTATGAAGTTATTGCTGAGTAATAGAGCGATCGCACGCTCAAAAAATTGCCAACTGCTAAAGCAACTGCAACTCTATATAAAAGCTCGATAAAATTTAGATAGTCATTCTAGGCGATCGCACGAATGAAAACAGCAATTTGTCCGCGCTGTCATCAAAGTATTGATGCCCAAGCTGTTGCTTGTCCTTATTGTCGTACCAGCCTTAAAGCTTTTGGTCATCCTGGCATTCCCTTGCATCGCGCCGTCGGCTCGGAATATTTGTGCGACAGTTGTACTTATCATGCAGACGATACTTGCAATTTTCCCCAGCGTCCTTATGCTCTAGAGTGTACTTTGTACCAGGATATCAATCAAAGTCACTCAGCAGAGCAAAAACCATACACAGGAAGCACCGCGAATATCAAAAGTTGGATAAGACGGCATCAAGGGTTGTTGATGCTGTTAGTTATCTTATTTATTAGTTTTCTAATTGCCTTAAGGTTCTAGGAATTGCTGGCAATCTCGATTAAAGGCGAATCATCAACTAAAACTGCTTGTTCTTCAAATACAGCTAAATCGAACCAAAAAGTCGTACCAACCCCAACTTCGCTAACTAAATTGACGGCGCTGTGATGCTTATCAATGATATTTCTGACAATTGACAGCCCTAAACCTGTACCTTCTAAAGTATGGACAATAATAACTGGCTAAAGCAACTAATGATGCTTGGTGTGGGAACAACCTCTTTAGTCGCCGAGAAACTGCGCGAAGCAG
>QQTW01000784.1_pt1 | contig 20795 bp, 10 predicted proteins | sample 1904831 | NCBI WGS metagenome assembly QQTW01 (sample SAMN09435610, study PRJNA476489) | Subsurface metagenome, whole genome shotgun sequencing project. | reverse complement strand
TTTTGCCTTGACAGCGAACTAGATTTAGCCCAAGAAAACTTAGATAAATTGTTAGAATTATCTAGCTTTGCTGGTGGGGTAGGATTACGCTTAAAAGCCGAGCAGATAAATACAAGTAAGGAACTACTAGCAAAAATTAGTCTGTTTCCCCACTGGTTAATAGTTAGCGGTGAAAATTTAGAATTCCTAGAGTTTTTACCAGTAAGCCCCTTGCGTCGATTATTGATAGAAATTGTTGATATTCGTCAGCTTGAAGTTATAAAAAATTATGCTAAGAAAATAGAAATTGCTGGATTGGTGGCAAGAGGAAATGAAAGTGGCGGCTGGGTAAGTGAAGACTCGGCATTTATTCTCGCGCAGAAATTACTAGCCAAACAATCAATGCCAGTAATTGTCCAAGGTGGCATTGGCGTACATACTGCGGCGGCTTGCCGAGCGGCGGGAGCTTTGGGGGTAATTTTAGACGATCAATTATGGTTAATGCCAGAGTCGCCCCTACCTCCCCAATGGCAACAGTATTTAACTAACCTAAGCGGCTCTGAAGCAGTAATAATTGGGGAAAGATTAAACGCCCGTTGTCGGGTGTTGTCTCGCCCTGGGTTTAAAGTCATTAACCAATTACAACAATTAGCAGAGCAGGTAGACCAAGAACCAGAATTAGCTAAAACTTGGCAGCAGCAAGCACAAACTCTAATTGGTTGGGGAACGCCAGGATTAATAGCCTATCCCATGGGGCAAGCTGTAAGTATGGCGGCAAGATTGCGATCGCGCTATCAAACTACAGGTAAGCTCGTCCAAGCAATTCTACAGGCAAGTTTAGAGCAGATACAAACGGCGCAATCGTTGCAACCTTTAAGTGCGGGTTCGCCTTTAGCGGCTGCTCATAAAACTCAGTACCCTATAGTTCAAGGGCCAATGACTAGGGTCAGCGATACCGCAGAATTTGCCAATGCCGTATCTCTAGAAGGGGGATTGCCACTATTAGCCTTGGCGCTGATGAAAGGAACGCAAGTAAAAGAACTATTAGCAAAAACCCAGCAATTACTAGGACATAGATCCTGGGGAGTGGGACTATTAGGTTTTGCCTCCCAAGCGCTTAGAGCCGAACAAATCAACGAAATTAAACAGTGTACTCCACCTTTTGCCCTCATTGCTGGTGGCAGACCCGATCAAGCTGCTCAATTAGAAGCGCTGGGAATTGCTACTTACATTCACGTCCCCACCCCAGGATTATTAAAACTATTTTTAGAGCAAGGAGGCAAACGTTTTGTATTTGAAGGGCGCGAATGTGGCGGTCATGTCGGGCCATTAAGTAGCTTTGTACTGTGGGAAAACGCGATCGCCGCAATACTTGAAGTGCCTAAAGAAATCGCTGGCGACATCCATATTTTATTTGCCGGTGGCATTCACGACGCTCGTTCGGCGGCGATGGTCAGCGTGATGGCATCGCCATTAGTAGCGCGAGGAGTCAAAGTAGGCGTACTAATGGGAACGGCTTATTTATTTACTAAGGAAGCCGTAGCTTGCGGTGCGATCGCGCCAGAATTTCAAAATCAAGCCATTGCTTGTACTCAAACAATTAATCTAGAAACAGGTCCCGGTCACGCCAGCCGTTGCGTTGTGACTCCGTTTGCTGCGGAATTTTACGAAACGCGCCGCCAGATGATGGCTGATGGTTGCGACAGCGAAGAAATAAAAAATGCTCTAGAAGACTTGACTTTGGGGCGATTGAGAATAGCATCTAAAGGCTTGATGCGCGATGAAAACAGCTTGGTTGTAAAGGTTGATGTAGAAAAACAGATTAATGACGGAATGTACATGATCGGACAAGTAGCTACTTTAGAGCATCAAGTAGGGAGTGTCCGAGAATTGCACGAACAGGTAGCGAAAAAAAGCTGCGAAATTTTAACGGAAAATTTAGCCGACAAGATCGTTGATACCGTTACAAGTCAACCCTCAGATATTGCAATTATTGGGATGAGTACGCTGCTACCGCGATCGCAACATCCCGAACAATTTTGGCAAAATATTATTCAAAAGGTAGATGCCATAACAGAAATTCCCTCAGAACGTTGGGACTGGAATTTATATTACGACCCAGACCCCCAAGCTAAAGATAAAGTTTATTCAAAATGGGGTGGGTTTATAGACGATGTAGCTTTCGACCCTCTGCGCTATGGCATTCCGCCTAAGTCGCTCAAATCTATTGAACCTGCTCAATTACTAACTTTGGAGGCCGTGCGCCGGGCGCTAGAAGATGCGGGGTACGCTGAGGGCAACTTTGACAAAGAAAATACCTCGGTAATATTAGGTGCTGGGGGTGGAATTGGCGACTTGGGCGGACAGTACGCAACTCGCGCCGAAATTTTCCGCGTAGTTGATAATCCAAGTCCTGAAGTTTGGCAGCGTTTGCCAGAATGGACAGAAGAATCATTTCCTGGTTTATTGTTAAACGTACTTGCCGGGAGAGTAGCTAACCGCTTTGACTTGGGCGGAGCGAATTTTACTGTAGATGCGGCTTGCGCGTCTTCTTTGGCAGCAATAGATTTAGCAGTGAAAGAATTAGAAACTGGACGCAGTAATGTAGTAATTGCTGGGGGTGTAGATACTGGACAAAGCCCCTTTGCTTACTTGTGTTTTAGTAAAACTCAAGCTCTATCTCCGCGCGGAAAATCTCGTAGTTTTGATAAAACTGCCGATGGCATAGCAATTAGCGAAGGAATTGCGATGGTAGTTTTAAAACGGTTAAAAGACGCACAAAGAGACGGCGATCGCATTTATGCTGTTATCAAATCCGTAGCAGGTTCTAGCGATGGTAAAGGGCTAGGCATGACCGCACCGCGACCCATTGGGCAGATGCGGGCGTTGCAAAGGGCTTATCGTAAAGCAGGCTTTTCCCCAAATACCTTGGGAATGTACGAGGCTCACGGTACAGGAACAGTAGCAGGCGATCGCGCCGAACTTGAAACGACTCTAACAACTTTAAAAGCCGAAAATGCCGCAGTCAAGTCTTGTGCCATTGGTTCTGTGAAAACAGCCATTGGACACACTAAAAGTAGCGCGGGGATAGCAGGGTTAATTAAAGTTGCCCTGTCATTGCACCACAAAGTTTTGCCCCCACACTTAAATGTTGCAGAGCCTTTAGAACCGATTACCCTTGCCGATAGTCCCGTCTATTTATTAAAAGAAGCTCGCCCATGGTTAAATTCAGCCGCTAGTCCGCGTCGCGGGGGTGTAAGTGCTTTTGGCTTTGGAGGGACAAATTTTCATGCGGTATTAGAAGAACATACCGGAGAATTTAAGCAAACAGCGCCTGGAGCCAAAGAGTGGTCAAGGGAATTATTAGTAATGTACGAACCTAGTTATGAAGCTTTAGTCAAAGAAGTAACTAGCCTACTGACAGCAATAAAAGCAGGTGCAGAACCTCGCCTAGCTGACTTAGCTTACAGTTACGCGCTTAAATCTCAAAAACAAGCACCAAAAGTTTGTTTGACAGTTGTGGTAGATAACCTACAGCAATTAAAAACAGCTTTAGAGCTAGTTTTAAGCGATCGAGAACTCCCACCACACATTCAACTAAATAAAAATCTGCCCTCATCCCCCCAAGTAGCATTTTTATTTCCCGGACAAGGGGCGCAGTATCCGAATATGGTTAGGGAAGCAGCGCTATATTTTCCAGAAATTCGCACCAGCATCGAAACTGCCGATCGCCAGTTACAACCTTGCTTCGATCGGCTTTTAAGTCAGTTTATCTATCCTCCGAGTAGCTATAACGACGAGCAAGAAAAACTCGCTCAAAAATTGCTCATGGATACCCAAGTTGCTCAACCAGCCATTGGCGCAATTGAAGCTGGGTTTATGGACTTGGTACGGCGATTAAAAATTGCTCCTAGCATGGTATGCGGTCATAGTTATGGAGAATATGCAGCGTTACACTGTGCGGGAGTTTTAGAGCGCTCGGACTTTTTGCAGCTTTCGGCAACGCGGGGACGAGTAATGGCAGAAGCTTGCGCCGCTTCTATTGGAGCAATGGCCGCCGTCCAAGCTACTCGTGAAGACTTGCTCGATCGCTTGCAGGGAATTAAAGGTGTGGTAATTGCTAACCAAAATGCACCTTTACAATGCGTAATTTCTGGCGATAAACCCGTAGTCACAGAAGTAGTAGAGCGCTTAAATGAGTCAGGAATTGTCGCGCGGTTATTACCAGTAGCTGGGGCTTTTCATTCGGTATTGGTAGCTTCGGCGCAATCAGCTTTGATTCCGGCGATCGCACTTGTCAAAATGCAATCTCCCCGCATTCCCGTTTATGCCAACTCTACCGCCCTTCCTTATGATTCGGATGTTGAGGCAATTCGCGGACAATTATCCAAGCAATTGCTAAGTCCAGTACAGTTCATGAGCCAAATTAACGCTATGTATGCTGATGGCGCTAGAGTATTTGTCGAACTAGGACCAAAAAATATTCTCACGAACTTAGTTGGGCAAATTTTAGCGGGTAAAGAACATACCGCCGTGTCTCTAGATGGACAAGGTGGAGGAATGGGCGGTTTACTCTCGGCTTTGGGAATATTAATCAAGTGTGGTGTAGATATGCAATTAACCGCCTTGTTTGCAGGGCGGGATGTGCAGCAGCTAAACCTAGCTAACTTGGTAGCATCCACCCGTAAACTACCTAATCCGCCTACAACTTGGTTGATTAATGGTGGTAGTGCTAGACCGATTTCTGAGGACGTAGGTTATAGTGGCTCTCTACCGCCATTGACTCAAAAAACTGCCAATCAAGCAACCATCAATCAGCAAATTCCAGAACCTATCGCGCCAAAAAATAATCTTCTTCAGATTGCATCTGCTCATCCAATAACTTCTCTACCAACCCCAAGTATGAATTCTCCACAACATCCTGTAAATAATCGTTCAGCTATGCCCGCAGATACCGCTTTAGCTGCTTACCAAGCATACCAAGAAACAATGCGGCAATTTCTCAGCGTCCAAGAACAAGTAATGAAACAGTTTCTTGGTACTACCCAAATAGGTTACGTACCTCACCAAGTTAGAAATAATGGCGCAATTTCTCCAGCTAACGGCCATCAGGCAATTTCTCCAGCTAACGGTCATAGTGCAATTTCTCCAGCTAACGGTCATAGTGTGATTTCTCCAGCTAACGGTCATAGTGTGATTTCTCCGGCTAACGGTCATAGTGTGATTTCTCCAGCTAACGGTGCTAACAATTATTCAAGCAATATGCCTGTAAAAGAGATCGTTACAAATCCTGCGGCGATCGTTAGCCCGCCTCCGGTAGCATCTCAATCGCCTATAGCTGTCAGTCCCTCGGTAACAATTAACCCGCCTCCGGTAGCACCCGTCCAAGCAATGGCTGTAGCCGCCTCTCCAGTAATGGATCGAGAGGGACTTACACAAGCATTGCTCAAATTAGTAGGCGATCGCACGGGTTATCCTACTCAAATGCTAGGTTTAGACCAAGATATGGAAGCAGAACTTGGGATTGATTCTATTAAACGGGTGGAAATTTTTGGTAGCTTGCAAAAAAATCTTCCCGAACCCTTCGCCTCTGATGTACGCGATCGCATGGATAGTTTTACTCGAATTAAAACTCTAAATCAAGTAGTAGAAGCCTTGTTAAAGAGCGAGGACAACAGCCTGGGAAAGTCACAAGCATCGGTGAGCGTCTCCCGCGCTACCTAATTCAAGGCGCGGTTGAACCTCTGCCCGCACAAGTGGCGGCGGTTGCTCCTAAAGGGTTGTTTGCAATTACTGCCGATTCTTTAGGAGTGGCAAGCATTGTCGCATCCTTATTGCAGCAACAAGGCGCTAGAACAGAGATTATTAGCGAGTCGGTTTTGACTTCTCCCGACCGATTAGCTGGTTTTATTGCTCAAATAGGCGCATTTAGTGGCATTGTTCACTTATCGCCCCTTGCTGGCGCGTTGATGCCAGAAAAATTAGCTGACTGGCGCTATTACACCCAAGCGCATACTAAGAGTTTGTTTCAATTACTGAGTACGGGTTTAGAAAAGTCGCCTGGAGTTCGGGTTTTAGCCGCTTCTTTGTTAGGTGGAACTTTTGGGCGCGATGGTAATTGCAGTTCAAGATTGCCTACAGGTGGTAGTAGTAATGGTTTATTGAAAACTTTGGTTAAAGAACGTCCTGATATTACCGCTAAAGCTCTCGATCTAGATGCGAAACTGTCGGCGGCCCAAATGGCGCAGATTGTAGTGCAAGAGTTGCTTTTGCCTGGGGGACGACTGGAAGTTGGCTACCCTCAAGGTATGAGGACAGTTTTTCATACTGTGCCTGCTTTAAGGCAGGAATCGCGCTTTGAGGCGGAAGGGGTAAGGCCTAGCGGAGACTGGGTCGTTGTGATTACGGGCGGTGCTAGGGGCATTACAGCAGAAATTGCCCGGGAATTGGTAGTGCCGGGAATGAAGTTAATTTTGCTAGGAAAATCGCCGATGCCAGCAGTGGAATCAGCGCTAACCGCAGGAATTAGCGATCGCCAACTATTGCGGCAAGAGTTTTTAAAGCAAGGATTGGCGCTGACTCCGGTACAAATAGAAAGGCAAATAGATGGGGTGTTGCGCGATCGCTCTATTGCTGGCAATTTAGAGCAACTACGTCAGGCGGGGGCGGAAGTTGAGTATTTGGCGCTTGATGTCCGCGATGAACAATCTTTTGGTTCTCTTATCGATAGTGTCTACGATCGTTACGGTCGCTTGGATGCGGTTATTCACGGCGCAGGAATTATTGAAGACAAACTAATTGCGGATAAAAGTCTTACGTCCTTTGATGCAGTTTTTGATACCAAAGTTGACAGTACGTTTATTCTTAGTCGCCATTTAAAATTTGATTCTTTACAGTTATTAGTTTTATTTAGTTCGGTGGCTGGGCGTTATGGCAATCGCGGTCAAGGAGATTATGCCGCCGCTAATGAGGTGATGAATCGATTTGCTTGGCAAATTTCGCAAAAATGGTCAAATACCCGCGTTATTGCGATTAATTGGGGCCCTTGGGACAGTCCTGGGATGGCTAATGAAACGGTGAAACGTCAGTTTATTGAACGGGGGGTAATCCCAATTTCTGTAGCTGCGGGTCGTCAGTTTTTTGCCGACGAATTGCGTTATGGTTCTAAAAAAGAAGTCGAAGTAGTTGCAGGTATTGCTCCTTGGGAACAGGAAGAAGCACAACTTGGGCAATGGTTGACCGATCTTGCAGTCCCCAGAAAAGAAGATATCAACTTTTTCAATTTGCCTTTGATTGCGACTACACCACAATTACAGCCTAATAGTACGGTGACTTTAGAGCATACTTTTTCTCTAGCTAACGATCCTTATCTTCAAGATCACTGCTTGGATGGTAAACCTGTTGTCCCGGCGGCGGTAGCCTTGGAGTGGATAGCCGAGTTTGTACAGTCGGCTTGGTCTGAATGGGTAGTAGCGGAAATTCACGAGCTAAAAGTTTTGCGCGGCTTGGTGTTAGAAAAAGAAGGTACTACTGTGCTATTTTCTGCTCGTGCGGCAAGTCATGCCGATGCGGAAGGTTTGGAAATAAGTGTAGAAATTCTCGACCCCCTACGCCGCATTCCTTTTTATCGCGCGTCTGTAGTCATGAAGTCGCAGCTTGAAACTGCTCCTCCAAATACTTTACAACCGCTAATAACTGCTGGTAGATCCCTAAGTCCAGCAACGGTTTACGAGCAGTACCTATTTCACGGTCAGCGCTTTCAACTCCTAAGGGAAATCGGGTGCTTAAACGAGCAAGGTGTTGATGCGGTAGTACATACTAGCCAGCCGCAACAGTGGTTAAATAATGTTTCGTCCTCAAGCAATTGGTTGTTTGACCCTGGAGTAGTTGATACAGCACCCCAAATTGCGATCGCCTATCTGCGCGTCCAACAAGATATTACTCCTCTGCCTACTCGTTTTGGTAAGGTAACGCGCTATGGCACTATTAGCCCAAATACTGCTTTAAATCTAGCTTTACGGGTTATTTCTGCTCCTAGCTCCGATAGTCCTACTCTTGTCTATGATGCGGTTTTTTACGACGCAAGCAAGGTTTACTTGTACCTCCAAGATGTTGAAAGCACTTGCAGTCCTGCTCTTAATCGATTGGCTAATAAATTATGAGTTCCTCTACTGATATTGCCATTATCGGAATGTCGGCATTATTTCCTGGCGCTAGGGATATGCAGGCTTATTGGCAAAATATCCTCAACAAAGTTGATGCGGTGTCCCAAGCTGCCGATAAGTGGACAAATACTTACTTCGATGCTAATTCTCAGGAAAACGATCGCATTTATACGTCTAAAGGTGGCTTTCTCGGCGACTTGGCACAATTCGAGCCGATGGAGTTTGGCATAATGCCAAACTCTGTAGATGGAGCCGATCCAGACCATTTTTTGGCGTTGAAGGTATCTAGAGATGCACTCAAAGATTCTGGCTACTTGGATCGCCCCTTTAATCGTCATAAAGCTGGAATTATTCTCGGACGCGGTACTTACGTCAATCGCGGTTTTGGTAATTGGATGCAGCACGGCATGGTTGTAGACCAAACTTTGAAATTATTGCAACAGCTTAATCCTCATCTAGATGTCGATACGCTAACGCAAATTCGCCAGGAACTTAAAGCAAGTCTCCCGCCTTTTACCGCCGAAATGTCCCCCGGTTTAGTTCCCAATATTGTTACAGGGCGAATTGCAAATCGTTTGGATTTGATGGGCGCAAACTACTTGGTTGATGGAGCTTGTGCTTCGTCACTAATTGCGGTAGAACTGGCGATCAAGGAATTACAGTCCGAACGCTGCGACCTGATGCTGGCGGGTGGCGTACAAGCTTCTACACCGCCTCAAGTCCACATGATTTTTTGCCAGCTTAATGCTTTGTCGCGCACAAACATTCGCCCTTTTGATATTGCCGCCGATGGGACGCTGCTGAGTGAAGGTTTGGGAGTTTTGGCACTCAAACGCCTCGCCGATGCCGAAAGAGATGGCGATCGCATTTATGCTGTAATTAAGGGTATTGGTACTTCTAGCGATGGTAAGGGTTTGGGCTTGCTTGCTCCCCGCAAAGAAGGACAATTAATTGCTCTTGAACGCGCTTACAACCAAAGCCAGATCGATCCTCAGACCGTGACGCTGATTGAGGCTCACGGTACGGGTATGCCTTTGGGTGACAAAACAGAGATTGAATCAATTACCGAGCATTTTGGACTGCGCCAAGGCATCATTCCCCATCGAGCGCTCGGTTCAGTCAAGTCTTTAATAGGTCACTGCATTCCGGCGGCGGGGGCGGCTAGTTTAATTAAAACTGCCCTAGCACTGTATCACAAAGTATTGCCGCCGACTATATGCGATCGCCTAAACCCTGAATTAGGAATCGAAAAAAGTTCTGTATACATCAATACTGTAGCTCGTCCCTGGATTAACGGTAGTAAAACAGTACCGCGCCGTGCGGGTGTAAATGCTTTTGGGTTTGGTGGTATTAACGCTCATGCAGTTTTAGAGGAATATAGTAGCCCGCAAATTAACTTACTACATCAACAATGGGCATCGGAGTTATTAATAATTTCGGCCAATAGCAAGAAACTTTTACTCGCTCTAATTGATAAAATTCAAAACTTACTAGCAACTAATACGGTTGCTTTGGCAGAAATTGCCTATACTCTTTCTCAATCAAGCATTGGTACGCATCGATTAGCGATCGTTGCTACAGATATTCCTGACTTGCAAACTAAGCTCAAATTAGCCGTAGAAAAATTGCTTGATGTCAACCGGACGCAAATCCAAACTCGGAGTGGGGTTTATTATGCCGAATGCTTAGACACTGCAAACAAAGGAAAAGTTGCCTTTTTATTTCCTGGGGAGGGTTCGCAATATCCAAATATGTTAGCCGACCTTTGCTTGTACTTTCCCAAAGTTAGAGCGTGGTTTGATTTTTTAGATGAAATTTTTGTAGACACAAAAGAACACCCACCTAGTAGATTTATCTTTGCGCCACCACTTGGGTTAACGGTAGAAGAAGAAAAACTAGCGTTGCAGCAGTTGTTTGCCGTAGACACAGCTACAGCAACGGTATTTACAGCAAGTATGGCAATGTATGAATTGCTAAAAGACTTCAACATTCCTTGCGATTTGATGTTAGGTCATAGTACGGGTGAAAATACTGCCCTTGTAGCTTCCGGTACTGTCCGTTTTACTGGCGATAAACCAATGGGAGATATTCAAAATCTGCTAGGAATTTACCGCGAATTAGAAGCAAATAATCGCATTCCTACAGGACAATTACTAACGGTAGGCGCGGTAGACTACAACGTACTTCAGCAGCTACTTGTGGAGTGCAATGAGTCCTTGTATATAGCTATGGACAACTGTCCAAATCAAGTAGTGTTGTTTGGTAACAGCGAGGATATCGAACAAGCTGCCGATAAAATTCGCGAAACTGGCGGTATTTGTTCGCTTTTACCTTTCGATCGCGCTTATCATACACCATTATTTAAACAAGTTGTTGCGGCGCTTGACCCTTATTACAATGCTCTCGATATTGGTGCTAGTCACACTTGCTTGTACAGTTGTGCGACGGTTGATGTTTTTCCCACCGAAAGCGTAGCAATTCGTAGTTTAGCTGCCCAGCAGTGGACTTGTACCGTTAGATTTCGCGATACGATTGAAAAACTTTATCAGCAGGGAGTCAGAACTTTTATTGAAGTTGGACCTAGTAGTAGCTTGACGGCTTTTGTCGATGACACCCTGGCAAAACGCGAACATCTGGCTTTAGCCAGTAATACCCAACGCCGAGCAGGTTTAGAGCAACTGCAACACTTATTAGCACGTTTGGTTACAAGCGGTGTAGCTACAGATACTAAAGCTTTGTATCAAAACCGAAAAATCAACGTTATTAGTCTAGAGGCGGCTACTTATGCCAATAGTCAACCAAAAATAACTCCCATACTAGATATGACTATGCCTGTAATGCAATTGTCGCCAAAGACGATTGCAGCTATACAAGGCAAATTGAATTCTGGTATATCGTCTAGCAATAATGAGATTTCTCCTTCTCTACCTGTAGAAATCCCATCTACTGTAACGTCACCGTTACCTAGTGCGTCGCCTCCAGTAATAATGGATGCAGATTTTCCTCCTCAAATTGATTCTCAATTTGCAGCTTTAAGTACGCATTTTGACTTAATGCAAGAATTTTTAGCAACTCAAAATAGAATAGCTACTAGCTTATTTTCTCCAGGAATAAATGATAGTTATCATCAAACAATTGATGTTCAACAATATTTTCCATTTATAGGACAAGTAATTGAGCAAAACGAGCAATACTTGTTCTGCCAAAGAATTTTTGACATAGATTCAGACATCTTTCTTTACGATCACGCTTTAGGTGGTAAAACTTCTCAGTTACATCCAGAACTAATCCCGCTTCCGGTAATTCCCTTTGCTGTTAGCATGGAAATTCTTGCCGAAGCTGCGGTTTATTTAGATGGTAGTAATAAATGCGTACTTGGCATTTATAATATTCGGAGTTATTCTTGGTTGGCATTAGAAGCCGAGCAGCTAATTTTAGACATTATTGCTCAAAAGTCTAGTACAGATATTGAGCTTATTGAGGTGCAGTTGTTTCAAGTAAATGGAGAAACTGGCGATCGCCTTTTAGTTTTTTCTGGCATTGTTAAGCTATCTAACCAGTTTTTGCCTACACCTACACCCATGAGTTTTGCTCTCGATAGTCCTAAACATTACTCTTGGACAGATGAGGAATTATATAGCACGGGAATGTTTCACGGGCCTCGTTTTCAAGGAGTTAAACATATCCGTCAAGTTAGCAGCGACGGGATTGAAGCCGATTTAGAAGTATTAGGAATTGATAACTTTTTTAGCTACATTCCTCAACCTATTTTTCAAATAGATGCACCGTTATTAGACGCGGCGGCGCAATTAGTTGCTTACTGGGTAGCGGAATTAGTTGGGATGAATTTTCATACTTTTCCTTTTCAACTTACTACTTTTGAACAGTACAAACTATTAGCGCCTGGAAGCTCGGTAGTAGCTAAAGGAAAAATGAGTTTTACCAACGAAAGACAAATAGAATCAAACTTTGATTTTGTTGATGCTACAGGTAACATAATTGCCCGAATTGAAGGATTACAAGAAGTATTTATTACCCTTACACCCAAGTATCACGAATGCTTTGCGGCTCCTTACAGTGCCTATCTATCTGACACTCATCTCCAAGGCGAGACTAATATTTTGTGTCGGCGTTTGGCAGAATTACCAGCAAAATTTTTAGATGAATTGAGTGGAATAATTAAGCTAACAATTGCTTATTTAGTTTTGAACAAACAAGAGCGAGAATTTTGGTATAGTTTACCAGAAAAAGGCGGGCGACGTACCGAATGGTTGTTGGGGAGAATTGTTGCTAAAGACGCTATTCGTCAGTGGGCTAAACAACACTTTGCCCTCGAACTTGCACCGATAGATATTCAAATTTTACCGACAATTTCTGGTAAACCTTGGGTAGATTGCCCAGAATTAGCAGCCATAACTGCATTACCTGATATTTCTATTAGCCATAGTCAAAACAGTTATGTGGCGGCGGTTTCTTTATTGGGAATGCAAGTTGGTATAGATATTCAAAGATTAGATGGAGTGCGAACAGATGATTGGGTAGATAGTGCTTTTAATTGTCTAGAACTTGATATACTGGCGCAATCGTTATCAACAAACCCAGCCTTGTTAATGGGTGCTTGGTGTGCTAAAGAAGCCGCCGCAAAAGCCGCAGGAATAGGACTACAAGGCGATCCTAAGCAATGGCAAGTAACAAGTTACAACGCCCAAAGTCAACAGATTACGATTTTGTATGCTGATGAATCTTTTGCAAGTAACATATATTTTGGACAAGCAGAAGTTATTGCTACTTGTCAAAGATAATTTAATCTAATAGAGAGGAAATAAAATGTCTGTAATGAACCCTGAAGCTATTCAAGTAAAAGTAATTAATGTTCTCCAAGACATGACTGCGGATTGGGACTTAGACGATCTTAATGAAATTGGCGCAGAAACTAAATTGATGGAAGATTTAGCTTTTGAGTCTTTAGATGTAGTACAACTTGTAGTTGCTTTAGAAAAAGAATTCGATCGCAAAAATTTACCTTTTCAAAACTTGTTTATGCACGATGGTGATTATGTCGATGAGATCGAAGTTAAAGAAGTTGTAGAGTTTTTAAATAAAAATATTACAACTTAATGGGTTACTAAATGATATTTGGTTGCTCGTCGCGATCGCCTAAAAATCCTTTGCTCCATATCCAAACGGCAAATGTTTGCGTTAGCCTAAAATAAGTATTTAAGCTAAAAAAGTTGAACAATCAGCTTTGACTATGAGCAATAAGCTATGGCAGCTATTGGTGAAGACGAAAAACTACTAAATGATGGGCGATCGCGAACTAGATAATTTCTTAGAATACCTCAAACAAAATCAAGGTTGCGACTTGACTGTTTACAAGCACTCAACCTTGCAACGCCGTTTAGGAGTGAGAATGCACCAACTTGGGATTAGTAGTTATGGCAGCTACTTAGACTATCTCAAACATCACCCTGACGAACTTGCTTGCCTGCTAGATACCCTTTTTATCAACTTTACGGGCTTTTTTCGCGATTTCGACGCTTGGGAGTATTTAGCTAACGAAGTTATTCCCAAAATCATTAGTAGAAAAAAACCTCACGAACCAATCCGCATTTGGAGCGCTAGTTGTGCATCGGGAGAAGAAGCCTATACTTTAGCCCTGCTATTTGTTGAAGCTTTGGGAATAGAGCAATACTTGCAGCAAGTCCAAATTTACGCTACCGATGTAGATGAAGCGGCTTTAAGGCAAGCACGACAGCACCGTTACACTAATTCGGAGGTGGCGGGTGTACCCCCGGCGCTTTTAAATAAGTATTTTGAGCCAACCCCCCAAGGCTATGTCTTCAATCCAACATTGCGCCGCCGCGTGATTTTTGCTCGTCACAATTTACTTGAGGATGCACCTATTTCTAGGCTTGACTTATTGGTGTGCCGCAATACACTTATGTATTTTAAGCATGAAGCGCAAGTAAAAATTCTCGTTCGCTTTCATTTTGCCTTACATAACTTGGGCTTTATTTTTTTAGGCAAAGCAGAAACTTTAGTCAGTCGCTCGTTTCTGTTCGCACCTGTTAGTATTAAGCACCGTATTTTTAGTAAAAGAGCCAAGTTAGAGTCTAAGGATGTATTAATGTTGAGCAATAAAAATATCCAAGCAAATAAGAGTACACCCCTAGAAGCTAAAAATATTTGGCAATCAGCTTTTGAAACAAGTCCTATTGCTCAACTAATTATAGAGCCAAAGGGCAGACTCATCGGGGCAAATGAAAGTGCTAGAACTTTATTGAATGTATCGGCAAGTGACTTAGGTCAACCATGGCAAAAGTTACCATTTATTGTTCAGTTTATTGAATTAAACTCGCAATTGCAGCAGACTTTACGCGATCGCTCTCCAGTTAGTAACAAAAACCTTCCGTGGTCAACAGCTAAAGGAATATATAAATTAAATGTATATATAACCCCCATCTTTGATTTCGAGGGCAAATTTTTAGGCACGAGCGTAACATTTACTGATGTTACTCCCTTGAAGTAATAAAAGGCGCGATCGCACTTTAACTTATGTCAACTAGCAATTAGCTTTACAAAAACTTATTTCTCCATTTTGTTTACATACCTAAAAAAACTATTTTTATTTCTAGGTTATAATTGCAATTTCCCCACCTTCAAACAATTATGAAAAAAGTTTTAATGATTGGTTTAGATGGCGCTACCTTTTCGCTCCTAAACTCACTGATGAATGATGGAATTATGCCATTTTTAAAAGATTTTCTTAAGGGAGGTGTCTATGGCGACTTGATGTCTACATCCAATCCGTTAACGCCGCCAGCATGGACATCAACAATTACAGGTAGAAGTCCCGATGTTCATGGCATTTATGATTTTTTACATCCAGAAGCATCCGGTGACAATGTATTTTTAAAATTTAATGATTCCCGAAATATTCGTTGCGAAACAGTATGGAGTATAGCCAACCGTCAAGGTAAGCGCGTAACATCATTAAACTTTTATGGAATGTCTCCACCGCTACCTGTAGATGGTTATTTAATTTCGGGTTTTGTTCCTTGGAAACATCTCCGTAGTGCTACTCATCCTCCTAGTTTGTTTGACACTTTAAAAGCTTTGCCTAATTTTAATTACAAACATTTGGGAATGGATGTTAGCGAAGAAAAAAAATGTATTCAGGGCTTAGAATCAAACGAGTACGAAAACTGGATACATACCCATTCTTTAAGAACTCAAGCTTGGACAGATGTACTATGTCATCTGATGGAAACCGATCCTACAGAGCTAACAGCAATTGTATTTGATAGCCCAGACAAATTGCAGCATTTGTTTTGGCGTTTCTTAGATCCGCAATTATGCGGTAATTATACAAGTTCCCAAGATACACACATCCGCGAGCTATGTTTAAACCACTATCGAGAACTAGATAGCACCATCGAACGCATTGTTAAATTGGCTGGAGAAAATACTAATGTAGTTATGACTTCCGATCATGGATTTGGGGCTACTACAGAAGTAGTTTATATCAATGAATGGCTATCTAAAAATGGATTTTTGCAATGGGCGGAAACAACACAAACAAATGGCGATGGTAAGCTGACACCCGATCGCATGAAAGAGCATTTAATGATGATAGATTGGAAAAATACTGTAGCTTATTGTCCTACACCAAGTAGTAATGCTATCTACATTAAAAGCAGCGATGGCTCTAACAATGGGGTAAAAGATGAAGATTATGCAGAATTTTGCTATCAACTCAAGCAACAATTACTAGATTATCGCCACCCCACCGATGGCGAACAAATTTTTGCCAGTGTGGAATTGAATCAAGCTAAAATCAATAAACAGCCTTGCATTGATTACTCCCCAGACATGATAATTAAGTTGCGTGATGGCGGGTTTGTTTCAATTTTGAAATCTGAAGATGTAGTCATACCCCGCAAAGATCCTGAAGGTACGCATCGCCCGAATGGTATTTTTATTGCTAGAGGCGAAGATATTAATCCTCAGCAGCAAGTAGAACCATTGTCTATTTTGGACGTTACTCCAATTTTGCTACATTTATTAGGGTTGGCTGTACCTAAAGATTTGGAAGGTAAAGTACCACCAGAAATTATTGCCGAAAGTTCTTTAAAGAATTTTCCGATTAAGTATCAAGGCAAAACTCAAGCATTGGGTGCAAATAATAACAAAAAAGAAGTTTCTAAGGAAGAAAAAGATGCCCTAATGGATCAACTAAAACTATTGGGATATATGGATTAAAGTAATCTGTGTATTTATAGAGTTTAAAAAAGCAGGTTTTAAAACCTGCTTTAACTGTACTTTGCAATTTATTTAATCCGATGCCCAAGGCTATTGTTGATAGTGTTAATAATATCTCTTTAAACTACCAATGTTTGGGAGAAGGTGAAGACTTGGTACTCATTCATGGGTTAGGTGCTAATTTGGCTTTTTGGTATCCTGGGATTGCGGCGGTTTTATCTAGGCATTACCGAGTGATTATTTACGATCTTAGAGGACATGGTAATAGCAGTATGCCTAGTTATGGTTATACTGTAGCAACGATGACCGCAGACTTACAGGCATTATTAGCACACCTTCAAGTAGTACGCGGTCACATTGTCGGACATAGTTTTGGGGCTAGAATTGCTTGCCAATATGCGATCGCCCATCCTAGCCAAGTCAGTTCTTTAACTATAGCGGATACTCAGTTTTACTGCTTGCAACCTAGAATGCAACTGCGCGATTGGTTTTACTGGCAAACTTGGAAAGATAAATTAATCGCTCAAGGCGCTTCTTTACCCTCCGATGATGAATTTATTAGCTTTCATTTATTAACTAAGTTAAATCAAATTTCTAGCGAATCTATAGATAACGATGACAAACTTGTTCGTAAACCCTCATTAAAAAATCGAGTTTTAGGACGCAGAAGTCAAGTAAAATGGCAGCAGTTAATAGATAATACTACAGCAACTAAAGAGTTTGATGAAGATGGCATTGTCAATACAGATTTTGTTGACATTTCTAGTCCTACTTTGATAGTTTATGGCGAATATTCTCCCTGCTTACCTACTTACTGGGAACTCAAAAAACTACTACCTACTTGTCAATCTACAATTATGCCCAAAGTGGGACATTTTCATCCGGCGGTTCAGCCAAAAAGATTTGTTTATATTTTATGGAAGTTTTTGCAAAAAGAGACAAAAAATGCCGAAGAATTATTTTTTTCATCAACAGAGGAATTGTAATTGATGAGTCAAAAAAAAATAGCAATTGTTACTGGTGGTAGTAGTGGAATTGGTAGAGCTACTAGCATTGCCTTAGCCAAAGAAAATTACTGTATTGTAGTTGTAGGTACTAACTTACAGCGAATTAATGAAACTTTAGATTTGCTACCTACTTCTGGGCATTTGGGATTATCGCTAGATGTAACTCAAGAACAAGCTATGGCTACAATGACAGCTAAAGCTATAGATTATTTTGGCAGAATAGATTTATTAGTTGCTAGTGCAGGCTTAGGAAAATCTAATTCTGAGCGGCTTGTTCCTTACCCAACTGCATCGCTTCCTTACAATGAGTGGAAAGCAATTTTAGATGTTAATCTTACTGGGATATTTCTGAGCAATCGTGCAGTTTTACCAATAATGACCGAGCAAAATTCAGGGCATATTATTAACATTTGCTCCTCCTCTACTCGTCATGGTTTACAAGGAGAACCCTATGCTCCTGCTTATTGTGCTTCTAAGTTTGGTGTAGTAGGATTTACGGAATCTTTAGCACAAGAAGTTAGTTCTTATGGTATTCGCGTCCAAGCAATTTTTCCGGGTTTAGTGCAAACGCCAATGATCGCTCAAACTGCATTAGTTCGCCGCTATGGGGGAGTAATGAATGTAGATGATGTTGCCGAAACTATTATTTATCTAACAACACAAATTGTCGATACAACAATTATTCATCCGCATTTAATTCCATTTATTCAACATTAAAGGAGGCAACAATCTTGAATAATAATTTATTAGATAAAGTAACTATTATTACTGGTGCTAGTAGCGGAATAGGTAAAGCTTGCGCCAACTTATTAGTCAGCCAAGGTAGCAAAGTAGTATTGGTAGATATTAATCGCGAAAAACTCAACGAAACTATCGAAGAACTACAACAGAATATAGATAACTCAGCTAACATTTTTAGCTTAAAACTCAACGTTTGCGATGAAATAGCTATGAAGGAAATGGCTAATCAAACCTTAGCCAAGTTTGGGCGCATTGATTGCTTAATTGCTAGTGCGGGAATATTACGCATTGGTAACAACTTAAGAACAGTGAGCGATACTCCGCTATCGGAATGGGAAGCAATACTGCAAACTAATCTTACCGGAACTTTTTTAAGCAATCAAGCGGTGTTACCTGCAATGATCGCTCAAAAAGAAGGCGATATTGTGAATATTTCTTCAGTATCGGGTCGTCAAGGGCGGGCTTTTGATGCGGCTTATTGCGCCTCTAAGTTTGGCATTATTGGTTTTTCAGAATCTTTAGCAGAAGAAGTTTCGGCTTACGGTATTCGGGTACAAACAATTTTACCAGATGCGGTAGATACGCCGTTATGGGAGCAAAATGGCCCCCAATCTATGAGAGCTACAGTAGCTTTACCACCAGAAAGAGTAGCTCAGTTGATTTTGCATCTGATTACCCTACCGCGCGATGCTTTTATGTTGAATACAGTAATTGCGCCTTTTAAAGGTCGTAAAAAACGCACGAAAGATAAAAATAATTGATAGCGCTGAGTCAAGGACGAAATAATTTTGCTGGCATCAACCGATAAAATTTAAGTTATCTTCCTCATCAATTGCCATGCTTACTTACACACCAGCTATCAACAACAGCCAACGGCGGCAACTTGCGCCCTTGGAAATGCCTCAACGTTTGCTGCTAGGCCCAGGCCCGTCTAATGCTCATCCAGACGTTCTTCAGGCAATGAGTAAACCGCCAGTGGGACACCTCGATCCGGCATTTTTGGCAGCTATGGATGAAATTCAATCGTTATTACGTTATGTGTGGCAAACAGAAAACCCTCTAACTATAGCTATTAGCGGCACGGGAAGTGCGGCAATGGAAGGGGCGATCGCCAACTCTATTGAACCTGGCGATGTCGTCCTCATTGGCGTAGCCGGATACTTTGGCAATCGTTTAGTAGATATGGCAGGGCGCTATGGTGCAGAAGTACGAACTATAACTAAACCTTGGGGGCAAGTTTTTCATCTTCAAGAACTCCGCAGCGCTCTAGAAGCCCACCGTCCGGCAATTTTGGCTCTAGTTCATGCCGAAACCTCTACCGGGGCGCGTCAGCCGCTAATCGGGGTGGGGGAATTGTGCCGAGAGTTTGACTGCTTGTTGCTGGTAGATTCGGTTACAAGTTTGGGTGGCGTGCCATTATTTTTGGATGAGTGGGGAGTAGATTTAGCCTATAGCTGTAGTCAAAAAGGTTTGGGTTGTTCCCCTGGTGCTTCGCCTTTAACGATGAGTCCCCGCGCTTGGGAAAAGCTGCAACAGCGCCAGACAAAGGTTAGTAACTGGTATTTGGATATGGAGTTATTAAGCAAGTATTGGGGAAAGGAGCGCACCTATCACCATACCGCCCCGATTAACCTTTACTACGGCTTGCGGGAAGCTTTACGATTGCTTGCCACTGAAGGAATAGAAAATTCTTGGCAGCGTCACGGGCAAACGGTAGAGTATTTGTGGCAAGAGTTAGAAAATTTGGGCTTAAAATTGCACGTAGAGCAAGAGTTTAGGCTACCAACACTAACTACTGTTTGCATTCCTGAAGGTGTAGACGGTAAAGCGATCGCCCGCCAGTTACTTAATGACTACAATATTGAGATTGGCGGTGGTTTAGGAGCATTGGCACAGAAAGTTTGGCGAGTTGGACTGATGGGTTACAATAGCCGCAAAGAAAATGTAGATACCCTTGTCGCTGCTTTAAAACAGGTTTTGCCCTAGTATATTTGGCGGTATGATGTCCCTTGCCAGGTAACATGAGTTAAAAACCTGCTTTAGTTACCTGCCTTTATGTCTGCAAATAATTTAACCCTCAATTTAATTGAAGGATCGGTATCTTTTCACTTCTCCGCCGAATCAGCGCGAGAAATGCAAAATGCGATCGCCCAATTAATGACTAATATTAAAGCGGCGGGAGTGAAAACTCCCGGCACTAAATCTATTCCTCAACCACCGCTAGAATACCGCTACACGGGGAAGGTATTTCTTGAGGTTTTCTGCAATCCTAATATCTGGGCTACTCCCTTTGCGGCTAAAGTCTTAATTACTTTGCGAGACGAGAATATTCGCTTAACTACCGAAGCAGAACTTACTCGTGTAATTGAAGACCTTAACCAGTATTTAGAACAAGTAGGATAAAATTTATCAGTTAGTGGCTTGGAGCAATTTGTTTTTAAGCGTCTTCAAACTCTAACTGTTACGGTTAACCGATTTTTGAATTAATAATTTGCAACTAAGTTGTGTATCTCCTCTCTCTACCCAAACTCCGCTAACTGGTAACAGTTAGCATTGGGCATTTAACAAGTTACTTTCAAAAGTTAATCGTTGTCCCATTGTTCCCGACCGATTAAGTCGCCGATGCGATCGCGCAACAAAA
>QQTW01000783.1_pt1 | contig 20796 bp, 24 predicted proteins | sample 1904831 | NCBI WGS metagenome assembly QQTW01 (sample SAMN09435610, study PRJNA476489) | Subsurface metagenome, whole genome shotgun sequencing project. | reverse complement strand
GTCAATTTTGACTGATTATCCATTCATAAATAGTAATCCTTTTTGGCTAAAAGGTGTAACACTTATTTCCTTACAAGCACTAAATCTCTACTGACACGTAGTTGCTCTATTTCTTGTTTTACTGCTTCTATTGTTGCTTGCAGCTGATTGATAACGATTGCCTGCCTGATGATAATTTATACCAGTTCCTCTTTCGGCAACTCGTTGAATCTTTCTCGCTCTAGTTCTGGTGGCAGGCCTTTGTTCATGATTGCGATACTCTACCCTTTGTGCCTCTTTTATCAATATCCCACCACCTGAATCCTTACGCTGTAAAAAAAAAGAAATTTGTGAATTGTTGTCAACGTGACGAGCCGAAATCGAGCCGGGAAAGCGGCGTTGTGTTCATGGTCGATCAATGTCATTTACTATGGGGAGACATATGTTGATATATCTGGGGTAAGATAAATGAGCGTATATCAATTCCGATTGTAAATTCTCGTTATAAGCAGACATATTTCGGTGCATTAGATTAGAAAACAAAAGAATTTCTTACCTATTCGGCGAAGAAAGGAGATTCTGAAAATACAATTAATTTTTTGGAATATCTTCTTTCGCAACGTCCAGACGCAAAACTTTTAATAATTTGGAATGGTGCAAGTTACCATCGTTCGCAACAAATCAAAGATTATTTAGACTCTTTGAATGCTGCTTTATAAAAAGAACAATGGCTGATAACCTGTGAGGGTTTTGCCCCTAACGCCCCGCAACAAAACCCAGTAGAAGATATTCGGTTACAAGCGAAAAAACTGATTCGATAATTCTACTTTTTTTTCATTCTTTCTCGTGGTTAAGGCTTTATTCGAGCTAGCAGTTCATCGTCAAATATTTGACTTTAAAAAACTCAATGACTATGGTGTTTTCTCATAAATCATTTAGGATTGCTATATCAGTTCGTTTGCATCTCTGTGCAATTAAATCACAAAAAAAATCAGGACGCTCTTGCTGAGTGGTTTTTCATTAAAATCCGCCGTTTCTTAGCTTGCTATCAGTTCGCGGACACTCTCGCGACTGGGCCGAGCTACAATTCCGGGATACGGCTCTAAAGCAAACTCTTGATCTGGTTCGCTTAATAGATAGCGATCGCAAGTGCCAAATAGTTCAGTTTCAGTCTGGGCATGACGCATATCGTTTAAGAAAGCTCCGGCTGAATCTACACCTTGAGCGATAAAGTTTAAATACCTTTTCATCTGGTTAACGCGCGCACGCTCCGGTACCGTCGATGCTGTCGTAATTCGACGTAGGCGTTCAATGTAATCTCGAACTTCAGCCAGAGTTACGATGGAAACTCTTTGACCGCAAAGGTGCTGGCGAATTTGTTTAAAAATCCAGGGATTGCGAATTGCAGCACGACCGATCATCACTCCTGCTGCTTTTGTAGTATTAAGGACGGCGGCGGCTGTCGTGGCAGATACTACATTGCCATTTGCTAAAACTGGGCAATTAACCCGTTCTACAGCAGATGCAATCAGATCGTAATGCACGCTGCTATGATACAACTCCTTGACGGTACGACCGTGTAAGCTCAGCAAGTCAATGTCGTACTGATTGAGCAAGTCAAGAATACAATTGAAGTTAGCTGTATTTTCAAAACCAATTCGCATTTTGACGGTTAAGAGTCCATTGACGGCTAAGCGCAACTCACCCAGGATTGCTGCGATCTTTTCAGGATCGCGCAGCAAGCCTCCACCTACGTTTTTGCGATAAATTCGTGGGACAGGACATCCCATGTTGAGGTCGATGCCTGCTACTGGGTAATGGCTCAACTCTTTAGCGGTGCGTACTAGATCGGGAATGCTCTCACCAATGAGCTGAGCAAATATGGGACGACCAGTAGAGTTCTCTGTAATTGAGGAGAGAATATTTTTATCTAGACCTGAACTAGCGTGGACGCGAAAATACTCAGTAAAAAAGTAATCGGGACTGCCGTAGCTGGCGATCGTACTCATAAACCGCACATCAGTCACATCCTGCATGGGGGCAAGAGCCGTCAAGGCAAGTCCCGGATACAGAGGAGGCGGAAGGAGATCGGATTGTGGCATTTGTGCTTAGTTGAGTTGTCGATCTTGTTGGAACGTTGTCTGCGAACTTGGAATCTGAATAATTTTATCAATAATCCACTCACCTTGCCCCTAGTTCAAGAAAACGAAGAAAAAATGAGATTAGATCCTTAAGTATATTGAGCGAGAACACAAGCCAAATTTCTAGAATCGCAGCCTATCGCTTGCATTTGAGATTGTCAACCAGCTTGAAGTTGCTGTTTGCCACTTGATACTTGAGCGACACTTACATTACTACACAAACATCTGGAAACTTTGTCCTACAAGGGCTAGAAATTACCGAGCGTATTTCACCTATTTGCAGAATGTGATTTGATAAGTACCGATCTTTTAAAAAATCTCATATCATTATGGGTTATTTGTCCGAATCATGCGCGGATCTATGAGGGTGCAGGCCCGCTTCAGGCAGGATGCCTAGCCAAGACCAATTTTTTATTCCTGACCGCTTAGCAAGCAATAGAGTGATGCGAAAAGCCTACGCAAAGGCAAGAGTCAACTCAATCAATCAGTCCGTGACCTTTCCTCTGCTCACCTTAATCTGCCCTCGCTTGCTTTTGCTGTCGAGGCGCTTTCTTTGAGAGCTACGAGTCGGTTTGCTAGGTTTGCGTTTTTTGGGTATTACCACTGCACTTTTAATCAGGTCTTGCAGTCGTCTCAACGCTGACTCTCGGTTCATATCCTGGCTACGGTATTCTTGAGCCTTGATAATAACTACTCCTTGCTGAGTAATACGCTGGTCGTTGAGTTTCAACAGCTGCTCTTTGTAGCGATCGGGCAGCGAGGAAGCCCCGATATCGAAGCGTAAGTGAATTGCACTCGCCACCTTATTCACGTTTTGCCCCCCTGCCCCTTGAGAACGAATCGCACTAATCTCGATCTCGCACTCCGAAATGAAAACTGTGTTGGAAATTTGTAGCATGATTCATGAGTGACATGAGAACGACTAACCGTTCTCCTGGGCAAGCTGACATCGCTTCGTTTTGTTTATAACGATTCTAGCATAGAGCAGCAGGCTTATTGCTGGTTTTATTGTATTAATTAATACATCATTGGGGTTTTCAGACACTTTGGCGATCGCAGGTTGTAGCTTCTGACTTTTCCCGTTATCTTTTTAGGAGAAAAAGCCTAGCTCTATTTTGGCTTCTGGAAGCCGCATATGCTCGTGAGGCGTTATCAACAAGCTCAAGCAGACGAGAATTAAGGATTGTCCTGAAGCCGTTTTTGATAGGAAGTTTTGGCGTTGACTGCCTGACAGAAGTAGGTGAAAGCCAACAGCAGAAGGATTTAAGTAAGAAAAGGTAGAGAGACATGAGAGGCTAAAGTTACCACACAACAGCCATCTATCCATGACAAACTCTACCCACTTGTATCGTCAATTATTAAACTTACTGCGTCAATACAGCCATGCCCGTGATTTGCGCCATCTTAAAGCGTTGGCATGGATGGTGAGCGGATTGATTTGTAGTGGACAACTGAGTCTCCCTGCGTGGGAGGCTTTTGTGCCGAGTCAAGCCACCAAACAGGGCAAACGCATCTAATGAATGCATAATGAGATGTTGATAAGTGCTTTGGGCTACAAAATCGGCGTTGCATAATATAAGTATGAAATGCCCTAAATGTGAATCAACTCAAATCAGTAAGAATGGTCACCACCATGGCAAACAAAACTATATTTGCAAATACTGTGGTCGCCAATTTATCGAATCTTACTCTCCAAGAGGCTATTCAAATGATGTCAAACAACTGTGCTTAACAATGTATCTTAACGGTATGGGATTTCGCGGAACCCTTACGGGTAACTGGCATCAACCATAACACCATTATCAATTGGGTAAAGCAAGCTTTTGTCTTAATCTCCCGGATGCGCCGGAATCCAAGGAAATTCCAGAAATAGCTGAACTGGATGAATTATAAACATTTGTCGGGTCAAAGAAAAATAAGATTTGGCTATGGACGGCAGCCAATCACGGGTTCCCAGGAATTATTGCTTGGGCTTTAGGTGACAGAAGTGTTCAAACATTTAAGCAATTATGGAAAATTGTTTGTGGCTGGGAAAGCTTTTGGTACGTAACGGATGGCTATGTGGTTTATTCAATAGACCTCTTGCAAAAGGGTAGGGAAAGGTGAGATAAGTAGATCAAAAATCATGAGTTACAATGCCGTAAAACACCTGAAGCCATCAGAAATCAAACGCTTATGCGGCGTACAACCTGGAACTTTCGAGGCGATGCTCTCAGTTTTAAAACAAGCTGAGTCAAACAAGCCACCAGGAAGACCAAGCAAGTTAAGCTTGGAAGACCAATTGTTAATGACATTGGAATACTGGAGAGAATATCGGACATATTTCCACATTGGGCAATCATGGGGGGTGAATGAATCAACAGCGGATCGAATTATTAGGAAAACTGAAGATACACTGGTGAGTTCAAGAGCCTTTACTCTACCTGGCAAGAAGAAACTACAAGAGTCTGATTGTCAGATAGAAGTCGTGGTAGTAGATGTTACAGAAACCCCAATAGAGCGTTCCCAAAAAAACATTCATCAGTTCTACAGTGGCAAAAAGAAAAGACACACACTCAAATCACAACTAGTGGTAAATCAAGCCACGAGATAAATCATTTGTACGGCTCATGGCAAGGGAAAAGAGCATGATTTCCGTATATTTAGAAATAGCAAGACAAGGGTTGAGGCAAAACATCAAACTTTTAGGAGATAAGGGATATCAAGGAGTTCAAATTCACCCAAATAGTGAAACTCCCAAGAAGTCTACGAGAGGAAATAATTTAAGTAATGCAGACAAAAAGAAGAATCGAGAGTTAGCTAGAATTAGAGTAATAGGAGAAAACGTAAATTGTAAACTTAAGGTGTTTAAAATTTTGTCTGACCGTTATAGAAATCGTCGTAAGCGCTTTGGTTTGCGGTTTAATCTCATAGCTGGATTGTACAACCATGAGCTCCGCCTACTTCAAACCCCCTCTGTTTGACCTTTTGCAAGAGGTCTAATGTTTATTGATCACCTTTATCACCTAATTAGGAAAACTTACATGACACGTATTGAAGGATAAAATACACGGGCTTTGACATCCCGCTCGCTCGCTTACACCGTAAAACGAGTGTGTTATTCGCGCCTCTCCGGAGATGTTGAAAACATCCGTACGCCTGTTACTTCATTACTTAAAGTATTCGACTATACCTGTGTCGGCCTAAATCATGACTTGATTGTGCAACGCCAAAAAATCTAGGGAAAAGAGACATGAGTACTGCTTAACGTCTACTGCCAGACAAAAAACGTTCAATCAGGAGGTTATAAGCCTTAGCTTCTCTTCTATAAGCTCATTTAATCCGAAAACTTGATGTGTAAAATCCTAGACTATTTTTAATGCAGAGATAGCCTTACCGTACAGTTAAATTTTTGCCCTGGTTTTTATCCAAAAAGAACGGAAGCTAAGTATTGATTATCCCATCCAGCCTTTAGCCGTTTGTTTTTTATTCCAGTTTTTACTGATTTATTTTGCTGTAACAAACTATTAGCGCGAGTGACGTAGGATGGCTTCGTTTTGAGGAGCATTATCAATTCTTATCCGGCTATCATCCTCACGAAAAGCTACATCTAAGACCCAGTGCAAAGAGTTCTCAATCTGCCAATGCTGGCGGATTAATTGGGCTAGTAGTTTGGCATTATTTGGCAGGCTACTAATGAAATAACGAGTTTCAATTTTTGTTTTACCATTGACAGTTCTCATGATATCTGCCCAACCTATACTTTGTATATTCTGCCATTCACCTTCTGGATCTATTTGCCTCTGAACATTACGGGGGCATTACACAATATCTGGTTTCTTCCCGGCTGTGACTCTCTTGTGATCTGCGCTCTATACTGTGTATAAATCCTTGATATTTACTTCTTAATGCAGGGAAAATAATGCTTCTACCCGTTTATATAAAGAGCCTTGGTCCTTTTTTAAGGTAATAACGTAGTCTGCTTCTTGCCCGTGCTATTAACTTAACAATCTCCTTCTGACACCCAATCGCATCTATCGTTACAATGCACCCCCGTAGCGATAAAACAAGGAGCAAGTCTGGAATTGCTGTAATTTCATTTGACGCATTTGGCGAAAAGAAAATAGTCCAGCCTTCAACAACCCCACTAAAAGAACATTATTCCCCACGACAAGATATAAAGGCTGGACTATTTTCCAAGCCTTGCCCTCGTGACGCGCGAATCTACTTTTACTTGCCCTAAAACAAGTTGATTAGTTGTTGCCCAAGCACTCACCATTTGGATCGCACCAATGCCCTTGAGCATTATCATACGAATGACGTAAAGTCTTGCCGTCAATTGCTATGACTTCTCCTTGAGTAATATTACTAATTGATTTAATCCAGCTCAAAAAGTTCTGCTGAAATTGCTCTGGGTTAAGCCCTTGCAAACACTCGTGCAAATGTATCGTGACTTGGAATCCCATTCGGTAATTCTAAAAACTGCTTGAACCACTCTGACGCGCGCTAGTCCATAAGTCTCTATATCTACCCACGTATCAGCACCACAAATTACTGCACAGATAGCGATGGTCATGATATCAACTAATTTATGCTGTATGCTCCGCTCAACGAGCTTGATCTTCCATCTTGCCAAAGTGATCTGCAATCGTAATTTTAGGCTTGAGTTTCATCAGGCTTAATCTAGTTAATTATTTCCTTTCTAGGAGGAGTATTTATTCTAGAATACCACGTAGGTGCTTAGGCTTTGTCAAGAAATAAGGGTTACAAGTTATTGTTTGATTTGCCGGGGTGAAATTGTATAATTCCATTCACCATGAAATGCGTGAGGAGTGATTTGGACAGTTGCTAATTCGGCATCTGATACCTTCACTTTTAGCGGGTAAACACCTGTATCGAGTTCGGCCTGTACTGTTAGACCGTTAGTGGTTGTTGTGGCACCAATCAACTCCACGATCACTTCATGGCGGATCAGGGGACGACTACGCCAATTCATGCTGATATAAGAAAAAAGACGATGCTCAATCTTATTCCACTTACTAGTGCCTGGAGGTAAATGGCAGACTGTCACCTCCAAACCGGTTGTATCTGCGCTCCTGCTGCAACTGGGGCTTCCACAAGCGCAGCCGATATCCATTACTGCCTCCACTATCAGCACTGATTAGTAATTGCTTTGCCTGTGGATAAGTTGCCCCGCCGACCAATTGCCACCAGCGATGCAGGCTGGCAACGGCAAAACTGGCAGTATCATGGTCTTGCCCGACCGAAACCCATCCAGCGTTTTGACCAATATCATAGATCCCATAGGGAATCGCTAACCCTTGCAGTGGATCAGGAAAGTCATGAACATTGACAGCGACTGGTTGCTTTTGAGGTTGCCACTCCAGCCCTTAATTTTTGAATTGTCCAACCAATTCTTTCTTCTGAGCATCCATTGAAACCACCGATGACCCCTGTGCTTGGAAGGTTTTACTTTGCTCCGAGAGATAATTAAATTGGGCATCTCTGTCCGGATGCTGGCTGCCTTCGAGGGTTTTAGCATTCCCTTGTAAACTGTAGCCGATTGAGCGGAGTAATTCAGCTACTAGTTGATGACTGATCCGATGGCCACGTTGTTGCAAGGTTGCTGCTAACTGACGAGTACTTTTGCAAGTCCAGCGAAGCGGAGACATTGGATCTCCTCTTGTATCCGGAGCGATCAATTGGTCAAGGTCATTGAGAATAGTTGGATCAACTTCTTCAATTCGTTTTCGCCCACCACGCCTGCGCGCACCATCAGCACTTCTTCAGACTCTTCAAGCAGTCTCGTAAGCCTCGGTAGATGGTTGGACGCGAAACCCCACTTGCACGGGAAACTTGAGACACTCCTGCGTATCCCAAACTACGCGCTTTTGCTGCCACCTACAATCTCTGTTGCGTTCATTGAGATAGGGCAATACCGCAGATAGTTTCTTCGTCAATTTTGACTGATTATCCATTCATAAATAGTAATCCTTTTTGGCTAAAAGGTGTAACACTTATTTCCTTACAAATTATAGAGAAGTGCGAGCTAGAAAGGCGGTTTAACGCTGTCCGAGTATCTGTAAACTAGGAGCCGTGTAAAGCGAAAGTTTTATCCACGGTTTTGAAGGAGAGGTGTCCCGTGGCAACATGGGCATCGACTCTAATAGAGGGGCGCGGGTAATACCCGCCTTCGACTCTACCATAAGGTTCCACCTTAACTCTGAATATCTAGAAAGACGTTCTGGCGTTGCACAGACAAGAGTGGCAATCGCTGACATTACGCGGATGATTTGCCACAAATTCTGTTAGAATGAACGTCTGCCAGTACATTCCGGTCTGTTGCTGGCGCATTGGAAAAAAGCTTGTTCGAGCCATCCAACTGAACCACAAATTTACTGCTCTTAGACTGGTCCCAGCATTTAATTTGGGGTGGGAGCACCACTAGGAGCAATCACATCCATGACATTTCTTGACCTCGGTCTTTTGAATGACTTGCTTCGTGCTGTCGCCGAGCAGGGCTATATCCAGCCAACCCCGATTCAGCAACAGACAATTCCCGCCATTTTGCAAGGACAAGACATTTTCGCTAGCGCTCAAACCGGAACGGGCAAGACGGCTAGCTTTACTTTACCTCTACTACAACGTCTGGGCAACACCAGTCCCAGTAACGTGCATCGCACTCCTCGCGCCCTGATCCTCACCCCCACTCGTGAATTAGCAGTTCAGGTCAGCGATAGCGTCAAAACCTATGGCAAATACCTGTCCCTACACTCGGCAGTGGTCTATGGCGGCATCGGAATTAGACCGCAAATTCAAACGCTGCGTCGGGGGGTTGATATTCTAGTCGCCACGCCAGGTCGGTTACTCGACCACTTGGAGCAAAAGACTCTGGATCTTTCCCAGATAGAAATACTAGTGCTGGATGAATGCGATCGGATGTTAGATATGGGCTTCATCCGCGACATCCGCAAAATTTTGGCGAAGTTGCCCGATGCGCGGCAAACACTAATGTTTTCTGCCACCTTCTCTAAAACAATCCAGCAGCTTGCCAACACCCTGCTAAAGTCTCCTACCTTAATCGAAGTTGCCCCACGCAATACTGCATCAGAGCAAGTGGAACAGGTCGTTCATCCTGTCGAGCGCGATCGCAAGCGAGAACTGCTTGCTTACATGATTAGTTTCCACAACTGGAAACAGGTGCTGGTATTCACCCGAACAAAACATGGTGCTAGTCGTCTAGCTGAGCAGCTGGCAAAAGATGGGCTGAAAACCGCCGCAATTCATGGTAATAAAAGTCAGGCAGCTCGTACCAAGGCGCTGAACGATTTTAAGCAGGGCAGGGTGCGGGTATTAGTCGCCACTGACGTAGCATCACGGGGGTTAGATATTGAACAACTTCCTCACGTAGTGAACTTTGAACTGCCCAATGTACCAGAAGACTACGTGCATCGCATTGGTCGTACAGGTCGCGCTGGTAAGTCAGGACGAGCCGTTTCCCTGGTCTGCAAAGATGAATATCTACTTCTGGAAAACATCGAAAAATTGCTCAATCAGACCCTTTTTAAAGAGGTGATTCTAGGTTACGAGCCAACCAGCCTAGCCGAGCCTGGATTACAAAATTCCATAACAACACAAAACGTCGAAGCAGGCCAACCGAAGCGTAAGCGATCCAAGCAACGTCAAAGTAACTAGGCAAACCCCCAAACACAATCCAAACCTACTCACAGCAAAAAGTCAACCTCAGCGGGAAGTCGCGCCCCAAAACGGCTCCGCACTCCGTAAGCACCAGCGGCTACTGCCCAAACTAGTCTGATGCCTATCATGCCGTCAGCGTTGAGCAGAGGCATGATAAGTATTTATGCCTCTGTTGGCTGCTTATTCTTAAGTATCCCGATCAGATAGTGGGACTTAAACAAAACAGAAGGGTAAAAAACAGTATAATTAATCCCAAGCATAGCTTTCACGTCAAAGTAACTCGCTATGAAAGAGACTTCCCCCTAAGCAATGCCTTAGTGCTTTGAAAAATGGTGTCAATGGTTTGATGATGTTTTCACTCATAAAGCCCAAAAAAGAGAGTTTAGATATTATTTAGGGGGATTATTGGGAGAAAGTGAATGGGAGGCAAAGCTCGAAAAAATGGGGAACCTTCTTTAGGGCGTGTCATCAATTAGATTTATTCGATAAAGTGGAGCAAGTGGGACATCCAAAACAACGCTCTGAAGCATCATGACAACACGACGATAGGCCCTGCGCGATGACCAGTGGGAACGGATCAAAGACGAATGGCACTAAGATAAGCGGAAACGGTTATGAATCAAGCAGTCTGCAATTGCTTGCGCAAGTGGTTTCTGGGTTGCTTCATCTACGGGGTAAGATTTTGGACGACGTTTGCGGACTCTAGGTTCACTTCTGCCAGGACGGTCGGGAATTGACTTGTGAACAATAACTTTTAGCAAAGTGCGGTAAATTTGATCGCATTGTGTAGAACCAGCGGTTAATAATACAGAAATAAAATGAGCGCTGAGGATGACGAGTTCCCTGCAAAGATAAGCGTAGTGGCGGTACACCATAAGTCCTACCTGCTGACAACATCAAGGTACGTAGTAAGTTGTAAGCTAATAAAAATATATAAATTTCTTTACGTACCATAGAAGGAGTGAGAGGTCATTTATAAAGAAAAAGTGAAGACAGATAAGTTTGAACAAAGAAGCTTTTAGGATCACTAGAGAGGAGTTAGTTGTGTAGATGGCTAATATTAAACTCAGCGAGACTGTCACCAGCCCCGCTGGTCTTCAAAACTGTGCATGAGGCTTTCACCTCACACGTCTCCTGAGTGTCTTGGTGCTTGTCACGCATACCTCATTGCCCATTTACCCTCAAATTTTTCAAGTTTTCTGGTGGGCTTAGACTCGACGCTATTACAGTCGGATTTATTGCCAGAACTACCATCGCTGGTTGTTTTTGTGTCGTGGCAATGTCTGTGTAGAAGTTGCCAGTTTTCGTATGAACCCTTTCCACCTTTCGATTTCGGGATTTTATGGTCAATTTCCATCACATCATTTTCACAAAAATATAGTCCGCAGTGAGTGCATTTCCCCTTTTGCTTTTTCAAGAGTGTTGCCATTCTTGTAGGCATTTCTGGGTTGTTACCCATTCTTGTACTCCAGTAAACTAGGTTTCCATCGTATGGTGATGATTCGCTTTTAACTTTGACATGACGCACTATTGGTGTGTCAGCATGAACTAATAGTCGAAGTGTGGCGATGCCTTCCTTCATGGATGCGAATACCCAGTTTTTGTTGCCAATGGTTTGCCAATACTTTTTTGACACCCATTTCCCATTCTTTTTGGGGTGGCGATGTTTCGCCCAAGCTCTTAGCTTTTGGTACAAAAGATTATCTAAATCTTTGTAGGCTGCTTTGCTTACTACCGTCGCATAGTAATTTGCCCATCCCCTGATTACGGGGTTCAGGTGCTTTATTAGCGCCGCCTGCGACACTGCCCTGTGGGATTCTATATTACTTGCGATTTGATTGTAATGTGCCTTTTGCTTTTCCTTGCTTGGGGTGATGATAGTCTTAAAGCCTAGTGGTTTTCCTTTTGTATTTTTCCCAGTTTGATATTTTCCGACTGGGAATTGACGGATGTTAAAACCGAGGAAGTTAAACCCTGGTTTTTCCTGCCCAAACTGCTTAAGTGTGTGGGCAAGCTTTGTTTTACTGGGCTTTAATTCTAAACCCATACCTTTATAACCATTCAGAGAATATCTCCCTGCATCTGGTAACAACGGTTAAATCTTCGTGAACAATCACAAAGTCGTCGGCGTATCGGATTAGGCTTAAAGTGTTATTATGGTAAGCTTTGCCAATTCCCTTACTACCCGGAAGTGTTTCGGCATATTGCTTAATCCGTTCTTCCATGCCGTGTAGGGCAATGTTTGCTAGTAGTGGCGAAATGACACCAAGAAGAGTGGCGTACCCTCAGATGTTGGAAACAACTGCTCATTATCCATCACTCCCGCTTTTAACCAGGCTCGTATTTGACGGCGAATGGTGGGGAATGTATTTATTTTTCTTAGCAGTGTTTCATGGTCGATGCGGTCAAAGCATTGGCTAATGTCGGCATCTAGCACATATTTGGCTTTATACCTAATTGACTTAAAAATTGCCTGTATCGCATCATGGCATGAGCGATTAAACTCAGCGAGACTGTCACCAGCCCCGCTGGTCTTCAAAACCGAACGTGAGACTTTCACCTCATTCGGCTCCTCAATAATTTGGTGCTTGTCACGCATACCTCATTACCCATTTATCCACGACTTTCTTAAGTCTTTTGGAGGGCTTAGGCTCGACACTGTTACAGCCGGATTTATTGCCGTGACTACCATCGCTGGCAGTCTTTGTATCGTGGCAATGTCTGTGTAGGAGTTGCCGATTTTCATAAGAATCCTTTCCACCTTGCGATTTTGGAATTCTATGGTCAATCTCCATTACATCGCTTTCGCGGAAAAGCATTTCGCAGTGGGCGCACTTCCCTTTTTGCCTTTTAAGGAGTGTTGCCACTCTTTTTGGCATTTCAGGGTTATTTCCCATTCTTGTACTCCAGTAAACCAGGTTTCCATCATATGGTGATGATTCGCCTTTAACTTTTACATGGCGCTCTATTGAAGTGCTGGCATGGTCAAGTAACCGAAGTGGGTTTATTCCCGCCTTCCTGGTTGCGAATACCCAGTTATCTCCGCCGATAGTGTGCCAATATTTCTTTGACACCCATCCCTTTGATTTCTTCGGGTGGCGGTAGATTGCCCAAGCGACAAGTTTTCGGTACACCAGGTCGTCTAGTTCTGCGTAAGTTTCCTTGCTTACAACAGTCGCATAGTAGTTAGCCCACCCCCGGATTATCGGGTTTATTCGTTTGATTAGCGCCGCTTGCGGTGCTGACTTAAGGGCATCAATTTCCTCTGCGATATCGTCGTAGTGTGCTTTTACCTTTTTCTTGCTTGGGGTGATGATGGTTTTGAAGCCTAGTTTTTCCCCTTTGGTGTTTTTACCTGATTGGTGGAATCCGGCGGGGAATTGACGTATATTAAAGCCTAGAAAATCGAATCCAGGGCTTTGTCCCTCTATTTGGGTGAGGTATGGGTCAATCTTGTTTTACTAGGTTTCAATTCCAAGCCAATGTCTTTTAACCATTCCGAGATGATTTCCCGGCATCTTTGGACTACGGTTATGTCAACGCGAGCGAATTACGAAGTCATCAGCGAACCTAATTAACGCTGTTCCTGGCTGGTATCCAGCATATTTACCCTTCTTGACAATTGTTCGTCTTGGAAAGGCTTGGTTAATTCGGTTTTCCATCCCGTGGAGGGCAATATTTGCAAGCGAGCTTTTCGGGGGAAGCTTCCCCCGAAAACGCCGCGCCAATAGTGGAGAAATCACTCCGCCCTGTGGTGTACCAAGAGATGTTGGAAACAACTGCTTATCATCCATTACCCCCGCTTTTAACCAAGCACGTATTTGACGGCGAATGGTGGGAGATGTATTCAATTTTCTTAGCAGTGCTTCATGGTTGATGCGGTCGAAACACTTGGCGATGTCGGCATCTAGCACATACTTTGCCTTAAACCGAATTTCGTTGAATATTGCTTCTACTGCATCATGACATGACCTCCCGTTTCTGAACCCATATGAGTTTGGTTCAAATCGCGCTTCCCATTCTGGCTCTAGAGCCAATTTGATAAGTGCTTGCCTTGCGCGGTCTTTCATTGTAGGAACGCTACGCTCAAACTACCCGAAGCTTTATTGAAGCTTCGGGAGTAGTATCATTATTACTAACCGCATACATCCCTTGTATGGTCGCTCTGTTGTTGTACAGCAGATTAGGAAAGTCGGCAAGCTGCCCAAAGTTATCGTCACTCATCCAGACGGAGGGTTGCTGTCCTTGCCATCTGATGAAAATAGTCTTGAGAATTCAGAAGTTTGTCCAAAAGCTTCGCAGACTACACCATTATTTGACCCTGAGAAATTATTGCGCTTGAGCGAGTGGGTGCAAGAGCGCTCAATGATGACTCAAACAAAGAAATTGCCAGAGCATCAGTTGCATCAACAAGTTGAGCACAATAAAACTGATGACACAACAGCGTATACCAGCAAAAGTACTGCTAATAGAAAGCGACGAACGCAAAAAGCGTTTAGTGGCCCTGACAGCACGGCTAGTGGACAAAATGCTCTCGACTGGGGAGACAACCAACGCCCAGAACGGGAGTCAAACTAATGAACACTAAAATTGGAAAAACTCATTTGCAACGCCGTGCTATAGTTTATTTGCGGCAGTCTACGCCAAATCAGGTAGAATCCAATCGTGAAAGCACAGAACGACAATATGCTCTGGCAGACCGTGCCTTAAACTTGGGCTGGGATAAAAGTCAGATTCAAATTCTGGATGGGGATTTGGGCAAGAGCGGTCAAACGACAATAGGTCGTGAAGACTTTCATCGACTGATGGCAGCTGTTGGGTTGGGCGAAGTTGGCGCAGTTTTCGCCCTGGAAGCTTCCCGATTTTCCCGCTCTCAAGCCGACTGGCATAAACTTTTGGATATCTGTGCCCTCACAGATACCTTGGTGATTGACCATGATGGAATTTACAACCCCAATGATTTTAACGACCGAGTGCTGTTGGGATTTAAAGGAACTTGGAGTCACACGGAACTTCATGGTATGCGCTTGAGACTTCAAGGCGCAAAACTTAATAAAGCCAACAAAGGGGAGCTACGTTGTACTCCGCCCACTGGTTATGTCTACGATGCGGACGGAAAGCTGATGTTTGACCCAGATGAAGGGGTAGTGACAGCTATCGGTCTAGTTTTCCAACAGTTCCGGTTACTGGGGACGGCTTTCAAAGTCATGCGCTACTTCGCCACTCACCAGATTCCGTTCCCGCGACGGGTTTGGAGACCTGGAGAAATTGGTACTCTCAAATGGGGTTCGATTAACCACAGTCGCATTCTCGCCATTTTACATAACCCAACATACACTGGCACTTATGTTTATGGTAGACGACGCAGCCAACCAGTAATCAGTGCCGGACAAATCACAAGGATGAAAACCCAACAACTGCCACAATCGGATTGGAGGGTGATGATTCATCTAGCCCACCCAGCATATATTAGTTGGGAAGAGTTTCAATCAAATCAACAGCAGTTGACACTCAATCATGGGGCGATTATGGCTGATGGTCGTCAAGGTTCTGCACGAGAAGGATGCGCCCTCCTACAGGGTTTAATAATTTGTGGCAAGTGTGGTCGCCGTATGAGTCCTCGTTATCATGGCATAGCTGGTAAAAGAACTACCTATCAATGCGACTCTTTGCGACGGCAGGATGGAGTACACGGCATTTGTTGGAGTGTACCTGGCGCTACCATTGATACAGCCGTTGCCAATCACTTACTGGAAGTTCTCAGCGAAAGTAATCTGGACATTTCTCTAGCTGTACTTAACGAACTTGAACAAAATGCCCAACAACAAGAGCAACAATGGCAGTTGCGACTGGAGCGAGTTCGTTATGAAGCTGAGCGGGCCGAGCGACAGTTTAATGTTGTGGAACCAGAAAACACTTTGGTCGCAAGGACTTTAGAAAAACGTTGGAATGAAAAATTGCAGCTTTTAGCAGAACTGGAGTCGGCATATACACAAGCACAACTGGTGCAGCGGTTAGAAATATCTGATGAACAACGCCAACAAATTCTCAACTTGGCTCGTGACATCCCTGCTGTTTGGCATTCACCAACGACAACGGCTCAAGAGCGAAAAGAAATGTTACGACTGTTGATGAAGCAGATCGCCCTTACCCCTGTGGATAGCCCCACTCGCCAAACTCAAATCAAAATCCTCTGGCATACCGGAGCAACAAGTGAGTTGTTCACAAACCGCCCCAGTATCCAACAAAAGCTAGGGACACTACCGGAAGTTATCCAAGCAATCCGCGAGGACCGCAGCTGGTAGAACCGACGCTGAAATTGCTTGTGAGCTAAATCGACAAGGGCTAGTAAGTCCACTCATGTCGTGCTTTCACTGCATCTAGTGTCGCTTGGATTCGCCTGAAGTACAAAATTGACAAACCAGGAAGCGACCCTAAATTTGCTCATGATATAGGAATTAGTGCTGATGGCAGCTATTCCACCAGTGCATTAGCTTCCCTGCTGGGGGTTGGGATTCACACCATCCACTATTGGCGAGAACAGGGAATTATTCCTGCTACTCAAGAAACCCCCAAAGCACCTTGGTGGCATCAAGTTACACCAGAAGTCTTCAAGACACTACGTGAAAAAATTCGTAGAGTACCCATTAAATCTGAGTAACTGACATCTGGAGCTAAGAGCGAAATCCAGCACCTTAGTCTCAAATACTACATCATCTCCCTGCTATACCAATTTAGAAACGGCACTAACGGGGGGATATTATTATTTTCAACTACTAATGACATAAGTTGCTGTTTAAACAGAGTTGCGCAGCATTTGGATAAATTGGTCTAGAGTTGATTTAACCACCTTATACCTTGGCGCTTGCTGACCCAACTTCAGGCTAAACAAGATAGAGTCCCGTACCACCTCAAGGTGTTTAACCTCCGACAGCTTTTGAACCAATTTTAAAAGTCTCGTATTCTCAGCTCGAAGATGTAGTAGCACAGCTTCGAGCTGCTCAATGTTTTCCCGTGTATTACTCGGCAGGAAGTTGGAACTCACCCGTGTATTACTTGGAACACTCTCAATCTCTAACCGTGTATTACCAGGCAAGGAATTAAGCTTGCTCCTGAACATTTGCTCCAGTAGGTCAACCCTAGTAAGCGAAAGCTCTTCAGCCATTTCACCCATTACCGACCAAGTTGTATCACTCAGCCTCAGTGAGCGGACAGCGCGATGTTCGTCACCAAGAGTGGCGAACTTACCGTATTCATCTCGTTGCATTTGGACTTTATCCATGTATTACACCGAAAGCGTAGCAAAAACCGCCGTGTATTACTAGGAGCAAAGAGCAACTCGCTCAACTTACTCTGACACTGCCTCTGCCGCGTAATACATGGAATGTGACATTCCACCTGACTTTATATGCTGCTACGGCAATCACACGATCGCTTGCAATCAAAGGCTCGGTTACAGCATGATGTTAAGCATAGCTACAATATCCTCAAAGCTCATTGAACAATGTGCAATATAGACACACCGTCGGTATTCCTAAAGGTCGCTTCACTTCCGTTCCCGGTTTTGGTATCCAAACTCTTCTGGTTGGACTGACCTTTATCCCAGGTTTTAATTTACCTGTCAGGTTTAGACGTTGTTTTGGGGTTAGTGATTTAACACCGTCCACACCTGCTGTCTTTTTCCCTTGGTTATCCTGAGTGACGCTACGTACCGATAAGGCTCTTGCTGATCAGGACTTCATCAATGTTTTCTGAAGTCTACGGGCTGATTTTACATCACCACGATTAGAGGCTTGATAAATTCTCTTTTGGAGCTTATACACGCGACGCTCTAGCTTTCGCCAGTTAATTTCGTGCCATTCCACCGTAGTCTTTAAACTCGTATTAGACATTTATACTCACTACTTGAGACTTTATCTTCCAAATCACCGTGAGAACGTCAGCGTATCTCTGGGATTATTCAGAGCATTAGCTTCTTTCTCAATCTTTCCGCCTCGTTGTATACGGTTAGCACCTACTCAATTTCTTGAGAACAAACGAGGGGTTAATTCGTTCCGAGTGACCATACTGTGTACCAATAGAAGCGATGTTATTCGCCGGGTTTATCGGAAGTGCTTGTTGGTCAAAACACCTACTTGCCAACTCTTTATCCTTTACCTTTTGGTTCCAGCGTATGCAGCCTTATTTCGCTGGGTAGGCATTACGACGATTCAAATACATCTTCACTTGCGTTACTCGTAGGTACTTTGCTCGACGGAATACCGGATTAGGCTTCCAGTAGAGCCGCCTTTTCATCCCGCTTTACAGATTGATGGCTAGTCGCTACCGTAGGGGTGATGCTGTCACCGCTGCACCTGCGGGGTAGGTTTTGCACCTACAAGGTCACTCAGTTATCTGGTTGTTAACCAGTTAACCGTCCCAGAGTATTTCTACTCTTTTGGGTTAAACGAATCGCACGACTAGAAAAACCTATAAAAGTGACCTTACTGATAAGCAATGGCAAATTATTAAACCACTCATTTTGCCGCCTAAATTAGGAGGGCATCTGCGCACAGTAAATATGCGCTCTTGTAGTCAATGCCATCTTTTATCTGCTAAGAACTGGTTGTTCATCGGAGATGCTACCCCATGACGAACCACCCTACTCAACAGTTTATTATTACTTTCGACGCTGGCAAAAACGAGGACTGTGGGAACAGATAAACTCTGTATTGCGTGAACAAATCCGCATCAAGCTTTGGCATTTCTCCCCAAGCTACTGCCGCAATTATAGATAGGCAGAAGGGTTTAAACGACGGAAAAAAAGGGGAAGTGTATGGCTAAGGGCGCTGGCAAGGCGCGTTCAAGGTCGTAAACGCCACGTAGTAGTAGATACTCAAGGACTACTTATGAGCAGTTACCGAAGCTAATGCAACAGAACGATTAGGGGCAACAGTTGCATTATTAGAAGAGTGCTGTGATGCTAAAGAATTAGAGTTGATTTGCGTAGACAGTGGATATAGCTCCTGAAAACTTTGCACAAGCTGTGATGGTAGTTTGCGGTGTGCTCGTTAGAAGTAATTAAGCGGATCAAAGACGGGTTTGAAGTGTTACCTAGAACACAGGTGGTTGAACGAACTTTTGGCGCTGCGTGGGCGCTATCGGCGATTGAGCAAGGATTATGAACGGGTGCATCCCAGTTTTTATTATCCCAAAAACAATAAATCAGACCAAAGGATTGTGATAGAAATCTGAAGTACGGAAGTAATGAGACACGATAAAGGGATAATCAAGTCATCAAGACTAGGTGCATTCATGACTCCCGAAGAAGAACAGCAGGTTAAAGAATATTCGCGTGCAATAGCAAAGATACTGTACAAAAATACTAATGGTGAGCAACTCACAAGTTTGGCAAAAATAGAAGAAGTAGTACGCGCTCAAATGCAGGAATATGTCATGCCAGAAGTAGGGATTTTTTTACCCTTAAATGCCACAGGAGAAAGTAGAGGATACAAACGAAAAATAAAAAGTATTATTGGAGAACTGCCAATAACAAACTCTCAAGCGCAAAAGCTAAAAGTTAGACCCCATAATCAATTGAGTTCATATAAAGACAGCCTGTTGTCTGCGAATCAGCGCCTCGGTATCGTACCAACGTGCCGCAGAAGATATTGAGTATTTAACTGGGGGAGAAGTATCAAAAAGCGTACAGCAAAGACTGGTGCATCGTCAAAATTTTGAATTACCACAAGTAGAATCAACTGTTGAGGAATTGAGCGTGGATGGGGGAAATATCCGCATTCGTACACCCCAAGGACAAGCCTGTGATTGGAAGGGTTATAAAGCTACCTGCTTACATGAAAAACAGGCAATTGCCGCCTCATTTCAAGAAAATAGTCTCGTGATTGATTGGGTCAAAAGTCAATCACTTGCTCCGGTCTTGACCTGCATTGGCGATGGCCATGACGGGATTTGGAATATTGTGCGTGATGAGTGCCCCCGAACACCAGCGCCGGGAGGTGCTTGATTGGTTTCATCTGATGGAAAATCTACATAAGATTGGCGGCTCAAATCAACGGCTCAATCAGGCTAAAACACTTCTCTGGAAAGGAAAAGTTGATGATGCTATCGCTGTGTTTGCTGACTGCAATCTCAAAAAAGCCGAGAATTTCTGTGCTTACCTTGAAAAACATCGACACCGCAAGCGTCAACTACCAGTATTATCAAGCCGAACAGATTTGTTCTATTGGTTCTGGTGCTATTGAGTCTACTGTTAAACAGATTGACCGTCGCACTAAAATTTCCGGCGCACAATGGAAATTTGATAACGTTCCTCAAGTCTGAGCTCAACGCCAGAGCCTATCTCAACGGATTAATCTTTGCTCGCTAAATAAAAAATGGGACGCTCCCATTATGAACTGCTGCCAGAAGTGAGTCTATGGTCTATGCTGCTATGGTGCGGTTGATGCTGAGACGATTGACTGCTTAATTTTCACTTTATAAATCAGCTCTCAGATTCAGTATTGGCAAGTTACTATAGACACGGAGACTTTACCAAAGAATTCGATCAAGTATGTCATGACAAAAGTCCCCGGTATTAAGTATAAAGAAGTCGGGAATCTGTATGGTTTAAGAAACTGGGTAGAGTACGGGCTTAAACAAAGTAAAAATGAATTGGGATGGGCAGAATGAACACGTCACTGACTATTCTCAAATTCTGAAATGGTGGGAAATATTAATGAGCGCCTATCTCATGGTCAGTCTTCATTCTCAAGTTTTGAATAATACTGACGCTCAAGGCGTAAATCAATCAACAAACTTGGTGGTAACTAAACTTAGAAAACATGAATGGTGGGACGAGGGTTCAGGCTGGAAGAATATCCTTAATAATTTACGCTTAATCATTCAACCTTTTATCTTTTTTAATTTAATAAAACCAGAGCTATAGCCTTTCTCAAATAAACGAGATACAATCGTTGAAATTCTATGAGCTGAGTTGGGAATGAAAGCATATTCAATT
>QQTW01000782.1_pt1 | contig 20797 bp, 15 predicted proteins | sample 1904831 | NCBI WGS metagenome assembly QQTW01 (sample SAMN09435610, study PRJNA476489) | Subsurface metagenome, whole genome shotgun sequencing project. | reverse complement strand
CGAGAACTAAATAAAATTAGTTACCAGAGCTTAATTGTTGATAAAGGCAGTGTAGAACTAGTCAAAAAACTCAACCACGAGCAACCTGTAGATGGAGTTGTGTGCAATATCCTTGCTGACGTAATTATTGGGATGATTCCACAAATAGCAGCGATCGCTAAACCTTCAACATGGGGTATTTTCAGCGGAGTATTACTTGAGCAAGCGGCTGATGTTGCCGATGCCTTAGAGCATAATGGCTGGCTTGTCGCTGCTATTTGGCGGCGGGGGGATTGGTGTTGTTTTAACGTGCGACGTTCCTAAAAGAGAGCAGGGGAGGCAGAGGGGTAGCAAAGGGAGATTATCTATACTTCGTTGTCCCCCTTGTCCTCCTTGTCTTCCTTGCCCCCAACTTAAACTAATCCCTGCAACCGCTGAACTAATGCATCTGCTGGCATTACGCCTTCAATGCGATCTACGGGTTTGCCTTGCATGAATAGTACCAATGTTGGTAAAGCGTGAATGTGGTGCTGGCTGGCTAGTTGCGGGTATTTGTCAGTGTTGATTTTGGCTACGCGCAATCTATCTTTGAGTTGACTACCTACTTGCTCTAAAATTGGAGCCATCATTTGACATGGACCGCACCAGTCAGCGTAAAAATCTACTAGTAATGGTAAGTCTGAACCGGAAATTAATTCTTCAAAGCTGTTGAACTGCTGTTTAGTTGCCATAAGACAAAATTGTTTGTTAATTAGCTAGTAGCAATTAGCTGTTAGCTTTATTTTTTGCGGGCTGCTTAGTTATTAAAGCTAATTACCAATCGCTAATTGCTGTGACACATTGCTATCTTCAATCTTAGTCCTAGATTTTAGAGTTTCAGTCCTATGCCCATATTTGCGTAAAATCGTTTAACATCACGAAAACTAGAGGAGTTTTTATGGAAGTACTACCAGAAGAGGTGCAACGCTTGCAGGGTAAAGTGGCGATCGTTACTGGAGCCTCGCGCGGAATAGGAAAAGCGATCGCTCTATACTTAGCTACAGAAGGCGCTAATGTAGCTGTCAACTATGCAAGTTCTAGCCAAGCTGCTGATGAAGTGGTAGCAGAAATTGTCGCTGCTGGGGGCAGTGCGATCGCCCTTCAAGCCGATGTCTCTAAAACCGAACAAGTAGACAGCCTGCTTAGTGCTGTAATGGACAAATGGAAACAAGTAGATATTTTAGTGAATAACGCTGGGATTACCCGCGATACCTTACTGCTGCGAATGAAATTAGAAGATTGGCAAGCAGTCATCGACCTCAACCTCACAGGCGTATTTTTATGTACCCGCGCAGTTAGTAAAATTATGCTCAAACAGCGATCAGGCAGAATTATCAGTATTACTTCAGTCGCTGGACAAATGGGCAACCCTGGACAAGCCAATTACAGCGCCGCCAAAGCTGGGGTAATTGGTTTTACCAAAACTGTAGCCAAAGAACTCGCACCGCGCGGAATTACTGTTAATGCGATCGCTCCTGGCTTTATCACCACAGACATGACTAGCGATTTGCAATCAGAAGATATTTTAAAATACATTCCCTTAGGGCGTTACGGTCAACCCGAAGAAATTGCTGGTATGGTGAAGTTTTTAGCTGCTGATCCTGCTGCTGCCTATATTACAGGGCAAGTATTCAACGTAGACGGCGGCATGGTAATGGCTTAGGCTCCTTTTAATACGGCTCTAAGCCTTTGCCAGACTGTAAAACCTAAAAGGATAATGATGCTACTTGCCGTAGTCAGAATTACTGCCAAAGTCATTCCTTGGACTCTCATTGCTAGCAAATTGCAAACTAAGGTAACTATCCACAAAGTAAGGGCGGTGTGACGTTGCGATAAACCTAGTGCTAGCAAACGATGGTGGAGGTGGTCTTTACCAGGAGTGCTAAGAGGGTTTTTGCCAGCCATTAACCGCCGGACAAAAACTTGAGTAGTATCAAGCACTGGTATGAGCAAAAATAGCGCTGGAGGGACGAGCGCAAAGATTGTATTTACTTTTAAATTGCCTAAAATACTCGTCGCTGCTAGTACGTACCCGAAAAAGTAGGCTCCTGCATCTCCCATGATGATGTGTGAGGGATGAAAATTGTGGCGCAGAAAGCCCAGCGCCGCACCCCCTAGTGCTGCTAGAAGCAATGTTGCCGCAGCACGGGTTTCAAACTGCGCCGAGACCGCTAACAGGCTCATAGCTGTAATAAAACTAATCCCACCTGCCAAACCATCCATCCCATCCATTAAATTAATAGCATTGGTAATACCTACTACCCAAACGACAGTAATTAGGTTCGATAACAGCGGATCGATAGGAGTACCCAAAGTAACCTGGATATGAGTCCCATTGGCAATCAATAATAGTGCTGTGAGAATTTGAGTCAAAAGGCGTAGGTAAGGAGGCAAGCCATACTGATCGTCAATAAAACCGACTAGTACCAAAATGGAACCGCCAAGGAGGATAGTTAACACCTCAGCTAGTACATCTTGCAATATTATTGGTCTTAAAAACGTTGCTAGTATTAGCGCTGCAACTACCCCAGCATAAATAGCTAACCCACCAGCATTAGGTAAAGGTTCTCTGTTTAACCGTCGGGCGTTAGGCTGATCTGCCCAGCCAACCTGCAAAGCAAACGATCGCACTGCGGGAATAAAGCGGTAAGTTACCCCCCAAGCCAAGAGAAAGGTGAACACTACCGCCAGCCAGCCAGAACCGCTAGGATTAGCAATGCCAAGGGATTGAAGAGTGCCGTACAGATCCATATCGCAGTTTTACCATTAATATCAATGCCGAGCATTAGCATCAACAGTATATTAATCAATAAAGAAGGTTAAAGGGGGAAGGTTAAAGGGAAAAGTAAAGAATTATATCTCTTTATTATTCCTTTTCCCTTTCCCTAAGTAGTTTTGAGTTGAACAGAGCAAACAAAACTAACTTGTTCTCCCTATCCCCCATCTCCTCATCTCCCCATCTTTCCTTTCCCTTTAACCCTTACCCTTCTTGAGTCAGGCTGGATAAATCCGCAGGCGACGATTGGGTTCGTCGCCAAAACTGTCAGATTTGAGCCTGTAATGTTCGACAAGTTCGTGTTGCATTTTCCGCACTTTGGCAGAACGAGGTAATAGTTCCACAGGCTGTCCTTTAGGAATGACTATTTGCTCTACAGCAAGTCTTGCTTCTTCTAGGGCATCCATTTCATCCTCGCTGCCGCTTTGCGTAAATAAACTTAGTTCCCGCTCGTCGCCAATTCCTGGTTCGTCCATATCCAACAACCGCCGCAAAGAACGGGTAATTTGGGGAATGGTACTGGCTTTAACCATGTGAATCGGTACTTGCCTAACTCTAGCAATGTGGCGTAACTTCGAGTGATTTTTGACGTGTGATCGCAATGCCAAAATTCCATCCGCACTATCAATATCCTTGGTTAGCACTACAGGTAAATTCAATACTTCAATTACCTGCTCCAATTGATGGCGACTGACACCGTAAGGATAGATGTGCAAAGGCAAATCTTCGCCATTTGGTCCAGCAATTTTTGGCGCAAGCAAGTCAAAGTGATCACTACGCTCGAAAGATTCTTCTAACAAGCGATCAAACTCTCGCTCTCCCGAGATGCGCTCTTTAGTTACTTGGGGCATTGGGATCATCTTGCCCGTTTCTCTCCATCCTGGCGACCTAGATAGGCTAGATTCGTCTATCCTTTCCTCGCCTTGCCACGCCCTCCCTAGAGTCGCAGTTTTGGGGGCAGTAGCGATCGCTGGGGTGGGACGGACAATTGTTGTCTTGCCATCGTCATCAACTGTTCTAACTTGCGGATTTGGCTGCCTGCCGCGCAATAAATTGTCTACCGTATCAGCTACGCTTTCATGTACAACCCAACGCTGCCGCTCTAGCATTTCCACTGCTATTTCAAAAGTTGGCGGCGCTTTGCGTTCCAATACAGTTTTTTGGCTGCGTCTGCGCCTTGCTTCATCATCTCCTAGCGTCACCGCTTGAATGCCGCCAACTAAGTCAGACAAAGTGGGGTTTTTGATCAAATTCTCAATTTGGTTGCCGTGTGCCGTACCCACAAGCTGCACGCCGCGTTCGGCTATAGTCCGCGCTGCCATTGCTTCTAGTTCTGTGCCAATTTCATCAATCACGATTACTTCTGGCATGTGGTTTTCTACCGCTTCAATCATCACTTGATGCTGAAGTTCGGGGCGGGCTACTTGCATTCTGCGCGCCCTACCAATTGCTGGGTGCGTCACATCACCATCGCCAGCAATTTCGTTAGATGTGTCGATAATCACGACTCGTTTATTTAATTCATCTGCCAAAACGCGGGCTATTTCCCGCAACGCTGTAGTTTTTCCTACGCCTGGGCGACCGAGCATTAAAATTGATTGACCCGTTTCTACTAAGTCTCGAATCATGCCAATCGTGCCAAATACTGCCCTACCGACGCGACAAGTTAGCCCGATAATTTTTCCGGTACGATTGCGGATGGCGCTAATTCGGTGCAAAGTGCGTTCAATCCCAGCACGATTATCGCCGCCAAATAGTCCGACTCGCTCAATACAATCATTCAACTGTTCTTGAGAAACGGGTACATCACATAAATACTCAGCTTGATTGTGAAAACGGGCTTCTGGAAGGCGACCTAGATCCATTACCACTTCAATCAAACTGTCCCGCGATGGGTGCGTCTCTAATACCTGTTGAATCTCTGCTGGCAAAATATCAATTAGTTTTTGGAGATCGTCTGTAATCTGCATTCTTTCTACAGTGACGTTTTTAACGTAGAGCGATGGGATAAGGGGGAGCGAAAACTGTTAGCAGGCTGTAGGAGATGGCTTGAGCAAAGATACAAGATTATGAGCTACTTCTACAGCTTCCCAGAGTAATTCTGGTTGTTCTTCAAGGTGAATAGTTGATGATGCATGATTTTGCTCCATTGACATTTTTTCTAAGCGATCGAGTATAGGCGACAGTAAGACACGGGCGTAACTGCCGTAGGCGATACCGGAAATATGAGAATAGTTTTGAGTTTTGAGTTTTGAGTTTTGAGTTTGAGAGTGATTCAAGGATTGAGAATAGTTTTGAGTTTTGAGTTTTGAGTTTTGAGTTTGAGAGTGATTCAAGGATGGCGAACTAGCAAGATAGGACATTGAGGGATAAGAAGTGAGGGGTAAAGTGCGAGTAGAAGCCTCCCCTGCACCCCCTGCACCCCCTGCACCCCCTGCCTCTCCTGCCCTCTTCAACATCCCCATTGCCCTCAACTTAGGCACTGTATAACTATTAGTTCCGCCTGCTAGTTGTACGTAGCCTGGTAAGTTGGCGGCTAAGACTTTTTGCGCTAGCTTGACAGTAGCGATAGTTGTGCCGTCACCGATATCGCCGCTCATTTGTCGCCCGTCTGTTTGCCAAATCAAAGCGCAGGGTAAGGGAGAAATTATTTTATATATGCTCCATAAGTAATCGATTAACCCTTCACCGTCAGGGCAACTAATTGCAACTAACTTCAGCTTATTAACCCAAGGTTGAACGCTAGTCCACAACTGGCTAAACTCAGCTATTCTGCCTACTTGCGTGTGAATTTCAACTGCATCTACCCCCGTTGATAATACTAATGGTGCGATCGCTTCTTTTTTGACGACATAAGACTGGGTAGTAATGATTTGACTTGGACAAATCGGCAAACACCGCCCGCAGCCATAACAGCTAGGCGTTACTACTCCTGAAAACTCATCTGTAGCGCGATTAAAAACAATTGCTTGCGCTGGACAAATTTGCTGGCAAGGACGGGGACATTCTTGGGGACAATAAGTTGAGTCAAATTGGGCTTTGCGAAAATGCGGATCTTCTCCATCATTCAAGCTCACCATTAACCAAGGTGAGGTATTTTTACTACTGTATCCTCGCAACTTGGCTGTTTCTGCCATAGCCTTGGCAACTTGTAAACCTGCTCGTGCTGCGCCAATAACTGCCGCATCTGCTGCTACATCAATACAATCAGCACCAGCTAATGCATAAGCTAGAGTCAAATTTCGCACCGCAGGTAGATGCCCAAAGCTAGCTCCGCAGATCAGCTTGAGCCAGTTACCTTGTTCTAGAGAGCGTAAGGGAGAATACAGATTAGTCACATTTCTATGCTAATGTGCCACCTAGAAAATTAGCAGCTTGCGCAGGAAATTTATATGAGTTTTTGGGAATAATTTTTGCTTTAGAGTTCTCTGCCCACTATTTTCTGTCAGTCTAAACATTTTTAGTGCCAGAGTGGCGCACTATTTAACTCTGGTATGTGTCGCCTCAGTCAGTCAAAGTAACAAAGTTATTACTTTATGAGCAGCGATCGCTCTACATCGCCTCAACGGTGGATTAATTTAGCTCCCATACATCTATCTAATTGTAGATTTTTCTAGCAACAAATAGATTTTGCTTTACTACTATTGGCTTATTTGTATGAATAAATATTGGTTGAGAACAAGTAAATTTATCAATTATTTTTCTAGTTTTTAGATAAGTTTTAGCGTGAGCGGCGCATTGGAAAAACAAGACTAATGTTAGCAGATTAATTTCCCCTTTCTATCTTAAGTAATTAAAGTCGCCTAATTGAGCCAATTAATACAATTGGTACAGCAAATGCTAGTTACTAAAGGCGTAATACTTAAGACTTATGCCTCCAGTTGATAATCAGTTATTTACTGTATTTTCAGACTTGAGAGGGAGTTATGTTAAGTGATATCAAATACATATAGTAGGTGTCATATCAAAAGACGGTTGGAAAAGCAGCAATTGAGCCGTATTCCCAGCCGAACTTAACACATAGTTTAATTGAGGAAGATAAAATGTTTTCCAGTGCAACAATCCTTGCGGTTAGCAACGGAAGCTTTGGGGTTGATGACATCCCTATAACTGAAGTAGCTATATTTTCAGGAACGCAATTTTTTATTGCGTTAATTGCAGGGGTCTTAATGGCTTTTGCTTTTCAATTATTATTAACAAACTTCTCCGTTGCTTTTGGTATTTCGGCATTAGGAGGCTCATCAAATTCTGACGAATCAGAAAGTTTGGGCGGTACAATCCGTAAAATAGAAACTGCTGTAGGTCTTTGGACATTAATTACAGTTAGTATTGCTTTATTTATCGCTTGTTTCCTAGCAGTAAAACTAAGTTTAGCTACCAGCGCAGTTCTAGGCGCAATTACAGGTATAGTTATTTGGTCAACTTACTTCTCGCTGCTAGTGTGGGTAGGTTCAACAGCAGTAGGCTCGTTAATTGGTTCGGTAGTAAGCACCGCGACATCAGGTTTTCAAGGCTTGATGGGGACAGCAGCAGCCGCTATTGGAGCAAATGCAGCGTCATCCCAAGTGGTATCTACTGCTGAAGCTGTTACCGCCGCAGTGCGCCGCGAACTGACTTCAGGAATTGACCCCAACAGCATCCGCGAAACTTTGCAAAGTTCTCTAGCAAACGTGCAATTACCCAAGCTTGATGTCGATGAAATTCGCACTCAGTTTGAAAAAATCCTCAATAGTTCCGATTTGCGCTCTCTTGCAGGGAATGAAGGGTTAAATATTGACCGTCAAACGCTAGTAAACTTAGTTAGCAGCCGCACAGACTTCTCTAAACAAGACATCAATCGAGTTGTAGATCAGCTAGAAGGTGCTTGGAAAAATGTAGTCGGTCAGCAGCAAGATCCGCAAGCACAGATCCAAAACTTTTTACAGTCTGCTACTCCCGAAGAATTGCGTTCTGGCAATTTAGCCGAGCAAATTCAGAAATTAGTAGCTAGCAGTCAAAACAACGGACAAAAAAACGGCGGCGGTGTGATCAACCAAGCAATGCAACTTGGTGTAAACACGCTGTTGGGAACAGTGCTAAAAAGAACAGACTTATCCGATTTGGATGTAGAAAAAATTTCCGGTCAATTGCAGCAGTTGGCAGGTAAAGCAACAGAACAAGCTAGTAAAATTGGCACTCAAGTAGCCGAAAAAGCACCTGCACTAACTTTCAACACCATCAAAGCAGATGTAGATGACTACTTGCAAAACTCGTATGCTTGGCACTTGAATCGCGAAACGATCAAAAATGAATTCAAAGATGTCATCTACGACCCCGAAGCCGATCCAGCAACAGTAAGAAGACACCTAGAGCAATTAAATAAAGATTATTTCACTCAAAAGTTAAATTCTCGCGGGGACTTGCTACCAGCAAAAGTTGAAGAAGTTGCAGAGCAATTAGAGAGCATTCGCACCGAAGTTTTAAATAGTCTCCAAGATGCGCCACAGGGAGAAACAAAGGATATCCGCGCTTCTGTGGAAGATTATCTGAGCAAAACAGGGAAAGAGGAACTAAATCCTGAAGGAATCAAGCAAAACTTCCAGAAACTACTAGAAGATCCGCAAGCTGGCTTTGAGGCGCTGCGCGATCGCTTATCGCAATTTGACCGCGATACCTTTGTCCAACTCCTCAGCCAACGCCAAGATATCAGCACCGAAGAAGCTGAAGGTATAATTAGCCAGCTAGAAAGCAGCCGCGATTCTGTCTTAAACAGAGCCAAAGAGTTGCAAGAACAAGCTAAAGCTAGAGCTACCGAACTGCGCACCAAAGTAGAAGAGTATCTACGCAATACCAACAAAGAAGAACTCAATCCAGAAGGGATTAAGCGCGATTTCCAAACATTATTTGCAGATCCGCAAGCTGGAATTAGCGTACTAGGCGATCGCCTGAGCCAATTTGACCGCGATACACTAGTACAACTTCTTAGTCAGCGTCAAGACTTGAGCGAGGAGCAAATAAATCAAACCCTCGATCAAATTGAATCTGTACGCACTAACATCTTGCAAGCGCCGCAAAAATTAGCAGGAAAAGCGCAAGAACAATACGAGCAAACTACAACAAAAATTGCTGAATATCTCCGCAATACAAACCTTGAAGAACTCGATCCAGAAGGAATTAAGAACGATTTAACTAAATTGCTCGACGATCCTAAAGAAGGAGCATTAGCACTACGCGAAAGATTGTCGCACGTAGATAGAGAAACCCTAGTAAAACTCCTGGGTCAGCGTCAAGACTTGAGCGAAGAACAAGTAAATAAGGCGATCGACCAACTCCAATCAGGGATTACTAGCATTGTCAAAGCACCGCGCCGTTTAGCTAGCCGCGCTACCAAACAAGTAGTAGATTTTGAAAGCAATATCGAAAGCTACCTGCGCAATACCAACAAAGAAGAACTTAACCCTGATAGTATCAAGCGCGACTTGCAATTATTGCTCAACGATCCGCGATCGGGTTTAGGTAATATAGGCGATCGCTTATCCAAATTTGATCGTTCTACCTTAGTTGCACTACTATCGCAACGCGAAGATATCAGCGAAGAAGAAGCAAACCGGATCGCCGACCAAATAGACTCTGTACGCAACTCAATTGTGGAACAAGCACAGAAGATTCAGCAAACCGTCCAATCGGCAATTGATGGAGTTTTTGGCAATATCCGCAATTACCTCAACTCCTTGGAGCGTCCAGAACTAAATTACGAAGGAATCCAACAAGACTTCGGCAAACTTTTTGATGATCCGCAAGCAGGACTATCAGCTTTACGCGATCGCGTAACTTCCTTTGACCGCGATACACTAGTAGCCGTCCTTAGTTCACGAGAAGACATCTCCGAAGCAGATGCAAACCGGATCATCGATCAAGTTGAAGGCGCTAGAAACAGAGTATTGCAACAAGCCGAACGCATCCAAACAGAAACCCAAAAGCGCTTAGACGCAATCAAACGGCAAACGCAAAAGCAAGCAGAAGAAACCAAAAAAGCCGCCGCAGGTGCAGCTTGGTGGTTATTTAGCACAGCGCTGACTTCATTAGTTGCAAGTGCGATCGCAGGCATACTAGCAGTAAGAACCGCCTTTAGTTTCTTCATCTAAAAAGTTTCTTAACTTAATACTTCCAAGCCTCCTGAACCGGAGGCTTTTTTCTTGGCAGTGCAAAATAGACCTATTGCCTAAATAATATGAGTGCATTTCTCACCCACACCAGTGCAACTAGAGGAAGTTCTATTACATCTGCGTTCATCTGCGTCCATCTGCGTTCGTGCCAGAAGTCTAACCTAAACTAGATTTATGGAAGATTCTCGCCAACTAGCTTTTATTGCTCTTTGTGCCGTACACAAAGGAGCTTACGCCGATGTTGCCTTAGATCGGGTACTCAGCCAAGCTAACTTAAACCCAAACGATCGCCGCCTCATAACTGAGTTAGTATATGGCAGCGTTAGAAGAATGCGATCGCTTGATGCCTTAATTGACCAATTAGCAACCAAAAAAGCTGAAAAACAACCCCCAAATCTCCGTGCCATTCTGCATTTAGGGTTGTACCAAATGCGCTATCTCAATCACATTCCCCCGTCAGCAGCAGTTAACTCTACTGTAGAACTTGCTAAGAAAAATAACTTTTCAGGACTAACAGGCTTTGTTAATGGTTTGCTGCGACAGTATATTCGTTTATCAACAACAGATAACGATCCTTTAAAACTACCTGAAGATCCAATACAGCGTTTAGGTATTTTGCACAGCTATCCCGATTGGATTATTGAAGTATGGTTAAAAGAATTTGGCTTTGTCGCAACTGAACAACTATGCGTGTGGCTCAATCAACCGCCAGCGCTCGATTTGAGGATAAATCCGCTGCTTGCTTCCATTGAACAGGTAGAAACAGCGCTGCAATCTACTGGTATCGCTGTAAATCGCGTTCCATATCTACCTCAAGCGTTGAGACTAACAGGAAGTACAGGCGCAATTCAAAACTTGCCTGGTTTTAGCGCTGGCTGGTGGACTGTACAAGATAGTAGCGCGCAACTAGTTAGCCATTTACTCGATCCGCAGCCAGGTGAAACTATCATTGATGCTTGCGCAGCACCAGGGGGTAAGACTACGCATATTGCCGAATTGATGCAAGAGCGAGGGACAATTTGGGCATGCGATCGCACAGCCTCGCGCCTAAGAAAACTTAAGGCAAACTGCGATCGCTTGCAACTGCACTCGATCCAAATCTGCGTTGGCGATAGCCGCAATTTTACTCAATTTATCGATACTGCTGACCGAGTTTTGCTTGATGTTCCTTGCTCTGGCTTAGGCACTTTGCACCGCCACGCCGATGCACGTTGGCGGCAAACTCCTGCTAGTGTTGCAGAACTCTCTCAATTGCAATCAGAACTACTTGCACAAGGTGCTACTTTTGTCAAGATAGGCGGCGTACTTGTGTATGCTACTTGCACCTTACACCCGCAGGAAAATGAAGGCATAATTCGCCCATTTCTAGAAAATAATCCTGATTGGCAAATCGAGCCACCTTTGCCAGATTCTCCTTGCGTTAGTTTTGCCACAGAAGCAGGCTGGATAAAAGTCTTACCATATACTCATCAAATGGATGGTTTTTTTATGGTGCGCTTAAAGAAAACAGCAAGTTAATTGATAATTTGTGACTTGTAATTATGTAGTAACTATCAATTACAAATTACTTTAAGTTTGTATGCAATTCTAGAGGCAGTTGAGGAGAACAAAAGTAATGCCGACAAATAACGTAAAGCAACTAGTAAAAATTTTGATTGGTGCAGCTTGGCTAGACGGCAAAATTCAGCCAGAAGAACGTAAATACTTAAACCAAGTTGCTCAAGATAAAGGCATAGCTACAGATCCAGAAATTTACCCATTGTTGCACGAACTACGGCAAGTAAAGACAGAAGAATGCTATGAGTGGGTAAAACAGTATTTAGGCGATCGCCCAAGTTCCGAAGACTACCAAAAATTAGTTGAAACTATTAGCGGTTTAATCTATAGCGATGGTGATGTCGCCACTGAAGAAGCCAAAATGCTAAGTGCATTGCAGTCACTAAACCCAAAAAATGGTTCACCTCAACCCGCTTATAACGCGGCACTTAAAGCAATTCAAAAACTATACCGCCGTTGGGTTGAGGATCAAATTTAGGTAAATGCTCAATAATTAAGCCTTTGGTTCGCCCAAACCAGGGGTTTCTTCTTTTTTAACTTCAGGTACGACATCAGGACGTTCTTTGTCTTCCCAACCTACAGGACGCTTAGAGTTATACCAAGCAACGGAGCCAATACTTACGGCAGCCACAAAGCCAACTATATATACTAGTGTGGCAGATACAGGAAAATGGGGCTGATTTTCCGCTGCTTGTGCCGCTGTTTGCATTAATAAATGAATCATATTCTTCCCCTTAAATTAGCTAAGACTGATTTTAAGAGCATACAGAAATGCGGTGTCGTTTGCATCTCCCCGAAGATTGAAGTAGTTTCGAGTTGCCAACTCAAAACTCAAAACTATTATCAACCGTCGCTGCCAAAGCCTGGAGTTGGGTTTGGTGCTGGTGCTGATGCTGGTGGGTTGCTACGGGGGCGTTCTACGGGTCTTAGCCTTTCTCGCCAAGATCTAGTTGGCTTGACTTGGGGAACGGGATTAGATGGTGCTTGTTGGGTCTGATTTTGTGGTGCTTGGGCGGATTGTGGCTTTTTGCGCCTGCGGATTCGTCTTGTAGATGGTTGAGACTCTTCTACTGTAGAACGACGCGATCGCCTCCTTGGTGTTAGTTCCGTTGTTTGTTCCTGGTTATACCTACGCCGTCTAGAGCGGCGGTTGTATTCAGGAGTTTCTTGCAGTGCTGCATTTTCACCGTCACCAAATCCTCGGCGCGGAATGCGTTTAGTAACCAACCGTTTTGGCTTGATCGGCTCTGCCTTAATACTGCCTTTGCGCCCATCTAATTTTGGCCTTTGGGGAAATTCCTCTACAGCCATGCCATCAACTGCTTGTGCCATAAATTGATGCCAAGTATAAGCTGCTGTGCTACTACTACCGCTAGTAGGAGCATTGTTGTCATTGCCTAGCCAAACACCTGTAACTACTTGAGGAATATAACCGACAAACCAAAGATCGCGCGCTTTGTCAGAAGTGCCAGTTTTGCCAGCAACAGGGCGATTTAACTGCGCGGCGCGTCCTGTACCTGATTGGACTACACTTTTGAGCATCCATGTCACGATCGCGGCACTATTGGGGTCTAATACCTGTTTTTGCTTGTATTTGGATGTGTAGATAACATCACCAGAGCGATCAATAATGCGGCGAATGCCGTGAACTTCTATATGCTTGCCTTGAGTTGCCAAAGTTCCATAGGCGCTAGTAAGTTCCAGTAAAGTTACTTCATTAGAACCTAGAGCTAATGAATAAGTAGGCTTAAGATCAGATTTAATCCCCATGTTATGGGCAAGTTTAATTGTGGGATTGAAACCGACATCAATTAATACCTTGACAGCAATTGTATTAATTGAAGCAACCAAGGCATCGCGCATTGTCATCCAACCTCGATAATCGCGGTTGTAGTTTTTTGGTTCGTAGCCTTCGACGACAAATGGCGCATCGATATAAGAATTGTAGGGAGACTTTCCTGTCGCGATCGCTGCTGAATATACAAATCCCTTAAATGTCGATCCTGGTTGGCGTTTGGCTTGGGTAGCGCGGTTAAATTGATTTTTATTAAAGTCTTTTCCCCCTACCAAAGCTTTAATTTCCCCTGTACGGGGGTCAACGCTGACTAAAGATGCTTCCTCAAAACCTTGCCAGCGTCCGTTTTGCGCCACCGTGTTTTTTACAGCCGCTTCTGCTGCTGTTTGCCACTTGGGGTTCAAGGTTGTTTCAATCGTCAACCCGCCTGCTTCTAGCTGTTCTGAGGAAACGTATTTGGGTAATTCTTGCTGAATAAAAGTAGTGAAATAAGGTGCTTCTACTTGCAGTCTTTTGGGCAAACTTGGTTTCAGAGCAATGGGGGCTGAAATTGCGCCTTGCGCGACTTGCTGGGTAATTACGCCATCTTCTTGCATCCGCTGCAACACTAAATTGCGCCGCGCTTTAGCGGCTTCGGGATTTACTACAGGCGAATATAGACTAGGAGCGGGGGCTAAACCTGCGATCGTTGCCATTTCTGAGAGCGTCAGCTTATTTACAGGTTTGCTGAAATACACCCAAGAAGCATCAGCAACACCATAAGCGCCCGAACCTAAATACACCAAATTGAGATAACGTTCGAGAATTTGTTGCTTGCTCAAAGTCTGCTCAATCTTTTGCGACAAACTGACTTCTTTGAGTTTGCGCCATAAAGTCCGCTCTTGATTGAGAAATAAAATCCGCGACAACTGCTGAGTGATCGTGCTACCACCTTCTACTAGATGGCGCGATCTGATGTTATTGAAAAAGGCGCGAACAATGCCTTGATAATCTACCCCATTATGTTTGTAAAAACGGCGATCTTCAGAAGCGATAAAAGCTTGTACTAGCGGCTTCGGGACTTGGGTAATTTTTAACTGATCTCTAGTGGCTGGTCCTTGCTGCTGGAGGATTTCACCGTTACCAGCTTTGATAGTTAGCGTATCGTCGCGGACAAAAGTATATAGTTCTGCTGCTTCAGGTAAGCTGCTCTCAATCGACCACCAAACACCGGAAATCGCGATCGCTCCACCACCTACACCTAAAGCTACCCAAAACCACACATAACGATACAGAGGTTGTTCGTGTGGTATTTTTGCAAGTAGCTGACTAGATACTTTTTTTACTTTAGCCAACAACGGTGGGGTTGGAGATTGTTTGCCTTGTTTTGACTTGTTGGCTTGAGCAGATTTCGAGCCTGCTGCTGCCGCTGGCTGAGAGTTACTTGGCTTGCTAGTTCGTTCCTTGAGCCAGGGGATCAATTTGGACACTTTATGTAGTTCCTTAGCAACGCTACTTCAAAACCAGTCAACAATCTTTCTGTAGATCTTACAGCAATTGGCTGGGATCGCTCTGTTCAATGCAAGAACTTTAAATTTATACCAAAGTTGCTAGCAATTTTTGCGCCTAGTATTCTTGCCAATAACTTCTAAAATTTAAATATATTGAAATGGACTAAAGCAGACAAATTAGTGAGACAAACGGGGCAATGCGCGATCGCTCTTGGCAGCAATTTAGGCGATTGCCAAGGAATTTTAGAAGCTGCTTTAGCAATACTGGCTGCTACAGCAAACATTAGCATTGCATCTAAATCTAGCTGGTATCAAACGGGGCCAATTGGACCACCACAGCCAGATTATCTTAACGGCTGCGCTTTATTGCAAGTAAAGCTCTCACCTCAGCAATTATTAGCAACTTTATTCCAAGTTGAAGTCAAGTTTGGTCGAGTGCGTCAAGAAAAATGGGGAGCAAGAACCTTAGATCTTGATTTATTACTATACGACGATTTAATTTTAGACACCCCCAGCTTACAATTACCCCATCCGCGCATGAGTGAACGAGCCTTTGTCTTAGTACCGCTAGCAGAAATTGCCCCTAATTGGGTAGAACCAGTTTCAGGAAAAGCGATCGCGCAACTATTACAAGCAGTAGACTGTTCAGGAGTAACAAAACTATAACCCTATCTCCATCTGTAAGGAGCAGCATCTTTTGGGAAAAAGGATTCTTCACTTCAAAACTTAAAACTATCCAAAAGATGCCTTCGCAATGCCGCCGCGCCCCTATCCCTCAAATAACTCAAAACTCAAAACTTAAAACTCAAAATTATTTTAAATGCCCATAGGAAACGAACTCTCCCAATTAATAAAGCAACGCCTGCACTACCGAGGGCGCAAATTTGATTTTGAAGTCAATCGCCTGCGTTTACCTAACGGCGCTGAAGGCGATTGGGAATGTATCAGACATCCAGGTGGTGCGTTAGCAGTGCCTGTAACTCCAGACGGTAAACTCGTACTCGTGCGCCAATATCGCTTTGCCATTCAAGGCAGATTATTAGAGTTCCCAGCAGGTACTGTAGAACCAAATGAAGAACCTGCTGAGACAATCAAACGCGAAATAGAAGAAGAAACAGGATACCGCGCCCATAAATGGCAAAAATTAGGTGAATTTTTCCTTGCGCCTGGTTATTCCGATGAAATTATTTATGCTTTTCTCGCCCAAGAATTGGAAATTTTAGATAAACCTCCTTTGCAAGACGATGACGAAGACATAGAAACAGTTTTGCTAACTCCCCAAGAGTTAGAACAAGCTATTTTAGAAGGTGAGCCTGTAGATGCCAAATCGATTTCTAGTTTTTTCCTAGCTCGTCCTTTCCTAAATTAGTTATGAACGCTTCAAGGACACAAGTACCCCATAATCAACAAAATACTACTCAAATCCTTCCTTTAGAAAATGGCGATCGCTTGTCGCAAATTGAGTTTGAAAGGCGATATACCGCAATGCCAAAAGTAAAGAAAGCTGAACTAATTGAGGGAGTAGTATATATGGCATCGCCAGTACGTCATAAAAGTCACGGTAGACCCCATGCAGCAATCATGGCTTGGCTTTCAGCTTACTGGGTAGCAACACCAGGAGTAGATTTTAGTGACAATGCTACGGTACGTCTAGATCCAGACAACGAACCTCAACCAGATGCTTTGCTGCGCATAGAGTCGGGAGGACAAAGTCTTGTCAGTGAAGATGACTATATAGAAGGTGCGCCCGAATTAATTGTAGAAATTGCTGCTAGTAGTGCTAGTTACGATTTGCATGACAAAAAGCGAGTATATCGCCGCAATGGAGTTCAAGAGTACATTGTCTGGCAGACGTTCGAGAATAAGTTGGATTGGTTTATTCTCCAAGCAGGTGAGTACGTGCCGTTGCAGCCGGATATTAATGGAGTTGTGCGAAGTCTTGTTTTTCCAGGTTTGTGGTTAGATATTGCTGCATTACTGGCGGGAGATATAGCAAAAGTAATCGCAGTCTTACAATTAGGGTTAGATTCGCCCGAACACGCTCAATTTATCGAACTTTTGGCTAATCAATAATCTTAAAATATAATAGTACCTTTGTACTAAAAAAATAAACTTAGAATTAAATGTCTGACTTAATCTTATTTTGGCATCGCCGCGACCTGCGTATCTCTGACAATACTGGACTTGCCGCCGCACGGCAGCAAAGTCAAAAAGTCGTAGGAGTATTTTGCCTCGATCCAAATATCTTAGAACGCGATGACGTTGCCGCAGTCCGTGTTACTTATATGATTGGATGCTTGCAGCAGTTGCAACAACGCTACGCCGAAGCTGGTAGCCAATTATTGATTATTAAAGGCGATCCTACTCAAGCTATTCCTGCCTTAGCCACAGTCTTGAGCGCTCGCGCGGTATTTTGGAACTGGGATGTAGAACCATATTCGCAAGAACGCGATCGCACTGTAATTAATGCCCTCAAAGAAAAAGGGATCGCCTTCCTCGAAAAAAACTGGGATCAGTTGCTTCACGCCCCCGAAGACATTTTCACTGGCACGAGCCAACCATATACCGTTTACAGCCCTTTCTGGCGCAACTGGAGCAGCAAACCCAAGGCTGAACCTGCAATGACTCTACACGACGCTATTGGGCTTACAGCAGCCGAACAGGAGCAAGCCAAGCAAGCGGGAGCGATCGCTCTACCTACAGCCAAAGATTTAGGCTTTATTTGGGAAAAAGAACTAGTAATCGCCCCAGGGGAAGCAGCCGCCCAAGAAAAGTTAGAAGAATTTACTCAATACGCAATTAACGAATACAAAGAACAGCGCAACTTCCCCGCAGTTAACGGCACATCTCAACTAAGTGCAGCGCTCAAATTTGGCGCAATTGGGATTCGTACGGTATGGAAAGCAACTAAAGAAGCATTAGAAAATAGTCGCAGCGACGAAGTAGAAACTAGCATTATTGGCTGGCAGCAAGAACTTGCTTGGCGAGAATTTTATCAACACGCCTTATACAATTTCCCAGAACTTGCAATTGGAGCTTACCGCGAGGCTTTTAAAAACTTTCCTTACGACAACAACCAAGAGCATTTTCAAGCTTGGTGCGAGGGTAGAACTGGCTATCCAATAGTTGATGCGGCGATGCGCCAAATGAACGAACTTGGCTGGATGCACAATCGCTGCCGGATGATTGTGGCAAGTTTCCTCACTAAAGACTTACTAATTGACCCGCGCTTGGGAGAAAAATACTTTTATCAACGTCTAATTGATGGCGATATCTCAGCTAATAACGGCGGCTGGCAATGGAGCGCTTCTAGTGGGATGGACCCCAAACCTGTAAGAATTTTTAACCCTGCAAGTCAGGCACAAAAGTTCGATCCAGAAGGCGAATATATTAGGGAATGGTTGCCCGAACTAAGGTCTGTAGATACAGAGTTTTTAATTAGCGGCAATATATCCCCAGAAGAACGCAACGCGCTAGGCTACCCCTTGCCAATTGTTGACCACAAAATACAGCAGCGCATATTTAAAGAGCGCTATCAACAGCAAAGAGGTTGAGGAGCAGGGGAACTGATAACTTAATAATTATTGATTGAATGGCGCGAGGCAAACGTGAAAGTTTTAGTAGTTGGCAATGGGGGCAGAGAACATGCGATCGCCTGGAAACTGTTGCAATCAAATAAGATTGAGCAGGTTTTCTGCGCTCCTGGTAATGGCGGTACAGCAAGCTTAAAGCGCTGCCAAAACTTGCCTCTTAGCGTAGATAATTTTGCAGGAATTGGACAATTTGCCCAAGATAATAGCATCGATTTGGTTGTAGTTGGTCCTGAATTACCTTTAGCTTTGGGCATTACAGACTACTTGCAAAGTCAAGGTATCAAAGTATTTGGTCCATCGCGCGCAGGAGCGCAAATTGAGGCGAGTAAGGCGTGGGCAAAATCACTAATGGCAGAAGCAGGCATTCCCACAGCCAAGGCAGCCGTATTCACCGATGCAGCCGCCGCTAAAGGCTATGTAGAAGCAGGAGAAATCCCGATTGTTGTCAAAGCAGATGGTTTAGCCGCAGGTAAGGGGGTAATTGTTGCTACCTCAGTAGCAGAAGCGCATAGAGCAATTGACAGCATATTTCAAGGGCAGTTTGGCAGCGCGGGTAAATTTGTCCTAGTAGAAGAATGTTTAACAGGGCAAGAAGTATCTGTTTTGGCGTTAACTGATGGCTTAACAATTCGCCCATTATTACCCGCCCAAGATCACAAGCGGGTCGGTGAAGGTGATACTGGGGAAAATACAGGCGGAATGGGAGCTTACGCACCTGCGCCATTAGTAACGCCAGATATGATGGCAAAAATAGAAAAAGAAGTATTGCTTCGAGCGATCGCTACTTTACAAAAACGCGGTATCGATTATCGGGGCATACTCTACGCTGGCTTAATGGTGACACCACAAGGCGAATTTAAAGTCTTAGAATTTAACTGTCGCTTTGGCGATCCTGAAACTCAAGCAATTTTACCTTTACTAGAAACACCTCTAGAAGACTTATTACTTGCATGCACAGAACAGCGCTTAGGGGAAGTTCCAGCAATTAGCTGGAAATCAGGGGCAGCTTGTTGCGTCGTCGCCTCAGCAGGCGGTTATCCAGGAAACTATACTAAAGGGCAAGCAATTTCTGGCATAGAAGCTGCCCAAGCCTTAGATAAAAGTTATGTATTTCAAGCAGGCACGAAGAAGTTGCAACAGCAACTAGTAACTGACGGCGGTAGAGTATTAGGCGTAACAGGAATAGGCGAAAATTTTGAAAGAGCGATCACCCAAGCCTACACCGCCATCAAATACATTCACTTTGAAGGAATGTACTATCGCCGCGACATTGGACATAGAGTAAAAAATTAGCCAAAAGATTTTTTCTTGCCTTTACCCCTTTTCCTATCTTTTGCAAATACCTGTTAATTTTTAATTGTGAGGATTTATTACAAAAATTATAAATTTTAAAAATGATAACTTTTTTAAAAACAATTCGAGAAGCGATCGCTCGGTGGTGGCTAGACTTTACTCTCCAGACAAAACTCATGGCTGCGGCGACGTTGGTAGTCTCCCTAATTATGAGCGGGCTTACCTTCTGGGCGGTAAATACGATTCAACACGATGCTCGGATCAATGATACTCGCTTTGGGAGCGATTTGGGATTGCTACTCGCCTCCAACGTCGCCCCACTAATTGCTGAAGATAACTTAACTGCCGTTGCCCAATTTTCGCAACGTTTCTACAGCAGCACCTCTAGCGTGCGCTACATGCTTTATGCCGATGAATCTGGCAAAATATTTTTTGGTACTCCCTTTTGGCAGCCAGAGGTACAAAATTCTTTATCGATTGCGCGGCGAATTAACTTGCCTGAGAACTATGCTGCTAATTCAGAAATTCCAATGGTGCGCCAGCACGTAACGCCGGATGGAGAAGTTACAGACGTATTTGTTCCCTTATTGCATGAAGGCAGATATTTAGGGGTTTTAGCGATCGGTACTAACCCCAACCCTACAGTAGTTACTTCCTCAAATCTTACTCGCGATGTAACTATTGCTGTGTTCGTCTCTATTTGGGTAATGGTAATTTTAGGCGCGGTATCTAATGCGCTGATGATTACTCAGCCAATTAAAGAACTCCTGACAGGAGTAAAAAATATCGCAGCAGGAAACTTCAAACAGCGGATCGATTTACCTCTAAGCGGGGAACTTGGAGAATTGATTTTTAGCTTTAACGATATGGCAGAAAGACTGGAAAGCTACGAGGAGCAAAATATTGAAGAACTAACTGCCGAAAAAGCCAAGTTAGAAACTTTAGTCTCGACAATTGCTGATGGTGCGGTACTTTTGGATGCCGATTTGCAAGTAATTTTAGTTAATCCTACAGCACGGCGAATCTTTGGTTGGGAAGGGGTGGAAGTAGGAGGTGCTAACGTATTGCAGCACTTGCCGTCAGCAGTACAAGCAGAATTATCGCGTCCTTTGTACCAAATAGCCGCAGGA
>QQTW01000781.1_pt1 | contig 20817 bp, 23 predicted proteins | sample 1904831 | NCBI WGS metagenome assembly QQTW01 (sample SAMN09435610, study PRJNA476489) | Subsurface metagenome, whole genome shotgun sequencing project. | reverse complement strand
TCGCAAGGCGCTGCGCTTCCCTCTCCTTGTCCTCTGCCATCTGCGCCTCGATCTCCATCTTGCGATTGAACTCGTGCTCCGTCACCCGTTTCTCCCGCGCCGAGTAGCCCTTTTCTTTCACGGAGTAGAAGACGCCGCCGAGTTCGGCCAGCCACTATGACGGGTCACGTTAGCACACCGTGCGAAAACCAGAGGGGAAGATGTGAGGGTCTTACATGTGGATCGACGGACGTCACCGTCGACATGTACTCTTTCGAGGTCAGGATGAGCTCATGGTAGACTACGTAATCTGGCAAGTAGCCCAAGCCATAAAGTGCGCTCGTCGGATGCAATTGCACCGTCACACTCGTTCGTAAGTTGATGTATTCTCCAATGCCCTTGACCTTCGCGGCTTGGTGATAGTACCCTGAGCATATGCACTTCCTTATGACATCCCAATCCGTACCGCAGCTCGTCAGGACCATCTTCTGCAACTTCATGATATCGTTGAGTTGCTCTCGGATCTCCTTGGCTCGTCGCAGAGCTTTTGGGTGTAAGAAGTGGCGTATGCACCAGCCGTCCGAGTAGCCGTTCGATTTCCATTGTGTGTAGACGTGAAGAAGGGTGAGATGATCAGACTCTGGTACGAAGAACTTTTCTCGAGCGGCATCAGACTCTTCTTGCCGCTCCTTGGGACGGTAGAAGACACTTGGGACAGACAGCATGGAGACGATGGTAAGCATCTCTTCACTACAGCCATAGTCCTCCGATGTGAGGATGAGCTTGGCAAGTGATGGATCCATAGGAAACGCGGTCATTCTCTTGCCCATTGGGGTTAGATCTCCAATGTTGTCCAATGCACCCAGTGCCCAGAGATCGAACAGAGAAGTTGTTATGGTATCCTGGGGTGGGGGATCCATGAAGTCAAAGTCAAGCAGATCCCTTACCCCCAAAGACTTTAATAGGAGTACCGTATTCGCCAGATTAGTCCTTTGGATTTCCGGAATCGTTTGGATATAGAATTCATTCTTGAAAGCAGACTCGGTGTACAGGTGAAAGGACTTCCCTGGACCAGTTCGGCCAGCACGGCCTGCTCGTTGCGATGCATTCGCCTGTGAGATTGGAGTGATCTGTAGCGTATCCATGCCCATCCTAGGGTTGTAAACCTTCAGTTTTGAGTAACCCGCGTCGACAACGTACATTATTCCATCTACTGTCAAGCTAGTCTCGGCGATATTGGTAGCGACAATAACCTTCCTGACACCTGGTGCTGCCTTCTCGAAGATTTTGGCCTGCAGATCCGCCGGCATCTGACTGTAGATGGGCAAGATGCTGAGTTTGGGTGGGTCATTGAGCATCTTTAGCCTCTCCTCGACAAGTTCGCATGTCACTTCGATATCTTCTTGACCAGTCATGAACACCAAGATGTCTCCGGCTGGTTGAGATACATGGATCGCTAGTACTTGTTTCACAGCACTGTCGACATAGTCTTCGCAAGGCGACCGAGAGTACTGGATATCTACTGGAAAAGTACGTCCAGGGATAAAGAACTCTGGTGCACCTCCATAGAAGCGTGAGAAGCGCTCTGCGTTCATCGTCGCGGACGTGACGATGAGCTTCAAATCTCGTCTCCGAGCAAGTACCTTCTTGATAAGTCCCATCAAGACATCCGTGTTTAACGCTCGCTCGTGCGCTTCGTCCATGATGATGCAGGAGTATTTGTCCAGATCTGGCTCCGCTAACGATTCTCGAAGGAGAACACCATCCGTCATATACTTGATCGCAGTCTCGTTGCTTGTGCAGTCCTCGAAGCGTATCGCGTAGCCCACAAGACCACCGAGCCTCACAGCCATCTCCTCACTCACACGTTTCGCTACGCTCATCGCAGCTACACGTCGGGGTTGGGTACAACCAATCAAGCCAACCTTAGCATAACCGTCCTCGTAGAGAAACTGTGTGAGTTGTGTAGTTTTCCCTGATCCGGTCTGTCCCACCACTATAACAACCTGATTATCTCGGATGACTCGCAACAGCTCCTCTCGAACAGCAAAAGCAGGCAAATACTCTCTCTGCTCCCTTAAAGTTTTACTCTTGCTGAATACACTTTGCCCTTCGCTTTTCTTGAGATGGTCTGCAAACTTGCTACCCCCTTTGTTTTCATCCTCTCCTGGCACAGGTGCAGCGCTATCTCCCTCATCATCTTTAACCCCCATCAGATTTCCGAGGGCCGTACCAGCCATTTTGGTGGCTTCCTGTGCCTGCTTTTGCCTTTCCTTCTGCTGCCTCTTTTCTTTGACAACCCTGCTGCCCTTGCGACTGAACACGGCCATATCACTCTGTGGGTCTCTGATGGCAGATATCGGGTCCAGCTGCTTGGTGAACACCTTCCTACCATCAAGAAATGGAGGTTTGAGATCGTGAACGAGTAGATGCACTCTTATAGCCTCCTCATCATCGTCAAAGTCAGCATCAAAATCACGCCGTTGCGCAACGCCAGAAGTGAGCATTCGGTTCGTCTCCCAGGCGTCGACATCCCGCTGCTTTTGCACGGCTCTGGCACTTATCCGCTTGCTGTTTTTCTTCTCCGTTAAGGCAGCTTCCCGTTGCTGAATTGCCCAAGAGCTGTCCGCAGCGCCGAATGGATTGTGTGTCTCATCACCGAAGGTATGGCCGAACTCGTCTCCAGCGTACCAGTCTCTGTCAAGGGCGTTTGAGTCCTCTTCATTGACCATGGGCTCTGGACCATCGAACTCACTCTGATGAGGCGTAGGCGCATAGCGAGAGGTTCGGGGTGTAGATGACCTTGACGACTGCCCATGCCCATGCCCATTTCGATCGCTGTAACCATTACGCGCACCGAGTCCGTATTTCGACGTTAAAGGGGTCTGGGCGGATCGAGCCGTCCTTGTAGTTGATGGGCGCGAGGGTATGTTGAAGCGCCCTGACTCGAGCTTTCGCCGTTTGGGACTTTCCTCACGCGACATCTTGGGTGTATAGGCCTGTCCCAGCCGTGAAATGCTGCGATCTATGGTCTGACTCTAGGCTCGAAGTTGATGAACCTCTTCGTTGGATTGATGCTTTGGCTGACGCTATCCTAAAGAGGAAAAGCCTAGCATCAAATGTTCGTCCAATCATCTAATCCTAAGGCAGATTTTGAGATCTGCTAACAATATTTCCACTTTCACCAGAACTCTTACGACCCCAGTTCAAGATGTCTATGATTACGGCCACTGCTTGGGTACCTCGAGGGGCGGCAGCTCAATTTCCCACTAAATATGACGTTGACGAGGCGGAGCTCAGTCGGATATCGAAGCTTGCAAAACTACAGCTAGAGGACGCAAAAGAGGACCTGGAAGGAGCGCGCAACGGCACTGAGGCAGACAATGAGGCCGAGGGTGCATCGGAAAGCGAAAACAATGGTGTGAGCTTGCCGAAGTCGAATGGGTACGGATGATGCGCTGCCTTGATCCCGATTCTGCATCTCGACTGACAGTTGCGCCTAGCGATATTGATGATGACCTGAAGGAGTATGATCTTGAACACTATGATAGTGACCCAGTTGATGAAGATGGAGAGACCATGGCCATGTTTGGTAACACCAAATCGCTAGCTTATCACGAATCAAATGCGGACGACCCATACATTACCCTGCAAGAAAATGAGGATGAGGATGAAGAGCGAGAAGAGCTACAAATTTTAGCTACAGATAACATGCTGGTGGCTGCAAAGGTAGAGGACGAAGTGGCACATCTGGAGATCTATGTATATGAGGACGAAGCGGACAATCTCTATGTACACCATGATGTACTGCTACCGGCCATACCACTTTGTGTAGAGTGGCTAGATATCCGGGTTGGGAAAGACACGGCAGAACAGGGAATGAAGGGGAATTATGTGGCCGTCGGCACGTTTGATCCCGACATCGAAATCTGGGATCTAGATACGGTGGATTGCATGTACCCTAATGCTATACTTGGTCAGGGAGGCGAGATTGCAGAAGCAGGATCAACAGCGGAAATAGGCAAGAAGAAGAAGAAACGAAAGAATTCCAAGAAAGCCAATGATGATTATCATGTCGATGCCGTCCTCTCCATTGCCGCGAACAGACAGCACCGCAACCTACTCGCTTCCTCATCAGCAGACAAGACCGTCAAACTTTGGGATCTCCACACCACGAAGTGCGCTCAATCGTACTCTTATCACACCGACAAGGTCTGCTCAATAGCATGGCACCCCCAGCAATCCACCGTATTACTGAGCGGCAGCTACGATCGTACCGTGATCGCAGCAGACATGCGTGCTCCGGCTGCCAAAGCGCCCAGATGGGGAGTCGAAAGTGACGTTGAGAATGTGCTATGGAACCCCCATGACCCCAACTACTTCTACGTGACTACGGAGAACGGAGTTCTCCATTACCATGACACACGCTTCGCTCCTCCGTCACCGGAAGGGTCCAAGCCCGTCTGGACGCTCCAGGCTCACGATGAATCAATCTCCTCCTTCGACGTGAACCCCATCATCCCCGGTTTCCTGGTGACCGGATCGACGGACAAGCAGGTCAAGCTATGGAACGTGCAAGAAAGCGGTCCAAGCATGGTCGTGTCGAGGAACCTTGACGTCGGAAAGGTTTTCTCGACGACGTTCGCACCCGATCAGGCTGTGGGCTTCCGGTTAGCGGTGGCGGGTAGCAAAGGTGACGTGCAAATATGGGACACTTCGACCAACGCTGCAGTGAGACGGGCATTTGCGAATCGTGTCGCGCCGGTCGAGGGTGAAGTCAAGGAGAGACTGGTCGGTGTGGCCGATGACAGTAGTGACTCGGAAGACGAGGGAGGAGTGGAGCCAGGTGGAGATGGCAACAACGAGGCGAACGGATGGGAGTCTATGGACGAGTAGGGGCAAGCTTGGCCAGATGATCAATTCTTCATGTGTCGGGGGGGAAGATCCTAAAAGTGGCAGTGCCTTTGGCCATAAAAGCCGCTCGGCGCTCTACGGCAGCCATGGCATCTATGAACACATTTCTCAAAGCTCCCGTCTCCGATTACAGGTAGAGGGTCAGCCGAATGCAAAGCGAGTCACATCTATGGCTCGGCGGTTACGGGAACCGAGTTAGTGCCAGATCTGGAAGACACCTGGAAAGGCGTGAAGGGGCAATTTCCTAGGGATGCTCATATCATGGCTTCTGCTCATACCCATTTGACAATGAATGCATCCAATGAATGCTGCTCTGATTCTGAGTCAGATGTGGAACTGATGATTAAGGACTGTACGGTATATGAAGATGAAGGCAGCTCACGGCCGCACTATAGAGATTGTGTTCTAGGGGTAACTTTACTCCGCGGAATAAGTAAATCGCCGAGAGAATTCTAACTGTCCAATCACTGATGTGTGGGAGATAGAGTGAGGGGAAAAGACTAAAGGTAAGGTAAGGGACAAGGGTATAAGGTAGTACATAACTACAGTACATTGCAGTACAGCACATGTACATCCTGGCACTGCCAATGCACGGTCGCATCGCTTCTGCATCAACCCTTTTATCTCTCCTTCCAACTCATCGCTTCGTTTCTTATTCTCTCAAAACCAACACATCAACCGCACACAGGTTCCTCCCTTCCTTCCTTCACTTTTTTCCAGTCTCGACACGACTCGACGTCTTCACTCCTTGCTTTCCTTTCACTCCCTCGCGTCCTGGTTGTTCGCTCTTTTTCAATCACTCACAACGAATACAATACAGTTAAAAACTCACCACATATAACAAACCTTCACTCACTCTTTCAAGCCATCTCGGAACCCGATTTTTGACGGACCGTGTCCGCCTATATAATCAGTTCCACCTTTGTTCGCTGCTACGCACTGCAGAACACCCTCTTTTGAAGAAACCCTGCCAGTCAGGTCCGGTCAGATCGCAATCTATATCATCCGTTCCTACGGACATCACCCGAGCACACTATTTGATCACCACATATCATACCTGTCCACGCGCGTAAACTTCGGCCGAGCGAAACATCAGCGAGTCAACACACACTTAAGTCTCACGAGCTCTTAAAAAACTACACAAACCTTTCATCCACTATTCTACACGCAAACATACATCAATACATAAAAGCTACTAGCCCTAAAGTATATCATGGCACTCGCCAGGGCTTTCACGAAGCGCACCAAGCGACAAGACGTCTCCCCTCCTTCGCCAACTCGCAAGTTCAGTACCAAGCGCATTGATGGTACCATCGATAGGACCACAATTTCTCTTCCACTTGAGCTGATCTCCACTACTAACGTACTCGCCTACAATGCGCCTGACATCTATGGATCATCGCCCTCCACCGGCAACTCGGATTCAGAGGCGGACAGCTCATCAGCATCGTTGGATACCGCCGATACAACGCCCGATGCGTCATTCATAGAGTCACCTTGCGGCTCGATTGAACCCAATCACCTGTCTTGTTACTTCCAACCCTCCAACACATCCAGGTCGTCCGCCACTTCCTCGCTCGACGCCAGCGTGCCGGCAATCCCCAACCGTGCGCTCTCGCATACCAAGAAGTCCCATCAAAGTCTTGCACGGAACAGGTCGATCGCGAAGATGACTCCTCCCCCCAACAGTATCAACAACGCTACGTATGCGCGCAGCAGCTTAGACATGTTCGCCGGCAAAACCGAGTCGAACCATCCGTTCGGAAAAGAGCTGGAACAGGTCAACGAACTCGCCGAAGAGTTCGGACTCAACGATGTTGCCCTTGCCGATGAGGAAGAGAACTTTATCCTCAGCCACGGCCTTGTCAAACTAACCGCGGAGGACTATATCATGGAGATCGAAGAACTGCTTGGGGGCGTATTCGAGGACAAATTGCTTCCCACGGGTACAGGCTGGATCTAGGACACTAACGGACTCGATGTCTATACTGGCGCCCTTCTCTATGGGGCCCGTGCCGGGGATCTCTGGGAGCGCTTACTGGCGCTCCAACTTCTTGTCTATTCTTTGACCCTTTTTGTGCAATTCCAGTCCTATCCTCATGGCTGATCGAGTGGCTGGCGTCCTCTCACGCGGCAGGGATGATGCTGAATTGGGAGTTTCATCTGGCTTTGGTTTGCTCGTTCTTGCTCGTGGAGTTGCCGTCCCCTCTTTCCCTAGTGTCATGACCAACTATCAACGTTCCTTACGTCACGAGGGAAAAGGAAAGGCGTTCTTGGAATGGAAGTTCTGAACCCGCAAACGGACAGCTGTCTATCGGATACAAGAGAGATAGTCACGGTCAAGATGCTTCCGTTGAAAAGCAATCTAGAAGGCTGACACTACAAAGTTTTAAAGTACAAATATTGCCCTCTACCATTCTTGTGCACTGCACCGTGAGACTCATGCTGCGTTAAGTAATCGTCCTTGAGCCGAGATGTGAGGTGAGGTCGAGGGCCAACTTCTCTTAATGAGGATAATTGCATGTCCCTCAGTCGACATAGATCCATGAATGCGAGAAAACTCTAACTGTGGTCTACACTGTGGTCTTCCGTGGTCAAAGTATGTACATGGAAGTCCTTGCACAAACTTTGGGGACAGGGGGAAAGTATCCTCAGGGCTTCGAAGAAATTGCATATCGTGTCAAAGCATGGGCGACCGTAGTCGCTTCCCGCACAATGCGCTAGCAAACATACAGTACCTATGCAGCTCGGCTGCTCACCGCACAAAATCTTTCCCTTCCATAGCCTCATAATTCTAATCAGTGCCAACCACTTCACATTTGGTTGCTTGCCTCTCATGATAACCTCCCACATTCATCATGGTCTCAATCACACCTGCTGCGCTACAGGCAGCCGGACACACACCTACCCCGGAACCAAAACCTCTCCTTCGCCGCCCCACTTTGATCCGCAAACGCGATGACACAGACCTGGATCTCGGCGGCGACGCCATACCATCAAGCCCCGGCAAACGAACGAAGGTGACATTCGATCTGGATGCTGAGGTCCGTGTGATGGGCGATTGGGAGAAAGATCCAGAACTCATCCAGGAAGAAGTGCGGCGCGCAATCGAGCAGCACGTGCGTGGGGAGAATACTGGGTATGATCGTGTGAAGGAAGTCTTCTCGGCGGAACCAACATCGGAGGATGCGCCCAGCCCTACTACGATCAGGAATCATCTGCTTGCCTTGCTGCGCAATGTTGCGTCGTTGAACAAGTCGTGCTCGGGACTGGTGCACGCCGTGTTGGAAAGTCAGTGGCTGAGGAGGGATGAGAGCTACGTTGCACTATATGTTCGGTTTTTGGGGACTTTGTCATCTGCCCAAGGTGGCTTTGTAGGAGCTGTTCTGAGGATGTTGGTTGACAACCTCTGCAATGGTAGGTCTTCGACAAACTGTCTTACAAAACACCACTTACTTTATAACTAGTCCCACGAAGCAACGGGCAACTACCCAACTATCCTATAGTCGCTCGCTCGGAGTTATATGCTCGCGTACACCGGGCGTTGAAATATCTCCTTCAGCTTATACCTTCAGCCAGTGGAGTGGTGTCGCCCATCCTTGCAGCAGCTTTTCCGCATTTCTCAGACTCCAAACAGGCACACGTCATTTATGTGCAAAATCTCCTTAAGATAATTGACTACGCTCCCGAGTTACGGTCAGAAATCCTAGTGTTGGTCACGGAAAGACTGGTCAAAATAGACGTCCAAGTACAGGTTGACATGGAGGATCTGGGGGAGGAGGTTATAGAAGGGCTGGTTGAGGCCGTCGCCAAGCCCAATCTCGTGCATAAGGTCGTGGAGGATCTGGAGAGCGAAGATGAAGAGGAGGATAACGACTCTACTATCAGTGACGAGCTTCTGGATGTGGAAGGTCGACGCATGAGGGATGTGAAGTCAAACATGGAGAAGACAGACATCATCATTGATATACTCTTCCACCACTACGACCCTCTCTTCGCAACCAAGAATCTGGAAGACACACAGGGCGCTCTCGACGTGCTCCTATCACACTTTGACACAATAATCCTACCGACCTATCGCTCTCGACATACACAGTTCCTACTCTTTCACTTCGCACAGCTCGCCCCCACCTTGATCGACAGCTTCGCCGGCGCTTGCGTCAACATCACATTCGACAAAAGCCGACCGGCATTCATCAGACAGTCAGCTGCGGCTTATCTCGCCAGCTTCGTCGCACGAGGTAAACACGTACCCGCCCAGCTCGTCCAAGACGTCTTCGATGTCATCGGCCACCAACTCCTGGGCCTTCTATCCGAATACGAAGCAAGCTGTCGAGGCCCTGACCTCCGTCGCTACCACACCTTTTACGCCTTGGTTCAAGCTCTTCTCTACATCTTCTGCTTCCGCTGGCGAGATCTTCGGGTCAACTCGGACGAATACACCGACGACGACGACGACGACGACATCGCCGCCTTTGACGAACGCCCACCAACCTGGGCCCCCGGCGTCAAAGAAGTCTTCGAGCGAACCATCTACTCGCGCCTCAACCCACTCAAAGTCTGCTCTCCTCCCATCGTCGCCGAATTCGCCGAAACCGCCCGTCAGAGCGGATTGATCTACGTCGTCTCGCTCATCGAAATGAACAAGCGGCTGCGCCTCTCGCGATGCACGGGTTCGGCGGCCAGAGGACATGGCGGTGCCTACAGTCAACCCGATCGCGAGACGGCGCTGAGCGTCAAGAACGATGAGAGTGTCCATCAGCTCGATGCCTATTTCCCGTTCGATCCGTATCGTCTGCCGAGGGGTAAGAGGTGGATCGAGGGCGATTATGTGGAGTGGCAGGGCGTGCCGGAAGAGGAGGGGCAATTGGATGGTGGCGAGAGCGATTCGGATGAGGGTGAGGATGGCGATTTGGAGGGTGGAAGTGAGGCGGATGAGGATGAGGGAACGGGGACGGCGACGGAGGATAGTGACTGAGTTGAGCTGATTGTGAAGGAGGAATTTTATTCATGAGTTGATGAATCGAATCGCTTCGATTACGAAAGAACTTGGCATCATCAGCGCGCTTTTTTGCATCGACGAGAGCTCTTACTGGTTCAGGAACGAATAGCATGGCTTGGGTTGCATATGGGCTACGGATTGGGAAAAGAAATGGTCAACGTGTTCTGAGATACGTTACATAGCGAGTCGTGTCCGAGCATTCGACCGGTGTGTCGAGAAGATCAAGTCAGTGTACCTAGACAGATGTCTTAGACAGTATCGAGAGTTCTGCATGTATGATTATCCACCGTTCGGAAGACTGAATGAGCAAAACAATCCATGCAAATGAGGGAGGTTGGACCTTATTCCGTGTAAGATGTCAGAGCAGTTCTCTGCACTTTGCGCAGGGGGGTGGGAGAAGGGACAGGGACTGCGACGAAACGCTCTGCCCTGTGCCCTAAGCTAGTTAGTGGCTTTACTGTTTGGAGGAGTGGTGCCTCCATCTGATTATGACAATCATCAAGGAAAGCGGATATCCGACAATGAAGATAGGTAGCTATAAGGAGCACATCATGTCTGTGTCCCGGCTCCGATATGTAATCTCTTGATAAGTATAACCTTGCATCCGCACACAGGGCACCCCCTAAGTCAGAATATTCTCTTAGTATGACCACTATCACCATAGCCTTCACGATGACATGACGTCTTAGACAAGCGTCCATAGCGCCAAACAAACGCCCAATACGGATATGGATTTTCCTATCCTGTCCTGAACCTGAACCTGACCAGCTGCAAATGTGGAGCTCACTGATTATCCAAAGTCTCCCAGTCTCCCCACCTGGGTCTGTCGACTATTCCAAGCAAGCAACTAGGGCATTGTAATTCCGGCCATTGTCGATGGAGAGTTGCTGTCGCGGATTTACTTGCGGGGGGTGCTCCATAGGAACAATGCAAAGAGAAAGGACCTCGAACGCCTTGCGGAAGATTCTATTCTTGGGCCTGATAGCGATACATTATTTGGGTGGTTGTGAGCTTAGATGTCGAATATATCAGTACGGCAGGATCCCCATGCTCAGTCAGCCGTTAGGTATGTAGTCAGTATTCGTGAGGAGGGTAGTATGTCGTGTTATTGACCTTGTGCGGTCGAGGATGTCTCCATATGTAGATGCTCTTGTACTTCAATTTGGGACGTGGGCGTTGACGGACGACTTGGAAGTATATACAGCAAGGTATTGAACATGCTAGGGGGTGGGCTCAGGATCGTGGTCCACAAGCTTCAAATTCATCGTTCGGTCGTTCTCGCATTTCTGTGAATAAAGCATCGGATCATTAGTCTACATACTTATCTGAGGGTGCCCGGAAGCTGTTTTCCCTCCCATGGTACATCATGATTAAAACAACAAAAGAAAAGGAGGCACGCCAGCCCACGCCAGCCCACACAGCACACCGCCGAACAGAGCACACAGCACACAGCAGACCGCACATCTCCTACTCCCCCTCCTCCTCCTCCCCCTCCTCCACCCCCCCCACCAACAGCATCAAAAGCCTCCCTCAAAACGCCCAACCCACTCCCCAAACCGCCCAACAACCTTCTCAACTCGGCAGCGACCACCTCCCTCGGCGCACCCTCGGCCAGGGACTCGGCCGAAGGCGGCACGGGGACGGGGAAAGCGGCAGCAAGCCGATCCCTAGTCGCGGCCGGAATACCGCGGGCACCGCGACCGCCACGGCCGCCACGGCCACCACGCGCTCCTCCGCGACGGACGCCGCCGACGACGGAGGCGGCGCCGCGACCGCGAGAGCCGCGGGTGGATGGCGGCGCGGGCGGGACGGGACCGAAGGGGAGGGTTGTTGACCCGCGGGTCGGTGGGTGGGGGGTGGGGCGGGGGAGTGGGTTGGCGGTGGCGAGGGCGATGGGGGCGGGAGTGGAGTCGTACTTGAAGGGATCGTGGTCCGACTCCGAGGTTTCGGAGGTGGCGGTGGAGGGGCGGGGGAAGTCTCCGTCTTCGTCGTCGGCGTCGTTGTTGATGGTCAACGGCTCCAGGCGGAGGTTCGTTGCCAGGGTGTCGAGGTCGCCGACTGGTGCTGTGGCAGTGTGCTTTAGTGCAGGGCGAGCCACGTCGGTGTCGAAGTCGGGTGTCATGGTGGGGAACTTCCAGTCTTGCGTTGCGCGACGGTTGGGTTTTTCGTCGGCGGAGTGTTCGTTGAAGGAGGTGGGGAATTTCCAATCGCGAGTTGCGCGGCGCTCGGTGGTGTCGACGAGGGTGGCTCTGGATGACGAGTTGGATTCCCAGTCTTGTGTGGCGCGACGTTCGGCTTCGCTGTCTGAGGTTGCGTAAAGATCGGTTGAGCTGGGGAACTTCCAGTCTTTGATTTCCTGTCCTGTCTCGGTGAGTCCGCCGTATGGCATGCCTGCGTGTTCGTCTTCGTCGTCGAAAGAGTGAGTGAATCGGTTGCGACGGCTAGCTTTGATGGTAGGAACGTTGTCTAGATCGATGTTCGGAGTAGATTCATACATGTCTGGGTCGAATTCGCCGAGATCGATTTGAGTGTAACGTGCCGAAGAGCGTTCAGTTTCGCTGCGAAGTGGTAGATCGGATAGAGAACGGTCGAGGATCGGTTGCTTAGCTTTGGCTTCAACGAAGTCGTCCTTGACAACATACTCGTAGGGAGCGTTGTTCTTGTCAAAGAGACCTTGCATAGCTTTCTCGCCGCGTTTGACACGTTCTTCATTGTCAGCTTTCTCTTCAGGAGACATGGTATTAGTGGGTGTGGTGAGATCGGACATAGCGGTCGAAGATGAGATCGGTTTCTGTGGAGTAGTGAACTGATGACGAGCTGCGTCTGAAAGATAGTTAAACTGATCTGGAGACGTGTAAGAAGTAGACGAAGATTCAAGATCAGAAGTGAGGTTTGAAGCTGAGTTCTGGTTGTTAGAAGTAGATCGAGCGAATTGTTGTTCGAAATCAGCAGTAGTGCTGAAATTCCAGGAGTCGTTGTTTCCTAGGGTTTCCGGAAACTCGGCGCCAGCTGCACCACCTGCGATGAATAGCGATTGACGTTGACCACCAGCTTGCTCCCAATGATAATACGTTCTGATGAGCTCCGTTAACGAATTGGTCGGATATCTCTTTCCCGAATTTAGAAGGTAAGGCTGCTTCAAGACGGCTTCCATAGACGGGCGATCTTGTGGACGACCTTCCAGTACGAAAGCGACGAGGTCACGTAACCCTTGCGAGTAATCACCCCCTTCAAGTCTAGGCTCCTTACGAAGCTTCACTCCAAGCGGCCGACCTGGCGGTACACCAACATTCGGAGGCAGGCCTGTCGCAACTTCATACAAGGTACAACCGTACGCCCACACGTCAATCTAAGGGAATCAGCTTACTTCTTGGCCGAATCTTAGCCGCGTGTTTATGGCCAGAGAACGAACCTCAGTTCCATAGTTCACCCCTTCCGGCGGTGCTTGCTTGTGCATCTCAGGTGGCATCCAATAAGGGGTCCCGATGATAGTCGTGCGCTTGTCTGCCTTGGTCTGCAGTACGCCTGCTATCCCAAAGTCACAAAGTTGAAGACGGCCATCTTCCGAGATCAGCACGTTCGCAGCTACATTACACATCCAAGGTTAGCGATCCGGCTCTCCTTGCAGGCCTCGTCGTTCCCCTCTTCAGTTTTACCTCTCTACTTCTCTTGACGCTTACCTTTCACATCTCTATGGATTATGTCCGCTTCATGAACCGCCTTCAACGCTTCTGCTAGTTCCCGAGCAACTGGAATGATGTATCTCTCTTCAAGTTTATCTCCCGTTGCACGCATCTAAACTGGTGTCAGTGGACTATAGTCTCGTTTCCATTTCATCACGTGAGACGACGACCGAGAAGCAGAATTAAAGACGTGAAGCTAATCTGTGCTATAGGAACGACATACAGTCTGATACGTGGCAACAACCTTGAAGACTTCCTTGAAAGAAAGCCCACAGTAGGTACGTGGCGAGACAGAAAGAGCAGACAACATGCCGGCAAGCTTGCTTCCCGCTACCAGCTGTGACAGCTTATCAAACATCAGGGAGACTGATAGGTCTGAGCACGATACAGCTGTGGCAACGTATGAAAAGAAAACAGTACGCCTCCATTACTCATTCCAGCGTTGGTACAATGTGCACTGACGGCAGCGGTTTTATGCGATATATGTCTTTAGCCAACGAGAACCATGACCTGAGGAAACTCCACGGATTAATAAGAAATGATCAAAGCAAAGCAGCTTTGCTGTTTACAGAAAGGACCGCAGCATCAAAGCCAGAAAGTCGGCTCCAGGCATCGAAAAACACGGAAAGGCGGGGAAATACAGCCTACTCTACAGCAAAGTTGAAAATGAGAAAAGAAACTTACCAGAGTGCGGACACTTCCACCTGGGCAGTAGTCAGAGACAATCCAAAGTTGACTGTGGATCGAAAAAGCATCGTAGATGATGTTAACGTTCTTGTCCTTGCTCTCCTTGAGCTGCTTCAGGACTCGGATCTCGTGGATGAAGTCTTTGAGGTTTTCGTCCTTCTCGCGGGCATTGACTTTGTAATCGGTCGAATCGACATCGACGACCTTGAGAGCGACGATCTTATCCGACTCGGTGTGACGGCTGCGGAGAGCTGAGTGTTAGCCGACGATCTCGTGTACTTGCTCTTCTAGCAGGTGCGGGATAATCTCGCCAACAGAGGCAGGACCGTGGTTAGGTGGAAGATCACGAGATTCACCGATCAGGAACAGAAAGCTCCAATAGGGCAGAACGTGCAGGAGGAATGTATCTCTTCACGCAAGAGGTAGAGGGGTGGTGAGGTAGAGCTCAAGAAGCAAAGATTGGAAACTTTACCAATCCCGAAACCCCTGAGGTGGGCAGTAAAGGAATTGGCACGTACCTCTTAAAGACTCTACCGTAAGCTCCTTTACCGATGAGCTCCAAGAACTCGTACTTTGGAACCTCGAGGCCACTCCTCTTGAGCTTCTCGTGGACTGCGACTTCTTGCTGTTTAGCTATCCGCACAGCTTCCGCCTTCTGCTTTGTCTTCCGAGTGTTCTCGGCGGCAGAGGACGGATCAAGGAAGCCATGAGTCCCGTTCACTCCCGACATCGTGCCGGAGCCTGCGTTGTTTTGAGTGACTGTCGGATCACCAGGCTGCGCCCACTGGTCTTCGGCGAAACGCTCATACGTCACAAAAGTCAGTAAGAGCTGCGTCGACAACTGAGTCCCAGACTGGATAGGAGTGTTAGGAGGGCCAGTAGGAAATTCTTCCAGAAGTGTCTCGACTTCGTCAGGGGGCATGTCTCTCAGAATGGCAAAAAACTCTGGATGAGAAAGACTTCGACGCGAAGATTCGTGATCACGGCGGTCCATGATGATTTGCACAGAAGGTGAATGAACGTGTTCAGAGTGTTATACAAAGCAACGAAGGTGGAAGAAGTGGTGGTTGTGGTGGAGAGCTGAACGTGAAGGAAGCGTGTGAACTCACGGAGCGTGGAAGAAACGACTTCAGAATTCGGGTTAGGGTAGCCTCTGCGTTTGCGCTCTCGTTGTGTGAGCTGCGTTGCTAGGCTTAACCCTCTTCATGACTGAACACCCCCCTACCCAACCTCTTCAACTTCCACAGCAGGCAACACTTTTCTTGTCACGAATTATCAATCATTCAGCCTTGATGCTCTTTGCCTTAACTTTCCTGTGCTCTTATTTATAAATACGCCCTCTACTACTCGGTTTTTGGGCGTTCGACAGATGGATATCACGGTTTGATTGGCGTGATTGCATAGGTGCAATCGACAAAAGTCGAAGCATCAAAAGCTTAGCTGCAAGCTCGGACCTTTGAGATGCGGAAGCGACGGCTGTCGTTACCGATTCCAGCCATAGCGTCACTGTCGTCAAGCTTTTGGCGACATCTGCAAGGTGGATTCGACGGTAAGGGCGGGATAGACGCCGGTAACCGCCAACGCCGGCAGTAGGGCTGAGAGTTGTTAGGCCTCGTACAGTGCCCTGCCTTGATTGACCCAAAGACTGATACTGTTCTGACCCTGGATAGCTTACAACTCTGCTGGGTACCGGCTTGGGAAGCTGCGCCCGGTCGCATAAGGAACCCACCTAGCTAATGTCGACGAAGCATGGGAAAAGCTGCAGCAATCACACAAAGGAGCTGTCGACCATCTACAATCAAGAGAAGACATTGGTCCCTCAACTTGTCGTCGGCTGCATTATCGGGAGACAAGTACGGGTCATCATAAGGCTGGTCGCAATCCAGATTACGTCAACCCCTGTCAGCCTAACCGAAAGTCTGGAGAAGCTCTCAAGGACATCTGCAAATGATAGGTACGGCGTCGAAAGGGTTTTCGCAAACACTTCAACCGAAGCATTGATAGTTCGAACTGAGGCGGACCAGCTCAGGTGAGGGTACTCAGATACATATACGAATGACCGGACCAAAACAACGGTTGAAGATATGTACGGCGTTGACTAAGCCCAGCGCTCATACTTCAAGGCCACATTTCTGCTCGAGATCAGCTTCGATTATTTTCATGATTACACTGAGCCTGCTAAGTGGCAAGACAGGCCCGAAGACTCAGAGATCTCCAACTAATGTAATGGGGACTATCCTAGGAAATGGTGACAAAGTCTCGAACCAAAGTCACACAAAGTCAAGTCTCAAACATGTTGTGCACTGCTATCAATTCTGGCAACCGATCAACACATATGTCGTCAAACTCACCCTGCCGCTTGTAGCCCTAATCGATAGCCTTCCGAAGCACTCGACACATTGCTCAGAAATCAAGCATATCCCCAAGTAACAACCGCTGATGCTTTTCCACCACCTCCCTTGCCCTCACCAGAACGCTAGCCGCCAACATGCGTACCCTCTCCCCTTCCTCGTCACCGCCCCGTGCTCTCTCGAAAACCAATTGAGCCCACTCTTGCGTCTCGAGGAGCTCTTTCGAATGATCCTGCGCGATGTTTCTTTTATCCTCATTGACGTCCAGCAAAGTGAGGAAAGCGAAGAGCAGCGCTTCTAGCACGGTGATATCGTTTGAGGCAGCAGATCGCAGGGACAAGAGCAAATCCCAAAACTCGGACGTCATTTGGGGTAGGGATATGGTGGACGCACCAGTTGCGTGGAGGATTAGGGATAGAGTCTTGAGATAAGCGGACAGCAGGATTGGGGAAAATTGAACGCTTCGAGTTCCACTATGCCGTGTCAATTTCATTGCGCTCACCTACACTAAGAAGAGTTTACTTACTACGCTTGCAGGTGGATCCACCACCTCCCCGTAAGAGGGAAGAAGAAGCCTTCTGCCACGATCTTGGCCAAATCATTGGGAATGGCCTTTTTCCGCTTCTTCTCGACTTCCATTCTGGATGAGAAAGTCCGAACCTTGAGAGCGTTAGGTCCGGTGATCTTGTCCGCTGCGTCAACTGCCAACGGTTGAATCATAATTTTCTCCAACCGTTTGGCTGCTGCGTCAAGTGGCGTGGCCTCTATCGCATAGGTCTTATGAAGGTTCTTGGGTAGCATCTTCGATGGGAAATTGTTCTCTGATGCGAGGTCCGCGCCAGTGAGCGCTGCATCCTGCTCTTTGAAGCCAGCCAACTCCCTAGCCCCCATACCTAGTGTAGTAAGAATCGAGGCACGTTGAGCCATAGAATAATCGCCTTCGAAAAACGTTCTTGAAAACCATTGGCCCATTTTCAGAGGTTGGGCGACTAGAACAGCAATCATGCCTTGAAGCCGCAGCTCTTGGAAACGTTCCATCTCGAATTTGGCGCTCAATCCAACAAGAAGTGTCGCGAGCTCTTCGATATGCTCAGAGACTTCGGTCCCGAAGCTTGCCTTGCGTCGTATCAGAGATGCTGCGTTTGCAAGTGCCAGTCTTTGTCGTTCGTAGTCGTCGGTGTCACGTAGCCCATCGATAAGGTCAAGAATATATCTAGCAGCCAATTAGCAATGAGTTGCGGCGTGATTCTTACTAGCCACCTACACCGGAGCTGTAGGCTTGTTTCGCTGCACCAATGTCGGGTCGTCATCTTCATCTTCCTCGTCAGAGTCCGGCTTCTCATAAGCAACCAAGTCGTCAACTTCCTCCTCCTCCTCCTCTTCTTCTTCTTCTTCTTCTTCTTCCCCAATCTCTTCAATGGAGATGATTCTAGATGCTACTTTGGGTGTCTCCTGTTTCTTACCAGGCACGCCATTCTTAGCATGCTTCGAGGTGGAAGTCTTGTTGATTGTCGTCGGTGCTCTTGGGTCCGTCGGAGCTGCAACTTTCAGATCTTTGATAGCCCCAATATCGTCGTGAACCTTTGTCAAGCTCCTATACCACTGGGCATCAGGACCATCCATCTCCTCTATGCCAAAATTCATTCGTTTGTCTGGAGCGTCAACAAGGTCGGAGACAGCCATACCCATAACCATGCCGAGAAATCTGGCGCGTGGTGATGACGCTGCCAATCGATTGGAGATAGCACTGAGATAAACACTAGATCGAGCGAGAGAAGACAGATGACCTTTGTGCGACCGATGGACATAGCCCGCGGTGAGGAGAACGATCTGGGCATTGACTACAGAATATCTTAGCTATCGATCAGTGAAGCCCGAGTCAGGGCGATATACTCTCTTGATGTATAACTGGGGTATGTTTGATATAAAGCTCGTCCCCAAATGTTCGCATGCTTCTCTCTAAGATGACTTGCATAGTCTCTGATCAAGCATCAGCAATCATGACCACACCACAGATTTAGGGCATACCCCTACCTTGATTGGTAGATAGCGCGGCAAGGACTACCCTCCGTATCCTGGGATCTCCACTGATGCCACCTCCAGGAAGCGCAGTCAACCACGAGACGAGGCTTTCCGTGAGATCACTGCTGACTTTAACGATACCAGCGACCAGCGCAGCAGCCCCACTGACTAAGAGATCCTTTTGGACGTCTCCACCCTGGTCTGCTGGTTTACCCATAACGAAGAATCTTTTTTCAAGTGTACGTAACAGAGAGTACAAGAAGGTTCTCCGATCATAGGTAGGTAGGTGTCTCACTAACGCCTGCTGCTGGGGCCAGAGCTCAACATCTCCCAGAAGAAGACCAGAATATATTTCCTCTATTATGATATCTACACATATCTTGAGCGCCTACATCTAATATAAGTAGGAGAAGCGTACCGGTGTAACCAAGACTGTAGGACTTCCCTAAGAGTTGTGCCAACGCCATCCAGCATCCTTCATCATCAGAAGCGGTCCTTGATGCCATTGAAGTGATTTGTTTACCAAGCCAGACCGAATACTGATTGCTGCTAGCTAGCCAGCTCTCCTCGATCACCGTCTCGGTCTTCGCATTGATAATATCGGTTGCCTCAGCTGATATTGATGGAATCCTCCCGCTAGCAACTAGGGAGATGAGCTCTTTCCACAGCAACGTCCTCTGAATTGGTTGAAGTCTCGGTAGATTAATGTCATTCCACACCTGTAGGAGGTAGTCTGGCAAAATCACACTCGCTAGAACATCAAGGAGACTCGTTAAACGCTGGGTCATACCCAAGCTTGCGGTTTTGTCAGTGCTATCTCGAGCCAGGGCGATGAGAGACCGAAGCTGAGCAAGAATAGCACCCAAACCTGCCACGCTCCTCAGGCATCTGAGTATGATCTCTTGCCGCAGGTCTCGTTGGTGGTTCCTCTTTCTCTTATGGCGTTCATTCGTCTCGTAGAGAGAAGCCCAGTAATCTGGGATGATAGTGCCAACCAAAACACCAACCAGCAGAGCCGCTTTGGGTCCTGGCAGCTGGATCCTGAAGTCTGAGACGTCCTGATCAAGATACTGCAGAGCCTTACTCAAAGTCTGCAGGTTGGGCTTTGAACGTAAAGCTTCGAGAGCTTCGTCTGGTGTCTTGATCTGCTGGATTGGACATGGAGGACTGTCTACTGTAATGCATTTTTCGGTAAGCAGAGGAGCAGACTGCTCATTTGATGCTATGACTCTAGTCTCCACAGCCGTCAAAAGGGATTCCATTATACTTCGGTGACCAGTCAATCCTCAGTAGGTATAGACTTAGTCCACGATGCTCACATTGGGCGCCTTCGAAAGCGGTAGAGCCTGAATGAATCGCGGGGAATGGTCTACGGACCCATGAATCATCATGCTACAGGCTCCGTCATGCAAGACACGATTCGCGAAGTACTCATCGACTCCCGACATTGATGTTCCTTCGTACCTATTCGCGGCATGATGACGCTAAAGTAAATGATACACAAGTCGGGCCGCCAAGCCAGTCTCAGCTTCCCCGGACTCTAAACCTTCGTCTTCAGCTCTATATTCAACAATCCCTACATATTCTACTCTACTGCCAGCTCTGCCGTTTTCAATACAATGTACATAAATCCCATCTTTCTATGAACATATAAAGAGCATACATATCTAGAGGAGGAAAGGGACTATATATCATTGACATCTACAACCATCTCCGCGCAAACATGTCAAGATTCTATCACCTAATGGGCATTGACACCCCCTTCGATCCAACCCACCGCTTCGCAACAAGCTGGCTTCTCCCCCCATGGCTCCTTTTCGCAGCCCGTTTAATAATCGTACAGACTCCCAGCCAGATCCCAAGCCCAGCAGCAATTAGGCTAACACTCGTCGCAGTCGATATACACCTTCACAACCCTATTCTTCATCATAGGCTTCCACGGCACTCAGGACCGCCTCGATCTCGCACGCCGCTCCTTCTCCTATTTCACAAGTCTTACATACTGGGGCCTGGCATTCTACTTCCTTTTCGCGGCCCTTCACACCTTCTCCTACGCTCGTACCGGGTACCCGTCTCTGTCGCGCTGGCCGCGGCCGTTGCAGGCGCTTCACAGCCTGTTTTATACAACGATTGTTACCTTTCCGCTGCTGGTGACGATCGTCTTCTGGGTGGTCCTGTA
>QQTW01000780.1_pt1 | contig 20818 bp, 18 predicted proteins | sample 1904831 | NCBI WGS metagenome assembly QQTW01 (sample SAMN09435610, study PRJNA476489) | Subsurface metagenome, whole genome shotgun sequencing project. | reverse complement strand
ATCGAGCACCGAGTCGACGTCGTCAATCTCCCGACATGCCCTTAGACGAGTTCTCGGCCGCCGGCGAGGCGGTGGGCGTCACAGAGAACGAGGAGGAGATGGTGGCAGGAGCTCTCGTGGCTGGATCGGACGTGGATGATGAAAATGACGAGCTCGAGGTCCTGGCAGCGCTGGATGATCGGGAGATTGACGACGTCGACTCGGTGCTCGATGATGAGCTGGACGAGCTGGACGTCGAGGACGAAGACTCTTCCGCGGTCGACTCTTCTGTGGTCGACTCGACGTTGGACTCGGTCGTGCTCTGAATCTGGATGGCCGGCGTGGTCCGGGATTCGGCCTCTTCGGTCGTCTGGGGCGGCAATCGCGTGCTCGGGGTCCGTTCGATGTCGCGATTGTCGCCGCGCTGGCTCGTCCGCACCGTAGGCGACGGCCGACCAAAGGGCACGCCCAGCGTCGTGTAGCCTCCCACGGGTCCGTCGAAGGTCGCGGAGGCCGTCACGTAGACGACCGAGACCAGGGTGGCCGGGTCGCGCTTGACCAGGCGATCCATGTTGGGCTTTTGAGGGGCCTGCGCGCTGTCGTCGGCCCGAGCGTGGACGTGAAAGTGACGATGTGCCGCCATTGCTTCGTAGCTAGGAACGCAGACTTGGTTTATTCGTTGCTCCTCTTTCGATGTCTCCCAGAGCAGTTTTTCTCAAGCACCACCGTTTCCTCACTTTAGGTGCGCATTAATGCCAATCCCTTCGTTGTCGTTCTCGTCGAGTGAGATGAGTTTGCGCGAATATCAGTCGGTTGAAGCGTCCGCAACGCACGCAGTTCGACGCGACGCGATCGAATTGACGTTTGGTGAGCTTCGAGTAGGTGAATGCCGTGACTCGGTCTCCAGCGCTCGGCGATTGCCCAGTACACGTCTCGTCGCGATCTCCGAATATCGAAGCTCTCTCGAAGGCGAGTCGTCGAGCCCGGTTGCTCGATCGCGAATTAAAAATTGTATGTATGGAAGCTGTCGAGGAAGCTTGCCGAAGAGGCCTGCGAAATTATCGACTGAATTGACGCCAAGTTGGTGAATGTCGGTTGGAGGCTCAGGGTGAGACGTGGAAGCCGACGTGGGTCAAGAGAATGTAAGGGGGCGTGAATCCCGGGGTCGAAAAGGAGCGTGATGGAACGAATGACGAAGAAGACTGAACTAGAACAGAAAGAAGGAACGAGCGACGTAGAGAACGTGAGTGAGAGACTGAGCGTAAGGGTGAGAAGGAGAGACGACTCGACGTCGCGACAGTTGGCGTAGGAGAAGGAGAGAAGGGGGATGGAGGAAGAAGGGGAGGAAGGAAGGGCTGGTTGGCGGCGCTGGCGGAGGAAGTCGAATGGACGGAAGACGACGAAAAGTGGGCAGGATGCAAGGAATCTACCGGGGGCCGTTGGTTGGAGTACCATGATCAAATATTATGTTACGACACGTGACTTATATAGTGTCAATTAGAGGGGGCACGGCAATCCTCAGATATGATCACGGTACTTTCCTCTCTTCTCACTACGAGAATCTGAGACATGTGGGATAACGGGGCGGGGCGGGCGCCAAGGTGACGGGATCTTCGATCTTCAGGGGAAAAATGGCCAGAAAAGAAAGCAATTAAATTCCAAACGAGGCCCGGAAAGGCGAAGATTAAGTTAAGTTAAGCTAAAAAAGCAGGGCGGTTGCGTTTAAGGAAACGACCCGAATTCGATACTTACAGTACTTCCTTCAATCAAGCTCATAGATCAGTGAGAAGAGAGTGTTGATGATCACTTAATTATACTGGCAATCTTCTTCGTTTGATGATGCGGCTCAACACAAATTAAATCATTCATGAATTTTTAAATCATCAATTCTAATTTCTGTGATAGTGGTATTTATCTTATTTGACGTCAGTGGAGGCGCCGTTCGCTGCGTGGCATCACCGGTCATTCGATACACGAGCAGATGACGGTGGTGGAGACGGGTCGAGGCAAACGCTGACAGGCCAATAGCAATTCGATATTAGATAAAGAAATATTGAGATTTTCTGGTTTAATTCATTTCTCGAATTTAATTGCATTTTCCCGCTTCTGCTCGTATGGGCATTCCCGGTTGGACACGAAACCGGCAGCTTCATTTCGCTTTCGCAGCCAATGAAATGCCCTGGGTCCCCCCCCACTCTTCTTTCACGCCCGTTTGCTCTCTTTCCCTTTCTTCCACTGGGTCTCGAGGTGGAGCACCAGATTGTGTGATCGGATGATGGAACCAGAGATGGAATGATACAGTGGATAAAATGAACGGAGAAGCTCAACACTGACCACCGGTGTTGAGCGATGATTACTGCTCAGTAGTAATCAATTCATGTCCTGACGATGGAGGTTGCCTTAACCTTCATCACAATCGCCATGATGAGCTTAATTTCTGGCGTCCTGACATTGAAAACTTCATCTATCTCCATTGTAATGCCGACGATAATTCCTGGCCGTCGCTGCTGGACTGCTCCATTGATCTTATCACCCCTTTGGAAGTGCGAGAGATAGGGCAGGATAATCATCTGCTGACCGGATGTGTGGAGTTTCCTGTCGATGGGGAGGGTCATGTTGAGAGAAGTGATCCCAGGTGAAGAGGCGTTCTTTGAAACAAACGAAATGAGGGAACCGTAACGAGAACAAACGAAGGGTAATCTACAAATTGTAGATACGATCGATAAGGAAGAGGTGAAACGCTACTATCATCGATAGTATCGCTATCAGTTGTGGATTCTCGGTCTTTGGGTAAACACCACCCACTTGACAGTCATGGTAACCATGAATTTCAACGGGTGTTGCCAACGGAGCGGAGACGACTCGGGGGAACACCCAGCGGTGGCCATCGTGCCATGATCGGATCCAGATATAAACCAACAAGAACGAGATCGGTGTATCGTGCGATACAGCCATGAGAGGGGAACACTTAAGTCTACAGCGCCTACCTTTCGTGGCATGATGCGTGTCATTAGCACATTCTTTTCATCGTCACGTCAGGGAAAGCACGACGGACGGGCAGATGCCGGACCTTCACCATCGCTTCACCACCATGATGACAGCGAAGCACATACACCAGAATCAGGAGTAGGTCTTCATCAGAACGATATGAGCTTCGGACCACTGCTCCTCTACGGACCTCTCTCTCTCCTCTCCGGGCTGCCTAGACGATGTTGGCCAGGTGTCTTGAAGCATAAGTGGCATCGTGGCGGCTAGTTAGTTTCCACTTTCATGGGACCATCTTGACTGTCGTCCATCATGTCGAGGGCACCTAGATGTCGTTGAAGGGCAGCATCTTCCAGGGCTAGGATCGGCCAATATCACACTCGACTCCCCGCAGGCTCAAGTCCGTCTTGGAGCGCCCTTCGTCACCAGGTCACACCTTCCTCACTCGCATGCTTGCACAGAAACGAACGCATGCCACACAGGCCACTGCGAGCACAGGAGAAGGAAGAAAGGAGAGAGGATGCAGGAACCGGGCACGTCAGTAAAAAGTCTGTCTCTTTCTTTCTTAAACCTGGATCGTCAGTTTGCAAACCCAACGGTCGAATTAAAAATGCACCGAAACCCAATCATCCACCTCGGTCGAAGGCGAGCCAGGGAGAATGCCCTCGTCCGGATCAAGACGGACCCGATCCTGGTTCATAGAGACGCTTCAGGATGTCGAGCTTCTCCTGGGCCAGTCGAAAGGCTTCGTCCGGAGTCATGGTCGGCTGGCTGCCGGGTGAGAAAGCCGACTGGGTCGCCGGCGGGCTGTGCTGGGTCCGCATCGGCGTCGACTGCGGGTTGCGAAAGAAGGCCGGGTTGACGAACGCGCCCGCCGGAAGGGGTCCGCCCGGGGGGAAACCACCGGCCGGAGCCGACTGCGGCGTGGTGGGCGCACGGGAGACTTGAGGGTACCGGAAGGGCGTCTCCACCGGGGGCGACGCCTGGAAGACGGGGGGCGGCATCGTCCCATAGTACGACGACGCGGAGTATGGCTGCGAAGTGGTCACTGGCTGAGGCATGTAGTATCCCTGCGAAGTAGACGCTGGCGGAGCCGCGTAGAATGGCGGCGGGACGGGCGCCGGCTGGGGCGTGTAGTACTGCTGCTGCGAGAAAGGCGCCGGCTGAGGCGTGTAGGGCTGCTGCTCGTATTGCTGCTGATATTGGCCCAGATTGGGCATTGCCGCTGGTGGGCTCGACTGGGCGGTGAAGTGAGCCAGGAGGGCTGAGGCCGCCGCGGCATTGGGAATCGCCGGATTGTACTCGTCCGAAAGGGTGGGATACGACGTGGACGCCGCCCGAGCAGATTGCTGTTGCGGAACGGCCGGACTGTAGCGGGCACGATCTCCCGTCGACGGAGGCGAGAAGTTCCGGTGGCTGACACCGGTTCCATGGGGATCACTCCGACGGCGTTCAAGCGCATCGCGGTTATTGCGCCGATGATCCTGCTGGCCTCGTCGACCGCGACCGAAGCCCCCACGTCCGCCACGATCCTGAAATCCACGCCCGCCTCGTCCACGGAACCCACGTCCGCCGCCTCCGTCATTCTTTCGACCGCCACGGAATCCTCGGGAGAAGTGGCCACGGGACGGACTCTCCTCGATCGTGCTGCCGCCTCCCACCAGGGCCTGGAAGTTGGAGGGTCGTGTCAGTGGTCTGTACGGCTCCCCGTCGTCGTTCGCCGCCTCGGTCTTGATCATCGGCTCCGTCTCAACCGTCGGTTCGTCATAGTTGAGGCCTGGAAGGGACATCTGCGGCAACGTCGATTGACGGGTCGAGGTCTGACGAGATCGGCCACCACGAGACCCTCCCCGTCGGCCCTGGCGCTGCTCCTTGATGCGCCGCTTGTGCGCCATCTCGGCTTCGTCGTCCGAGAACTCCACTTCATCGTCGCCCACTTCTTCATCGTGAAGGTTGGACGCATCGGATCCTTTGACGGCCTTGAGGGCGTGCGTGAAGACGTAGGTCGAATGCTGCTCGACGTAATACACAGGCGTCGTCACCGTCAGATGTAGTCCAGCGATCTCCTCGAGCGAGTTAAAGCGGACGGTATAGTAGGGCTGCTGCACTTGTCCCAGCGTCTCCGAGACGACTCCGATCACCGTCCGATCGGCCAGGCACAGCACGGAGCCCGATTCCAGGACGCGATGTTCACCCGACACCTTGGCTTGAACCACGACGAGCGGGCCGACGATGCTCGTGATCCGGCCCAGCTCCTCGATCTTCATCTCGGCCGTGACGGCCACTTGGGGCTTCTCCACACGCTCCTCGATCTCATTCTTCGTCTTGGCGTTCTCCGCGCCGCCTGATCCACCGCCTTCTGCATCATCGTCCGCACCTGGCTCACCCCGCATCAAGACGCGCGCCTGCTCCTCGGCGGACAGCAGGGGATAGTCGTCACCGTCGTCGTCGAGACCAGAAGCGGACGAGGATACGTCAGGGTTAGAATCCTCGGCCCATTCGTCCTCGATACTTGGCAGAACACTGTCGTCGACGCCCGTGGGGTGGCTGAAGCCAGCAGTGAAGCCAACATTGGTGCTCATTGTTCCGCCGAGTCCAGGCAGAGTGCTTTCGATAGAGCCCGTGGTGCGACCAAAGCCAGGCCAAGTACCCTCACTCGCATCCATCGGTTGACCCAGTCCCGGAATGATGCTTTCTTTGCCGTTTGTCAGGGAAGGCAGTCCAGGGATCGAAAAGCGCGTAGTCCCTTCACCCAAGTTCATGTCGTTTTCAGCCAGTGAGTCTTCATTCGCATACGCGTAGGAGATCTGGTCTCTCATCGACCTTTCCTCATTCAGTCCATTGCTGCTCTGACCGTTGGTCTCCGAAGCGGCAGCAACATTGACCCCGTTGAGCCCGTTGAGCCCAGACTGAGAAATCGATCCGAGTCCTGTTATCATTGGCAGTCCCGGGAGTCCCGGTAGTCCCAGTCGAGGCAGCGGCTCAAAGGGCTCTTCTTCCGTTTCCGATAGTCCCACTCCGGGCTTCGACTCCACAGGCTTCGACTCCACAGGCTCGGACTCCACATGCTTCGACTTTGGCTCGGGGTCAGGTGAGTACAAGTCAAAGTCAGTGTCGTAAACATCATCCTCATTCTCCGTTGGCTCTGGTGCACGTGGCAGTGATTTGTGGGTCTGAGGTGGCGTAGAATTATAGATGTCGTCGAAGTCGTCCTTGATGACATCGCTGAGGTCGAGTGTCCCGCTGAAGCTTGGCTCAGGGAGAGCAAGTGAGGTTGTTGATGCAGCGTCTTCAAGGCGAGCTTTCTTGCTGGGGGGTGATTCCGGCTCCATATCTGATGCTGGACGTGTATTGGATCCTTCCGTTGGTTTTGGAGACGACATCCCTAACTTGCCTTGCTGGGGAGATGCCGTGAGCAAGTGAGGTGAGGTGATGTTTTGGACGAGAAGTGAGGAAGGTGAGGTCCAGGTGGAGCTCACCTACAACTATGAGGTTGACAGTCACGTGATTCTGAGATAGCCGATGAAAGCCATCGCAACACGTGACCGTGAAGCTCTGGCTGCACGTGATATGACATTTACAGTAGAGCTTGAAGACGACTTCCCTCCATCTGATGTCCGCATGCGACAGCAGCATGTCGATGAGAACCAAGAATTCAGAGACCTCAGCTAGGTACTGTAGGCACGAGTCCCATTGATCTTGATATCAACTGTGCAGTAGAGCTGATCACGTTAAATTATCAAGAGTGCTCTCGTCCTCGTCGTTCCAACTTCTCCCCATCACAGCCTTCTACTGCTTCCTGCTTTCGCATCTGCTGGCGGCCTTCTTCGCGCCTATTCAAGACTGCGATGAGACTTTCAACTACTGGGAGCCGACGCACTACCTGCGCCATGGCTTCGGATTGCAGACGTGGGAGTACTCTCCCGAGTACGCCATTCGAAGCTGGTTCTACATTGTCCTGCACGCCGTTGCCATTCGGATAGGAGCATTTCTTCCGTTCATGAGCAAGGTGCGGCCACGTCTATGACATATATGTGCAACATATATGTACATCTCTTGCAATTGATGACTGTATCTGATTTGTCGTCGACGTGATTAATCAGATCAATGAGTTCTACTTTTTGCGCGCCATGTTGGCCGTCGTGTGCGCTCTCTGCGAAACACGTCTGTATCGGACCATCTGTAGTACATTCAACTCCCGGGTGGGCATCATGTTCATGCTGGCCATGGTTCTCAGTCCGGGCATGTTTCATGCGTCGGTCGCCTACCTCCCCTCCAGCTTCGCCATGTACGCGGCCATGCTGGGAATGTCGGCCTTCATGGACTGGCGTGGGGGACTGCGGACGGCGCAGGGGATCATGTGGTTTGGCATCGCGGGGATTGTCGGTTGGCCCTTTGCCGCAGCGCTCGCGTTGCCATTTCTGCTGGAAGAGACGCTGTTGGTGTTGGTCGGTCCGACGGGTCTTGACACCGCCATCAGGAGGTTCGTGGACGGACTCGCGAGATGTTTCATCGTGCTGGTACGTCTGAGGATATTACGTTCCAAAAAGCCTCTGTCCTCCCTCTGATTACTTCCCAGGCATTGGTCTTCGTCGTGGATGTCTTCTTTTACCACAGCCCGGAACTGGTCCCGTTCAACATCGTCAGATATAACCTCTTCGGTGGCTCCGATCGAGGACCCGACATCTTTGGCACCGAGCCCTGGCATTTTTATCTCCGGAATTTACTCCTCAATTTCAATGTCTGGTTTCTGCTAGCCTTCCTGGCCTTCCCGCTCATGCTGCTCCGGTCCGTGTTTGGTGCACCCATGGCGTCTAGCTCGTCGCGTCTGCGCGGGCTGGTTTTCGTCTCACCGTTCTATCTCTGGCTGCTCATCTTCACCCTGCAGCCGCACAAGGAGGAACGGTTCATGTATCCAGCGTATCCGGCACTGGGCATGAATGCAGCCGTCTCCTTGCATTTCTTGTTATCGTTGTTTGGCAATCCCGATCCAAGGACCCTGGTTGGACGCATTCCGCCGAGTTTGAAACTGGTCGTGGTGGCAAGTGTGGGATTGGTGAGTGTCGCTGCTGGACTGCTCAGGGCTCTAGGAACGGTGACGGCATACTCGGCGCCAATGCAGATCCACAAGGCGCTGCAGGACTCGAGTCTGGCTTCACAGTCGGCCAATATCTGCTACGGCAAGGAGTGGTACCGCTATCCGTCTTCGTTCTTTTTGCCGGACGGTTTCCGGGCCAAGTTTGTCAAAAGTAACTTTGATGGACTGTTGCCGGGAGAGTTCAGCGAGGCCCAGGTGGGATTTGGTTTCTGGCCGACGTGGTTGGTCCCATCGGGGATGAATGATAGGAATCAAGAGGATCCAGGGAAATATGTATGTATTCTTCGACCCGTGGACGAGCAACATAGGGAGAGATGGAAGCTGATTATACGCAGATCGACATCGGCCATTGCTCATATCTGGTGGACTCGTACTTTCCCGAATCGACCGAAGAGATATCCGATCTGGAGCCAGCATATGTTCTTGACGAAGCGACCTGGGAGAAGGTCTCTTGTCGTCCATTTCTGGATGCTCGTTCCACTAGCTTGGTTGGGCGGATGCTGTGGCTTCCCGATAGTGATCTCGTTCCCGAGCAGTTTCGAAGAAGATGGGGACAGTATTGCTTGTTACGTCGACGGAGAAAACAAGGATGAAGCTTGATGTCTTGGAGCACCCTTTGGAAATTCAGCGATATATATATGTAGCAATGAAACTCCATCTCGATCCAGTAGCCATTTCTTTGTCCACCGTCTGAAGTGGAGCTCGGCGCCGAGCATTGTCATGAGCGGGTCAAAGATTCGTCAAACGCCTGAAGCGACTAATCGACGTCCAGTCGTCCCATTTACTGTCCGAAGATTCGTCAAACGTCTGATGACGACTAATCGACGCCCGTTGTCCCATTTGCCGTCCAAAGATTCGTCAAACGTCTGATAACGACTCATCAAAGCTGAGTTGTCGATGACAGATGCGCATGGCCAGATATTTGTTCGACGACTGTCTATCGCTACGACTAAGCGAGGCGATAGTCATAAAGTGAAAGGCGGTCAAGGAATCGTTTAACGTCCATCTATCCCCACGACTAAGCGTGGGTGGGGCAAGATGACGACAAAGCCGACGACGACAAAGATTTCGTTGGACGTCTACGACGACTAAGCTGCTCACGTATGTCCGTCCGTCCGTCCCTAGCTCGCTTACATCGTCGAGTCGTCCAACGAGAATCTGACCAGGTGGTCAAAAATTGTCCACCGCCGGAAGCAAGCCCGGGACGGACGGACGGACCCGCTTGAGCAGCTTAGTCGTTTCGTCGCAGGCGTTCAACGAGTATTTGACCCAGGTGGTCAGAATTTCATCCACCGCCTGAAGTAACACGAACGTCGGTCGAGTTAAGGACGGCGTTCAACAAATCATTGGTCGGTCGGTCGGGTGGTCGAAATATCGTTCACCGTCTTGATGAATATTTTCTTGGGTAGAACGAGTATTTTCACTTGGAATCAGGACGTCCTGAAGAATTGGACGTTTAATTGTTGACGTTATTTAATTTATTTTAGCGATAAAAAGAATGGGTTGATACTGTGAGATAAAGAGGATTTGAGTATATCGATGTTATATGATTTATAATATAGTAAAAACGGAATATATTAAATGGAACAGCTCAGCAACGGCCGCTTCTTCATCATCATCATCGTCGTCGTTGCCGTAATTATTGGAATGAAGATAAAGTAATGACGATCGATGTCTTTTATGTAGATAATACTTGTTCTAGACCTCGCAAGCTGTTCTTTTCTCTATCTAGCATCTAGCGTCTAGATCTAGACGGTTTGAACGAGATACATACAACAAAACCATCCATCATCGTTTACCTATGCGTAGATCCCTCCTAACATCCGACTCACCGGTCCCTTCCGTCCTTCCTTCCTGGATGATCATCCCAATCATTTGATCCCGAACCCACCAACGATCAAACAACGCTCTTCACCCTCCCCTTCCTTTTCTCTCTTCCCTTCTGTATCGCCTCCTCCACCTTCCCATTCCGCCATTCACACTCCTCATTAAACTCACAAAAGCGACATTTATAGGCCTCTTCGACCGGTACACCCACCGTGGCTCTTTCCCCTTTCCACCAACTCATGACATCAGCCAAATAGACAGTCAAATAATCATCATCATTCACCAGGGTTTTGATCCCGAGGACTTCCCCGTCTGATTGACGCCTATACTCCACCTTCAGGGTATCGCCCACGGAATCTCGACCGAGGGGAAATGTCGTCTGGAATTCCTTGCGCATTAATTCCCAGAGTTGACGTAGAGAGTTGTGGGCGAGGAGCGTATCGAGATCTTCTTCGTCTTCTTCGTCTTCTTCATTACCAGTGCCTCTCATGCGCGCATCGGGGTCGTCAGGGTCATGTAAATGCCAGGATTGTTCGAGACTCGCTACCTGGGCGATCATCGAGTCGCTGAACGCTCGCGAAGAATCCAATCCGTAGCGGGCGAAGATGGCATTCCCGGATACTTCATCGGACGCGAGATCGGATACCAATCGATGATAAATCAGGAGCTGCATGATCGTCGGCCGCATCGCGGCGGCTTTAGGGAGGGGACCATTCGACACGCGGGTTTTGACATCGGTGATGTAAATCTTTCTCGTCAAACTTCCTCCTCCTCTTCCATGTCCATCTCCTCCATTGACGACCTTGACGTACTCGTCCAGCGATCTCTGCACGGGAGTCGTCGGTTTGTTTTCCTTGGCTTGTTTCTCCAGCTGGGCTTCCGCGTCCGTGACTCGATCCGGACACTCGTACGACAACTCATCAATCACGCCATTCACGACAGCGCCATCCATCACGCCCCATACTTCCAACTCTCTCGTCTGTCCCGTCGAGCGTAACGTCTTCAACCCGTGAATCACATTCCAGATACGTAATCCCCAGCTGTCTTCCTTGGTGGTCACATCCACGGCCACGCTGCGGTGGACTTGGTCTTGAAGAACTTGATGCACAACCGAGCCTTGCTTCATCGCCGGGGTGCGTCGTTTCCGACCGTGTTTCGTGAGACTGTACCAGTATTGCATCTCGCACCAGGCGGGCGAGATGAGATCCGTCACCGATAAAGGTTTCTTGGGCGGCGTTCGGAATCGCTCAAGGGGGGAGCGAGTATCTTCTTCATTTTTGTTGTGGAGAGGGGATGGTGCGTTTTCTAGTGGTGAGGGGGGTTTCTTCTCCTCGTCCTCGGATTTAATAGGCGTTTCTTCTCGTTGGACTAGACGCTGAACGGGTCAGTCAGTGCCCTTGGCGTTCATATGTAGAGGTTGAAATAAGGCGAGAGAGTTGGTAGTATGTAAACGCACCAGTCGAGGCACCGTCAAGGTCGCGTTCGATCTTGATATCGATCCATTGGCCTTGACTCTCGTCTTCGGTCTTGATGAGGTCCAAGTCGCGACCCAGCGTCGGGCGAGGGTCGTGGTGGTACGGTTCATCACGATAGTTGTTAAGGACTCGACCTGCGCCGTCGGATGGTGGTAAGGGCGGTGGCGAGGAGACGGGACTATTGGTCGTCGCGATGCGCGCCAACAGCTCGCTCAGCAGCTGTTCATCATCGGCATCGAGATCGGATCCGTAGTCGCTCTCTTGACCATCCTTGGCTGAATGGAACGAGGCCGCAGGTGATGTCGTTTGTTGGAGGTCCTCGAAGCTGTGTTGACTGGAGCGGAAGTGCATGACGGGTGTCTGTCTATTGGCGCGCGGGCATGCGCGTCATGACGCTCTCGACCGTTGGTTGTTGGTCGGGTCGCGACCGACGCGATCTCGTGATGGTCATCCTCAATAACGTGATTCAAATTAAGATGATCAAATAATAACGATGGCACTGTAGCTTGACATGACTGGCCAAGCAGGAAGGAGTTTGATCATGGAAATGAGAGGTAGCAGAGTGAGCGTACTCATACTCCGTAGGTTGACCTGTAAGCAACGGAAGATGGGTCTCATATGTTGAGACCGATGATGTGGTCCATGGCTGGCAGACTGTCTCATTCATTCTGACACTCTAAATTGGTGGCAGCTGATGCTCTCGGTCGCATGCGATGCTCAAAGCGACGAGTTGGTCTCAACGGCGACATGCGTTCAACAAAGCCGGTCGAAATCACAAGATGCAAAAAGATCTAGTCATGCAAGGCAATATTCGTTGGATTGGTCTTCGCTACTTAGAAACACCCCCTATGACCATATCCGTCAACAACAAAGAAACCGGGTCCCTATCCATCGCCCCCATGAAAGACTATCGTGACGTTCAAAGAGAAAAGATCCACCCTCATGTCGCCATCGTGATTGATCTACGAGCGTTCGCCTCGCAGACGACGAGCCAGCTGGATGTCCTTGGATTCTGTACAAAGTATTAGCAAATGATAATATAATATCAGATAGTAGATGAGAATGACTCACGGATGGTGACACGCTTGGCATGGATAGCGCAAAGATTGGTATCCTCAAAGAGCGACACGAGATAGGCTTCCACCGACTCCTGGAGAGCACCGATAGCCGACGACTGGAAGCGGAGATCGGACTTGAAGTCTTGCGCAATCTCACGGACCAGACGCTGGAAGGGGAGCTTTCGGATGAGGAGCTCAGTCGACTTCTGGTAACGACGAATCTCACGGAGAGCGACCGTGCCGGGTTTGTAGCGATGAGGCTTCTTGACACCACCAGTGGACGGGGCGGTCTTGCGCGCGGCCTTGGAGGCGAGCTGCTTACGCGGGGCCTTGCCACCAGTTGACTTGCCTGTAGATGAAATGTCAACAAGTGAAGTGTGAAAGTTGAGTGATGTCGCGATGAGATGCAATGAGTCATGAAGTGATGAGGTGAGGATGATATGACTTACGGGCAGTCTGCTTAGTACGAGCCATTGTATTGAGAGATGAGGATGATGTCGAGATGAAGTGAAGTGTATGTGTGGATGTGATGTTGTTGTGGTGTGGAGACAACAACGGATTTATGAGAAGTAGAGTTGCGTGGTTGTAGAAGGAAGGGAGGAAAGGGAGGAGAAGTGGGGGGAGGGGAGGTTTAAATACGCCCGGATTGGGCCCGAGGGTTGATCTGAGAAGCGCAGCGGAATTCCCCAAATCACACGCAGTGAATTGCGGGTCGAATTCGGCGCTGGAAAGCAGCTCCTTCAAGCGCCGTTTCGGGGTCGCCTGATTTGGGTGAGAAAACAAGAGCGAGAAAGAGCGGATCAAAGCGACAAGCGAGGGAATGAGTCAGCCAGCTAACCGAGATCAGCGCTGATTGGTAGCCTTTCAAGATCACTCTTGGAATCCGATCCCGTGACTCGAGTTCCCCTTCAGATCACTCCCACGTGATGTGACTCGCCCTTCCTACGCAGCACTCAGCAGGCAGCAGCGAAGATATCAAGATGGTAAATGCAAATCGAGTAGCTCTTGCTTGTGTGCACCTATCGTCCATTCAAGACTCCACTTCTGACTCTGATTATCGCATGGAGTGAGGCCCAATCGACTCCCTCGCTGATTGGCCGACGAAGATCACACAGGGCGAGAGTGATCCAGCGACAGTCCCGGTTCGGGCTTAGCGCCGGATTCCTCCGCGAACGCGTTCCGAACGGTTGATCTGATTCGGCTTTGCGGCTCTGCCGACGCTATTTATCTCACCCCCACCGGCCTCTCTCGAACTCTTCCCTCTTCTCTTCTCTCTATCCACAAAACAACTCTCACGCGTCTAATCCAATCCAATCCATCCAAGTCTACTCTAAACAATTCTCACCCACATCTCTCCTCACTCTCACTTCTACTCCTCTTCAAGATGACTGGACGTGAGTCACTACCCTCCTCCCCTCTACTCACTTCCTCATGACGCGTTCAATGCTAACTATACTTCATCAGGCGGCAAAGGAGGCAAGGGTCTCGGCAAGGGCGGTGCCAAGCGCCATCGCAAGATCTTGCGTGACAACATCCAAGGCATCACCAAGCCTGCTATCCGACGTCTCGCACGCCGTGGCGGTGTCAAGCGTATCTCGGCCATGATCTACGAAGAGACGCGAGGTGTGCTCAAGACCTTCTTGGAAGGAGTCATTCGCGATGCCGTCACCTACACCGAGCACGCCAAGCGCAAGACCGTCACCTCGTTGGACGTCGTCTATGCTCTGAAGCGGCAAGGACGTAAGTTCTTATCATTCCTTTGCCGATCAACATTCGACTAACAATTTCCTCAGGGACTCTCTACGGTTTCGGTGGTTAGAGTGTTGCTATCTCACGAAATTGAACTTCTTCGTCTCTTCTGTCTTCGCAATTTCCATTTTTCTACTACCACTTGAGCTCGATGAGGAAAGGGAAACGCGGATATGGGGGTTCTCTCGTCGGACGGAGGCGTCTTACGGTGGAGGTGAATCATCATCACGCGGACTAGTTATCATAGGTTGATCCGCTTGCTGGCTATCAATCAGCGTTGCAGCCATTGAATGAATCTTAGTAACTTCAAATCGATACCAGCTTGTGATTATGTTTACCGCGCTTGATGTAGATGTGTCCGGACGCGACGTGTTGTTTGTTTTGAATGATGCCTCGCCCGACTGAGGCTTCTTGCTTTTACTTGTCGTCGGCGCGTGCCTCATTATTGCGGACGTCTGGTTCAGTCTGGTTGGACATGGCAGACATGGAAAGCATCGTCAGTCGACAGATAGACTCTTTGCTGCGCCTAAGTTAGTCTATCTTCTCAATCCGTTAATTGTGGACAATGCGATGTTGAGAAATAATAGACTCGGAGTCGTGTTGTCGATCGAGAATAATGATCCCGCCATTGAGGCAGCCTTCCTATTGTGTTGGTAGCACAATAGAATGATTCCCAATGGCTGTCAAACACCGTAGAATCCTCGCCCTGTAGACAAGACGCAGAGCCGCAACCGGAATCATCGAGCTGCTATCAAAGCAAACTGTTCTTTTGATGTTTTTTGCGCCCTTTCAGCATGAGTAAACTGAATAGGCAAGATCTGATCGCCGGCCATTCAGGTCGAGGTGAACAAGCTGCCTCATGATGGTTCAAGACGTGATGTCGTTTCTGTATGTTAGAATTTTATCGTGAATGAGCACATGTTGATGTTTCTTTCATCTTCGACAATTGAAGAGAAGTGGGACCAAACCCATCCTGATCCATCATCAAAATCGAGATATTTTTCTTTCAATGCAGTGAATTTATTTATTCCTTTCTCTGGGGGATTTCCATCACATGGTTAGTTTAGTTAGACACTACGTTTGCAAATATCCGCTTCCGATGAGTAAAATAGTAATAAAATAACCCTTGGATCTTTTATTTATATCTATTTAATTCCAAAAATATGCTAGAAATAAGAAGTGCGATCCAAAGCTGGTTTGGACATGCTTTTTAATTCTTTTCCACACACTTCTCTGGATCTTCAACGGCATCTCCATCAATCAAATTTACATTAGGCCTCCCTTGAAGCGCAATCTAACATGCGAACGACGACGTTAATGGCTCAGCTCAGCAGCAACCAATTGAAAACTTCAATATTTTTCATCATCATCCTTATGGGGATGAAGCACCCACCCTTCGTCACACTGAGGATGATTATATAGTTTCTCTCACCACCTGCACGACAAAGGCACGTGGATGAAAAGTAAATGGAACAGCTCAGCAGTTACCGCCAATAAAGAGTGGTCTGCAATCATGAATGATCATCATCATAAGGGGGATGAAAGATGGGTAGTCTTCATCATGAGCCCTACGAAGGAGGCTGTATCAACTTCATCGGTGTGAAGGTTAGATCATTTATCATAAGCGTGACGCAGATACCTCTGTCGTAAGGATGATGAAGATAATACCTCCGCTAGAAGGACGATGGTGATGATACCTTCGTTATAAACATGGAGATGATAATACCTTCGCTGTAAGGATGACGATGACCTTCGTCATTAGGACGATGATAATGATACCACCGTCATAAGCGTGGTGAACAGTTGCTGCTGAGCTGTCCCATTTATTTTTTCACCGGCGTGGAAGGGTGGCTTAATCATCTTCGCTATGATGGTGATGGTTACTGTATTGCCAGTTACCGCTGGGTTACGCCAATCTTTCTGTTACCCGTGGTCAGTAGGATATACATTCTAAAAGACGCTCGGTGAACATCTGATCAGATGGAACAACACGGCAACGTTCCTTCCGATGGTGATGCTTCGAGGCAGCATCGTTTGTCATTCCCCGTCGGTGTTTGCGTAGACCTCATCCTCTTCGTCCTCCTTCTTCGCGCAGTTAGTCGACTGACTCCTCCCAGCCACGGTGACGCGTAATCATGCTGATGTTGATGAGGGCGATGAGTACCACCAACGTCCATCCGATCTATCCGAGGTCTCCTGATGGAATGACTGATACCACAGTCGCCTCACAAGCCACGTACATCTTCGCTGCCTGCTTACCTATTTGCCCGCATCTCGTCCCAGGTGTTATCGTGCCGAGCGATGTGATGCACTTCGCCCTCAACGGTCGACTCAACTTCATGTGTCTTTCCCCCATCTTGCCTGCGTCCGATGCTGAAAGAATAGGCGACCCCCGCCAGCCTGTCAACACAACACCTGCAGGCGCGGAGCAACCGGGAGCATGGTCGTACAATAGGCCCGAGGAGGATACGAAACGTGCATATCTCTTTCCTTGTCATTGCCATGCTGTTGATGCAGCCACCCGACTTCGACCGACTCAAGCCGAGAACACCGAGCGGCGGTCGAACCGGCGTGCTGGTGAGCCACCACTGCTGCATGAGATGCCAGCCACGGCCATCCCGGTCCGCGCCGAACCCAACCGTTGGCGGTTCCCTGTAGGGCCCAACGTGCCAGTGGCCCGCTCGGATGCAAGTGCTGCGCCTCTTTTCGTTCTCTTGTGTTCAGTTCATGCCCACGCTGTCTGTCCCCCCATGCCACGCGCACATGCCCCCCATCTGCACTGCACGGTCCCCCCGTTCTTGCGTTTCCGGAGAGGCTAGCAATTCGCCGTGGCCTGTCTGACAACCAAGCCCCCCCTGGTCTCCGAAGGATCATTCGACGTCTAGACTCCCATCCCTCATTCCAACTCCCGGCAGTCTGTCACTCGCGCCCGAATCGGCCGCTAACCCACCGGTCGATGCCAGATCTTGACAGCGGTCGATCATCCTCTGGATTGGGACGGTGGGCGGGTGGGGGAAGTGTTTCTGTTTCTGATACCGCTGATCCGGGAGAAGATCAACCTCTGTTGACGATCTCTTGGATGAGGTTATTATTTTTAGAGAGGGATGGGCATCAACCGGTCGATCGCAACGGTCGGCTTTTCGAGTTGGGGAATTTTGCGATGGTGTGTTCTGCCAAGAAATGCGACATTCACCGCTCTCCCAACCTAACATCATGATGAGATGGACTGCGTTGTCGATCGGCGACGGTGACAACTTCGAGAGCGCACACTGGTGGATAGTTCGGGTCACTGTCCACCATATCAGAATCTCGTGACCGTCATGCCCATTTCGAACATTGAATGACTGCCCTATTCATTCCATTTCCTGTGACTGCTCGATGGACAGAGAATAGTGCAGTCAGGTGATCCATCGCTGGCCCGCGGAATGAATGATTTGTGATTATCAAGCCACACCGTGGCGCATGACGTGGGCGGATGACTTATTTTTGGAGCAGCACGGAAGCCGATGGAACGAAGAAACATGGGCACCCGCATTGCCAATTCGGCGTGGCGGGGCGCAATCGAACGACCTTCGATCGATTCGAATGCGCTAATTCCGAATCGGACTAGCTGCGATCCGAATGCGGTCATGACCTCCGGGCCTCGAACGGGCCGATGACCGCAGGGTCGGCATGAATAAGCGCGCGGACCCTGATGACGTACGATCGTCGGCCTCGGCATCCGGAAATTCGGATTTTGTGTGTGTGCGTCTCTCGATGTGTGGGTGGGTGGGTGTCGAAGAAAGAAAAAGTCGACGATAGATAGATATCGAAGCAGAGCATTTCAAAACAACCATTTGAAGTCCAGACTCATCTCTCCATCTTCTCTTCATTCATTCCATATCTTCTCGAGGAGGCTTAGCCCTGACACATACATACCTTCACTCGATTATCAAGCAAAGCACACTTTACTCACCCCATAACTCCGGCTTGACTCCGACTCTGACCGAGCATCGGGTATTCGGCCACCTTCCGTTACGCGCCGACCGAGGTTCAACAACGACAACGACGACGTCTACGAAGTCATCCAGGGCGCAGTCACTGCTTGGCACGCCGGTCGAAGCATTCCGGCCCGCGGAGGAACCAGAGGAACCAGGGCAGCCCGTTCGACATATATCTTCCGACACATTCGCCACCCAGTCACCGCCCTGGCTCCACACTTTCACCCCGACCAGTCGACTTCGTCATCACTAGTCTCATCGGCCGAGCCGCCAACCTCGATATCAACAACCGCCATATCATCCGCCGACACCATGTTGGCCACCTACCCTGCTCACCGATTCAACGACGTCTTCACGACCAACGGTGACGAGCATTCGAACCATTCACTTGCCCCTCACCAGTCGATCCCCGTCTCGGTCTGGTCGTCGTGGTCCGCCGCACCGGCCTTCGCGCTCGATCAGCAGCAGCAGCAACAACAACAACAACAGTCATACCTTGACGCCGCGCGCATCCCGCGTCAGCATTACCAACAGTCGCCGCCTCAGCCATTAGGCTTGATGTCGAGCGCGACATCATCTTCACTGCAGCAGCCGCCAATTCGACTGCACCCATCGTCGCCAGCGTCGTTCCCGGTCGACAGTGATACCACCTGGTCGACGCCCGACGAGGGCGTGCTTCACCTGGGCCAGACAATGCTGCCGCAGCAGCAACGAGGGTCCGAGGGTGCATCGCGACTCAAGACCCATCAGCGCGCACCTTCCAACTCCTCCATTGCATCGACGGGACCGGCCTCGCCCTTTGACGGCGCCGTCTCACACCCATACATCGTGTCGTCGTCAGACACGCCGGGGTCGATCATGGCAGCCGACTCGCCCGGCTTCGACGAGCTGCACCAGCTCGAGCAGGTCAAGCCCCTGCCGACGCCCTCGCACACACCGCTGCGACAGACATATCTGTTGCCCGAGGGTGACTATCCCGTGCGTCGTGAATCGACGGCGCATCAACGGTCGACCTCGTTGGGTGATGCTCCTCCGCCGCTGACGCCGGCGACGACGACGACGACGGAACTGCCGGAGACGCAGTCCCGTCCAGCGATGACCACGTCGGCATCATCGACATCGGCGCTCGACGCCTGGATCGGCCAGGGACCAAGCGAGGTTGAGGAGGCCGACAGCAGCAACAAAACCACCGTCCCCAAGTTCCAGCGTACCATGACGGACGCCATCGAGGACGAGCTTTTCCAGCCCTCGAGCTTGACCACCACCACCATCTCGACAACACCACCAGCAGCGCCAGCACCATCCACGCATCGACGCACGTCGAGCAACAACCAGAACCTGCTGTCGCCGTATCGAACCGTCTTCAACGAGCGCATGCATGCCGCCACCCAGGCGCATCTGCTCGAGGCTCGCGCGACTTCCCCCGCGACGGCCATCTCGCGCGAGCGATCGCCGTTCCGACAGGGTTCGCCTTATGCGCCGTCGGTCAGCAGCTTCGACAACGCGCCCTCGCCGCGTCAATATCACGCACGATTGGGTTCGTTGTCGGGGACGCGCAGCGGTTCGCAGGTGGTGGAGGTGCCCACATCGATGGATGACGAGGTCGCAGCAGTAGCAGCGCAGGCAACAATCTCACCGAAAGACGCGCTGCTCGAGTTCCGGGACTGCGACGAGGATTCGCAGCTGCCACTATTTCCTCCGGTCAGCAACAGCGAGGCCGCCAACACGCAGCTGTCCGCAGCAGCATTGCCATCGTCGACCACATCGACATTCACCTTCTCTCATCCCGCGCCAGCGACGACCGTCATCCATGGCCTGCCGCAGCAATACCCCTTCATTCCACATCCGCGTCGTGAAGCGCGCAACAATAGCAGCTTCACCCATCACGCCTCTTCTGCTGCTGATCCCATCCCCGATTTTCCCGCACATCTGACATCCATGGAAACGAGCGTAAGCGAGAACAACGACACGCCTAGTGGATCTCAAGAGATGCCGATGCTGCGGAGGAGGTCCGACAACCACCACAATAATTACACCACCGACAATAACAACACTACCACCATCAACACATCCGTGGATCAAGATACAGGGACATACACATGTACCTACCACGGCTGTTCCCTCCGCTTCGACACCCCCGCCGACCTCCAACGGCATAAACGGGACGGACACCGTCAGGGTCTCACCACCACCACCACCACTTCTTCCATCATCCCCCACCACGAAGTATCCTCTCCTTCCTCCTCCTCAGCAGCAGCAGCAGCAGCAGCGATAGGCCAAGCGGGTCCGCATAGATGCGACAGGATCAACCCCTCGACCGGCCGACCCTGCGCCACCATCTTCTCACGCCCCTACGATCTCACGCGGCACGAAGATACGATCCACAATGCTCGCAAGATCAAGGCGAGATGTGGGTATTGCACCGAAGAAAAGACCTTCTCGAGACACGATGCCCTGACGAGACATATGAGGGTCGTTCATCCGGAGATTGAATTTGGGGCGAGAGCAAGGAAGAGGCAGCGCGTGAATTAATTAATTCTCTTCTCTTCTTTACATCATCTCTATTTTCCACGTTGCTTATGATGCTGTTGATGCCCTTAATGTTCATGTCTTATTAATATATTCTTCTTATTTTTGTGTGTGTGTGTGTGTGTGAGAGAGAGAGAG
>QQTW01000779.1_pt1 | contig 20833 bp, 26 predicted proteins | sample 1904831 | NCBI WGS metagenome assembly QQTW01 (sample SAMN09435610, study PRJNA476489) | Subsurface metagenome, whole genome shotgun sequencing project. | reverse complement strand
CATCTCCGCCAAGAACGCTGACGAACCACTCGCGCCCGACGGCCAGGGTTTCGCAGCCGGCGAGTTGTCCGTGTCGCCCGCCACCATGACTTTGTAAGTTCCCCATGCTGTTTTGCATCACCATCAGATGCCCACAGGAGGAAAACAGCGCTGACGTTATCATCTCTTGACCGGTAGCGCACCACCACCCGTCTTAAGTGGTTCCATCGGCCTGGCGAAAGTCCAGGAGACGGTGAAACCGAACGCCGGTGTTAGGGTTCGCGTGAGTGGTTGTGGTCATGGGCGAGAATGGGGGTTCTGTGAGGTCGGACAGTTGGGCTGGATGGTGGGTTGTGTGGCGGTTGCTGTTCTGGTATGCTCCTTTTCTAGTCAAACATGATGATGTCGTTCGGTGTTGGCTATAGAGGCTATCTTCGAGGTCAGACTTCTGACCGGAGATGTGAACCATCTAGGTCGCGGTTGCGAGATGACCATGACTACCACGAAATGATATCGACTGCTTCAATCTTACTCCGGCGCATGTCTACCTACAGCATGAAGTACTTCGGGTACAGAGAAGGACCTGATATGTGTATGCATCTGTTCGTATCATACAACGCATCTACGAGTAAGAGATAGGCACAACGAGACCATGAAACTCACCGGTGGGCACCGCAGTTGGACAGCTCCACCTTTCAGGAGACGAGCGACGACTGTGCTGGAAATCCGTCCACTTCTCCGGCACAACACACACGGCGTGCAGCCGACCGGAGTTAGAAAGGCCAAGGTGCATCCAGATGTGCACCACACAGCAGGCTCCGTCAGTCGAACTTGGCCAGTTGCTTTCATTCTACGTACCGCAGTCACATCCCAACATAAGAGTCTAAATGGTAGAATAGTACGTCAACGCATCGAGAATAGCCAGCATTTTACCATAGTAAATACTCGTTTCCACGGGACAAAATCGAGGATGAATGAACCTGTCACTGCAACAGTTGCACATACATATGTCGCTCCGTCCATTCATCCAAATCCCCTACTCAACTACTATCTCCCCACAACCAATTCACACCTAGACCTTAGAAAACAAAAGAATGTCCTCGCATCTCTAGTCCGCCCACCCAACCTCCAGGAGAAAAGGCAGTTCTGACAAAGACCGAGTAATCCCCCCCATACATACACCCCTAAACCCTTCATTCCTCCCTCCTTGACGATTCCACATCCCCAGTCCGAGACCCCTTGTTCATGCGAACAGGTTTCTTCAAGACCGAAGATGGGACTGAAAAGAACAAATACTACAGCGGAGGGAGAAAGAGAGCGGAAGGAGGATGGGGGAAGGGGGAAATTGATATTGCGCTAGCTTTGGGGCGTCTTGCCAACGTGGAGGACGTGGTTGGTGACGTGTTGGTTGTGTATGGTTGTTCTTTGAGCGCGTTTTGTGTGATATTGAGGGAAAGAGTGGAAAGAAATGAGAGAGGGAACAAATGCCACGGGGGGCTGCGGGGTGAGAGGAGTGTGTATTGTGTGGACTATGGGTAATAGAGAGGTAGACAAGACGCCGGGAATGCTGCGCTGAGGTGAAGTATATTACAATCTTTGTACATTACCTTTAACCCCCACAAAATGCCACCTGCACTCACACTGCAGGATTTGTCCCATCAACCAAACCCTCTCCACCATCGTCATCTTCCCTTCCCACCTCCGACCCCGCCATCCCCATCCCCATCTCCACAACATCCCACCCCTCCTCCTCACCAAACCCCATCCCCTCCCTCTTCTCCCCCAGCACCACCAACCTACCCTCTCCCCTCTCCGCTCCCTCAACCAGAAACCTCTGCGCCACATCCCTAACCTCCCCCTCCCTAACATCCAACAACCTCTCCCGCCTCTCCTGCTCCATCCGCTCATCAACGCCCGACAAAAACCTCGTCATCCCCTCCTCACTCACACTCTCGGGCGCATCGAGATTCTGAAAGACGCTGAGTTTCGCCTCTTCGATGTCGCGATCGCTCCATTGCCGATCGCGCGCCCAGCGGCCTGCGTCTTGGATGATGGACATCGTGTTGAGCGGGTTCGGGTCCCGATAGCTGTAGAAGCCGAAGACGCCGCCGAGACCGCGGGAATACGAGCCGCCGCCGTAGGCACCGCCTTTTTCGCGGATTTCGTGGTGGAGGTGTTTGTGCGTGAGGAGCTGCGCGAGGATCTGGAGGGGCGCGCCGTGAGGGGAGGCGTAGGGGACTGTGAGGAGGGAGAAGGCGGTGTAGTAGACTTGGTAGGGGAGGGGGAAGAAGGTTTTTGCGCTGCGGGGGTAGAGGGTTCGAGTTGGCGATGGGGACGTGGGTTGGGAGAGAGGGGTTGTCGTGGATGGCAGGGTGGAGAGGAAGGTTTGGAGAGCTGCTTCGTTGGAGGAGACGGATTCGGAGCCGCAGGTTAGAGCAGCGCGGAAGGTGGAAGAGCTGGAGATGGCGAATTGCTGGATGGCTTTGAGTTTCTGGATCACATCGGATAGACCCTCCGAAGGCGTGCGCGCGGCTAGAGCTGCTGTGTGGCGAACCTGAGTGAGGCCACTGATCTGCTCGTTCCGACGTCCTTGATAGGTCAAGCCAGCTTCAGCGAAACGACGTGCATACGAGTGACCGGAGCTAGCTATTGCATCCACGGCACCACTTGCATCGCCCTGCAGAAGTTGTCTAATCTTGCTTTCGGCTTCGACGCTGTCGAAATCGGTCTCTAGGATGATAGTGCGCAGCAGCTCGTACATGGCGGGTACGTTGTGGTCTAACGCATAGCCTGAGAAAGACAGGCCTTCAGTGTACCTGTGCGCGTCTGTCGGCGAGTTTGAAGAAAAGTATGACGCCCTGACGCCTCCCGTCTTGAGCTTGATCAAGTCCTCGAGTTGTTCCATGGTTTTATCTTTGGTGCCAAGACGCATTATCGAGTCTGTGAACAGCGGAATAAGCATCCTAAGCTCGTCTGGTAGATCCTTGAAAGTGTTGATCGCGCGGAAGTATGTCAGCCCATTGGTCGGTGCTTCTCTCCATTGTACCTTCACATCTTTGACGACGCTGTCGCGCGTTGCCTTCTTCTCCATTTCCCGGGGTATATCCTTGACATGCACCGTCGGCAAACATCTGAGGTCCTGATTCCTTGCCTGATCCTGGACCTCCAAGAGCTCCAGTTCCTGTTGTGCCAGTTGCCTTTGCGCCTGTTCTTCACTGCCAGCTTGCTTGGTCACTTCGGATATCTTCTCAGCAAGCCGTGACGCTTCTTCGACGGCAAGCTCGTCGCCGTATATAGGCGAAGGTTCCATGGTGAACGTTAAAGTGTTGTCGTTGAGCAAGTACTTTTCCAGCAATTCCTCTAGGTAACCCTGCCCTGCATACTTCGCTTTGAACGCTGAGACCGTCTCATCCCAGGCTAATGCGTCGAAAGGATCCACCCCATTGAACCAACCCGGTTTGAGTCGCTGCATAAGACCCATCCCAAAGTGAGCAGTCTTGTGCTTCAGACTAAGTTCAAGCTGGTGTAATAGACCATCGACCTTGCCTCTATCAAAGCCATTCTTCCGGACGTTTTGAAGCGTCGACATGATAGCTTCCTTCACCCTTGGTACGTCGGCCTCCTTGACGCCGTTTAACCCGACCGAAAATATACCAACCTTACCAGAACCATCAAACCCAGTGTTCGGACTCCAGTCCGGTCCAAGCCCAGCTTCTATAAGAGCTTTATACAACGGCGACCCATAGCCATCGAGCAGCAGCGACGATAGAATACCCAACGAGAAAGTCTCAAGAATGTTGGATGAATCACCCATAACCCAAGAAACAGACGTTCTATATTGCATCTCTCGGTCTATCAATGGATCCATGGGACCCTTGACTGTGATATGCTTTGGCCCTTCGCTGAGGCTGATTGGCGTCCTGATATCCTTGTCTACCTTGGATTTTCCGAATTGTTCCAATTGTCTCCCAATCTCCACCAAATGATCTGCTAGTGGCATATCTCCGTACGTGAACAGCTTTGCATTGCTTGGGTGGTAGTGCTCTGCGTGGAACTTTTTCAGTTGCTCATATGTCAGATTCGTCATCTGTTGAGGGTCTCCACCAGAATTGTTGATGGCTGGGAATATGTAATCCTGAAATTTGATGTAGTATAGATAGCTAGCATCTGACATCTGTCCTTTCATTTCATTGTACACAACCCCTTTGAAGACAAGCTTGCTGTCTTTCTCATCCGCTTTCTGCTCGGATGATGCCACCTTTGGATTCACCGGACCGATTCTCCACCCCTCCTGAATGAAGTCGCTTCGCTTCAGCAAAGGATGTAAAGTCGCATCAAGATATACTGAAAGTAGATTGTTGAAGTCTTGGCGGTTCGTTGTTGCAAAAGGATATGAGGTATGGTCGGAGGAAGTGAAGGCATTCATGAAATTGGAAAGCGATCTTGGGAGCATCTTGAAAAAGGGATCACGAATCGGATAACTACCAAAGTCAGTATATACTTAGTATACCGGGAGTAGAAGACTGACCGCTGACTGCCACACAGTGTGGTATGCTCCAGTATATGTGGAACCCCAGTATCATCGGGAGGATTGGTCTTGAAACCGATCGAAAAAACATTATTCTTGTCATCCCGTGCCACATGCAGATATTCTGCCCCAGTCTTGTCATGTTGTAGGTGAAGCGCTGTCAGCTCCAGTTCCGGGACATGCTTCGTCCGCTTCAGCGTAAAGCCATGAAGATGTTCTCCAACTTCTGGGTAGTTGTTCAGGTTGGTGACTGAAGCGTATTTTCGCCGCCCGGCGTGCTTGATGGATGCCCATCTCGTCGTTGTTGAAAAGGCAGGCCTGACAGATCCTCGTGATGCATATGTGCGCAGCATCACACCAGAGAATGAATACTATCGGCGTTGACGGTTGAAGATGTTCGATGTTGAATGGATCGAAGCTTCGCCAAAAATTAGGCGAGGCTTCGCTCGCTTCGGCTTGCTTGAACGAAGTAATTTCTTCGACGTCAGCAACGCCATCCAATCAACGAAGACCATCCCTCTTCAGTATCACCAACGTTTGGAAGGATACACCTTCTTGCGGTCTCACAGAGCAGAACCAACATAACAGATCTCCACAACGCACAGTACAATAGAATAGGAGTTCAAGTTCACCCCTGTGACTTGTTGGGGGGGGTTCTTCGCTCTACGGTGACCAGAAAAGAGTGTGGTGGTCTACCGTAGTGTTAGACCCAGAGACCCGAACCTATCTGACCGGATCTCCAAGTTTGATCTTTCCTTCTTCTAGCTCCCCACACGCCACAACTATATCGACCACCACACCTGTGAAGTTCACTCGACTGTTGCCTCGGCTTTGCTGATATCGCATACTTGACAAGCAATCGCCAACACAAGCAAGTGGAACGCCCCTCTCCTTTGCGTCAAGTCAATGGTTTGAAAGTCCGCGGCCACACTGTCGCCAGTCACTAGTGCGCTGGACTCGAGAAGTGGCCCGAGTTAGAAAATTGTGGTGCTTGAATTCTCAGTCTGGGTTTCGTTGGTGTATCCTGTGGTAGTGGCGGGGGAAGAACACAACAAGCAATATTACCGCGACGCAGGTGCCGCAAGAAGCTGTGGACATATCAACAATGGCAGCACTTGCAGCCCAGCCTCAACCAGTCTCGACAAGTTCCCGATCTTCATCCGTTGTGAACGGAGCCTCTTCCGCGGGCTACACCAACGGAAATGGTGACTTGACAGATTCACCCGTTTCAGGTGGCCCTCAAGGACCGGCCCCCATGGCTCCGAGTAATAAGAAAGCCAAGGCAAAGAAAGCGGCAGATCCGAACGAGACATCGAAGCTCTTAGCTGCAAAGATCTCACAACTTGAATCTGATGCAGCTGGCGAGAAAGACCAGGAAGCTGAGATTGGTAGGTGGAGATGTCTATATCCTCCGTCTATCTACGTTAGTCATTTTGTTGCAATTGCACTTCCCCGTTGTCCCCGCCCTGGTGGCTCGTGATGTAGATCGCACAGATCTAGCGTTCCACTATTGCTTGCCAGATGAACATACGCTGTATGCGTGCCTTGCGGCTACAAGTGGCTTTACCAACCTTTTTCTGGGCTGTTGCTATTCTTTGCGTACATCCAGAAATTATGTTCTTCGCTGACCCCGTGTCTGGGTGCGATATAGAGCGTGAGGTCAAGAAAGCAACCCGGGACATGAACCAGCTCCTGAACGGCATCGAATCCCCTATGTCCAAACTGGATGTCGTACAGAAGAAATATTCAGAGTTATTGGCAGATATGAGGAGGCTTGATCGAGACCATGTGAAGAGCAAGAAACGTGCGGACCAGTTGCAAAAAGAGAAGGATCAGAGCAGGTCCGAGCTCAGTAAAACCATCAGTATGAAGGAGAAGCTAGAGAAGCTCTGTAGAGAGCTGACGAGAGAAAACAAGAAGATGAAGGTAGGTTGCTGATCGCCGGAGACCGCCGAAAACCCTAACAGGAGACTTGTTAACGCACGTGACTGATACGCTACTTTGTAACCTAGGATGAAAACAAGAGGTTGGAAGAGCAGGAGAAGAGGAATCGTGAACTACTCAATGACAAGCTCGACGGCCTGGTTTGGGAAGTGCATGATGTAATGCAGCAAAAGGAGAACCCAGAGAGTCAGAAACTAAACATGGAGCTAGACGAGCTGTAGGTTCTGAGCTGCAGTGTCCGGGAGGAAGCCTGAGCTGATTTTCTGTTCAGATTCCGCCAGAAATTCAAATCCTTCATTGACCAGTACGAGCTGCGTGAGCTACACTTCAACTCTATCCTTCGGACCAAGGAGCTTGAGGTTCAGTACAACCTAGCAAGATACGATCAGCAGCGCAAGATTGCGGACAATGAGGCAGCGAGATCCAGGGCCCTCAGTGGGCAAGTTTCTACCTTCTCACAGACCGAGACGGAATTGAGGAGTCAACTCAACATATACGTCGAGAAGTTCAAACAGGAAAGTGACCAGTATTCTTTTCGTTTTTCCCTTCCCTTTGGATGGAAGAGAACCAATTCTGCTCCGGAGTAACTCAACTTCGGGAGTGTTGTGTAGACCTTACCTGCATGATCTATCATCTCATATCTTTCAAATTAAGCCCCTAACTGTATTCTTATTACAGGTTGAAGACACTCTCAATAATTCTAACGACCTCTTCCTTACGTTCCGGAAGGAGATGGAAGAAATGTCAAAGAAGACAAAGCGCCTTGAGAAGGAGAATCTCAACTTGACACGGAAACATGATCTTACCAATCGCAACATTCTAGAGATGGCGGAAGAGCGGACTCGGGTCAACAAAGAGATGGAAACGCTTCGCAAGAAAAACACCACACTCGAGAGCGTCATTCGGCGCATGCAGGATCAGGGTAGGGGTCAAGCTGCAGTGGGGGATTTGGAAGGTGACGAGGAGGGTACGGAGAGCGATTATGAATATGACGAGGAGGATGAGGAAGGGAGCGAGGAAGGCGAATACGACGATGATACCGAAGAGGAGGCGTTGCAAGCTGTAGCTGGCGGTCCACCTCCTTTCGGGCCAGTTCCACCTCCGCAGACCATGCCCAATGGCAAGGTGAATGGGGAAGTCAATGGGCTGAAGCACTAGTCCAGCACATAGCTCCCGACTGCATGTTTGGAGAGTAGTACTTATTGGACCGATTTCGTATGCTAAACGCGCAAGAGTCGATCACAGCCTAGTGACAGCGTACAAGAGGGTTCACGAAGACTTTATGCATTCTACGAGGTGACAATATTTGTTACAGCTTGCTCTCCTTCCCTCCGATATACGTTTGACCTAACCTTAACATGTCCACGGCCTCCCTTATCATCTCCTCCATGATTTGCCTCGCGGGCTTGACATCTTCAATGACAGCCGCCACCTGCCCCATCAAGAACGGTATATCCACATCAACCCCCTCATCCATGTCCTTGGCCAGCGGAACAATCCCCTGATCCGTCAACTCCTTGATCTTCTCCGGCCGATCCTCCCACTTCCTCACATAATCATTCATCCTCACCCGCAACGGCCTCCCGGACACCACCAACGTGCGCAACGTATCATCGAACCCGGCCGACACAACCGCCTCCTTGTGCAACCGACTCGCACCACTTTCCTCCGCCGCCACGAACCTCGTCCCAACCCAGACGCCCTGCGCCCCCTGCATCAAACTACTAGCCACCGACCTCCCATTATAAACCCCGCCCGCCGCAACCACCATCGCCACCTCCCCCGTCAGCGGACTCTTAAACCGCCTCGCAACATCCACAACCGCAGGAATAAGAATACTATTCGGAATATCCCCCGTATGCCCACCACCCTCACCGCCCTGCGCACAAACGATATCACACCCAGCCCTCAACGCATACTCAGCATGTTTCGGCGCGCCAACCATATTCATAACCAAGACGCCGGCAGCATGCAATCGATCGATGACCCTGGCCGGCGGGACCCCGACCGCGCTGACGAACAGGCGCGCCCCGTTCCGAATCGTCACGTCGATCAACTCGTCCAGTTGGCCGTGCGTGTAATCGTGATTGGTCTTGCGCGCGCCGGCGCCGACTTTCGGCAGAGCCAGGTCGACGCCGAACGGCAGGCTTGGGTCCGTCAAATGCGCTTTCAGTTCGTCGATTATCTCTTGCAGTTGGTTGGGGCTGTAACCCAGGCCGCCGATCACGCCGAGGCCGCCGGCGTTCGAGACGGCGGCTGCGAGGGGCCCGCCTGAGGTGCGGGCCATGCCGGCGAGGAGGATGGGGTATTGGATTTTGAGGAGGGTGCAGAGGGGGGTGTGGAGGGTTGGGAGGGGGGAGGTCATGGTGGGGAGATGGCTGTGGGGCGATGGGAATGGTTTTGGTGGGTGAGAGGTTGTTGGGATGGGTTTGTAGGCTGTCAAGAAAGGTCGTGCTCTTGGGTTGGTTTTCTAAGGTAAGGTAGGTATATATTGTTTTTCACGCGAACAGGGATCGCCTATCGATTGCGGGGATCCGAGCCGAGGCTTGATTTTGCCTCGTCTACGCGCCGCTAGTTTACCCCGGATTAGGATCAAGAAATTCTAAGACAACGAGATCGGGGCTGGAAACCAAGCTGCCAGCGCCGCCGGGCCTTGCTATATGCTAGTGATCTTTCACTTCAAAGTTGCAGAGCCAAGTCACTAGTCCCAAAGGAGATGAATGAACTGCTGCAATACGCTAATTAATTAACATCTACATCTCAAGGACAGTCACAAATGCAGAATGACCTGATCCACTCTCAAAGGAGGCCTGCTAGGAGTGCAGGTCTCATGGAACGGCCAATCCCCGATGGTGTCTCTTTTAACAAACTTGTTGGCATATCCTACCCACAACAGCCGGTAACCTCTTCGGAAGCGCTGCTCCTGTGCGAAAAGCATCAGCTCTCCACGACTTGATTCTTTCACAGACAGAAGAAAAAGAAAGATCAAACATACCCAGCACTTAGCGACTCCCAACCGAAGACAAACGACCCAATAAACGCCCCGATGAGTATACAAACGATGATATACCCATTATAATACATGACCAACAACATAACAAAATACGCCACCCCAAACTGCACCATATGCAGCAACGCCCGAACCAGCTGCTGCACCACACTCGGTCGAAACCTCCTCTCCACCACGCGTTCAGAAACCATCACCTCATCGCCGTCCTGCGAATCCGTCCGCGACCCCTTGACCCCCGAGCCCGAAGACAGCGCAAGCGGCGAGCCACGCTGACGACGAAATTGGCGCAGGATGTAGCGATCGTATTCCTTGGAGAGGCGCCGCATGAATTCGAGGGACATGACGAGGAAAATGACGCCGATGCAGGAGGCGGCGAATGCGCCCCGGGATGTTACGCGCCATGTGCTGGAGATGAAGCCTTGAGGGGAGGTTAGTGGATGGACTGGTCGACTTGATGAGGGTTTAAGAGAGGGAGGTGGGGGTTTACAGGCGTCGATGGTGTACCAGTTCCACAGCATCTGTGTGTTGTTGGTATTAGTTTGGTGGGTGGGCTTGTCGGGATTCAGGTGGGAGTGGAGATGCAGGAACTACACACGGAGATCTTGCAACCGCTTCCGCCTCCCATGCTCATGTTCATGCCCGAGGTGGGGGACGCAGCTGCGGCGCTCATGGCCGTCGTCGGTGTCGACATGGACATCGTCATTGTCATTGCCATTTCGTCGAATTTTCCGGGTTGGTCAGATATGCTTGCGCGCAAGTACGGTGTTGTCGACACGAGGAGGATGGAAGAGAGATGCTTTTGATGGAGGGAGAGGTCTATTTACTTTACTTGGTAATCCATTCATTCATCGAGGAGGCGGTATTCTGCGCAAATATGAGCAAACATGCCCCATTGCGCGGGTTTGAGCAGATTAACGCCCAAGGTTCCGGATCCCTGTTCTCGGGAGGACGAGCTCGTGTGGCTTCCGTCTTTGGTTTCCAGCATATTGGGACCACTCAATTTCATGTTGAATGGCGAGGTGTGTTCCTTGTGAGGATGGTTAAGCTATTATCTAGCTGCTTACATCCGGGTTATTCTACCATTCCGACCATTATATATAAAGTGGAGCCTTAGGACTTAGTAAGGGAATATATAAGGGAGCCAGCTGCACGAACCCGGCTATCTACCTTAAGGCATAAGGCAGGCTCGAGTAATGATCTTGTCAACATGCCATGAATTAGGTCCAGAACCCAAGAAAAGGTATCTTGCCTTTCGTTGTAGGAACTTGATCAGGTATGGTAGATGGTAAAGTAGGGATAGATATGCATGCAGACGCAGATAGGCACAGCCTCAGGAAAAATGACGAGAGAAGGGGGCGAGAATCATGGAGGCGGATTGAGTTGACCCATCTCTTCGCCTTGTGCGGAGAATATCCGAGCCGGACTTTCTGCACATGTGTGGAAAGATGATGACCTGAAGTCGTCGTATCTGAATCAGCAAGGTTCGACGGGGTGTAACGTGGACCTGTCCGCAGGGCAAATAAGCCAACCCTGCAACGGACGCTGATGAGCGTGGTGGGAATGCAGGAGAAGTCGGAAAGGTCTAGGTGTTCATGCGATGGCTGACGAACTAGCTTGGATGGGAAGATATGGGGTGTATATAATAGGTAGGGGTTGGGTAGGGCATAATGGGTCGCTGGGACCGGTGAGCGGATTTGGATGTGAAGATGGACGAGCGCAGGTACCTTAGGTGAGATTAGGTATGTAGGTCAGCGCAATGGTAAGGTACAGTAATCATGCTCGTGTCGATTTTTGGGTGGGATACTTTTCAGCCTCAGTCATATATGATGACGGGAGATCGCTACGGTACCTGAAGGAATGACAAAGATGCTTCAGAAAAGTTAATGGATATCGGTAAGCTTGCAGGAAAGGTACCTGTACCTACCTTGCCATAGGTACTGTCACTGACATGCCCTGACTGGGTATTGACAGGACAAGTCGGTGAGGTAGACAGCATCGTGCCAGATCACGGATGATTTCACGGTGACAAAGGAACTCAAGGATAGAGCGCATTTGAGACACAAGAATCAACATTGGTGCGCTCTCGCGAGCTTTATATCTTTGAGAATGAAGATGCCAGCACAGAATCTATCACCCCCTAACAACCCACAAATATTTTCACCAACGGCCACGGACAATGAAATGCCGGCCCCGTATCTATTGATAACCCAGCAAAGCCGACGCACCAGGCTCATCCGAGACGTAGATAACATCATGATTATCCGTGAACCCATTGAAGCGGGTAGCCGAACATCTGGTGTATGCTCCCATCTCTTCAAAGTACAACCAATCACCGACATTCAAGACTTCAGGAAACGTCGAGCTCTCGGTGATGCGATCGATACCATCGCAGGTCGGACCCCAGATGGAGTACTCGGTGGTGCGTCGGCTGTTCAATTGGCTGCCATGACGATCGCCGAAGTAGCCACCGCTGCTCTTCAGGATTTTGGGAACGGGATGCTGATGGTCGAACATGATGCTCGAAAAGTTGCCGTAGACACCGTCGTTGAGATACAACATGTACGACGTGCTTCGAGTGGCTGCATTCTTGACCTCGCGGCGGGCGATGACGTTGCATGCGATTGTGAAAGCGGAGGCAACGTAGTACCGGCCTGGCTCTCCGATGATGCGGATATGTGGCGGGAAGTAGTCGTCCAATGCGTTGCTGAGAACGTATGCCATCTTCTCGAAAGACTCGCCCGAGAAACCGCCTCCTACGTCCAAGATCCTCAGATTGAAGCCAATCTCGGCTGCTTCGTCGAAGACGACACGAGCATCTTGCACTGCCTTGGTGAACGATTGAGGGTCCGATGCCCCTGAACCAATGTGAAAGCTGACTCCAACAACGTTGAGGCCCAGCTGCTTTGCCAACATCAAAAGAGATTGCGTGCGATCGAGTGAGGCGCCGAACTTGGAGCTGAGAGGGCACAGGCTGGACGAGTCATCGGTCATGATGCGCAAGAAGAGTTCCGCATCAGGGAACAGCGCCTTGGTTTTGTAAAGTTCGTCGGAGTTGTCGAAGGTCATCTGCTTGACGCCTTGCTGGGCTGCGAATCGAACGTAGGACTTGGTTTTGCACGGCTGCGCATAGATGATTCGAGAAGGGTCAACCCCTAACTTGAGTACCAGTTCGATCTCTGCCTTGGAAGCACAGTCGAAGCCGGTGCCGAGTGCTGCTAGGAGGCGGAGGACCTCTGGATCAGGGTTGCACTTGACCGCTGGAAGAATATTAGCTCGTCTCTGTTCTCACTCTCGACCGCTTCAACGTACCATAGTGAGGCTTCACTCTCTTCAAATTCTTCTTCCAGCGCATATGCTGCCTATACACGTGGCCCATATTTGCCACGAAGAAGGCATCTTCTTCTCCAGCAAGACACACATCCGTATCCACACTCTCCACCCGCCGTTTCAAGGCATCCTTGACCATTGCATCCGAGGATTTGCCGCCATGATGGCGAGTATTTGTGTCCCCAACAGAACACTTCAGGCTTATGAGGTCGCTACTATGAATCAGAGGTTCATATTGTGTGGTAGTGAAGGTGGCTGCTGGTGCCATAACCATACGGGATGGTTTTCGGTTGAGTTGATTGTCGGTATCAGAGAGTCCTGTTAGGGAGGTCGAAAGCGATTGGACCCGAGATCCACCTGTCGAGGCCTTCTCGACCCTTCCTCCTGAAGAGGAAGAACCTTTGAATACCTCCTATGCAGCAGCTGGGTGTTTAGAGGAAGCAGTGGCGTTTCGGGTGATGAGTCACTCGGGAAATCCTTGTACTCCAACGATGACCGCAGCAGGAGGGGGTAGGTTGTTGAAGGTGTCTCGGTGAGGGCGTACGAACAGATTTTGAAGGACGAATCGAACGAGGGCCAACGGGGCCGTTATAATTAAAATCGCCTTTGAGAGGACCAAAGGCAGTCGGAGGGTTGTTCAATGCAAACCTGCCTGCGACTAGAGTTCAGAATCAGCAAAGTTGATGGAGTGGCGGGTTTCGGGTCGAGAAATGGGCAAAATTGGACAGATGTGGGGAAAGCCAGAGTCAAAGCCGACGTACCGTTATTGTGAAGGTTTTGTTTTGAGGTCAATCAAAATCTATAGCACAGAAATGTTTGAAAGGCAGAGGCGGTGGATGATCATATATAGACAACGAATTTCTATTTTGTAAAGGGGCGGTGTGTGTGTGGTGTTTATGTACAAAAGAGATGGTGGAGATGGTGTGCGCTCGGCGGTCTACGTTAAGGTAATGATGGATGTTGAGGGAAATCTTTTGTGACTACTGTGACTACTGTGACTACTGTGACTACGGTGACTACCTTACTGTATTACCTACCGTAGGTACCGTAATGACTTGGCATTCGCCAAATTTAGAGTTTCTCCTGATGACACAACCACCGCCGCTCCCACTCGCACCGAGAAACCAACATTCCTTCCTTCCGTCCATCAAAGGACGAGACAAGACGCTTGCTCTATCCCGCCGCCAGGCATATACATAACGATCTGCATGTTTGACGAAGAACAAAAGACCCTCATCTCGACGGCGATTAATATTGATGGCCCAATAGCGAACGTAGGAGTGGGTCGGGGACAGCTCCGAGTAGAGGCTCCACCCGCTCCCACTTCATCCTATGTTTTGAACTTGAGAAGGGTCGGAGAATCCGCCAGGCAGTCATCATGACATGCAGGTTGGCTGGAAACCACCAGAAAATCAGCACTTTGCCACGTATTCACTTCGTGATTACCTTACCTTACTCTACATACACATACATGTAGAGATTCAGCTCGTATTACCATTAGTAATCATGGGGGCTATAAGCTACCTTACACGAGTACGTTCGCTCTGCACTGCCTGTGTGATATCTCACGGTGACGGCAGGACACCAGCATCAAATTATTGTTATTCACGGAATTGCGGCCAGCCTTGTCTTATGTTCTTCTCCTAAAAACAGAAATGTATACAGTATCGGGTTCCCCAAGGTCATCAGGCTGCTGCTGCGTCACAGGCAGATTGACTGTGGCTTGGCCAGTAATGTCGAGTCCGCAACCGGCCATCAGCTCGAAAAAGATCTGTTCGCTCGAGTGCCGAACTTTCAATGAGATGACGATGACAGCCTCAGGGGAGAGTTTCACTAGATCAGCGAGTATTCTGACAAGAGCCGGGATACTATCTGAGTTGTATGTGCAGTCTGACACTACTATGAGGTCAAATTGTTGGCTCGCAAAGACGTCTGGTATGGGTTCTTCCCAATCGAGAAGACTGAAGTTCAGCGTAGAAGCCGCAGCAGGACTTGAGGCGTCAATGTTACGTCTTATGATCTCTGCAGCCTCCTGAAGGTCGGTCAGGAAGACCTGACATGTCGGCAGCATCTGCGCAAGGCCTACACCAACAATACCACTGCCGCTGCCGAGCTCTAGAATTCTGAGTTTGTCTTGCGCCCGTGCCGAGAATATCTGGCCTAGTTCTGCTGAGCATGGTGTTTGACGCGTGATAATCCCATCCAGATATGCTGTTAGAGCAAGTCCGGCGTCCCTTTTTAGCGGGCTCAGCTCAGTATCTCTGGTCCCTAGGTCATTCCTTACCAAATATGTCGAGCAATGGTCTCGCCTGTTTCCTCCCAGATGTTGAGTAAAGTCCCATCATGCAACTTGAAACTCCTTTGCACAAAGTGAGCTCCGTCCCTTGGACCAGAATTATCGATTCTGTCACTCCACATAGAGATGACTGGCGGGATGTGCCCCGACCCGAAGTAGTCAGCTGTGTCGCAGTCTTCGGGGCCAACATGAAGCCTGACGGGCCAACTTGCGTGTTTGCAATTCATGAATAGCTCAAGTTCAAGTGCGCGCATGTGTGCCTTCCATTGCAATCTCTTCTGCACGTACACAGATGCGGGATCTGTGCCTCGGATTGAAGCCATGAGATTGAGATCGCCATAGTAGAATGAATCGCCAAGATCGGTAGTGATTGTTACAAGGGCCTTCACTGATGTAGTACCCTTATACTTTGTTATCCTCGGAAGCTTCAGAAATCTGATGTAGTGAACCATCTTTCTGGCTTTTTTTATTTCCGAATCCAACAGGCCAAGGCGGAGTGATAATGGAACCTTGGAACGTACAGCAAGGTACAACCACTCGCTTATGACGGACTCTCCCGACTAGCGTCAGTGTAATGTACGACATCTTCGGTACCTCAGAGCATCAGAGAGCCTGGAAGCCTCGTGGCAGGCCTCCACCCAACCGTTAATCAATCTTGGCTTTGGTTGGTCTCAATCGGCCGACATCCGTTGGTTTCAAGTCGCTTCCTCCCGCCCCAGACGAAGCTCCGTAGGTTTGATTGCAAAGCTGTCCCCTGGAGCTTGGAACCCCGCCGAAAGCAACGAACCGCTCTCCTCCGCAACAATGCGCCGAAACGATCCGCGAATCCGACAGACTCTCAACCAGATCTCCCATAATCTCGAATCCGCGAACGAGTCCGCCCAAGCCAACCTTTTCACCTTCTCCCAGAAATACGTCAATCCTTGCCTTTCCGGTGCCCGTAATTGTTTGGAAGCTAGCTGCGTACCTTGCTTTCCGGCGCGAGAGGATCGCCTTCGACGCAGTCGTGGAAGGGGAAGAGGAAGGGCCGAATTGAACTTTGATTTCTACGATGATTGGGATGATGAGGATGGTGCGGGCGATGGACTCATGGGCTGGGGCAACGACGAGCTGGACAGATTACTGGCAGGATCTGGGGAGCGCGACGGCCACGCAGAGCAGCCAAGACGGCAGAGAGCGATGAGCTATGGGTCCCGGAGAAGCGATGGTAGGTATCCAAGTGGGAAGGCTAGAAGTGGTGTCTTGCCCAATGACGGAGGTCCCGATCCGACCTTGATACCCCAGACATCCATGTTTGGGTTTCTGGAACGGCTACCGTGGAAAATCGCTGGGAAAGGGGTTCGATACAAGCCATCTGCCGCAGATTTACAGGAGCGTCCCGGGATGGGACGAGCACGGCAGGTGGAGGCGGAACCACTCATCGAAGAAGCCGACGAGAGCGGCGAGGAAGCAAGACTGAGAAAACACAGAAGGAAGAGAAGTGCGACGTCTGTCTCACAGTCTACAAACCATTCGCTTAGCTCTCGGGGCGATTTGTTTCCTAGCGAAGATGAGGACGATGCCGTGCCTTTAGATGACGAATTTGCAATGGTCTTGGAGAGGCGGAATACGGGAACAACACTCGATGATCATGGTAGTGGGAAGAAGTCATCCGGGAAGCGGGTTGCGGTCTCTAAGGCATCGACGAAAACTACATCCTCGCAGGATACTCGGAGCACAGGAAAGAGAGAGCAAGACAGCAGAGCTTCCGCGGACCAGGCAGCGGACCTACCGAGAACAACTACACCAACCGTGCCGTCTATGGTGGATCTCAAGCGAGAGGAGGAAAGGGTCCATCGAGAAGAAGAAGAGGAGATTGAAAAGAACAGGGAGGCTGCGCAAAGACTAGCTTCAGAGCGCGGTTTGAGCAGCGCAGAGATCGAGTCCAAGGTATCCTCGAACCCACTCCAGCCTCTCTTCCTTTTCTGACTCAGCATCAGTCCCCTTCCATAGAAGCGAAACCTGGCACCAGTATCATAACCGAAGAGATATCATCTCCCATATCTGAATCAGCAACGCCAGAGCCTGAGCATAAACTACCAGAGCCACAAGCTGACGACCCCAAAGCGGTTGAAGACCGTTTGTTCATACCAGCACAGCTGCCAAACTTTGCTCGGACCATTTCAGACGATGAACAGAAATCACCAGGAACACCAACGTGAACTCCATTTCACCATCCCATGTAGTACCATTTGACGAAAATAGCGTTTTATTTGGCGTATTCCCATTTGGTTGCAATGGAGGCCGTCGGCTGGAGTAAGGCTGGGTGCGCAATACATCATACACCGAGAAACTCAAGGAGGGGTTCTAACTCAGTTTCAGTCCATCTGACGACATTTGACATTAACATCGCGGGGACTTCGCGGTGTCCGAACGAATGTGGAAGAATTGATTCTATTTAAGGCTCAGCTATCGACATCATAAGACAAAACCTCACTTCATTGTGGACAAATAATAAAAAGTATAAGACAGTGCAACACTCCAACCGCAGCATGCATTCGACACAGATCAAGAAGAGCCCCCTGGTGATATCCGTCTTGATATAGTCCTACTGCTCCATCGACAACAGTAGCAGCAGGGTGGAGTAGACGCGGTCCTGCTAAAAACCTGTTTTCGCTCTTCCACAGACGAAGATAAAAGTATGCCTCGGGACCATGTAGAGAGGCGCGAGAGGTAGGCAAGCTGTGGTGGTGAAGAGGAGATTGAAGAGAGTGGTTAACAAAGGGAAGGGAGGGGATGAGGTATATCATTGTGAAGACGGCAGGGATCAATGGTCTTCAGATAGATTGAGAGTGTCCTCCATGTGGGAGAATACGTGCTCCAGAGCTATCAGATCAGATCGTGACCGTAGCAGACATGTTAGCCGCAAGTGTCGTGGGACTCGAACAATAATGGTGACCAGAAGTCGAAGTCCGGAATTGACCTTGGGAAGTTTTCCCTTAGCGTGCGCTTACCTCAGCAACGCCGCTAGCAACTCGGCCTCCTTTTCATCTCTGTATCAAAAAATTCAATCTCCTCGCTTCACACTTTACCTGAACGCATAATCAACCGCCATATCCTTCTTGTCCTGCGGCAAGCTCTGTAGAGTGGTCGGTCATATTGGCGAACTAGAACGATCTGGGGAAAGGGGTATGATTAAGGCTCGCTTGCCAATGGTCTATGGATCCAATGGTTTGATGGTCACCCTTTTCGCCGGACACGTTTGTGTGAGGATGCTGGTCTCTCTCTTGAGGGACGGGTGGGAGACATAGTGAGGATGAAGGGATGACGGATTAGAGATATTGTGTCAATGTCCTGTGCAGCATTCTTACCAGGACTGTAAGGGGCATGGGTCGATGGTGACTTTATTGTGTAGTATATAGGGCTAGCTTGATACTCTTTTGCTATCTTAAGACAACTTTTCAATCTAGATGAAGATATGAGGGCCTCCTGAAGGGATTCTGACTCTATAACTTAGCCTGATTGTGCCCTACAACGGTTGCCCAAGTTCAGTCTCATCGGATAATCAATCCGGCGATTGTTTACTCCGCAGCCAATCTCGCCAAGTCAGCCACAACGGGGAAGCGAGGCAGAGGCTCGGGCACGCATAAGTTCGCCATCAACTACGCCGAACTATATCATTTCTTCATGCCCCTTTCCCTACCTAGTACAACGACGCTTCCGACAAAAAGACCACTTCCTGTTGCGCATTTTGGCTTCCTGTCGCTGCTCCCTTATGAACGACTCCGTGAAGCCTGCACTTGTTTGACCGCTTCTTGGGCTCTCTTCGCATCTTGCGCTGCTCCAGCTGGACTATCATAATTCTTCTTGACTGGAAATGTCTTCAACCATCAGCAAACGCTCCCAGGCGCGGAACGAGCGGGCAATTCAGGAGCTGATAAAGACGGTTCCCGGTAATGATCGCTGCGCAGATTGTCAGACTAGGAATCCGGGTATGTTGTTGCAGGCCTCACAAACCCTATGGCTCATGGCTAATACCTTCTGCGTACCTCAGGATGGGCTAGCTGGAGTGTGAGTTGATGCTCTCTATCCTATTAGTGGCCTGAATTCAGACGCATAACCGCTGCTCTTACGACTGATTAAGATCAACATTGTCCGATTCTGAAGTGGCTATGTGGAACCATTCAGCGCTGACAGAGCGCGCGTCACTAGCTGGGGATATTTCTCTGCATGCGATGTGCAGCGCTACACCGGAAGCTAGGAACACATGTGTCGAAAGTCAAGTCATTGAGTATGGACAGTTGGACGGCTGAGCAGGTTGAAGTTAGTCTCTGCGAGGGAATGATTCTAAGGAGAAGGCATCTAATTTGTTTCTCGCAGCATATGAAGCGCAATGGAAATGCTGCGTCAAACCGGGTACATAATCCTCACAACACCAAGCCTCCGATACCCTTGGATGTTGATGAGGTGGACTCGGCGATGGAGAAGTTCATACGGCAGAAATACGAACAGAAAGCCTTTGTTAGTGGGGCGGCAAGACCAATGGTACAACAGTATACTGGCAGTACAAGGAGCTCTGAGGAACAGCCACCTCCACTTCCGCCGAAACCCAGCAGGCGATTTGGTTTCGGTCTACGTGCGGCGTCCTCGACGTTTCCTCTATCAAGGGCTGCCCGAGTGTCGCCTCCAACTTCTCCCGAACGGAGGACAGAATTCGCAGCCCCACCATCCCCAGTCCGTGTGAACAAACAATCACGAGTGTTCGGAGCGTCAGTGGGCAACACAGGTCCAAGTACTGAAGCTAAGCTCGCAACCCTGAGAGAAATGGGCTTTCCGGACGAGAAGCGGAATTCGCAAGTGCTCAAGGGATTCGGCGGGAACCTCGACCGAGCCGTGGAGACTCTCGTAAGGCTGGGTGAGGGCAGTGCTCCGGCCTCAAGAGCACGTTCGCCAATGCCACCACGGAGTACCAGCTATAACAGTTCTGCCGCACTTGAGCGACCTCCCAGAGCGGTTTCTCCTCTGAAATCCAACAACCCCTTTGATCAACCCACTGTGGGACTTTCAGTTGAAAATCCTTCTACCTCGCAATCAGCGACAAAGCAAGACCATAGTAATGGCGGTTACACTTCGCAAACTCACCCTCAACCAACCTCATATAATCCTTTCGACGTACCTTCACAGAATCCTCCATCAACGCTGACAATCGAACAACCCTTCCAGCAGTTACAAATCTCACAACCGTTATTCCCACACGCAACTGGCGGATATCCGAGTCAGCAGCAACAGTTGCAGCAAGCACGGTATCAGCAGTCGATGACCCCACCTGTACCTCAAGTGCCTCAGCAGTACACCTTCTCATACTCGCAGCATCAACAGCAGGCACTTGGGAGTTACAATCCGTTTTTGCAAACAATTCAACAGTCATCACCGAACCCTTTTCTGTCTCAACAACAGATACCGCAATCTACCAATCCATATGCGTCGCAAACATACAATAACCCCTTCCCTACTCAACCTCAGCAAACTCAGCCGCAGCCGCAGCCGCAGCTGCAGCCGCAACAATACCAGCAGCAACAACCACAGCAACCACAGCAGGCTCGTCCAAACTACACCCAACAATACCCACCTCAATACCCACCTCATTCCTCGTACCAACAACCTCAACCTCAACCTCAATATCAGCCCCAAATCCAACCCCTCATCCCCCAACCCACCGGCCCCTACGACAAAACCAGCATCCTAGCCCTCTACAACTACCCACTTCCAA
>QQTW01000778.1_pt1 | contig 20841 bp, 26 predicted proteins | sample 1904831 | NCBI WGS metagenome assembly QQTW01 (sample SAMN09435610, study PRJNA476489) | Subsurface metagenome, whole genome shotgun sequencing project. | reverse complement strand
TCAGAAACTTATGCATCGTTAGCTGGCTTTCTGCTCATTTTTTAGTTTTAAGATGCGTTTGCCCTGCACAATATCCAGTTCTGTTAACGAATTTGAAAATGCTGTTGCGGTAATGGTGACAAATGTTGAAAAATATCAGCAATCAGCGCAAATATTTGAAAATAGCCAATTTCCTCAAAAGTTATCAAAAGCTACAGCGCAGTTAGAGCATATACAGAATAATTTTTCCAAATCAGCCATGAATTTAAGCAGTGCATCTCAATCTATTGAGATTGCTGTAACGGAACTTCAAAGTTCTAGTAAAAAAGTTGTGGATTTAGGGAAAGAAATTAGCACCCTTAATCAAAATTCGATTCAAGCTTTAGAATTGCACCAAAATAATCAGGACTCGCTTAGTGAGATTATTCCTCAACTTAAACAAGGAGGACAGAGCTTTAATTCAGTAGTCGAAGTTATCGAGCGACTACAAAAACAAGTTTCAGACGAAGCAAGCAGCTTAAATCAAGTACAAAATAAGTTCAATACATCAGTAGAAAGTTTAAATAGATGCATGAATCAAGTAAACTTAGGAGTTGATTCCTTGGGCGATCGCCTTGTTAAAGGAATGCAGTCTCAGGCAGACACTAATAAAAATCAAGTTCAATCTATAGTAGAAAACATTCAGCAATGTATAAATCATTTAAATGATACTAAACATGAAAGTTATAAGTTGACACGAATATTTGAAAAGCGATTAACAAAGAACGTTAATGATTCCGAGCATAACGATCTAGTTAATGCATTGCATAAGATATAGTTTTTTTCTTAATCCTTATCACTATTTATAAATTTAATTATGCGTTTTCGTTCGCGCCCTAATGAATCTTATGAAGATCTAAACGTATGGCCTGCTTTTACAGATTTGATGTCTAATGCCTTCATGATAATTATTTTATTATTATCGCTAGCTCTACTGAAGCCTTTGATATTAAAAGCAAGTGCAAAAAAAGTAACCCCGCAAGGCGTACCGCCGATTCTTGTGATAGAGGATGAAGGCGCTTACCGTTTTGCATCAGGTAGCGCGGAAATACCACAGCCAATGGATACCTACATTAGAACTAAGATAGTACCTGAGATCGAACGCAATACAAAAGAATATCAAATAAATGTAGTAGAACTAATTGGTCATACTGACGGACAAGCTAATGGTAGTGTAACTAGCAATCTAGACCTAAATTTAGAAAAAGTAGCTAGCAGCCAAGTGCCTATAAGCAAGCTTAACTCAGGTTCTAACGCCGATTTAGGATTAATGCGCGCATTAGCAGTTGTAAGATTGCTACGTGAAATCCAAACCAAAAAGGGGCAGATGAAAGGGTTAAAATTTCGTTCTTATTCTGCTGCACAATTAATCTTACCTAACGGGGATTTTGCTTCAGTTAATCGCAATCCCGATGCAACAAGAAGAAGAATTGAAATTCGCTTTACTCGTCCTGGAAAACCGATAACAGTAAAATAATTTTAAAAAAATTATTCTACATACTCATAAACACCTAGATTACTTTTACTGCTTCTACTTATAGATAGATTAATATCCAAGCACGGGAAGATTATTTGCTACTTTGTTAAAAATCTTGATAAATTGCTTAATTGATGGCGATTTGCAGTAAAGTCAATTTCAATAATTGCTTTGTTAGCAAAGGAAACTTAACTTATGTTATTTTCAGCTTCATACTTACCATCATTGCTTGTACCCTTGACTTGCCTAGTCTTTCCGGCTGTAGGTATTGCATTTATGTTCTTATACATCGAACGCGAAGATCCTACAGGAATTTAACTAGTAATTCCTAGCCGATTTTATGCAAAACCGCCTGTCTTAAAAAGACAAGCGGTTTTTTAGTTCAAATTGCAGTTTGATAAGATTCACTTTTCTAGCCGTTCTGTATTGCTAATTATCGAACAAAGGCTAGAAAATCCACTTATAAAGACGAACCCATATGAGTGTAAGAACCGTAGAAAAAAGTACCGACAACTACAATTACACCCAAGCCAGCAACCGTGGCTATTACCCACAAAGGAATTCTTCCGCTTGCATTCACAACTAATAATCCTCCCTTAACAACAGCAAATTTTAAATTGACACTGACCTAGTTAAAGAAATAACTAGAAAACAGAATACCAAGCACGAAAACAAGTAACAAACCCAAAAACAGCGAAGTGCGGTTCAGTTCAACGGGCTGCCTATTAGGATTGGGCAATCTTTCTGGCATGAATCTCTCCTATCGTTGAATAAATTGCATAGCCGCGATCGCACCCAAGAAAAATACTGTGGGTACAGCAAGAGTGTGAACTGCAAGCCAGCGGACTGTAAAAATTGGATATTGAATTGGCTGATTGACGTTGTTGCTGGTCATAATTTCAAATTATTTTCCGATAAATTGGTCAATTTGTTGCTTGGCTTGATAGCGATCGCGCACAATCGGCAATTCTTGACGTTCTTGCGTATAATACTCGTTTGGTCTAGGCGTACCAAAAGCATCATAAGCTAGACCAGTTTGCACGAATAACCATCCAGCAATGAACAATGCGGGAATAGTGATACTGTGGATTACCCAGTAACGAACGCTAGTAATAATGTCCGAAAACGGACGCTCTCCGGTGGTTCCTGACATTTCGATTCCTCTCTCAACAAATATTTACTAGCTTTTAATCAGCAGATGGGACTTACCTAAATGATAAAGCAAACCATCTCCATTAAAAGCTAATAGCTCTCAAGCTTGATATAAGACCATTATCCTATGAAACTCACATCAAAATTTACAATTATCGCCATCTTGTTAATTATTAGGGATTGATACCTATAGCAAAGATGAAAGTAAATTCTAAGCTGATTTAGCAGATGGTTCGTATTTCAGCAATACACCACGCTGACCAATAATGTAGCCGCGATCGGGACTTTGAAACACAATTTTGTACAAATTCGACGGTACGTTCTCAATTTCTCGGTCTTTTTGCCAAGTTTTGCCACCATCGAAGCTGCAAAGCAGATTGCCGCTACCTCCAGCTATCCAAATTTCCTCTGGTGTGCGATAAGCCATATCAATCAAACCCCAGCTAGTAGAAAGCTCTGGATATTGAGCCTCATCCCATTCTTCTAAACTATCTGGCTTAGTAAATTGTACTTGACCGCCTCGTGCTAGCATCCACAAACGTCCATCTTTGCCAAAACCCATATTTTGCACGCGCCGAGAGCTATTGCGGTTATGACCTTGCCAAGCCTCCTGACCTGGTTCCCAGGTAGAGTAGAAGTTACCCTTAGCCGAAACTGCCAAATACTTACCATCTGGAGAACGAGCAATATTGCGCAATACACCTACAGCTTCTTGCACCATTGCTTTCCAATTTTTCCCGCCATCAGTAGTACGGTAAATAGCGCCAACATCAGTAGTCATTTCTGCGCAATTATGACCTAAAGCCACAATTGTATTTGGCTTTCCAGGTAACTTAGCGCTGAGGGGAATTTGCGACCAAGACTTACCGCCATCCTCAGTATGCAGCAAGATAGATGGTTCTCCAGTAACCCAGCCTTCTTGTCCATTGAAACTTACAGACGAAAACAGATATCTTTGGTCGTCCAATTCTAAAGCTAAAGGCTGCCAGGAGTTACCTCCATCATTTGTTTCGAGAATGGTTGACTTGCTACCTACTAGCCAACCGTGTTGTCCATCCTCAGTAAAATTGATGTCTTGGAAATTAGCCTCAGAAGGCAGGGTAATAACTTGCCAAGGATTTTTGTCGAGAGAAGCTACAGTACTACAACCGATACAAAGTACGACAACCGCCATTAGAACGACAACTCGTTGCCAAAGTTTGAGAAGTGAATGCATTATTTTGTCAGATTTACTTAAGAAAAAGCGATCGCTATTTACGTACAACTAATAATCCCAGGCAAGCAGGGCAAGCTAATGACATCAGCTATAAAGATTTTTAGGCTTTTACTGCGTGGGGAATTGTTATTGCAACCCATACAAGCTGAGGAAAAATATAAAGCCTAATGCCAATCCCCCAAAAATTATTAGATTTTTCTGAGTAGGCGTTAATTTATTGACTCCTAATCCATAACTGAGATTTTCTTGAAAGCCCGATGCCTTACCCACCGGACCAATATTCTCAAACTGAGAAGTTCTGACACCACAAACCGGACACCGCCAAGACGGCGGCAAGTCAGCAAACGGTGTTCCTGGGGAAATAGGGTGCTTGCTATCGCCTCTTTCGGGTTCGTAGACGTAGCCACAGGCACGACATTCATAGCGGTCTAGCTCTTTGGTCTCAACGGCTGGTTCGCTCATGGCGGTAGGATAGTTGCAGGGCAATCTTAAAATATCTGTTACAAATTATGACATACGCTATGCGCTCTAGAGCGCATAGCGCTGGTAAAAGGTTAAGGGGGAAGGGGGAAAGAAGTCTAATTTTTTTACCTTTTCCCTTTAACCTTACCCCTTTCCCCTTTCCCCAGCGCGTAGCGCCTCCTTGGTGACAAGCAAATCGATATACTGTAAAAGTAAGTAACAAAAGTATTTACAAGTAAGAGCGGTAGTTATAAGTGTTTGTCCTCAGCGGTTATGAATATCTACTAGGCTTCATCATAGTTTGCAGCCTGGTTCCTGCCTTAGCGCTCTCAGCGTCTAAACTTCTGCGCCCCAGCGGTCGTAGCCCAGAACGACGTACTACTTACGAATCTGGAATGGAACCTATTGGTGGTGCTTGGATTCAGTTCAACATCCGTTACTACATGTTTGCTCTGGTTTTCGTCATCTTTGATGTTGAAACTGTGTTCCTTTACCCTTGGGCTGTTGCCTTCCATCGCCTCGGACTGTTGGCATTTATTGAAGCCCTGATTTTTATTGCAATTCTTGTTGTTGCCCTAGTCTACGCATGGCGTAAAGGAGCTTTGGAATGGTCGTAAATTCTAATGCAAAAACTGAAAATACTAATTTAGAACCGCAACGAATTATTAACCCGATTGAGCGACCTTCAGTTACTCAAGATCTCTCAGAAAACGTCATCCTGACAACAGTTGATGACCTCTACAACTGGTCTAAGCTTTCTAGCTTATGGCCCTTGCTATTCGGTACTGCTTGCTGCTTTATTGAATTTGCGGCTCTAATCGGCTCTAGGTTTGATTTTGACCGTTTTGGTCTAATTCCTCGTTCAAGCCCCCGCCAAGCCGATTTAATTATTACTGCTGGCACAATTACGATGAAGATGGCTCCCCAATTGGTGCGTCTTTACGAACAAATGCCAGACCCCAAATATGTAATCGCCATGGGAGCTTGCACGATTACAGGTGGAATGTTTAGCGTAGACTCGCCTACGGCTGTTAGAGGCGTAGATAAGCTTATTCCTGTAGACGTTTATTTGCCTGGTTGCCCGCCTCGTCCTGAAGCAATTATTGATGCAATTATTAAATTGCGCAAAAAAATCAGTAATGATTCAATTCAAGAGCGCGGTCAAATTGCGCAAACTCATCGCTACTACAGCACTGCCCACAATATGAAGGCGGCCCAGTCAGTGTTGACTGGAAAGTATTTGCAGTCAGAAACTCGTACCTCTGCCCCCAAAGAGTTGATGGAAGCAATGGGAATGCCCATCACACCAGCATTGCCAGCAACCGAGAAGGAGCCGATTAAACGTGACTGAAGCATCTTCACCTAAACAACCTAAAGCCGCAGAATCTCAGTTAGTAGAAGCAGGGATTGTATCGCGGTGGCTGACAGAAAATGGTTTTGCAAATGAAGCTATTGAGCCAGACCATAGCGGTACAGAAGTTATTAAAGTCGATCGCCAATTCTTGCTACCAATAGCTACCGCCTTGTATGCCTATGGCTTTAACTACATGCAATTTCAATGCGGCTACGACTTAGGCGCGGGGCAAGATTTGGTCAGCGTCTATCATTTAATTAAAATGAGCGATAACGCCGATCGCCCAGAAGAAGTAAGAGTAAAAGTATTCTTACCGCGAGAAGATCCTAGAGTACCGTCAGTCTACTGGATTTGGAAAACAGCCGACTTCCAAGAGCGAGAATCGTTTGATATGTACGGTATTGTCTACGAAGGACACCCGAACTTAAAACGGATCTTGATGCCTGAAGATTGGGTAGGTTGGCCATTAAGAAAGGATTACATCTCGCCTGACTTTTACGAATTGCAAGATGCTTTCTAGCCTAGTCTCTTGAGATAAACGCGATCGCACCTTGGCGTTTCTACACCCTCTGCTTGTTGATAACCGCTAGTTTCGTATAGTTTGACAGCTTGTGTCAAAACGCTAGCGGTTTCAATCCAAATTTGCTGATATCCAAGCTTGGCGATCGCACTTTCGAGTTGTTGCAACAAGTATTTACCTAGTCCTATACCTCTAGCTGCTGGTAAAAGGTACATTTTGCGAATTTCCACTGCCTTTTCACCGCGTTTAATTGGGTAATAAGCACCCGTACCCACAATTTTTTTTTGCTGCTCGATTACCCAAAATTCGCCCCCAGCCGCCAAATAATATTTTTCTACCTCCAATACATCCTCATCTGCACCAGTAGGTTCCCAACCCAAACCATACTCAGCCAGCACAGCAGAAATTAGGCTAGCGGCTTCAGTGCGATCGCGCCTTTCCCAACTGCGAATCAAAAAATCTCCATATCTACCCTTCATACTCCCCCTGCTTCCTAACTATGCATCCTCGGCTCAAAATGCATAGTTGAGAGCAAATCGCTTTCCACAATTGCTAATTCTTCCCGACGTTGGCTGACAACTTGACTATCGAAATAAGTATCAGCTAGCAGCCAATATATACCGTAGTGACGAGCCTCAGAAGCCATCAAGCCGCGATAGAATTGGGCTAATTCCGGCAGCGGACAATATTCGGCTAATAATCCTAAACGCTCGTGGCTGCGCGCCTCAATTAAGCCAGAAACCAGCAAAGAATCTAGCAACCGATGTGGCTCTTGGTGGCGAATTAGAGCTTTCAAGCCCGCGCCATAGGGAGGCGAAGAGAGAAACCCTAAAGGAATACCGCGACGTTCGAGCCACTGATTTACCTGCTCGAAGTGTTCGAGTTCTTCACGGGCGATCGCTGTCAGTTTGCGGACTAAAACAGTATTAGATGGATAGCGAAACATCAAATTTAAGGCAACTCCTGCGGCTTTACGTTCGCAGTGCGAGTGATCTAGCAAAATAATGTCTATATTGGCGATCGCCTGCTCTACCCAATCAGAACGAGTAGGTTGTTTTAATGCGTCAATTCTAGCTATCGGGGAACTAAGCATATTTTCAGGTTAATAAAATTAAAACTTTTGTATCAAATTATTAAGTCAGACTACAATTGAAATAAGTATGGCAAAACTATATTTGTAATTTGTTGACCAAATTAAGTTTAAGCAAGTCGTAGTTAAAAGTATTTAGTAATTTTAAAAAATGAGGGTCGATTTGTAATGAGGGATAGGAGACATCGTCGCATTGTCATAGGGGATGTTCACGGTCACTATAATGGCTTAATGGGATTATTAGAAGCAATTTCCCCTGGTGCAGACGATGAAGTATATTTTATCGGCGACTTGATCGACCGAGGACCGCAAAGCTGTCAAGTAGTAGAGTTTGTCAAGACAAACGCTTACCCCTGTATTTTAGGTAATCACGAACAGATGTTACTCGATGTTGTCAGTGGTGGCTCAATGGCAGCCCATGTACAGCAATCGTGGTTATACAGTGGGGGTTATGCCACAATTTCTAGTTATCCAGATTCAACCATTCCTCAAGATCATCTAGAGTGGATGCAAAGTTTACCTACATTTTTAGACTTAGGAGACTACTGGTTAGTTCATGCTGGCATAGATCCTCGCATACCTTTAGCAGAACAAACATCCGATCAACTTTGCTGGGTGCGTGATGAATTTCACAGTATGGCGCAACCTTACTTCAGCGATAAAATCGTAATTATCGGTCATACAATCACCTTTACCCTACCAGGCGTAAACCCTGGAAAGCTTGCCCAAGGACAAGGTTGGATCGATATAGATACCGGAGCTTATCATCCCAAAAGCGGTTGGTTGACAGGATTAGATCTAACAAATAACCAAGTCTATCAATTCAACATCCAGCAGCAAAAATCAAGAATATTAACACTGGAATCAGCAATAACAGCTATTGAACCCACTAAAATCAAACGCCGTTAATTAATTTGTCTGTTATATTTTTTGCGCCTATAAAAAAGGGTTAAAGAAAAATTCCTCCCCTTTAAAAGCGACGTTTGGGGAAAGAAGCTTCTTTCCCCAAAGCTCGCGCCCCTTCCCCTTAACTCTCACCCTTCTTCCCTTAGCTTAGAGGGCGAATTTGTGCCTTGTAAGCAGTGCTATCCAACCCCCTGCCTACATTTCCCCTTTGGGGATCGATCGCGCGTTGCAGAGCGGCAATACGTTCGCTAGTTGCTGGGTGAGTACTCAAAAACTCAGGCGGCGATCCACCAGATCTTAAAAGTTTTTTCATAAACGACACCATAGCCGATTGAGCGTAACCAGCACGTCCCAAATTTCTCAATCCGCTGCGATCTGCTTCTAGTTCAGCCTGACGACTGCGCGGGCGACGCAGTGCTAGCTCTACACCAATTTGAACTGCGGCATTGCGATCCAAGCCAGCAGCTTGAGAAACTCCTTGTGCGATCGCCGTTCGGCGCATCTGTTCGACTAAATGCCTACCAGTAATATGACCAATTTCATGAGCTATGACACTAGCAAGTTCAGCTTCGTTGTCTGCTCTTTGGAGCAATCCTGTATTGACATAGACAAAACCTCCTGCTGTGGCAAAGGCATTAACAGCATCATCATCTACCACTTGGAAAGTAAAAGGCAAATTGGGGCGATCGCTAGTTGCGGCTAATCGCTGACCAATTTCATTAACATAGCGGTTGACTTCCCGATTGCGGTAAAGTTTAACCTCACTGCTAACTAGCTGCTGGTTGATTTGTCTGCCAATTTCGACTTCTTGGCGATCGGAAATATTTGACAATTGAATCACCTGCACGCCTTGACGGAGCAAGTCAAACACAGAAATTGCCTGCACTGGTTGTAGCGAATTTGCACAAATCCCCAGCGCGACTGCTATCGACACTAACGGATAAAACCAGCGACGCGAACGACGCAAATTCATAGAAAAAGGCTTTGACATAAAAACAAACTTCTCACTGAAATCGTCAGATAAGAACAATCGCAATCCGTACTGAAATAATGACGAATTTTTAACTTAGATGTTGCCACATTTATGATTTCCTCTTGGGCTAAGTTTAACTTTGTTGAGCGATCGCTTTTGCCCTTAGCCAACTACAGTTAGCCAACAATCGCAGATTTGAGGCGATCGCCACATACCTGAATAATAACTACCACTAGAAAATTTTACCTCTTGCCAAAATGCCGCTTACCTCCTACCTTTTAATTGCTGCTATCTCAAAATTCTCATGGCTATTTTGGATTCTCAAGGTCGTTTGTTCGGCAAGATAAACTTGCTCGATTTGGGCGCTGCTTTAGTAATATTACTAGTCCTCGTCGGAATTTTCTTTTATCCTGGCACTTCTGGTTCTGTTGCCCAGGTCAATAATGTCACTAAACCTGTAGAGGTCGATTTGATCGTGCGCGGTCTAAATGTCCGCAACCCCGAACAGTTATTTGACAACGGCTTTAAAAAAGGCGGCAAAACTAACGTGATTATTCGCAATCAACCTCACGGCAGTCTTGATATCAAATCTGTTCAGCAGCTACCTAGAACTATGCTAGTCCCTCAACCTGATGGTACGCTCAAAGAGTTTACAGATCCTAGAGCGAACCAATTTAGTACAGATATTTTGTTAACTTTGGGCGGCAAAGCAACGATTAGACCAGATGGCCCTGTAGTTGGTAATAGCAAACTTAAAATTGGCAACCCTATTGAATTAGAAGGGTATAACTACAACTTCAATGCCACTGTGATTGATGTCCGCCTTGAAGATAATAAAAAGTCCTAATCAAGAGTAACAGCGGCTCCACCTCAGCTATTAAGTAACGGTAAAAATTGACGGATTAAACCAATAGTTACCGCTGGAAGTTCTAGCTGGGGGGTTAGTCCTACATCATCTAGCTGTTGAAATACCTTAATTGCTTGGGGGTTCATGCTGGCAAAGCGCCGACCGATTTGCGGACCTGTAAATTGCGACTTTTGCCCCCAAATAATTGCCGTAGGAATAGTTAGTTTAGGAATGTAAGCTGACAAGTCAAAGCACAAATCGCCGCGCACAAAAGATAAAGCTGCGTACTCCGCATTTGGCTGTTTGGCTGATTCTAGGTAAGCTTCGACAATTTCTGGATAAACTCGGTTAGGACGGGCAAATTGGCGCTGTTCTAGAAAACTGCGAATGCCGTTACTAGTTGCAATTCCAGTACTGTAGAGCAAGCGATCGAGTATTGGTGTACTAATTAGTTGAGCAAAGAAACTACGGGAATAATCTTCGCCAAAGTCCGATAGTCCAGAAGGTGTAGTTACAATTAGCGACTTAAATAATTCAGGGCGATCACTCGCTAGCCTAATTGTAAATGCAGCAGTCAAAGATGAGGCAACTACTGTCACCGCGCCATTGCAAGTCTGCTGCAAAAATTCACCAATAGTTGTCAGATAATCCTCAATTTTGTAATTTCGTTCGGGGTGGGCCGAGTTACCCCAGCCGATTAAATCTGGCGCTATAACCCTGTATTCACTAGCAAAAGCTGGATAAACCTTCGACCACTCATAGGCAGATGAACCGCCGCCAAAGCCGTGTAAAAATACTAAAGTTTCTAAGTCTAGAGCGCGATCGCTCGTCCAAGGTTCTCCAGAGGCGGTATAATACACCATCCTGCCTAAAGAGGTCGTTATAGAATTTTGCTCAAATCCGAGTGGCTGAAACATCGACATACCTCACAGATTGTTAACTCTTGGTTCTATAATTAGCGATTTTACTGATGAGCGCATTCAGCTAAAAGAAATATACGCGCGATCGCGCCAAATTTACTGATAGTTGAAATCAAAGCTATAAAATTTGAACAAAGTACGCATTAGGTAGTTTTGCATTCAAGTAGGTAATTAACGTGGCATCAAGGTCTTGGTGGCAGCAGTATATCAACACTACAATTGACAGCTTGCCGCATTTAAAGGTTGAGAATATAACGCCCAAGTCGCGGGTTTTGCAACGCTTTCAAGGACCAGGAGGCTGGCTTGCGATCGCAACTTTAACTGTCGCTATGCTGATTTGGAATTGGCAGCTTTTACTAGCTACAGTTATGGGCGCGCTTGTTATGTCTTTGGTCTACGTCATGCACCAGTGGGACTGGCAAATATTAGTAGCAGATTTGCGCAACTTTTTAAATACTCCCAATCGCCAGTTTACATTGGCTGCTACTAGTGGGGGTATAGCGACAGTTAGCACTTATATGTCAACTTCAATTTGGCTGGATGCAGATAGTCCCTGGATAGCGGCGGGGGCAATTTTGCAAGGTTTAGGCACATTAGCAACTTTAATTTTGTTAGCGTGGCAAATCATTGGTTGGCAAGCCAGTCATCAAGAAAGCCAGTTAGAGCAATCTTTAAACGATCTTACTAGTCCTGACTCGTTGAAGCGTTTAATTGCCGTTAGACAACTGCCACGTTTACTAAAGCGTACCCGCCATGAGTTTTATAGCCGCGTTGCAGTGGCGCAATACTTGCACTTGCTTTTGACTAAAGAACAGGAATCTGTAATTAGAGAAGCAGCTTTTGATAGCCTCCAAATTTTAGAGTCAGTCGAACAGAAAACTTTGGGTATGCCTGTTGCAAAATTGCCTGTGCTGAAGCGTCACAAGAGCGAAAGCAAGCAAAAAATTGAAGCTTAATTACAAAAATTAATAAAGTTTGCAGACTAAAGTCAGGAAGTCTTTAGCCTGTATGAGTGAAACTTTAATTGACTTCAGCTTTTTCTACAGTATCGTCGTTTACGCCCAAAGTTAGCTGCAACGGCGCTTTTTGCGGATAGGCTTTTACTACTTGGCGGTAAACTTGGTAGTTTGTAGGCAAAGTTCTTTGTTGTTCACCGGAGCGATAAGTTAGTTGGTAATCTACAGATTTTATTAACTGTGGAGTGCTAGGTTTTTCTAAAGGTTTTTGCCGTTGTTCAATTTCATCTACAGTTGGTCTAGGTGGCAAAGCAGCCCACCACAATCCGCGATCATCAGGTCCAGTAACAGCATTTGCTGGCTTCATACCATTGCGATTGAGTAAAGATGAGACAGCAAAAGTTTCAAATCTAGTCAAGCCATCTTTACTAGGATTAGTCGAATACTCAACTTGCCAAGTATAAGTAGTCTTTGCTGTTGCTTCATACTCAGTAGTCGTTACGGTAGAACAACTAGTAAGAGCGATCGCACTTAATCCACTCAAAAAAATTATTAACCCTGCTTTTGTGCTAGCGATCGCGTTCATCTAAAAATTGTTAAAGTTAGAACCGATTGCGCTGAATATTTGTAAATAGAACAAAATGCAATTGGCTCCGTTTTTTCCGATCCTTTACCGGATCTTACAACCAACTTTCCCCAATTGCCTGTGGTCGGGCAATCCACACGCCAAAGAAGTCGCCCTAACTTTTGATGACGGTCCCCATCCAGTCTATACGCCGCAACTGCTCAAAGTTTTAGACGACTACTCTATTCCAGCTAGCTTTTTTTGGTTAGGTGCTTGCGTCAACCGCGCCCCAGCTACCGCCAAAGCTGTTAGCGATCGCGGACACTGGATTGGTTTGCACGGCTACGATCATCGCTCTTTTCCGCTGCTTTCCACCGCAGAACTACAGTTGAGCTTAGAATCTACCCAGCAAGCAATCTCCCAAGCTTGCGGCGTGCATCCCGCGTCTCTACGCGACGTGCGCCCGCCCAACGGTTTATTTACACCCCAAACTCTAGATTGGCTGCATCAGTGGCAATATCGTTCGGTAATGTGGAGTGTTGTCCCTGAAGACTGGGTGCGACCAGGAATCAAAGTTGTCGTGCAGCGCGTCCTAGAACAAGTACAAAATGGTTCGACAATTGTCCTGCATGATGGAGCTTGCGGCGGTCAAGATGTCGCCCAAACCGCGCAAATCCTCATTCCCCTGCTGCTGCAACGCGGCTATGAGTTTGTAACTGTTGATGCTTTATGGCAAGGACGTACCAACAATTCCCTTATTGAGTAATTTATAGTTATCCTAGCTGTAGTGCGATCTCTTTCACTACACTACCTAGAAAACTTTGCTTATTTGTCAAGTGCAATAGGGTTGAAATTTTTACAACTCTTAGTTAACTTAGACTAGGACTGCAAGTAAAATTTTAAGCTAACCTCCCTAGAGAGCTTACAACGGCTTGTTCTACAAGTTGGAGCAAGCACGGTAGATCTCACAAGTCCAATTGTTGGCAAACTAGCAAAATCTGAATTAATGTAGGAAACATCTAAATTAGTGCATAAAGTCCCTCTTCTTAGTTACCGATGCTTGTATCAATTTTCCCAAAAAACCGGAAAGCGATCGGCAAGGTTGACAAGTGCATTTAAAATAAAAACAATAATGCCCAAAGAGAAAAAACTTTAGGAACTATCTAGGTTTTCCTCTGCGAAATCCGCCTTCGATCCCGAAGAAATCGGATTTAACTTATCAAGCTTAGGGATTTTATCATTGGAACATTAAGTGCAGGCAATTTTTGTGAAACAGGCTACAATCGGAGGGGTCTATGGCAACTCCAAATAATAACAGCAAGACGCAGATCTGTTGTTAAGTGTTAGCTTTTATCAAAGGATAAAGTTTTATTTTAGGCAAGTAAATCAATAAGTGCGTAGCAATTAATCATATCTATTGCCTTATTTATTTAGCTTGTCATTGACCGTTAAAACAATCAAAACTCTTTCGTAGTTTGCTCTTGGCTTACTTAATAAGAGTGCGAAATAAATGTCGATCGATAGTTGAATCAAGGAGCATGAGGAACGCGGCATGAACCAGGCTAACAACGTACTCGAAACCACTCATCAGCCTGAACTCGAAACAATTCATCAGCCTGAAAGTAATTTAGAACTTTTAATTGAAGAAGAGTACTCGATCAGTTTAGATTCTGACGAACAAGACGAATTTTTAGAATCTCAACCTGATGAGGACGAGGCTAAATCTGGGAAAGTCGTCAAATCTCGTCGTCGGGCGCAAACCAAAAAGAAGCACTATACAGAGGACTCTATCCGCCTGTATTTGCAGGAAATTGGACGAATTAGGCTATTACGGGCAGATGAAGAAATTGAACTTGCTCGTAAGATTGCTGAATTATTAGAAATGGAGCGCGTGCGTGAGAAACTATGCGACCAATTAGACCGCGATCCTCATGACAGCGAATGGGCTGAAGCTGTCAAGCTACCGCTATCATCGTTTCGCTATCGCCTGCATATCGGGCGACGGGCAAAAGATAAAATGGTGCAGTCGAACCTACGCTTAGTAGTTTCTATTGCCAAAAAATATATGAATCGCGGTTTGTCTTTTCAAGATCTAATCCAAGAAGGCAGTTTAGGCTTGATTCGGGCGGCAGAAAAGTTCGACCACGAAAAAGGTTATAAATTCTCCACTTACGCTACGTGGTGGATTCGCCAGGCAATTACTAGAGCGATAGCCGATCAATCGCGGACAATTCGCTTACCCGTCCACCTCTACGAAACAATTTCACGGATCAAGAAAACAACTAAGTTGCTTTCTCAAGAAATGGGACGCAAGCCGACAGAAGAAGAAATTGCTACTCGCATGGAGATGACGATTGAGAAGCTGCGATTTATTGCTAAATCTGCTCAATTACCTATATCTCTAGAAACGCCCATTGGTAAGGAAGAAGATTCTCGCCTGGGCGATTTTATTGAGTCTGATGGCGAAACACCAGAAGATCAAGTTTCTAAAAATCTGCTGCGCGAAGATCTAGAAAAAGTTTTAGATAGTCTCAGCCCCCGCGAACGCGATGTATTGAGACTGCGTTACGGCTTAGATGACGGTCGCATGAAGACTTTAGAAGAAATCGGACAAATCTTCAATGTCACTCGCGAACGCATCCGCCAAATTGAAGCTAAAGCTTTACGCAAGCTGCGCCACCCCAACCGCAACAGCGTTTTAAAAGAGTATATCCGCTAGAATCAAGACCAAAATATCTTTTTATCAAGCTGATAGGAATACCTATTGGCTTTTTTTTGCGCAAAAAAAGACCTGGAAGATTTTGATGGTTTCCAGGTCTTAAATCCCTTGTCTTTTTTGTGTTAACAACTCGTTCAAACAGCACTTAGTTCCAGCTACCAAGAGAAAGCAATCCCTTTTAGCGCATCTAATTGGTCACTGGTCACTGGTTACTGGTCACTGTTTACATAATGCCCCAGAAGTGCAAGAAGCCTTTACCGGAGAACAATTCAATTAGGGCGGCAGCTAAAAAACCAATCATCGCCAAGCGACCGTTCCAAATCTCTGCTTGAGGCGTAAACCCATAACGCCAAGCATTACGATCTTCCATTACGGGAGTTGTGACCTTAGTTGTATTCTGCATAATTGACCTGCCTGATTAGTTTGTTAATTTATGTAGCTTTCTATATTAACTAATGTAACGTAATAAATGGCAAAATTGCTATGCCTTTAGTAAGAAAAGGGGAAAGGGAAAGGGGTAAAGGTTAAAGGGATTTCAATCTAACTCTTTTTATGAATCGTGCCAGATTGCTAAACCAGTGTCGGGGTCGAAGAAATGTAGCTTATCTAAAGCGAAAGATAGCCATACTTGTTCGCCGATGGATACAGATCGATCGGGGGGGATTCTGACTTGAATAGCAGCAGCAGACGAATTAGCTGTGCTGACAGAAAGATAAGTTTCGTTGCCTAAAGCTTCTACAAGTTCTACTTGGACTGGGATGTTGGTAGGTGCAGCCGAACTAAGACTAAGATGTTCTGGGCGAATACCCAAAATTAACGGCTGGCGCTCGTATTTTTTGAGTGCAGTTTCCCAAACTTCCGGCAGATTAAAGCGAAATAAAGGATGGGAGATAAATATCGGCGAGTGAAATTCTACCTCTAAAAAATTCATTGGTGGCGAACCAATAAACTCAGCTACAAATTGAGTAGCAGGACGATTGTAGAGTTCTAGGGGATGGGCAACCTGTTGCAATTGACCTTTATTCATCACAGCAATGCGATCGCCCATTGTCATCGCTTCTGTTTGATCGTGAGTAACGTAGATCGTTGTTGTCCCCAGTTGGCGTTGCAGTTTAACTATTTGGGCGCGGGTTTCGGCGCGGAGTTTGGCATCTAAATTAGACAGTGGTTCATCCATCAAAAAAACTTGCGGATTGCGGGCGATCGCTCTACCCAAGGCAACGCGCTGTTTTTGTCCGCCAGATAGTTGTTTGGGCAATCGATGTAATAAAGGTTCTATTTGCAATAAAGACGCAACATTTTTTACCCGCTTATCTACAGATTGTTCGCGCTCGGTAGTATAACGCAAGGGTTTAGGGAAACTTCGCGTCATCCCTACCAACAAATTTTCTGCCCATTTCCCGCCGCGTTTGCCCGTGCGTCTTAGTCCAAAAGCAATATTGTCATAAACGCTCATGTGGGGATAGAGAGCGTAGTTTTGGAATACCATCGCAATATCTCGCGCCTTGGGAGGCAAATCATTAACTAATCCATCTCCCACCCAAATATTGCCCCCAGTCATTTCTTCTAAACCAGCAATTAGGCGCAACAGAGTACTTTTTCCACAACCAGAAGGTCCGACAAGTACCATAAATTCGCCATCTGCCACCGTGAGATTAATGCGCCGTAAGACATTAACTTGGTGGGAAGATTCAACAGTAGCTTGCTGATCTTGGACATCTACAGCAAGGGGGGATGGGGCTACTACCGAGGTGACTTTTTCAGCCTTAGCAGCAGCGGGAAAGCTTTTATAAACGTTTTCTAAAACAACCTGCGCCACAATGTTTTCTAATAGCTGGAGTGCAAAACGATGATTCAAGCGATCTAGGCACAAAATGCCATTGCCTGACTTTACCGCAATTTAACCGAAACAGAAAATTATGCCAGGGCGATCGCGCTAGAGACGATTTATCTATCAGCAATTAATTTAACGCCGCAGGCAAAACAGTAACAGAAACAATTTTCTCATCACGGTTAAGTTCAGCAAGGCGACTTCCCGTACCATCTTTGCCCGTAGCACTAACAGCATCCACCGGAACTTGCAACAGTCGTCGATCGGTCGTCACAGCCACCACTGCCCCACTAGGAGCCAAAACCATACCAGCTAAGGCATCAGCCTTACTACTAAAACTCAGACACTGAGTACCAATACCACCGCGATCGGATCTACGCAAAGCCTGCATTGGAATTTGTTTGGCGTAACCTAGCTGAGAAAACAGCACCAAATTCTCCTTCACATCTGCACCAGTCACGCAACCAACCAGCTTTTCATTTTTCCGCAATCGCAAAGCCTGCAAACCAACAGCAGTACGTCCCAAGATCGGCAACTGCTCGTCATCAACCTTAAAGCGCAGCAATCGTCCTCCACCAGTAGCCAAAATCGCATCATCACCAGGTCGAGTAATGCGACTCGCCAACAATTGGTCGTTATCCTTAAACTTAATCACCGTCAATCCCCGCCCGCTCAAACCAGCCAACTCCGTCAAAGACAACCGCTTAATCCGCCCCAACAAAGTTACCAAAACTAACTGCGCCGTATCAAGATCGTCTGGTAGCAAAAACTGAGAAACAACACTTTCATTAGCACTAGCATTAGCACTAGGTAACAAACTCACCAAAGGCGCGCCCCGCCCTGAAGAACGAGAAGGCACAGGCACATCTCCAACCCCGACTGGATAAACCTTTCCGCCACTAGTCAGCACTACCAAATCCTGCGTAGTATTGGCTACCTCCGATCGCACTACAAGGTCGTTCTCTCCCATCCCATTAACTTTCTTGCCCTTTTGCCCATTGCTTAACCGCCGCGCATACCCCCGCAAACTAAACTCCAAAACCGCCTCTTCTCCTTTCTCCTCCACCTTGGCGTTCTTCGCGTCTTCGCGGTTCGTTTTCTGAGCTTGTAACACTTCCTCTCCCAACAACCGAGTCCGTCGATCGTCCCCATATTTCCGCTTCAAAGAGCGCAAATCTTTTTTCAGCGCCTTTAACAACTCGCGGCGATCGCCAAGCAAGCGTCTCAGCCCCTCAATTTCCCCGCTCAACCGCTCAAACTCCGCCTGCAAATTCTGCCGCTCCAACCCCGTTAACCGCCGCAAAGGCATAGCTAGCAATGCATCAGCCTGCACCTCGCTCAAGCCAAGCCGACTTTGCAGAGCGACTTTTGCCGAACTACCATCCGCCGACTGGCGCAAAATTGCGATTGCCTCATCCAGCCCAGCCAACGCCTTCAACAGCCCCTCCACAATATGCACCCGTCCTTCTGCCTCCGCCAACTGGTACGAGTAGAGCCGACTTAAAGTTTGTTCGCGGAACTGCAAAAACTCATCTAAAAGCTGCCGCAAGCTCAACTGTCTGGGTTGCCCATTTACAATAGCTAGGAGAATCGCGCCAAAATTGGTTTGCAAAGCACTTTGATGGTACAGACTTTGCAGCACTGATTGGGGATTAGTATCGCGCCGCAGTTCGATCACCACCCGCATACCCTCGCGATCGCTTTCATCGCGGATATCCGAAATTCCTTCCAGCCTACCCTGATTGACTAGCTCTGCCATTTTTTCAATCCAGCCAGCCTTATTTACCTGGTAAGGCAACTCAGTAACCACAATTGCCGTGCGCCGCTTAGTGCCTCGCGCTGCGGGAATTTCCTCAACTTTTGCCACCCCGCGCAGCACAATACTTCCCCGCCCTGTAGCGTAGGCTTCTTTAATGCCGCTATTGCCAACAATTTCGCCCCCAGTGGGAAAATCAGGACCAGGAATCAACTCCCACAACTTTTCATCAGGCAAATCTGGGTGATCAATTAGCGCAATCAATCCGTCTACTACTTCCCCCAAATTATGCGGGGGAATATTTGTTGCCATTCCTACAGCAATCCCGCCACAGCCATTGAGCAGCAGCAAGGGCAACTGAGCAGGCAAAACTACTGGTTCTTGTTGAGAATTATCGAAATTGCTAATAAAATCAACTGTTTCCTCGCCAATATCAGCTAGCATTGCTTCGTGACTAATTGAAGCTAATCTAGTCTCCGTATAGCGCATCGCGGCTGGCGGATCGTTATCTACCGAACCAAAATTACCGTGTCCAGCAAGCAGTGGGTAGCGGCTAGAAAAGTCCTGTACTAGCCTTACCAAAGCCTCGTAAACAGATTGATCGCCGTGAGGGTGATATTTGCCCAACACATCTCCCACCACCCGCGCGCACTTGCGATAAGGGCGATCGGGAGTTAGTCCTAGTTCGTGCATAGCGTACAAAATTCGGCGATGCACTGGTTTCAAGCCATCTCGCACGTCAGGTAGCGCTCGCCCGACGATTACACTCATGGCATATTCAAGATAAGACCGTTGCATTTCTGTATGCAAGGCTGTGGTGATGACCTGTCCCGTAGGGAGAAGGTTTAACTGTTTTGCCATGAGTTGTTCCTGTCTAGAGATAAATTTGTAAGTGACTAAGGGTGATGAATTACCTTTGAGAATATCCAAGCGCAAGTTTTAAGGTAATCCTCAATAAGACTTGTGCTTAACTAGAGGCAGTAAAGAATTCACCTCTATTGTTAAAGATGCGCTAATTTTAGCCATAGCTTCAATCTTTTCCACTAATAATATTTAATAGCTTGCACCCAAAAGATATGAAAACTGTTTTGATTGTGGAAGACGATCCAATTAATGCGCGCGTGTTTTCCAAAATTTTGACCAAACGTGGCGGCTTAAAGGTTAAGCACACAGAAAACGTGGAAGAAGTAATCCAAATCGCGACAGATAAACAAGCAGACATTATTTTGATGGATGTTTCTCTTGCTCACAGTGTTTATCAGGGTAAATCTGTAGACGGCATTAAAATTACTCAAATGTTAAAAGCCGACCCAGAAACGGCAAAACTGCCGATTATTTTGGTAACAGCCCATGCTATGGAGGGCGATCGCGACAATTTTCTCAATCGCAGCGGTGCGGACGGCTACATTTCTAAGCCAGATGTAGATCATCAAGAGTTTGTTGAGCAAATTCTTGCCTTGCTGCCCAAAGATTAGCGCTGCAAGTGCGATCGCTTTACTCTTGGTAGGTGGCTGGAATTTATTGTAGTGCAATTGTACTATTAAGAGCCAGAAAGAAAAATACTTAAGCTAACAGAAAACCCCTTACCTAATCGGGTAAGGGGTAGAAAGTTAAGAGCTTCAGCAAAAATTGCTAAATACTAGACATGACCTCTCGTGCTGCTGCCAAAGTTTGGTCGATATCAACCTCAGTATGCGCCACAGAACTAAACCCAGCCTCAAACTGAGATGGTGCTAAATATATACCGCGCTCTAACATCCCGCGATGGAAACGACTGAATTTACTTAAATCGGACTTTTTCGCATCCTCATAGTTGTGAACAGGTCCTTCAGTAAAGAACAAACCAAACATGCCGCTAATTTGACCGCCGCAAGCTGCGTGACCAGTTTCTTTAGCAATATGCAACAGTCCATCAGCGAGTTTTTTTGTAATCCGATCTAGATATTCATAAGTTCCAGGCTTCTGCAACAATTCCAATGTCTTAATCCCCGCAGTCATAGCTAGAGGATTACCAGAAAGAGTCCCAGCTTGATACATAGGTCCTGCTGGTGCAACCATCGACATAATATCGCGCCGACC
>QQTW01000777.1_pt1 | contig 20863 bp, 29 predicted proteins | sample 1904831 | NCBI WGS metagenome assembly QQTW01 (sample SAMN09435610, study PRJNA476489) | Subsurface metagenome, whole genome shotgun sequencing project. | reverse complement strand
ATAACTTCTTCCACCGCCCTCACGACGAAGATAGCTCTCCTCCATCTTCACCACGGTGGTGGTGATGATGATGATGATGACGACGATGATATACAGCTTCTTCTCTTGCACCACCGCCTTACGACGAAAATTATATAGTTTCTTTCACCGCACTTACGACGAAGATTACTCTTCACCATCTTTGCCATGGTGACGATGATGATGATAATGGTTACTATATCGATAGGTCCTATTAAGCTACTTCGCCATTGATTTCATCAGTCACCAGCGGGTTGTGGATCCATCGTCGAACTGACGATGATGATTATATAGCTTCTTCTCTTCCACCGCCCTTACGACGACGAAGATTGCTCTTCACCATCTTCACTATCTTCGCCATCATGATGATAATGATAATTACTGTATTGACATCCAGTTACTATTAAACTGCGGCGTCATTTATTTTATCAGTCACCCGCGTGTTACGGATCCACCATCACACTGACGATGAATGATATATGGCTTCTTCCATCGCCCTCACAACGATACAGCTTCTCCTTCTCTTCCACCGCGCTTACAACAAAGATAGCTCTTCACCATCTTCGCCATCGTGATGATGATGATGATGATGATGATATATAGCTTCTTCTCTTTCACCGCACTTACGACGAAGATTACTCTTCTCCATCTTCGCCATCGTGATGATGATGATGATGATGATGATATATAGCTTCTTCTCTTTCACCGCACTTACGACGAAGATTACTCTTCTCCATCTTCGCCATCGTCGTAATGATGATGATGGTTATTACTACTTTGCCATCGTGATGATGACGATGATGATAATTACTGTATTGACATCCAATTCCTATTAAGCAACGGTGCCATTTATTTCATAAGTCACTCACATGTTACTTTTACTCTATAACAGCTCAACCATAGACAGACAGACAGACAGACGCTAGAGAGACGACGTATGGATGGATGGATGTAGTTCGAATAACCGCTCGATCAATCCCCATCATCTCATTCGACTATCATAGCTACCTACCAAGCTTTTTCCATATAGAGCTACCTATCTAGCCCGCTGAACAGACTATCTATCTACGATACTGCCGTACCGTCTGGTACCGTAACGTAGTATTCGTATAGGTACCTAGGTAGTAAGTACGCGCTACTTGCTATTTGCTATCTAGCTCCATCTCATCCCATTTCGAGCTTCAATGAGAGATAGTCCACGAGAGCTACAAATCCATTGAGGTAGAGAGACCGACTTCTACACATTCATTGAGGAAGCGGATTGTAAGGCTTGTCTGTCATCTTCGAGGAATGGTGGTCATCTTCGAGGAAAGCCTCTCCCACGTCCTCTCAATGCCCGTTGGGCGGCGCCGGGGGGGAGACCTCGTTGGGGAGCTTGCGGTTGTTGAGATTCTTCGTTTTCTAATTTTTCATTTATCCATGGTTAGCAAACTTAGCTAGCCAGTTATCACCACATAACTTCCCATTCTACGTTCATGAAAGAAAGACAGAGCTCAAACAGCGAAGGAAGGAAGGAAGGAAGGAAGGAGAGAGAACGGAGAAGGGGGAGGAGATATTAGAAATGAATAATACGTACTAATAGTCTCATCAACGCTCAGTACCAAACAACTCGCCTCAACCGCAGCCTGAACGGCATTTACTTTCACGAGACTCGGTTCCCAGACGAATCTTTTCATATTATCTTGCGCGACGCCCTCAGTATCGAAATCGACGCCGGCCCAGATATTCCCCTTCCCGTGCTCGACGCGCAATCGATTCAGGATGTCCGTGGCATCGAAGCCAGCGTTGTCGCATAGTTGACGGGGGATGATCTCCAGTGCTTTTGCAAATGCTTTGATGATGGCTTGTTGCTTGTGAGGCACGTTTTTGTTGGCGTAGGCGTGGAGATGGGTGGATATTGCCATCTACCATCATCAAATTAGCATAACCCTTGTACTTCCTCCGGCAAATGGAATGTTTTTGGGAGGGGTGATGACTGTCGTGGGGCAGTATATATGATGATAATACGTACTTCAACAGCCCCTCCACCAGCCACGATGGTATTATTCCGAATCGCCCTCTTCACAATCATAATCGCATCGTGCAGACTTCGTTCCACTTCTGCGATGAACTGTTCTGCCCCTCCTCGCAACACCAACGTGCATGTCTTGGCTTTCGGACATCCTTCAAAGAAATTCAACCGCTCGCCTCCAATCTGTCGCTCTTCGAACCGTTCACAAGTCCCGAGATGTTGAGGTTGGATGTCGGAACAGGTCGATTGGATGCTTCCTCCGACTGCTTGGACTACTCGCTCGAGATCATCTGACGAAACGCGTCCGGCGCAGAAGATGTCACGGTCGGCAAAGTATCTATTTTTCGTAGAAAAATAACCCCGTTAGCAAGGAAAAAGAAAGCGGAGAGAAGTTGCATGCACGTACTGAGTGGCTAAATCGCCAATGGGTAACTTGCTCAACACCACCTTCGCACCCGTCTTATACAACGCCTCCATTTTGTTGAAGATGATCTGCCACTCGGCGTCCACGATGGCCTGATACTCGGCGACCTGCTCGATGCGGACTTCGGCGTTGTCTTTTTCACTCTTGAGTTCGAGCTCGACGTTGAGACACACGATCAACGGATTGCGGAATGATTTCGGTTGCTGCTCGAATCCCGCGTACGAGAATGTCTTCTTGAACGCCACTCCATTGACGAACAATGAGTCTTGCAATGCTCCGCCGGGGATCTTCTTGATCCCGATCAATTTCTCGTTCAGATCGCGTTGATCGAGCGAGAGAACAGCATCCACGACCACTATTTACATACTCAATTAGTAACAATTCTATATCTGAGCAAGTGCGTCCAGGGTGGATGTATACTTTTCGTGAAGAATGCTGAATTCCGCTTGATCAATTTGCTGGTCATGGCTGTTGCGGCCAATTTCCCCAATACATCCCGCTTGTTGCCATCGCTGGTACTGACGGCGATTTCTTTAACCTTGTTCACCGCAATGGATCCCGCTCTTCGTAATCCCTTGATGATAATCTGCGAACTGACGCCGAGCTCGACGTATTCTCGGACTTCTTTGAGGATCTCGCCCGCTAGAACCACCACCGAGGTCGTCCCGTCCCCTACCTCGGCGTCTTGCGAGCGTGCAATGTCTGTAAGAATGCGCGCTGCCGGGTGGACAATATCGAGTAGCTAAAATCTCGTGGATACATGGTCAGTATCGGTTGAGTGGGGCGGAATGGTGAAGAATATTGACCTTCATCACCGTTGCTCCATCGTTGGTGATGGTCTGTCGGCCATTGGCGTCCACCAGCAGCAAATCTCCTCCGTAAGGTCCCAACGTGCCTTTGATCGTCGCTTGTACCGCCAGACACGCGTTGATGTTGGAGATGATCTGCCCTTTGCCCTGCGACTGATCCGTCCCTAGAGATGTTTAGTGGCACGCATGGTCAGAGAAGAGCTATACACACCCTCTTTGAGGACGATGATCGTGGGGGTCTGCCCTCCGAATGACATCTTGAGTATCTAGAGAAGCTCGATGTTAGAGGACTGTGATGAGGGTTGATAGTGAAGAGTTGGCGGTTGATCAGATGTGCGGATCTGGATGCGCTGGGATATGAAAGCTCATCGGAGCTTCCAAAGGCTCCTCGGATTCTTCCGCAGAGCCGCAACGACCGCCGGAGGACGGTGGATTAATTCTCCGACGTCATCGCCGATGAGTGCCTAGAAATAATGATCATCATGCAGCTAGGCAGCATGATCACTTACTTGGTCAATCACATGGCCAATGATTTTGAAGTCATATTTGCAATTCGTGATATTGCTACTAATACGAAGAGAGTGACAAGGGAAGCTGATATGGTGCTCCCGTCATCATCCAATATCCAATGCCAGAGCATGAAACGATGAATACTCCAACGCCCGGATCTAACCACTATAACCAAATCACAATCACCTCCCTCTCACCTGCGCTGCTGAAGCAATCAGACGCTCCTTGATTTTCACTTGTTTCGCCCATTCATTTTTAAGTCGCCTCATCCTCAACGTCGCAATGACGACGATAACCGCGCTCTTCAAGCTGGGTCGTTTCTCGCGGATGGATTGATCTGGGACGATGCCCATCTCTTCTAGCATCTGGAGGCCAGCATGGTTGCTATTTAACACCACAATGTTAGCTCACCCGTCGAGTACCTATATTCATCGATGATACGTACCATGCGTTGTACATCTCGGCCTGCATCAGGAAATACTTCTTGACGAATGCCAGGTCGGCGCGGAATCTACTCTCCCGGGCGCATCGTTTGCGGAGGTACATGATCTGCTTCGACATTCCTTTGAGCTCGCCATGGTGTTGCTTCTCCTGCTCGTGTCGCGTCCGCTGCAACTCGCGCTGCACCGTCCGTGTTTCTTCCGCTAGACGCCGTTCCAGCTCCGCCACTTTATTGACGGCCATGTCGTACTGCTGTCGGAGGCAGTCGCGATCGGTGCGAGCTCGAATGGCCTTTTGAGAGAGCGAATCCCGCTCATCGCCTGCTTTTCGAAGCTGGGTTCGCAATTCGCGCTTCTCTCGTGCGACAGTCTCCATCTGCTGCTCGCGCTGGCCAAGTTGCACACGTAACTCGTCTGTCTCACGTTTGGCCTTCTTCAGCTGCTCACGTAGTTCTCGCCTTTCCTGAACATGTGCTTGCTGGTCGTCGCTCGTTGCCCGTGCCTCCTGCAGCTGCTTGTCCAGACGAGACACTTTACTCCGCAATTCGATAATCATGAGCTCCATGGCCTCGATCTCCTGGGCTTGCGTGACTTCGTGTTGCCGTCGTTCGGCGAGCTGCTTCTTCAGCGAGTCCCGCTCCTTCTGGTCGAGTTCGTTCTGTGCTTGGCCGGAGTAAAGATCTTTTCGAAGTGCGCCTCGCTCGTTCTCATAGACCTCGTTCTGCGTTCGACTATCCTGCAACTCTCGCTTGAGGAGGTTGTTTTCCCGTTCATACGCTCTCAACTGAACTTGAGCTTCCTCTAGCTCTTTTCTTAACACCGCTCTCTCCTTGTCGTAAGTTTCTTTCTGGCCTTGGACATCCTGGAGTTCCTGTTTCAACATGCTTCGCTCTTTCTGGGACGCCTCGTTCTGCGCCTCGTTGTCATGATAGATCTGCAGCTGCTTGTGGAGCATATCCCGCTCCTTCTCACACGCCTCATACAGAGCGTGAATCTGTTGGTGGTTCCGCATCTGGGTAGCTTGGTCGTCTCGCTCTCGAGTCAGAGTTTGAAGTCGCCCTTTGAGCAGCTCAATTTCTTCCCGCGCTGTTGACACTTCCTGCTTCGCCTGTTCGTTGTCTTCTTCCAGACTGCTCTGCAGGACGATGATTTCATCTTTGAGATCATTCTACTACTGGTCAGCATGCGTCCCACGATTACATGTCATACGAAATTGCACACATACCACCTCTCCCTCCTTTTCTTGCAGCAACGCCTCCTTTCTCTTGACGTCGGACTTCAGAAGAGAGATGTCGTCTTTGAGGGCAGCCTACGACACATTAGCGGGACTCTCAGGTGTCAATGCTCAGTTCATACCAGCTCTGCATCCTTCTCTTCAAAAAGCCCAGTATCACGTCCTGTCCGCGATTGAAGCGCAGCGAGCTCCTCTTTGACGTCGTCCTTGATTCTCGTCAGAAACAGTCCCATATTTAAGGATGCAGCACCCACCAATTGATCATCCTTCTCCCCCAACATCCGCTCCTTCTCTCTCAATTCGGCCTTCAGGTCATCCAGTTCGTCGGCCGCTCGGTCCGCGTCAGCTTCATTGCTGCGAGCGTTTCTCAGTTGATTGTTCAGGTTCTGAATCTCGACCTCGGCTCCTTGCAATTCCTGCCGCAACTGAACCAACTCTCTCCGCTGCTCGTCATTCGTCGCTGCCTCTCGGTTCTCGGCAGCTTTCAACCGCTCGCCCAGCTTCTGAACCTCCGCTTCGGCATGTCTCAGCGCATTGCTCAACTTGCTGATCTCCTCCCGCTGCTGGCTGTCCTCTCCACGTCCTCGGACGGACTTGTGTCGGACTTCGTTCAGCTGCTGCTTATAGGACTCGAGATCCTGTTCGACCGTCCCGAGAGTCTTTCGATATCGAAGAAGCTCCTTCTGCAACGTCACCTTTTCCACTTTAAGATCCGTGTTCTCTCGCAATGCGGCTTCGCTGACTCCCGGACCGGCTCGCTTGATTTGATCTTGTAGAAAATGAATCTTGAGCTTGAGACCGAAATTCTCTTTCTCAATCTTATTGACAATCTGTGACTTGCGTCAGCACCATGAACCATGGAGACAAGTACTGATAGATGAAACATACGTTCTCCTGTTCACGAAGTGACATCACATTCTGTCCATCCAGTACCACTCCACCATGATTGGAGCTCGGCAGCATCGCTAAGGGCGTGGAAGCGGCGCTACCGGGTCCAGGTGGCTGCATCGTCGAATCCTCCGGGACATACGAATGTTCCGTATCGCCATTGATGCCGGTGCTCTCGAAAGGCAGCGATGGGGAGTTGAGATTGCTCAAGTAGCCTGGTTTGAGCACCGCGGGCGTTGGAGGAGCGCCGTCCGTTCTGGCGGCAACGTTGGCCTTGGTGAAATTGGATTTGACCACACTCTTGAGCAGCGGGGTGAATTCAGCCCGTTGAGGTCCGGTGGGTGCATTGCGTCGGTCGACTAGAGGGCGTCGTGCGCCAGGAGTCGCGATATTGTTCGACTTTGGCCGACCATGACGACTCTCACCCAGGCTGTCGACTCGGTTTTGGAGCTCCCTTGGGGGAGAGATGAATGATGGCTCGATGGAGAAGTCGGGGAGTTGGGTGCTGGCGAAGGTAGCATTGCCGAAGTCGGTCCGAGGAGATTCAATCTCAATTGGCATCACCATCTTGAAGGAGTTGTTGGAATAGTATGAATGGGAATTGGTTGAGCACTTGAGCGCTTCAATTATAAGCGGATGCTGCTGTTCGTCATGAGAATGGAATGGGGTGTTGCTCGCCGTATTTGTTTACATTGAATTAAGCTCACCCAACGCTAACCACGCATTGGGAGATCAGCTCAGCGCGCTGTCACGTGACTCAGCCCGGCACGGCATGTGACATCACACTGGCCGACAACCCTCTGGGGCGCGACGACAACAATCTAGATATGGCACAATAGGGTATTACACGGACAACCTAAATATTGTACGTAGTATTGTGCGGTACTCACAATATGAGCAATGATCCTGTTCGAGTCTTGAATTGACCACCTGTGCCACGTTCACCGCCGTACAATGTTGAACAGCTGAACAGATATAACCAACCACCATGGAAGAAGCTCAATCATTCCAGGAGCGGCTCGCAGAATTCAGCAACCGTCTCCCAGATGACTGCGTTGAATACAATCTCTTCATAATCAATCCCAAGCCAGCATCAGATCTCAGTTCGACCAGGAGAAAGCTCGAAGAGGTGCTCCACGCCGCTACATCTCTCAGCGATGATTTGCTTCGAGACTACATCTGGCAACGCGAGCCCTTTCGCCTAGAATTCCGTCAAGAAGAAGGTCCGTCTGCACCGTCTCCAATTTTTGTCATCCTCATATTTCTTCTCAAGACCTTACTCATCAACAGACATCTCATATCTACACGGACAGACCCACTTCGGCGACTCCATTGAAGATGAGTGGGTCATTGTCTTTCTTCTTCGGGAGCTTACTCGACGCTTTTCCGAGCTGTGGGTGAGAATGGTCGATGCGGATGGAGAGTTCTTGTTGGTGGAAGCGGCAGATGCGCTTCCTCGATGGCTTAGTCCGGAAAATTCAGATCATCGCGTTGGTCATTTCATTCCCTTACGAAATATCTTTGACGAAGAAACCCTTTCCCCGATCCCATACTGATACCTACAACAGGTATGGATTCTTGGAGGGAAATTGCTCATCGTCCCTCCTATTGCGGAAGAAGGGTCTAAAGACGCAGTGCCAAAGACAGCTCCGCCTCTTTCTTTGACGGAAGCAATCAGTATCATATCAAAGAAGCCGGATTCACTCTTGCATGACCCCCGACTACAAGAAGAGGCCTTCTACCGACTGCGGAACTATCCAGCGCAGATCACAGAGAATCTACATCACGCTCTGATCACAGTACCGAGGAAGTTAGCATGTATCCTCAAACTGAAACCGAACCTGATTAGTCCCGCCGTGGAAGCATTCTACCTCCGTGACCCTATTGCGTTACGACCGCTGCAGAGAGAGGGGGACCAAAACAAGGAGATTCCGTTCCCTGCGGAAGATCTGGTGACGGTTTCCATCCGGTTTGCTAAAGCGGGGTATGCGCAGATGAAGAGTCAGCGGTTCACGGCCCCGGCTGCGTGGCAGATCATCCTAGCGCAAGAAGCGGACTCGAAGAGGTTGGGTCAACTCGAGATGGGAATGAAAGTTACCTGCGGATTCGTCATGCTCGTCATGGAACCTCAGAATCGAGATAAGGACAGCGTGGTGCAGATTCGACAATTGTTGGCGTCAATCGACAAGGGAGAGATTAAGCTACCTTCCGATGAGGAGATTGCGCAATGGGACAAGAAACAAGACGATGAAGGCTGGTTGGATATTGATTTTGACGATCTCGAGCAAGAATTGTCTAGTAACCGAGGTAAGCACGGAGATGGCACGAGCAAGAAAAATACATTTGGCGATAAGCATGCTCAGGAGAATCTGCGTCGACTGGTCAAGCGATTTGAGTCTTTCATGAATGATGATGCGGCCGGGGTGGACGGTATTGATGATCTCGATGATGACGATGACGACGATGATGACGGTGACGAGGAGGATGAAGAGGCCAGTGACGTCTCGCTCGACGAAGCTCAATTTGGAGAGATGATGCGGGAGATGATGGGATTGCCACCATTGCAAGATCAACCGAGTGAGCGATCCGCAGTTGGTCAAGATCTGCCATCGTCTCGAGTTGAAGAACTTGACTCGGAAGGAGAAAACAATGGGATTGATGATGATGATGATGATGATGATGATGATGATGACAACGGCGACGATGATGAAGTGCAGGATATGATGCAGCAGATCGAAGCGGAGCTCAAAGAAGCGGGTGCGTTAGACTCCAATCCCCCGAGGAATCAAGCCAAATCTTCGGGGCAAGAACGTCCCAGAGAAATCTCGGATAAGGGAAAGACGCCCATGAGTAGAGAAGTCAAGCCGGGATCGCGAGAAGTGAAGCAACGTACTGCTCAGGAGAATGCGGACGAAGATGAGGATCTAGATGAAGGCGACGAGGTGGATGTCGATGTGAATCTGGCCAAGAATTTCTTGGAGAGCTTCAAGACTCAAGCGGGCCTTGCTGGTCCGGCGGGGAATCTCCTGGCGTCCCTAGGCGTGCGCTTGCCTCGAGACGAAGAAGATGAAGAAAAGAGATAATCAGTGATGGTTGAAAAAGAGGGAGAGGAGGAGAGAACTATGATGGGTGAATTTGATAAGTTACAATAAAGTAGATGAAAAGAAACATTCGAATGCGTGAATCATGCAAGTCGACGCACGGCCCGTGATGACTGACTATGATGATGGGCTGTAGATGAGAGTCTGCAACCATGCCGCTGCTCGTCCTGTCCAACGAATGAGATGGTCTATCAGATAAACGATCATGATGATTGAAAGAGGCTGGCACAAATGGTAGCATATATATCGGACATGCAGGTTGAACATTTAATAAAGAGATCAATGTATGCCCGACAAGACAACAACACGAAGAATCTGAGAAGGAAAAAAGGTGGCATTGCGTCATGAATCGCTCCCATCTCTATCAGCCGTCAAATACAGTCCCATCTAAAGAAGCCAAGGCTACCACGCTGGAATGAAGATCAGATGTCATAACAGATCTCGAGAAATAGATCCGAGCATGCTGGTCAATCGTTTCCGCGCTTCCAGTTCTCGTCGCTCGCTCAAACTCGGTCGATAATTTTCTTCGAGGATGGCCAGGACGGAGCGGTAGATGGTGTATCTTTCAGCGTACAAGTCCACGTCAGCCAGGCTTGCAATGGATGCAGAATGAAGCCGTTGAAATGATGGGAGTTCTTACAGAGCAATTCGTCTTCGTCGGCTTCTCGACTCGCTGTCCTCGTTTAATTGATGCTCATCGGCTGCGATATTCCCCAACAAGGGATCGCCCCAGACGACCCACGCCCCGGACAGCATCAAGCCGGTCGGTCGTGACGGGTGCTCCTCGTCCACGAGCACCACCGTGCTGGCGGATGCCCGCTCCAGACTCGGATCCAGCCAGACCAGGCGCGCCACGCTCACGTCGTCCAAGGCGGGTGCCCAGTGGGCTAGACATGCCCGGATGGCCTCGTACGGGAGTGCGACCAGCATCTCCTCACCGTCCCGCAGCGCATCTTCGACCATCATGCTGAAGGCCTGGCGCCACGATCGACCACCTGCCTTCCGACCAGCGCTCCAATGCAGCAGTCCGAAGAAGGGACCCTCGACCTGGCTGAGCGTGTGGGCCACGGCACCGGCTTGCTCGTCTGGTGACGGTCGTTCGTGCCCGGGAACATGCCCATCTATTGCCGTCATGACCCGTTGGCCACGGGGACAGGTCGTCAGCAAAAAGGGACTCCCTCCGAGCCGTTTCGGCGTCAGGTCCGAGGCCAGCAGTTGCGGCCCGGCGATGTTCGTGCTGCTGTCGAGCAGCCGATGCAGCTGCAGCTGCGTCTCCAGCGACCGCTGCTCGATCCGCAACGTCTTGACGTGGGCGCGCGGGGCCAGCGTCAGGAGCAGCGCGGGCGAGCCGTCCGAGAGCGTCAAGACGTACATCGGGTGGATGCCACCGGCGTCCAGCTCGTCGACCTGCTGGATCTGCACCCTTGCCCCCCGCACCTGGCATACCAAGCGGTCCAGGGCGTTGATGGACAACGTCGAGGGCGATGACGGTGTTGGACTGGACCGTGTTCGGGCAAAGCCGTGCGGTGACCGGGCCGGACCGGGCAAAATGGGCGACATGGGCTCCTCGATCGGTGAGGCCGACGGTGCCAGCATATTGTACGGATAGAGGAAGTGGATGGACGGAAGTCGCATCCTCAGCGGAGATGACCGTAGATGATATCCAGCCCACGAACGTCGTCGATGAAGTCTTCCGGCAACGGTTTACGAACGTCGTCTTATCGTACAATCGTCCTGACGGGAGACGAGGCGCCGTTGGTGTTCGGTCCGGAGATGGAGACCCTCCTTTGTCTTGGAACTGGCGGGGTCAATTCTGACCTCAGCAGCAGGCACCCGTGGTGTCTCTTGCGCGTCCGAGCGGGTTCGTGAATTCTTCCGACGAGGGGATCCCTTCTAGCGCCCGGATCATGTAGGATTCCAATGCCTGGTGCGTCCTGAAGATAAGAATTGCGGTCTACCATCCACCCAGCCCTGCCAACGTCGTTGCACCCGTCTGTCCAGCCGTGGCCCGAATGACACAATGACCTCCGTTGGTGATCCCGCGGCGTCGTATCTCTTCAGTCTGCACCCGAGACGCTCGACGAAGGCGATCCACCTGGCCTTATAGCCTCCCGCATCGACATCTCGCGCTCTCGTCCATGGGTTGATGCCCACCAACCAGTCTGTTGGCGCCGATTAGTCCGTGTCCAGCGCGACGCCATGCCCCTTCGCTACCGAGCTCGTCTGCCGGCTCTCTTTTCCCCCCTGGCCCTTCTCATCTTCCTCGGCTGGCTCGCGTATCAGAGTCTATTGACGGCGCAACGAGATACGGCGTGGCCAGCGTCTATACGGTTCTCGTGGCCCCCTGTGGGATGTGCATCCACCGCCCATGCGGCGTCTCGACATGCACGTGCATGCCGTTTTCGCTCGGGAATGCGTACGAGCAGGCGAGGGCAGGATGTGCAGACGTCCAGGATGCCAGTGCACGGTGCGGTGGTGTTGGCCGGCGTGTGTCATCGGTCATCCGCAGGCGAGCACGTCGGACCCGGCGGCGCTGGAGGCGGCTCGGGGGGCGGTCCTGCATCGAGGCATAACTGATCCTGGCCGTCGCCTCGTACACGAGGAAGTTGACGGTGTTCGACAAACATTCGGTCCGGGTGTTGTATACATCTTCGTGTGTACCAGCAGCGTCCAACCATTCGGGTCCCCGTTCGGGACGGCGGTGAGCGGACCGTCGTCGGCGGCGTGGGTCGGAGCGATGGGAAGGGCCGGCGCGATGCAACTTCGCTTCGAGAGCCCTTCGCTTCCGCCAGCAGCGCCGCCGGCGGCATCGCGTGGCCGATGCCTTCGCCTGCGCCGGCCAATGGCGCGCCCGCACAAGCGAGAGTGCAGTCCGCCCGCTCGGATCATCTGGTGCCGATCTTCCGAGAAGCGAGGCCATTAGGTTTCCCAACCCGAGCTAGCGTTGGTGGGGCAGACGGAGCCGCACGGACAGAGCCGCATGGAAGCCTGGCAGAAGAGTGGAAGCTGTAACCAGGAGGTTCCAATGCCCAAAAGGAAACTCGACCAAGGGGGCATCAGCATGGGAATGATGCATGTAGGGCTGGATCTGGATGCATGCCCGTGCAGAGATCGGTCGATAGAGATTGAGTATGAAAGTCATACCCGGGGTACGGAGAGAGGCCAGTGAAAAAGAGCGAGATCTAGCCTAAAAGGAACCACGGATGCCAGATGAGCTATGCTCAGGAAACCAGGACATATCATGATGGCCATCAAGAGCCAGTTACGCGGGTGACAAAATCAATGGAGGTGCTCAGCAGTGACCGCCAATAATCATCACCGTCCGTACGGTAAAGAATGCCTTAGCCTTCATCATAATGGCAATGATGACTAGCTTGGCTTCCATCGCACTTGCAATGAAGAAGGGCTTAATTCCCATGTAATGACAATGATGATCATGGGCAGTGGTTACTGCTGAGCACCTCCGTTGTGTTTTGTCACTCGCGTCACTTTCTCCTTGGTGGTGACGGTCCGGCCTGCGAGAAGCGTACCAGTCGAGCATAAAGTCCGGTGCGAGAGAACTCAACTCGCACAGGCTGCATAAGCAGCCCCATTGAGAGAATGAAGCCTACTACTACCGCAGAAGTAGTAGTAGCTTATCATTGATTGACACAGTCATATTCCAGGTAGATGCTAATTCTGAGAAAAATTCTCAGAATGTTGGACGGATTCCAGATTACAGAGCTTCATGATGTGGTGGACTCCAGGTGGTCGTCCAGCACTTCCCGTGAATGTTCAGATGAACGTTGGATCCCTTGGCCCATCTCGATAGAAGTCAAATTTCTCAGTCTCATTCTTGTACAGAAATCGATCGGTCTTGGATTGATCGTTCAAGCGGCTGCTGGCAAGTTGATGATTGAGGTCGTGTGGTGGTTTTGGTTTTGCGAGAAATTTGTGTGGGAGGCGGGGGTGCTTCGTTCGTGAGCTCTACCCGACTGGCACCGATCGAGGACCACCACCATAAGAAAATCACCTGAACACTTTGATCTCATTGATGAGAATTGTGTTGGCTCAAAGTCGAATTGGAAGTCGCACGATCAAATCGGTGCAATTCGATTTTTCTAGGCTGGTCATTTGATATCGTCAGTCACCGCACTCCTCTATTCGTACTTGTTCTACGGCTAACCAGCCACGCCAGGCACGAGATCATGGCTGAACACGCCAAGAGAAAAGGTGCTCCAGGGAGCAATCAAGAGCACAGCAAACGGGCCAAGGTATCTCCATGACATTCTCCTTGATCTTGTTCGTGTCTTGTATATATTGGTTAATGGTGCTCGTCGACGGCCGCTGACATGAAATGATGACAGACGCGTGGGAAGGCATGGAAGGGAAGAGCACCACGACGCACGGGAGATGGCGCGTCGCACCGACCAGCAACGATTGAAGTCGGCGATGCGGGAATTTGGGCGACATGTACCACGGGCAAGGAAGGCAAGTGCGTGGGCGAGCTCCGGGATATACTCGAAGAGGTAGGTGACCGACTCGAAGCTGTTTGGCGTAAAGCGTCAGCTCCGACAGCGTGGCGCTGACGAGGCAACCTCAGTATGCGGAGAAGCTCAATTTGGGTGCAATTCCGGTCCAAGACGACGATACGAGCGGAGATGCGCCTGAGGTAGCGGACGGCGATATCGCGTCAAGTATTCAGAAAGAGGTGCAAGAATTGAAACAACCAGCGGCGGACAAGCTGTTTACAGCCGTCCGCATAGATGTGCAATGCCGTATGTGTTGCGTCGGATATCATTTGGGCCACCGGAGAACGAATGTAAAACTCTGATGCGATGAATAGTGGTGTTTTTCAAGACCAAGCCGCCTGTCGACCCTGTTGCGCTGGTGCATCGCGTCTGTGAGGATGCCGCGTCGCAGCCTGATCAGCAACACAGCCGGTTCATTCAGCGCCTGACGCCAGTGACCCTCTTCGGCCGAGCGTCGGAGGAGGGTCTGACCCAGCTCGCGACCAAGGTGCTGGAGCCTCACTTCCACCAGCCGGAAGGGACGTCGAAGAAGGTCAGTGTGGAGGACGAGTGATCAATAACGCCATCCGATCAATTGTTAATGACCATGGCGCAGTTCGCTATTCGACCCACGATCCGGAGCAACAACCAGATGAAGCGAGACGCCGTCATCAACACCGTGGCCGCTGCCGTGGGGCCTGGACATCAGGTGGATCTGAAGAACTACGATCTCTGCATCTTGGTGGAAATCTTCAAGGTGCGCTCAAGGGTCTTTTCGTGGTGGCTGCGGCCATCGATCCGGATGAGGCAGTCATCCCGAGCTCACCAGAGCACTCGGACTTGCCTCATCCATTCGTTGGCCCGTCGACTGATGAGACGGTAGGGGTACTGTGGGATGAGCGTGGTGCCCGGTGATTATGAGAGGTTGAGACGATTCAATCTCGCGGAGATCCATGAGCCGACGGTGCAACGCAATGGCGAGGCACCGAAGTCGCAGGCCGAGACGCCAGCTGATGCCGGGACGACCGTCAATACCGAAGAAGATGATGTGACCGAAACACCGGCGCCAGCACCGCCATCGACCGCGGCGGAGGAGCTGGAGAAATGACACCTCTGTCCCCATCCGACTCATGATCGAAATGATGTCCGCGGTGCGTGACTCGTCTAACGAGCTCCAAGCTCCTTCGCGCTCATTCTCCTGTCATGACATTCATGGTGTCCCTTGAGTGCAGCAGAGAAGGGCGCTGCTAATTATGTAAGGCTCCATTCATCAATGATAAACTTCATCTTGCGAGTTGGCTGAGGGACCAGATGAAACGATAACTGGTCACGAAATCGTCGACCATCGTAGTCGTTGCTCGGCGCATCTGGTGTCTTAGTCAGCTATGTCGTCTCGGCGACGTAATGGAGGGTATGGTGGGGCATGGAGGGGGAAATCCCATATTTCATCGACGAGCCGATGGAAGCCGCAACTTCCGGACGGTGGTGAATCATTCAACTTCCATCCACCATGGCAGCAGAGATTCGGACGTCGGAGCTGCAGTCCCCTGTGGATCTTGCGGAATATCTCTTTCGACGATTGCATGAACTCGGTGTTCGTGCGGTTCATGGCGTGCCGGGGGACTATAATCTCGTCTCCCTCGACTACATCCCCCGAACTGGACTGTCCTGGGTGGGCAATTGCAATGAGCTCAATGCAGGTGAGTCAAGATAGTAGCCGCCATTCGTGTGGGGGATTTATATGGGGGACGAGCTCTACGGATTTGCTTAGCAGTCATTGCCAAGAACCACTGTCATCGTTGCGATGGATGTTTGATCTCATCATCATCGTTAACGTCATCATGATGAAGGTTCAGGCAATCTCCATAAAAAAATGGTGGTGATGATGGTTATTGCTGAGCATATTTGTCTCTTATGCCACCCGCGTGCCATTGTTTACTTGTTCGTGACGGAGCCATATTAATTCTCATGGCCAGGTTATGCGGCCGATGGATATGCTCGGATCAAGGGCATTGCGGCTGTCGTGACCACCTTTGGTGTGGGCGAGTTATCGGCCATCAATGCCCTCGCCGGTGCGTACTCGGAGTATGTGCCGGTAGTACATATCGTGGGAACGCCATCGACCTTGTCCCAGCGCGATGGAATGCTACTGCACCATACGCTCGGGAACGGCGACTTCAAGGTGTTTGCGAACATGAGCCGGGAGATCTCCTGTGCCACGGCCGCACTGAATGACCCATACGAGGCGCCGGCGTTGATCGATCGGACGCTACGAGAATGCTGGGTGCGCAGTCGACCGGTGTATATCAGCCTGCCGACCGACATGGTGCAAAAGAAAGTCGAAGGCGAGCGACTGAAGACGCCCATCGACCTCCAAGACCCACCCAACCAGCCTGAGAAGGAAGACTATGTCGTCGATGTCGTCCTGAAGTACCTGCATGCGGCCAAGCGTCCGATCATCTTGGTCGATGCGTGTGCCATCCGACACCGGGTAAGCAAAGAAATTCGCACCAGACATTGTCGGGTCTAAAGTCAAGCAGGTCCTGGACGAAGTGCATGAACTGGTCAAGAAGACGAATTTGCCAACCTTCGTCGCACCGATGGGCAAAGGAGCCGTGGACGAGACGCTCCCAAACTACGGTGGCGTCTACGCCGGGGATGGATCGACCGAGGGTGTTCGGGAGCACGTGGAGAGCTCCGACATAGTGATCTCCATTGGCGCCATCAAGTCGGACTTCAACACCGCTGGTTTTACCTATCGGGTGAGCCAGCTGTCGACCATTGACCTGCACAGCGACCACTGCACCGTTCGCTTCTCCGAGTATCCCGGTGTGCGGATGAAAGGCGTCTTGCGCAAGGTCATTGATCGGCTGGATATGAGCCAGTTGAGCGTGCAAGAGGGCCCGAAGCCTCACAACGAGGTCCCCCCCGCCAGAGAAAGACGTCGCCAACGATCAAGTCATCAGCCAGGCCTGGTTCTGGCCCCGCGTCGGTCAGTGGCTGCAACCGCGAGATATCGTCATCACCGAGACCGGTACGGCGAACTTTGGCATCTGGGAGACTCGTTTCCCGGAGGGGGTCACCGCGCTGAGCCAAGTCCTCTGGGGCAGCATCGGATATAGCGTGGGAGCGACGCAAGGTGCAGCGATGGCTGCCGAAGAGCTTGGGGGTGGTCGAAGGACCATCCTCTTTGTCGGCGACGGCAGCTTTCAGCTCACGGTGCAGGAGCTGAGCACTATGATCCGACATCAACTGAAGCCCATCATGTGAGATGTCCAACTTCATTTGGACGAGCCTTCATGCTGATTCGGGTATCTAGATTTGTCATCTGCAACGATGGCTACACCATTGAGCGCTACATCCACGGTTTCGACGCCGCTTACAACGACGTGCAGACCTGGAAATACAAAGATCTGCTGTCCGTCTTTGGTGCGGATCCGCAGCAGTCCAAGACATTTCAGGTGAAGACGCGAGGCGAGCTGGATCAGCTTTTCAGTGATCGCGAATTCGCTGCGTCCAAGTACATCCAAGTCAGCCATTCCCTGAAATCAAATCATTCTGTCTCGAGGTCTCGTGTTACAGGAAGAGAGTGCTAATCTAGGGAAATCAGTTCGTCGAGCTATACATGCCCAAGGAAGACGCCCCTCGAGCTCTGAAAATGACGGCGGAAGTGTCCGCCAAGACGAACGCGAAAGAGTCTTGATAGTCGAAACGTTATCGACGTCGATGCACGTACGAAAAAAAGTTACTTGTCCCACATAAGAATTCCGGGGTCTTTCATTCAGATTCTCAGCTCTATCTTTAGGCTCTACATCTGGCTGGTTTCTCGGAGTCCATGGGCTATCATAGAGGAGGCTTCAGCTAGACTCCGTTATCACCACTCTACCAATAATGAAAACTATCCCCACTCCAACCAAGCCCCGGTACAGTTCTATCCACGGATACTACGAGGATCACATCTTGCCCGCTACTTTGCGAGCATAGGTAGGTCCCTTGAGCCTGACCATACGCTGTCGGTGAAGTAGCTCGCGGAGCGACAGTACAGTGTGCTTGATTTTCGCGCTGTTTCTACCTGCATGGTGAGTTTTTTTTCTGTTCTTTGTTGAAGTCTCTAGAGCTCTCTTTGAACGTCATCAGTTCTCATGATGCAGGCAAGCCATCAGAACATCGAGCCCATCGTTAACAGGGTCTTATTTCAGTGAGATATCAATCAACACACAGCGTATTTTGCGCCGATGGATCGTTGGAGTCCTCTTTGTTGAGATTTATCGATCGTCAGTCAGCCACCGCTTGCTTTCCGGCTGTCATGTTCTCGGACGGATCCTCCTCGTGTTCCTTGCATGTTAGCTGCATGCTGCATGCGGCCAATCTGTCATTTATCGGCTCGCAGACACGACCGAGTAACTTACTGTACGAGTCCATTTGTGAGCTACAATACCGTTCGGATGAGAGCCCCCGGGATTCCTCCTACGAAATACTGATCGGCGATACGATAGGGTTTCTCTACGGCTAAGCTCAGGCTCTTAGGCTCTTCATCACATGGCCCCGGCGCCGGTTTGGTAGCTACCGTACCATACTTCGCTCAGAGAAGAGCGAGCAACCGGCGCGACTTCGGTCGAGCTCTTCTTCTTTACCCCATCGCAACCATGTTGCGTGCTGCATGTGCACACGATCTGGAGCTTACCTGGCAACCGAGCCACGTCCAGCCTCATAACGAGCGCTTGGCTCTCGTACTCGTACCTCTACTCGAGCACCGCACGACTTCACAAGTCGAGATGGATGGTGAAGTCCCAGGCGAGATAAAGGGAACGCTAGCTCTATTTCGAGTTACGTTGTGAGTAGCATATGCTCACGATCCTTTAGGCGACGGGTGGATGCTCCAAAGATGCCTGCAGGCGAATCGCCAACACATGCAAGAGATGGGTTGAAAATACCTCAAGATGAAGAGGTTGCGCAACTACAGCATCCTGGGCGACGAGCCGATGCAGGAGGAGGAATCATCTAAAAAGGCGTCCAGATGCCACCGCGGGAGGCAAATTCTTGGGGCGAATCTCTTGGGTTTCTCCATTGCGGTTGAGGTTTGGGCATCATGCACTTTCCGGTGTTTTCACTCATTCTCGGGTTACTGGTGGTCGTCCATGCAAGTCCGTTGAAGTCCGCCAATCAGCCAGTCAGCTCGATCAAAGACGCCCCGAAGCTGGTACCTCGCAGCTCCCCCGAATCCGCCGGAAACACCACTCCAGCGGAAGTGGCGTACATGCAATGTATCGCCCTATGGGTACGTTGGATCCGGACAACAGCCTCGAAGGGAGCGGAGCGAGCTGCCTTCGGTGACCATGGAGAACACTGCTGATGAAAGCTCCTTGCGCTACCTCTTAGGCCAGGCAACAACTCGTGGCAATCCTCAACGGCCGTGGTCCGACGACGGCCGCCGAAGAGATCCAGGCACATGAGGAGGGCGAGGGTGGCTGCTACCGGTTGATCACGGCCCAGTATCCGACGGGCTTGCGGTTGCGGTTCACCAAAGCTGGGACGGATGCCATCATCAACGGATACCTCCGAACCCTCCGTCTGCCCGGCCGCCCGGACGCTGAGCCCAAGACAGTCCCCATTGGCCCGCCGGGAATCCGGGATAGCACTGGACGTGATCATGGTCGATCGAATGGAAAAGCCGACGGCAACGGGCAGCATGCGGTGCGGTTGGAGGATCTTTCGTCCAAGGCCATCCAAGGATGGAATGGCCTGTCCGCCGCGGTCAAGGACAGTGTACCCAAGCTTAGGACGCTGGCATCGGTCACTCTCCACCAAGCACTCCCCGCGCGGCCGCCTCCTCCCGGGAGAGTCAGCCTGCCCAAATTGGCGCTCGTCCCTCGCAGCGAGATGCCCAGAGTCACGCTGGCGCGACGGAGCAACACGCCACCAGCACCCGCGCCGGGTGGACCATTGGTCCCCCGTAGCTATGACACTCATCGACCGCACGGCGGGACAGCGGTCGATTGGGAGTATGACGAATGCATCGAGAAATGGGTCAGTGATCATGGTTCTTTCTCGTGACCCGAATCATGTTCTTTCGGGCGTCACCGGACGACCGCTCTGAAACACCGAGCCTTGCTGATCCGCTCGCAGGCCCTTCAGCAGGCCAACGAGATCATCAAGCGTACCGACGCGGGCTGGTCCGACGAGAAGCAAGAGATTCGGGCGCACGACGCCGGGGAAGGCGATTGCTATACCACGGCCACGATCCGTCACCGTGTCGGTCCCTCGGCGCGATACACCAAAGCCGGCACCGATGCCATCATCAGCCGGATCCTGCACGAGCGTGGTTATACCCCTCGGCCGGATCGAAGTCCCAAATGGCAATGGGCGCGTGAGGCCGGGAAGGGAGGAGACGGATGGACCGACGGACGAGAGGCTCATGCTTGGAGGCGCAAGAGGCCTGCCAGTCCCGCAGAGATCGTGACCGGCCGACCCGAACGCGTTCCGCCGAAACGACGGTCTACGGCCGATGCATTACAAGACTTTCAGCGCCACGCATCTCAAGCGTGGGACGACGTTCAGGCCGTCGCCAAGCAGCCCACCTTCCGTCTACCGGACTTGTCGGCCGCTCTGCCGCTGGGAGCCATTGGTGGGGGTTTCACCACGCCGAAGATCGGTCCCAGCAAGGCCTACCCTCTCCCGGTCGGCTTATAGTGCCCTTGGAGCTCCATACATGTGTGAGCTCCGTACAAGGACAAAGCTGTGATACCATTCGGGCTGCAATTGCTCTTGCGATTGACGATTGAAGGCACCCTAAATACTCTCGACTGAAACGAAGACGCTCGTGGAACAGACCTCGGCATCTGAAGAGGCTGTCAAGATAAATCTAATACTAGTAGCGGTACCAGGGCCAATCAAGAGTGGATGACGACTAGTAGTCTAGTGGGCCGAAAGGACTGAGG
>QQTW01000776.1_pt1 | contig 20878 bp, 39 predicted proteins | sample 1904831 | NCBI WGS metagenome assembly QQTW01 (sample SAMN09435610, study PRJNA476489) | Subsurface metagenome, whole genome shotgun sequencing project. | reverse complement strand
CGATTCCAGGGACCTGCCCAGCGTGTGCAGTATATGCTATTTGGAGGCTTGATAGCCCACTGGGCTGCATGGCGCAGGCGACCTCGTACAAGCTGACACGCAAGCAGAGCAAAAGGTTGTCTTCCATGTCACACTATGCTCACTGTGTGTACTGAAAGTGCGCTCTCAATGGGCTGGCTGCCGCAGGCGGCCTCGTACGACATGGTTCGGGTTTAGTCCTCAGGGTTAGGGCTGGCTGGCGCAGGCGGCGTCGTACGAGCTGACGCGCAAGCAGAAGCAGGCGGCGGCGCGCATCATGCTGAGCCGCGTGAGCGAGGCGTACGGCCGCATGCTGCTGCTGAGCGGCCTCTTCCAGGCCGACTGCCACCCGGGCAACATCCTGGTCATGAAGCACGGCCGGATAGGTAGGTTTTAGGTTCCAGTTAGGGTTGGGGCCAGGCTCTTCCAGGCCGAATGCCACCCGGGCAACATCCTGGTCATGAAGCACGGCCGCATAGGTAGGGTCAGGGTTTAGGGTTCCAGTTTAGGGTTTGGGTTAGGCTCCTCCAGGCCGACCGCCACCCGGGCAACATCCTGGTCATGAAGCACGGCTGCATAGGTGGGGAGGGTGGGGTTAGGGTTGAGGGTAACATCCTGGTCATGAAGCACGGCCGCATAGGTGAGGCGGGTGCATTTAGGGTTTGGGGTTGAGGGTTTCTTGTAACATTCTGGTCATGAAGCGCGGCCACGTAGGCAGGGAGGATGCATTTGGGCAACATCCTGGTCATGAAGCACGGCCGCATAGGTGCGCCTTCGCGCATCGCTGTGTTTCGTTTAAGCAGCGGAAGCGATGTTTGGTGAGCTTTGCCTAGCTCCCTTATAGCCTTTGCTACCATTTGGGGCTGCTGTGCCAATGTGGACCGTGTATGCTCTTGTTGCAGGCCTGATTGACTACGGCCAGTCCAAGCAGTTGAGCTGGATCGTTTATGTTCTGGTTAAAGGCCTGATCGACTATGGCTAGTTGAAGCAGCTGAGCGAGGAGGCCTGTTGCTACCTTGAGGGGCTGCTGCGTCAATATGTATCATCGATTGTTAATATTCTATGCTCCTCTCTCAGGCCTGATCGACTATGGCCAGTCCAAGCAGCTGAGCGAGGAGGCGCGGCTGCGCTTCGCCAAGCTGATTTTAGCCATGGCCGACGGCACCCCGGCGCAGATCTCGGCGGCCGTCACGCAGCTGGGCATCCAGACGGCGGCCGGCAGCGATGCGCTGCGCTGTGAGATGGCGTACGGCATGTTTGACACGACCGGCAGGTAGATAGCGCTGTGCTGCGCTGTGAGGTGGCGCACGGCATGTTTGATATAACCGGCAGGTAGGCGGGGTGGGATGCATGCAACTACGCAGGGCCTACCTGCGGTGTGGGATCCGTGCAGAGCACGTCCTGTATGCTAGAGCTGTACGGCATGCTGTGAGATGGCGTACGGCATGATTGACACGACCGGCAGGTGGGTGGTACTTGACACTGCTGCCATGTGCGGCAAACGCCAATGCTTTGACGTGCTTGGCAGACTTGTTGGCCGGGTAGGGTTTGGCACGGCAGTGGGATTCATGCCAACCGCCTCCTGCGTGCTAGAGCTGTATGGCACCCTGGTCCGCAGCAGTCTCAGCGCAGCTGCATGTGGTCTTAACTTTGCCGTGATGCATTCCGCAGCTACATTAGCATGCGTAACCCGCAACTGGTCGCTGATGCGCGTTGTTCTGCACTCCCACACACCCATGATGCACTCTGATCACCCGCCGCCCGATCTACTGATCTGCTGATTGCCATATCGTGATCCAGCTGCTGACCGCCGGATGCTGGTTGTTCTGCAGGGTGGACCCCTTTGACGAGAACTCTCCGCTGAAGAAGATGGCCATCGAAAAGTTCCCAGGTGCGTTCCGAGGCTCTGGCGAGCTGCTGTATGCGTGGTATACGACCCTGCATGTGGCCTGAGCTGGCACTATGGCTGCGTGCTGAAGATTTTCGGCCAACCTTGCGCATACTATTGATGGACACACAAACCCATCGTGTCACACACAAGTCGCAAGCATGTATACTGTGCTGCATGCTGGCATGGCATGCCTCACCTGCATTCGTACAGTGCTGGTCCCAACTGCCCTGCATTCCCCTAGGGTCATGAACGCCATCTGTAGGCGAGGTGCGCCCAACTCCCTTCCTCGACGCACTCTCAAGGCCCTCATAGCTGTAGTAAACCAAGTGGGCTGCAGAGGTGCTGGTCCAGACTAGGCATGCTAACTAGGAGCTCGAGGAGATACAGATGCAATGCAAGCCAGCCATGCCATCTTGCCAGGTGCATCTCATCCAACTCCTCTGTGCAGGCGACTTCTTCTTTGTGCTGCGAGTGGTCTATAAACAACTCTTTGTGCACGCGACTTCTTCTTTGTGCTTGACATAAACATCCCCCTGTGCAGGCGACTTCTTCTTTGTGCTGCGCGTGGTCCAGCTGCTGCGCGGCCTGGCCAACCGCATGGACATCGAGGACTTCTCCACTGTCGCACAATGGCGCCCGTTCGCGGCGCAGGCGCTGTTGGGGCTCGAGGCTGCCCCTGCCACACCCCGCAAGGCCGATGCGCTGTTATCGGACTGGGTCTGGCCAGGGGGCGTCGTCGCAGGGGGGCGCATCCTGGCCCAGTACTTCCAGCTGTGGTACCAGGTGGGTAAACCCCAAATCATGTACCCTAAAACCTAATCCTAGACCCAGTTGCCGGGAGGCGCATCCTGGCCCAGTACTTCCAGCTGTGGTACCAGGTGAGGGAACCCTAGCCCATTTACCCTAAACACTTCGATGGTCGCGGGGGGGCGCATCCTGGCCCAGTACTTCCAGCTGTGGTACCAGGTGAGGGAACCCTAGCCCATTTACCTTAAACACTTCGTTGGTCGCGGGGGGGCGCATCCTGGCCCAGTACTTCCAGCTGTGGTACCAGGTGAGGTACACTGTGGTTTGTGATGGCATGTTGGTTGCCGTTATTGAGGAATTTAGGGTTTGGGGTTGGTCACAGCCGCGTCCTGCGCCATTTCACCAGCACTGATACGAGGTCGCTGGTCAGTTGAAATGGGTAGGTATGCTGACGTGTCATGCGTGATCATCCTGGCCGAGCACTTGCACTTGTGGCACTGTGTACGCCCACCACTGCAACTGGTGGTGGTGCTCTGCCGTCTTCTGCTATGCTTCTGATTTGGTTTGCATTATCTGCCTGTCGACGCCTTCGCCCAAACCCCGTTGTGAGCAGTAACGTCTCCTGACAATCGTTGACCCTTTACCCAGGACTTGACCAAGCCTTCGTGGGCGCCGTCGCGCGCTGTGCTGGGCCCGCTTTGGACGGGGCTGTACAGCTGCCTGGGCGCGGCTGCCACGCTGGGTTGGCACCGCTCTCGCACGGTGGGTGTCCAAGAACTGCTTGCACATGCTGCATGCATGCAAGAAATGTGCGCTGTACTGCAGGGTCATTTGTCCTCGACACAACACCTCACTGTGGCGACTCAACCTCCAATGCAGGATTCAAGGCGTGTCCAGGGTCATTAGATGTTCATTGATGTGCCTGCACCAGCAATGCGACCTGCGGTATGCCTGTATCAACAAAGCAACCTGCAGACAAGCATGTTGACAGTCCCAAGTCTTGACGGTTCCCCAGCCGAATTCAGCTCTTATGTTGCCTTTGTGAACCTCTCTGCTGCCCTGCAGGCCTCGCCCTTCCTGGCGGTGCTAGCCCTGGTGGACAGTTGCCAGTCGCAGAATCTACTCTCATGTTTGCCTTGGAATCTCTTTACTGGTCTGCAGGCCTAAACCCTGAACCCTAAACCCTACATGCAGGCCTCGCCCTTCCTCGCGGTGCTGGCACTGGTGGCGCTGCAGCTGCCAGCCGCCCCACTGATGGTACGCTACGCTTCGCCGCTGCTGGCAGCCGCGTACAGCAGCCTTGAGCTGGTCGCAGCTGCGCTGGTGGCGCACATGATGTACAAGGTACAGGCATGCATCGTTTGCAATACAATGTTTCGTCTGCAGGGAATGCATCACTGGTCGCGGCTGCAATGGTGGCCCGCATGATGTACAAGGTGCAGCCATGCATCATTTGCAGTACATTGTTCCTCTGCAGGGAATGCATCGTTGGTCGTGGTTGCGTTGGTGGCTCGCATGATGTACAAGGTACAGGCGTGCATCATATGCATCGCATTTCTCGTCTGTAGGGATTGCATCATTGGTCGCGGCTGCACTGGTCGCTCGCATGATGTACATGATACAGCCATGCATCAGTTGCACTCCATTTATCGTCTGCAGGGAATGCAGCATTGGTCGCGGCTGCACTGGTTGCCCGCATGATGTACAAGGTACAGGCAGGCAACATCTGCAATACAATTTTTCGTATGCAGGCAACGCATCACTGGTCGCGGGTAGAACCTTTATAATCTTCAGGTTAAATGCACTCACGATCTTTGACTTCAAAGGCACCTTGACATAGGGCATGTGCGCCTGGCAGGTGCGGCCGCTGGCGGGCTACCTCATGCTGCTCTACTGCGCCTGGACCGCCTTCACCACGCTGCTCAACCTGCGCATCTGGCGCCTGGAGGCCGACCCGCCGCCCAGCCCCGCCATCCCAGCGCTCGCAGCATCGGCCGCATCGGGCAGCGGAAAAGTCCCGAGTGGGCCTGCACGTGCAGCGCGCACAGCAGGCGTGCAACATGCCGCTAACCCTGTTCGCAGCAGCGGCAGCAGCAAGCAGAGCAGCATGGTTGCTGGCAGCAATGGGGCTGGGAAGGCTGTGAGCGTTCGGCCTCAAACAAGCGCGAAACCGGCTCGCCAGCTGGTGCCAAGTCATGAGGATGTCAGGCGCAGCCAGAACGGGAACGGCAAAGGGGCGCATGCTAGTCGGGACGCTCACACTCCTAAGTTCAGTTACGGCAATGGCGCTGTGCATCCTAGCGAGGTGCATGGCAGCTCAAACGGCACGCGAAGCTCAAGCAGCAATGGGACCAGCCCCAGCACAAACGGGACAGGGCCAGAGATGGACCATGCAAATGCCATGGCTACGCAGGAGGCGCCAGACCTGTATGGCTATGACAGCAGAGGCACCCGCATGGAGAGTGCCAATGGCAGCAGCAGAAGCAGTAGCAGCAGCAGTGGCAACGGCAATGGCGCTAGTAGGACTGGGAAGCCGCAGGGAAGCCTGCATGGCATGCCCGGCAGTCGACGCAGGGTGGACACGCGGGCACTGTGGCCTCCTCTGTCGTTGCAGCGGAGGCAAATACACCGGCAGCCTCACTGTGTTCCGCTCCGGTTGCCGCGCTTGCCAGCGAGCATGACACCGTCGTGTGCTGCCACCTTTTGTTACTGACCATCTGTTGATCACATTTGTTGCAGGTATTTGGCTGACCTTACAATTCAGTTGTGTCCATATCTCGAATGCGCAATCCTTCTTTACTGTTTTGTTCTGTCTTTGATGGCATCGAATGACTTTTTGGTAGTGACGAGAATGTTGCTCTCTTGTGACTTGGCAGGCTCGGCACAGCTTTCACAGGCCATGTCATGTTACACACACATCGACATGTTTACGTCACAGATTGTGACTACTGATGGTCAAAAACCAGAATCCATGCCCAGTCCTTCAGCAGGCAAACATGCAACATGCCGGCATATACGCTGCATAGGAGCTGCAGCTGGACTGAAAACTGTGCCCCTAAGGTGAACAGCTGACAAACAGCTGTCTGCATATGCCTTGCATGTCAGTGTGCAAACTTCACACTGCCTCCCAAACTCTGTAAAGCACGCACTCGGTGAAGCTGCCTTTGCTCCATGCTGTCAGGCAGAGTGTGGATAGGCATGTCACTGGTGCTGCTCCTCTTGCTGGGGTGCGCTCACAAAGGTCTTCTTGATCCAGTCAAACGGCTGCAAACACAGTTGACAGATCAACGCCTGGGGTAGTTGAGAGTCTGGGGCATTGCCATGCAAGCCAGATGCTCTGCAGCTGAGAACTGACAGAGGCAGTCCTAAACACGAGCAGGAGCCACGCTCCGCACAGCTTTTGCAAGATTGCCTGCAGTCCCACAGGCAAGCTGCGCTAGCAGGTGCAGGCATGCGCAGCCTGTGCTCACCTGGACAAGGAAGACCGCCCCAACCACAGCAACGCCGCCCCAGAGCGCGGCTGCTTGGACATCATAACCAGATGGCACCAGGTTGGGGGGTAGCAACTGCACGTACAACACCTTGGGTATCAACAGCAGGCTTTGCTTGTCAGCTTCCTCAAACACAGAAGCGCGAGTACACGGCTCCAGCCGTGATCCGTGTGCTTGACGCACTGCTACAATCAAGCACGAACGTGTTTGCACATAGCTTCGCTCACCTTTCTGAGTTGCTTTTGTGCTCCTGCCATGATGTGCTCCAGAGGTTGGGCCACAAGATATCACGGCTGCAACCTGGGTCCCGTGAGTCTCCACCAGTAAGTGTCCACCTCACCGCTGCAGGCAGGCAGCCAACTTCAACTGCAAGGCACAACAGCCGAATCTGTTAGCACTGCGCTAACTGCTACATTTCACCCATCCGAATGTGATCATTTGACGAAATATCTAACGCCTGATTGCCAAAGTAGCGGTATCTCTAGATGCTAGAGCACGCCTTGTCAACGCGTGAGACAAGAAGCGGGGAGAAGCAGGTTGTAGCACGTGAGGGGAGTTCACGCTGAGGTCCTGATGCAACAACATGGCGTACACTCTCATGGTGCAAGCCAAACAAGGGTGGTTAGTGTATCGTTGACTCCCCCGTTACTCTTGCAACGTGATGAGTGCAGCTTGTCCTTGCCTGATGCCAATCCAGGCTTGCGGATGGCCCAAAAAATGGCCCAGGTGGCAAAAGTGAGTGGAGACTGGGGGCATCGATCCCCCTACCTATCGCATGCGAAGCGATCGCTCTACCATTTGAGCTAAGTCCCCTTTCACGAGGACTTCTTCCAGATAGGAATGTGATCTCAAGCTCGTTTGTCCTACATATGTAGGCATCTACTTTTAGCATATGTCAGAATCAGCCAGGCAACCCTATAACGTTAGGGCTGTAAATATGCAAATATTAATGGAGGCCCTGTAATCATAAAGTGAAGTCCCTACAGTGATGTGAGTATTGATGGGCAAAACCCTTGTCGAAGCACGGACGAGTGCGCCATCACTTGAAGGCAAGGGCATGGCAGTAGGTGTTGCGCAGTCGATGCGCCTTTCAGGCACCCTGTCTCCCAAAGCGCTGCCCAGCTTGCAAGGTGCCTGCATATATGTTGTTGCGGTCGCGTCAGGGGCCTGCCAGGCCCTGTGCTGGCAGACCGACAGCACGCTCCAAGGCTGTCAAAAATGCGTGCTCCACACCGGTCTGTCAGGTTAGACAAGGTACCGGTAAAATAGAAAGGCCGGCGATCCCGCACGACGTGTCCAGCTTGTATCGGCCCGAAAATATCACGAGGCGCCAAAAGCGTGTGGAGATTGTGGGCATCGATCCCACTACCTATCGCATGCAAAGCGATCGCTCTACCATTTGAGCTAAATCCCCGTTTCGACGAGGATGTTCATGCCCAATCTACAAATCACAACAACATAATTGGTAGCAGGTGAGCAGGGGTAGTTTGGCGGTTGCGACCTGCTAGAGGCTTAACGATACATGTATGTCTCACAAGGTAGATGCCAGTGCGCATGCATGCCTGGTGGAGAGTAGGATCTGATGAATTTTGCTCATGAGGTCATGAGCTTCATGCACATGTCCGTGCATGGGCGTGTCGCTGCCGTTATACCTTGGCAACGGGTTTCCCAATGATGCCCACGATGCCAGTCTGCTTTGTACCCGACGAGTATGTTCGTGCCCAGTTGTCGTTATCGCCGTTATATAACGGTAAACCAGGTGAGCAGGGCAGGCGCAACCACAACCTGCTAGAGGTTTGCAGCCAGCCACATACATCTTTTCGGTTTTCCCCCTTGCTGTGCAACCTGTCTTGCAAACTTGCCCGGGTCGGGCTTTTCTTGTTGCATCCAGCGCAGCTTACTACAGTCACCGCGTGTCTCCACGCTTTCCCAGCCTTGCAGCGTCTTAGCGCGAGCATTCGTATTTACATCTGTGGCTGGCATCTATAGATGCCAGTGCGCATGCATGCATGGTAGACAGTAGGATCTGATGAATTTTACCCATGATGGCATGAGCTTTATGCGCATCTATGGAGGCCTACGACACGCTGAGCCTAATCCATTGAGCTAAGCCCTGCTCTCGCCTTGGGCCAGGTCAGCAGGGGCCACGTGCTTGGGTTACCATTGTGAGAGGCAGCAAGAGCACCATCACACCCCTGGCTGTTTTGTTCATCACTTTGACACGATGTGCATTGTTACGATGCCGGGACCTAGACTCGGCATTGTATCAGCACATGGCAGCTACTCAGCCCCAGCTGGTGCAGACCACTACCTCTGCTACCATCCCAGCCCACAGGAGCAGACCGGTCAGCCTCATCTCCTGGAGCAGCGGAGAAGCCACGCATACAGCGCCACATGCAGACAGCCCATTCAGAGAAGACAACAACTTGCTCAGCGCTTCAGGTGATGTTCCTACACCCTGTCACATTCAGTCATCAATGCATTATATTAACTTTGTGCACCGCTGACTGCCTGCAGTATACACTTAAAAGAGCACCTTTGAACAGCTGTGAGACCGTCCATACATCCGGCTTTGCTTGTATCCAAGAAGCTATGCAGTCGCTGCCGCCGTGTGGGGTGGTTGGTGTAGGTGAAGGAGGTCCGGGACGCCCTCAACGTCGTGTCCCATAATTTTTGTCGGCTGTCAGCTTTTTTTGTACACCAAAGGCACTGCGGCAGGCGGCGCCCCATCACCCAGACGCTGCTCTGGGGCAGTGTACACATGATGCTTTGTCAGATGCTCGTCGTGGATGGTGTGCGCTGCTACTGTCCTGGCATGGTGGAGCAGTTTACTCAGGGGAAGGTGGTTGACCAACATGGTGTGCGCTGGGCCTTGACGACAGCACGGGTGGGCAATACATCTTTGAGGAGGCCCGCCTTGACCCCGCTGTGCTCGTGTTCCATTGGGGCTGCTTTGCGGGCGCGGTTGACGTGGACAAGCTGGACAGGCTGCAGCTGGGCGATGACATCCCCTTGGTGGAAGGTGCCAACAAATGGTAGGTCCCCCCCTATCTTGAGGCCGGTGCGTTTATACTTTGTCCTTCATGGCTCACATGCAGTCCTGCCAGCTGCAGAACATGATCTACCTGTGATTACACACTTGTCCTGGCAGCTCATGCTTCTCAGCGATGTTGGATCTGCTGCACGAACATGATCTGGTGGTTGCCATGCTCAAAGTTAGCGCTTGGCTTGCGTAGGTTTGTGTTCTGCCAATATTGACGGCACCCCTCGTCATGCCGCAGCTGCCCCTCAGTGATTAACAGGTGACTACCATGGTCGACGCGCCGTTTCGACTCGTACAGTGTGAGATGCGCGGGTTTACCCTACCCATCAAACCTACTGGCAGCCTGGCCCATCATACCTCAGGTCAACATGGTGGATCTAGGTCCGCATTTGCTTATTGCAGAGGGTCTGGGGTGTCCTTGATGATCCTTGGCCACTAAGGTTTCGAATTGTGGTGGGTTCAACTCCCTTTTGGTGGGCTCAGTTGAGGTTCAAGATATTGCTGATGTCAACAGGCCACAGAACACCGTCTGTGCGAACATCTCTCAGTGCAGATAAGCACGCCTAACCGATAACTGCTGGCCTTCATGGGGTTCGAACAACATTGGCTGTGCATGTTCATGCAAAGCATGGTTCACCTCGCATCACGTTTGGCCAGCCATGCAGCATCTTCAGCGCGCACACGTCCTTACGCAAGTATGCTGAGGGTTCAAGTCATTGAAACATCATACCAAAGCGCACAACGAGCACTATCAACCACGCAGATCCTATAGTTGCAGGCCATCCAGTCCTCCAAGCGATGTCAGCCTTGTCAGCATGGCCAAAGGTGACACGTCCATGTTTTCATCAAGGCGGCTCAGGTCCAACACCTGCAGGTTTGTCAGGGCTGACAGCGGCGTGACGTCCACAACGACTGTGTCGGCCAAGGACAGGTAACTCAGAGCTGTCAGCCCAGAGAGTGGATGCACATCCTCAACTCTCTGATTCTTGCTGATGTCCAGAACCCGTAAATTTGATAGCACCTGAAGTGGCGTGAGATTGCTGACTTGAAGGGTGTCCGCAGTCAGCTCCTGCAGCTGTCCGAAGGCCGTCAGCGGTTCTAGGTCCTCTACCTGTGTGCGGCTGATATTCAGCCTCTCCAGGCCTATAAGAGTTCGTAACGAGCGCAGGCCGGCGTCATCAATGGGCACAGAGCAGAGCATCAGCGCGCGCAAATTTGTGCATGTCGACAGGGCCCTCACGTCAGACACGCGAGTCTTACTGCACTGCAGCGTGTGGAGGGCTGAGAGGCCTGCCAGCGGGGCCACACAGGTAACTGGCGTGTTGTTGAGGTAGAGCTCCCGCAGCGCTGTCAGTGCTGCGAGGGGCGTGCAATCCTCCGCTGTCGTATCGTCCACCACTAGCGCTGCATTGCCGTGCAGGCTGCCAATGGCGCCAGATTGGCCACCCCTGTGCGACGCAGGCTCAGCATGCGAAGCACCCTCATCGCCCCTAATGCATCAATATCCACTACTCGAGTGGAGCTGAGATCAAGTTCCTCCAGGCCAGTCAGGGTATCAAGTGGGGCGAGGTGTGCAATTGGTGTCTGGTGCAGCTTTAGACAACGCAGCGCTGCCAGCGGCACAAGCTGGGTCACGCTTGCAACCTTGGTTCTGGAGAGGTCGAGCTGTTGCAGGCCTGTGATGGCTGCGAGCTCGCTAATATCTCCCAAGTTGACAGTGTCTGCGAGGTTCAGGTTCTGCAGCGAGGTCAAGGCTGCTAGCGCCGCCAGATCTGTCAGCTCAAAGCCCGAATGTGTCAGTTCGCGGAGAGCCACCAGACCGGTCAGCAAGGTCGCAGAACGCACACCACAATCAGTGAGTGACAGCTGCTGCAGAGCAGTCAGTGCTGTCAAGACGCTGAGGTCCGGGTATCTGTCTGTCGTGAAGACGTCAAGCCTTTGCAGCCGCGGCATGGCTGTGACAGCAGCTAAGGTAACCTGGTCGCCCATCAAAGCCAGCTGCTGTAGGGAAGTCAGCCTGGTCAGGTCCTGTGCAACTTTGTGAGCAGCGCCGCTGACGTTTAGACTGCGCAGGGTCCTGACTTGCTGTAAGGACGTCATGGTGAAGCTGTAGCTGTTCGGTGCAGCATATTCGTCTTGTGCGTGCAGGTACGGCCAGGTACCTCCAGCCACGTCCAGGAAGACCTCTGCCAGGTTGGCAAAGCGTGACAGCAGCAAGCGATGGTGCGGCACTCGCAGTCTATCAGGGCTGAGGTCGAGCCTGGTGATGCTGTGGCACGCATGCCTCCACCGGCGAGAAACCTGGCGCAATGCGCTGGCATCCTTACTTACTGCGGTCACTGACCAAGAGCTGCACAATATGCTGCGCTACCTCGTCCGGCAGATCTTCGACGCAAGCTCGCTATGGCATCTGCAAGCCAAGACAGCAGAGGAGTATTTGTGTGTTACCAGACGTGTTTAATATCTGAATACAGACATGTGTATACAAGGTGAGCGGGTGCAAGGGTGAAGAGCGGGCTCTAAGCAACCTCATGGAGTCCTTAACACGTGCAGACAAAGTCGACAACGTTCCCAGGTAAGGCTTGGGCGGATCTGTAAACGACGACGGCCCCATCGCACCGGAGTGCGGTTCCAGAAGAGCCAGCAGCGAACGATAGGACTCCTCAGTGCTGGTTCCTCCGCTTTCCCCAGATAGCGAACAAGTTGTGGGTCTGCACGCAGATTCTGACGTGATCAGTAGCCAGCAGTGGCTACTCAAACCGCAGATAGTCATGAACTCAAGCTTGTAAGCCTTGCAAGCCGGTTCGTGGTCCAACGGATTTTCCAAGGTGCCTGCATGCTGTGTTGACATCAGCCCAGCAGGGCCAGCTCACATGACATGCGATCACGGGGGGGGAAGATTCTTAAACGACCGTCTCCCGAGTCCCTTCCAAGGGGTTGTCCCTTCCCTGATAACTACCGACGTCACTGCGTTTCGCGTCATATCCACCGTGTTGGGATCAGGCCATCAGACCATAGCTGCCATCAAGCGGCTGCGCAATGGAACCGCAGCTTGGCACTTGCACAGCAGTTGAGCCAGACCAAGACTCTGCACTGACTCTGACTTTTACAAACTCGCATGTGCCCACACCTGCCACGCAGGCTGTGTCAGTGACCAATGAGCACTCGACCAAGCGGCTGCCAACCTGGAGGACAACATGGATATGCCACACCATGTCACGATCCATTTGCTCAGCACAACATCCGTTCAATGCGCTGCCACCCGCCAATGGGACCTGCGACTTCTGGGATGGGTTTCAGGATGGACCACCACCACTGGAATCTGCAGTACGACCTAGTCATTGGCAAAAACAGGGCCTTGATGGCCTGGTGCCAGCCGACAGTTGCAGCACAGTGTCTATAGCTCAGTGCATCGTCTCATTCGCTTATCAGGAACATCTAGTCCTCCTTGTCTCGTGGTCATGCACAGGGTGTCCCTGCCACTTTCTACTGCCAGCAGCCACCCATGCTCATCTGTTGCCCAAAGTGAGTGTTACCGGTTTGAGAAGCTGCAGCTGCCGTACAGTCACGCCAGCCATGTCTAGCAGGCACTTGGACGCTGCATACGCCTGGTCTGGCCTGCGCCACAACAGCCAGTGTCACGCATATGACAGTCATAGATTTGCAGCAGAACCCATAGCAGAGGAAGCTGAGAAATGCTTCATTGTCTGCTGATCTAGTCACACGCAAGGTTGCTGGCCCGCCAGGTCGTGCACCAAGTGCACCATGCCAGGATTGCTCATGAGCCTGGCATGGCCGCATCTGGGTCGCTGCCAGCTATACGGATGAAACATGTTTGGGCGACAGCTTGTACCTGATGCCGCCTGTCGTGCTCCCTCTTGCACCACCCAGCTTGTCCTGCGACAGCATGGCTCACAGCTTGGGTGCCAAATGCATGCACATTCAGGCGCACCGAGTAGACAAAGGTAATGGGACACACAGGTGCAGTCACAAGACATGAATGGACCCCACACTTGCCTCATAGAAGATGACCTCCTTGACGCCGGCTTGGATGAGCAGCTTTGCGCACTCGTTGCACGGGAACATGGTGACATACAGCTTCTGTAGGGCACGCAAACATGTCAGCTGGCATTGTCCACATGCATGTGTGTTGCACTGGCGTAGCTGCCCTTGCTGTAAGGGTGCACAGGATGCATCGAGGGAATGCACATCAGCGTCCACACATGCTCACGAGTGCAGCATAGCTGTGCCAAGCAGCCGGAATCGTGAGCTGTTGGAACTGCACTCAGAAGTGACACTGACCGCGCCCGTCAGGCTGGCATGGTTCTTGTTAAGGATGGCATTCATCTCTGCATGGCACACGTAGGGATACTTCGTTTGGAGTGGATCGCCCTCATGCGACTTCTTGGCCCAAGGCAGCTGGTTGTCCTTGCAGCCACGCGGAAACCCATTGTAACCAATACCCAGAATGATCTGGTCTTGGCTGACTATGCAGGCGCCAACCTGCACACGACTGTCACCAGCTGAGCAAGCGCCCTAGAAGGCGTCACTGCAAAGACAAAGCTTTTCAGCCCCGCAGTTGCTTTTCCAAGCGTCACGGTACCTGCTGAGACCACATGACAATGCTGAGAGGGCGCAGTGACCCTGGCCGTTGCACGCAGCCTTAGCACCTACGCACCTGCTTGTTCGGGTCTTTTGACCTCTGGGCGCTCAGGAAGCAGAGGAACATAAAGTACTCGTCCCAACTCAAATAGCTGCAATAGAAAGGGCAGAGTGTGTATGCTGTGAGTCGGGTGCAGGAGCCAGTGGTCAACCCATGTACCAATCAACAGACAGCCTTACTCTGTCCTAGGCCTAGGATCAAAGGGTTCTGGCTTGGCAGCAGGTAACGTGTCTGGAGAGGCCTCAGCATCAGCGGTGCTGCAGTCGTCATCACTTCCGACACGCTTGCCTACATCTTGCCGTTTGGTATATTTTGCTCGGCGTGCAGGGCTGTGCTGCAACCAGCCACGGCAGATCAGGACTGTCGCAGCTGCTGCTGCAACTGATGAAGTGATCGCTACACTAGCAAGCGCCCAACGGTCCTGATGCATGCCAGCAGTTGCGGCACATGCCACCAGCCGATCGCAGGTTTTTGTGCAAGGGCACTGGCAGCAACACCGTTGGCTTGAACACGAGCCAATGCAGAACACTAGTGCCGTCGCATCCTAGTCGGAAGAAGCAGTAGTTGGAGGAGGTCTGAATGCAGGCGGGAGAGTGTCATGAGACGGCGGCAATTGCATTTCCCTTGGTCTGATGATCTCGTCCCATGGTTGCAACAGGGCGTCGCCCTCTGCATGTTGCCAACATCAGAACAACCATCTACAAGGGACAGTCAATGTCAGCTGCACATCGTGGCCGCCGTACCTACGCAGGCCAGTTGATGCTTGTGCGTCTTGCCAATTTCTCAGCTGCCACTGGCAGGCCAGGCTGTCTTGTGCTACGTCGATCACTGGCTTCAGTGACCGGCCTTACCACACCCACCACATGCGTGTACTCTTGACCCTGCAAACATGCCAGTGGCCCTGGTAACAATGTGGCGGAGCGTGTGTCCGTTGCACTGTCTGCGGCAGACTCATAGGCAAGGGTTGCAAAAACAGGAATAGGCATACTTCCATACTTTCAAGCGTCCTAATGCAGCTTTTAAGCAAGCTGCCACTGCGGTTCATTAGGGTTCCAACGCGCGCCGCCGTCGCCAGCCATTCACACAACGTGCGTCATCTTCGCTGTAACCGAAATCGTCACAAATGTGGACCGGTGCAGGGTGCTCGGGAGGAAAGGGTACAAGAGTATCGGGACCTGTGGGCCATCGGTCCATCCAGGCATCGTTGGGATTGTAGCCAAGCCGCTGGGGATCCCAGAACAGCAGGCCCATGCGGCGCTTGAGCTTCTCAGCTATGCTGCTGTCCTCAAACCGCACCATCACGTTCATCACTGTCATGAAGTGCAGCAGTGGCTCGTGTGCAGCCACCTGGATCCAGTGCGAGACACTGATGATGGTGGCAGGCACTTTCATATCAGCTAGCTTTGCTAGCAATGATCTTGGCTGCATCACCGCTGCATAGTGCCCATGCAGCTACAGGGACGCAACAGCAGGCAGGCAGGCACGCATGCAGTTGCCAGGGATACAAGCGCATGCATCCGTGCCGCAACGCTTTGAATCGACGGCGTGTCTCGTACCTGCAAGGCGTCCCGCAGCTCTACATCTGTCAAGGCGGGCATGATCTGCATGCTGCGCCAGTGCCTGTCGTCCACCTCATACGTTGGGATTCCAATGGTGCATGTCTGTGTGGGATCGTCTGTTGTGCACAGCTTGATGTGCAAGGCGTCATGTGGTTTGCCTTCATGCTTTGCACGCCGTGCAAGGAAGCCGTAGTCCCTGCACCACCAGCATATGCAAGTGTTTGTAGTCAGCATGTATTTGCAATACCTGACGCACCACACTTTCGTCTATGTCTGCTGTTCTGAGCTGCAACCTCACCGGTTGCGAGAAACCGCATGACCAGCACTGGACCCGAAACGTGCAAGATTGAATGCAGGGTCCTAGTGTTGTGTGAATGGATGCCCTCTCAGTCACCGCCATGCCACGAAGTCACTTCCATGCGTCCATGCACCGCACTAACCCGGCAGAGTACAAATGCCTCACGCTAGACGCAGTACAGCCAGCGGTACTCTCACTGCCCCCACCCAACACTTTCAGCTGTAATCATGCCTGTAAGCAACGCGCGGCCCAAACTCCTCGGGGTCCTGGTGCTGCTCGTAGGTCGGAGCCTCAAACAGGCCGTGACCGTCCAGCGCCACAGGGTGCTGTACCCAGACCGGCGAGCCTGCTGAGTAGGCCAGCCAGCCGCTCCACACATGCGGCAGGACCAGCGTACGGTCCAGCGCTCGAGCGATGGCCATGGCAGCGCGCACCTGTGATGCGTCATGACGTGGTCAGAGAGGTCCGGCAGGTGGTTGGGGAAACGTCTTTACGTTAGATTGATTCATAGAGAAAAGGGCACATGAACGCCTTGGGCGCAGGCATTGTGTTGGGTATGAAGGACATCTGTTAAGGCACTATGCGATCCTGTGCAATCAAGCTGGCAGCGTGATGGAGAGCATGCTTCCCATGCACTGAAGTGGTTGCCCAAGAAACACAGGCTGGCAGTGAAAGTGCAGCCGCATTGAACTAGGGCCATTATTTGTGGACTGACCTAGCCTGTGAGCCATTCAGGATATTCCTTAATGCATGAGTGCGTCTTTCTGACGTGCGTTTCCGCCTTTCCTCAGCCTTGCAGCATCTTACAGCGCCCGCACTGTACTCACAAGGCAGTGTCAAGAGTATGCCCCACGGCCGCACCTGCAGCATCTGATGGTGTACCAACTGCCGGTGTGCGTCATGCCGGCTGGCCTCGTCATCGTTGTTGGTCACCAGCGACTGCTCCAACAGGTGCTTGGGAACGTCCGGTGTGTAACTCATCAGCCCGCCTGCAGGCATTGCAGCCTGTCGAGGCCTGCATGATGATGGAAGCAGCATCTATGGTCTCCTCTCTCTTTATCCTATGCAGTCTGTGTTGAGAGACCTATAGACTCCTGACTCCCATCAGGCACGACTGTGCCACCCACCTGGATGCCCCTACTGGTGCGTCATCTCAGGAGCAGCTGACACCATGCCGCCTGTGGCATGACACTGGTGAGCAAACACAGGCATATTGCCAACCAGGCCATCAAACCCTAAACCCTAAACGCAAACCTCTCCTGCAGCAGTACGCATGCAGTGTGGTCCAAGCTCCCATACTGTTCTCCTTGCCAGGGGCTCAGTGAGCTTACTGTCCACAGGACCTCAAACAGCTACAGTGTTGCAGCATACAACCGCAACCATGCTCAGCGTGCCCAGCGCCCTAGCAGCCAACTCACCCTTTGGGTTCCAGTACTCTTCAGGCTCGGGCGCCAGCCATAGTCCCCATTCGCGCAGGGACAGGCGCTTCTGGGGCTTGGGATCCAGGAACCAGCCGCACGCATGCGCACAGTAGGGCCGCACGCCAAAGAGCTCTGCATGATGCTCGCCTGTAAACAGGGCAAGTCGTGGAGTTGCTGCAATGTTAACAGGTGTTGGGGGAGTCATGTGAGATATAACTTGTGACAGGTGTTTGTAACCCCGCGAGGGCACATCAGCAACCGCTGCAAGCTCTCTTGAAGCAAGATGGCAAACCCAAGCGTGCAAGAAGGATGCGGCATAGTGCTCGAACTCTTACATGAAAGCCAGTTGCCATTTGGGGGCACCCTTGCTGCTGATTGCTCACCGGCATACATGCGGTTCACAGGGAAGAGCTCGATTGGCAGCACTCCCAGGCGCAGCTTACCACTCCATGCTTCATACCTGCATGCATGCATGAGGCCATGCATTGACTGCCAGGCATGGGTGCCATGCACCTCATCGGTGTGTCAGGTGATGGCCGACCTGTTTGCATGAGGCTTGCAAGGTATGCAGAGCGGGAGGGTCAAAGCAGGATGGATGCGCACTTACCAGTACCCTGTTTCAGGGCTATAGTGCCGCATGGCGCCAGCAGAGGCCATGGCTGCAGCACATGCCAAGGTCAGTATGCAGGATCTAGGCAGAAGACGTGAGAGTTTCTACTGTACGGGCCCAGGGATCTATGCGGCCTGATGCATCCAATACCAGCATGCTGCGCCAATGTGGCAGTGGGTGCATGCACAGCCTTGAGCGGGCTGGCCAATATGCCTCCATGGCTGAGCAGCACCGCTCAATCTCCGGACGCTGCTTGATGCTGTGCTGCTGCAGTGCGACATGGTATGCCTCCGACGCTGAGAAACATTACTGAACCTCGAGGCGCCGCTTTATGCTATGCTGCTGCTGCGTCACATGATGCGCACCGCTGTTCAGCGCTGGCTGCACACCTGAGAATGTGGACTGGTCCCAGCCGTGCTCGGTCAGCAACCGGTCCAGCCAGGCATTGAGGAAGTGCTTGGTGGCATCGGTGGGCCGCAGCAGCATGCAGCCGATGTTGACGCCCACGTTCAGAAAGGGGTCCAGCTGGCGCTCGGGGTCCTGTGCCAGGTTTCAGGGTTTGTAGTTTGAGGTTTAGGGTTTAGGGTTTCAGAGAGCCTCATGCAACCGGGTATGCTGCAGCTCAAGTGATCATGCACATGGGCTGGTCAGACACCACAGACAAGTGCAAATACAAACGCAAACGGCTTGCGATGGCCCATACATATGTGGTGTGCTGGGAGACCGCATCATGCCCCAAGAGCGCATGCCTTCAGGCCCACAAACCCTGGCCAGGCACTGGGGTGCATTAGGTGCAGTAGAACCTAAGGCCACGGGAGGGGCGAGAGCCAGGCTGTCACCTGATTTGGATGGAAGCTGTGGCTGTCAGACTGGATCAGGATGTCCAGATCTGGGAAGCGCTCAAAGAGGGGAAAAGGGTCCCGCAGCCTGCAGTGACAGCGATGCAGCCCTGCTTGGTCGAAGCAGTGCACCTGACGGGTCAGCTACACTGTAGCTGCAACAAACTGTGTGGCGGATTCTGTTGCAGGCAGGTAGGTCGGGCTGCTCAAACCATGTAGCCTGGCCTGTGGCCAACAGGCAGCCCGCTATGTTAGCACACTTGGCTTTGTCAGGGCACACGCGCTTTGGCTGAGGCTTACCAGACCACGTCGTCATCAGAGAACAGCATTGTATAGCCCATCTCCCCAACGATGCGGCTCAGTCAAGGAAAGCGCTTTGGCCAAGGCTTACCAGACTACGTCATCATCAGAGTACAGCAGCAAATAGCCCATCTCCCCAACGATGCGGCTTCGTCAAGGAAAGCGCTTTGGCCGAGGCTTACCAGACCACGTCATCATCAGAGTACAGCAGCGAGTAGCCCATCTCCTCGACGATGCGGATGGTGAGGTGCGCTTTCTCGATGCCCCAGGGGGACGAGAAGGGGGAGGTCGAGGCAAAGCCCTCCTCGTGGACCTCCTGCATCGCCGCATTCCGAATGTGTCGCAGGGTTTAGGGTTTCTGGATTAGGATCTCATCGCAGGAATCCCACATGATACATAGGGCATGTGAGTGACCTAGTACTGCAACCGAACAGATGGTTTGAGGATGGCATGCAGTGCAGTGCAATGCGACTACCAATGGACACCAGCTCCTTGCTTGCTACGAGCCCGAGCAGATTGATCGGAGCATGTCATGCAGTGCAGTGGAAAGCAACTATCAACGGACACCAGCACCTGTAGGAAGACATGTCGCCGGTAGCCCGCTTGCGCTAGCTGACCCAACAAATCCAGATCCATGCAGCCAATCAGGAAGTTGGTCAGCCCCAGGAGCTCCTGCATAGGGCACATGGCAATCCAGCTTCCAGACCGGTGCTCAAGAGCATGAGATGAAGGCGAATGCGACTGAATGTGTAGTGACTTGGGGACCGATACAGCAGCCCTCAATGGGACAATGAGTGTGACCCTGGCATGTGGGAATGCGCTGTGTTGGTGGGGAGGGGTCGGTAGCAGCAGCATGCCAACACCACATGGATGTGCATGAATGCATGCGTGACACACGAGCTGGCTGCGGCATCTAGCTGCTCACCAGATGCCGAAGCCAGTTGAAAATGAAGTCAGAGTGGTAGGCGTTGCCCTGAGTGAGGATGACAGTGTTGTTGACAGCGATGCCTGCCACAAGGTCGCTGGTCAGCAACGGCGCGGTAGGACTGTGGCTCAAGGATTGCAGAGGCTGCTGCGCCCAGCTGACCGGGTGAAGTCGACAGAGGATCTGCTCCCAACAATGGCAAGCATCTCGCGGGTTCTTCTTCTGGATGGCCCATAGTCAACCATAAGCAGGTCGTTCAAGATCACTGCAGTGCTGAACATATGGGCACGAAATGCGAACACCGGCTTCGAAATGCAGTTGTTTGGGCCTTCTGTATCTCGGCTGTATGTGCACAGGTCAACCACTGCGGCACATGTGGCCCTGCACAAGCGTCCCTTGCGTACGCATGACGAGCCTTACATGGCGGTGAGCGCCTTGACGCATGACGTCAGGTGCTGGCAACCTCCAATCGGCGAGTCGAATCATTCGCTGTTGCTAGCCGAGAGGACCAGACTGGCAACCGTTCTGTAATGACCTGCAGGATACGCGGACAAAGCCGATGAGTTACCAGGACGGCTCAGCTACTGGGCAGCAGTCGCCAACGGAGCATCCTGGGATATGAGCCCAAGCCAGCTGGGCAACTCGGGCAGACATACGTAGATCAGGCACACCAAAGGCGAACTAAGAGCAGCGGTGACGACGCACGTTCCAGCATACGATGACCAGGGTCCAACGCTGGAGTTGTAGGTTTTTGTACCTCGCCGTGAATATGCCAGAACATCAGAAGGGCAAGCAGCCCACCTATCCGCCCCTGTAACCCTGCTGCCACCAGCTATGAAGGGGCCACGGACGCGAGACTTCAGGCCGCTGCAAACTGCCATACTGACCCTGGTACAGCCCTTCAGCAGGGGCTCAGCAAGTTTCACCTTTAATGCTTCCTGTCTGACACCCACAACCAGGCTTCGACGTAAAGGAGTGGTGCTGTGTCGTCTAGGAGCTGCACCAGCAAGTCACGTTGTTCTTTTAACGAGATACCCTGCCTAGCTGTTACTTGAATCTAAGATGCTTGCCAT
>QQTW01000775.1_pt1 | contig 20883 bp, 23 predicted proteins | sample 1904831 | NCBI WGS metagenome assembly QQTW01 (sample SAMN09435610, study PRJNA476489) | Subsurface metagenome, whole genome shotgun sequencing project. | reverse complement strand
GTTTTTCTTCATCGCTCTTGCCATTCTTCACGACATTTGTACTGTTACAGCTTGGACAGCAGATTGGTTCCAAAACCATATCAACAAGAACTTAAGAACAGCTTTATTCTCTCCCATGATACACAGGTCTAGAACATTACCCAGACAACCTCGGTTTAGAAAACGCCAATGTTGAGATTGGTGAAAAAGGTGAAATTACAGTAGATGAATATAACTGCACCACCCAAGAGAATATATTTGCTGTTGGTGACTGTATTAGCAGAGTACCGCTAACTCCAGTAGTAAGAACCGAAGGTCGTGTCGTAGCTAATATACTTTTTGGCAACCGAGCGCAAAAAATGGATTACGATTTTGTTCCCTCTGCTGTCTTTGCCCGTCCAGAAGCAGCCGCAGTGGGTATGAGTGAAGCCAAAGCAAGGGAAAAATTTGGTGAATCAGTGCAATGCTTGCGCACAGAATTTGAACCACTATTTTACACCATGACAGATGAAAAAGAGCAAGCGATGATGAAGTTAGTCGTGGATGGAAATAGCGATCGCGTATTGGGCGCGCATATGGTTGGCGAACGCGCAGCCGACATAATTCAAAGTCTAGCTGTTGCAATTAAACATGGCATTACAAAGCAAGAAGTTGAGGCTACAATAGGCATTCATCCTACTACAGGTGAGGAGTTTTTGCTGTTGGAGTGAGAGGCAACAGACAAGAGGTAAGAGAGATAATAGAAATAGGCAGAGTGCAAACTTCTACGTCTTGTTTAAAGTAATTTTTTTGCCCCAATCTTGATTAGTTGTCACGTAAGGAAAGATTGACTCATGACATTTGATTATGACCTGTTTGTTATTGGTGCTGGATCTGGAGGGCTGGCGGCTTCCAAACGGGCAGCTAGTTTTGGGGCGCGTGTTGCGATCGCTGAAGAAAGTTTAGTTGGCGGAACCTGTGCTATACGGGGCTGTATTCCCAAAAAACTCATGGTCTATGGCTCTCGCTTTCCAGCATTATTTCACGATGCAGCAGGCTATGGCTGGCACGTTGGTGAAACCAGCTTAGACTGGGAACACTTCATTACTGCAATTGATAATGAAGTCAATCGCCTAGCACAGATGCATACTGGCTTCTTGGCAAAAGCCGGAGTAGAACTAATTCCCAGTCGCGCCAAAATTGTAGATCCTCACACCGTTGAAGTTGATGGACGCAAGATTACTGCTGACAAAATTCTAATTGCTGTTGGTGGTCGTCCGCTCAAGCCAGATTTACCAGGTATGGAACACGTCATCACCTCCAATGAAATGTTTCACTTGCCCAAACAACCAAAGCACATTGCCATTATTGGTGCTGGTTACATCGGCGTAGAATTTGCCGGAATTATGCGTGGTTTGGGTTGTGAAGTAACGCAAATCATCCGCAAAGATCTAATTTTGCGCGGCTTCGATAGCGACATCCGCACCGAAATACAGCAAGGCATGACTCATCATGGTATTCGGATGATTCCTAACACCATAGTTAAACAAGTTGAGCAAGTGCCTGAAGGGTTGAAGCTGTCCTTGTCTGGCGAACATAATGAACCAATAATCGCAGATGTATTTCTGGCTGCAACGGGTCGGGTTCCATATGTAGAAGGACTCGGTTTAGAAAATGCTGACATTGAGATCGTTCCCAGTTCAATCGAAGGGCCGGGTTACAGTACTATGAAGGCGATCGCTGTGAATGAATACAGCCAAACTTCGCAACCAAATATTTTTGCTGTGGGTGACTGCACCGATAGGGTGAATTTAACTCCCGTCGCCATTGGTGAAGGTCGCGCCTTTGCTGATACTGAATTTGGCAACAACCGCCGCGCTTTCAATCACTCGCTTGTTCCATCAGCTGTGTTTTCCACTCCTGAAGCCGCTACCGTTGGAATGAGTGAAGACGATGCTAGGGAAAAACTGGGAGATGACGGCGTAAAAATCTATCGCGCTCGTTTCCGTCCCTTATTCCACAGTTTAACAGGTGCAGCAGAAAAGACACTGATGAAGTTGGTAGTAGATGCATCGAACGAGCGCGTACTCGGCGCTCATATGGTGGGAGAATATTCAGCAGAAATCATTCAAGGTGTGGCGATCGCTGTCACTATGGGAGCAACTAAAAAAGACTTCGATGCTACAGTTGCGATCCATCCAGCTACCGCAGAAGAATTTGTCACCATGCGTTAAATAGCAGACACAATCAATTCTTCCATCCCAGTCAGTTGGTCAAGCTATGACCAACTGATTTTTATTGACTTATTTTTGCGTACATTTTGACTAAACTACGCTTGAAGAATCAAAAACCTCATTGATTTCACTGTTCTCTTAGAGAAATCCAATTGTTATAAATATTATTAATTGAAAAGAGTTAAGAGTCAAGAGTTATTGGTTTTGAACAAATGACCGCTCGAAGGGTTAGATATTAAATCAAGAAAAGCAAATTATGCAGATTACAGGACAGTTAGCAGAATTTTCATTGCCAGAAATTTTTCACTTCACTGAGCAATTTTATAAAAGCGGCTTGCTCTTGCTCCAGCCTGAACCAAACGCCGAGCCACAGGGGGGGAAAGCTCATTATCTTTGGTTTAAAAAGGGGCGGATTATCGCGGTAGCAGACAACCTGGATCACAAAGGCTTGCTCTCAATGCTCAAACATCGAGGCTGGCTTAAACCGGAACAAATTAACCTCTTGCAAGAATGGTCTGGGATAGATCAAGCTCTAGGTGTTTACTTGAAAGCAAAACAGGTGTTGACTGACGAGCAACTTCAAGTGCTATTCCATGCTCAAGCGATTCAGCCAGTTTGTGCTTTATTTAAGTTACCAGCTAGTAGTCGATTTACTTTTGATAGCAAAACTATCCTACCCAAAGCAGAAATGACTGGCTTAAATCTGTCAGCCTCTGAAGCTAATTTGTTAGGGTTGCGAGTACTCAGAGACTGGACAGTCTTGGCACAAAAGCTACCACATCCAACTTTTGGTTTGCATAAGGTAAGTAGTGCAGGTAAGCCGCGTTTACAGCTTGATTCTCAAGAGTGGCAAGTCTGGGAGGTGGCTGATGGTAAGATTTCAATTGAGGCGATCGCGCTGCGACTGCAACTACCAATCGAAATCGTCCAACAAATTGCTTTTAGGATGAGAATGGCTGGTTTAGTTGATGCAGTTCCTCTGGTTAGTGCCGAAACCAAACAAGAGTCAATGGTGCAAACAACACCAGAACCTGGTATGGTTGCCAGCGATCGCGATTTGACTACTAATCAATCGTTGATGAAAAATATAGTCAACCTGCTTAACACTAAAATAGTTTAGTCATTAGTCATTGGCTTTGAACAAACAACAAATGACAAATGACAAACATTTTATCTATCTGCATGGATTTGCCTCTAGTCCCGAATCGACTAAGGCTGTTTATCTGCGCGATCGCTTCGCCGAACTACAGATTAATCTCACAATCCCCGATCTAAATCAAGGGGATTTTTCCCATCTAACCATTACTCGCCAGCTAGAGCAAGTTGCCGCAGAACTACCGCCGCCTCCTACTCCTGTAACTTTAATTGGCTCTAGTTTAGGCGGACTCACAGCCGCTCATGCAGCACAAAAGCATTCACAAGTCAAGTCTTTAATATTATTAGCCCCAGCCTTTGAGTTTCTTTGCCATTGGTTGCCGCAATTAGGCACAGAAAAATTTCAGCAATGGCAAGCAGAAAAATATTTGTCAGTTTATCACTATGGAGAGGGGCGATCGCTACCCCTAGATTACAATTTTGTCATAGATGCGATTCAATACTGCGAACAACAACTTTCACGTCCCGTTCCCAGTCTGATTTTACACGGTAGACATGATGAAGTTATACCCATACTTGCCAGCCGCAACTTTGCCCAAAAGCGTCCTTGGGTGCAGCTAATTGAACTGGAAAGCGACCACGCTTTGGCTGATGTTCTGCCTGAAATTTGGGATATAATTCAAGTCTTCTGTCAACTAAATTATGAATGATGAATGATGAATGATGAATTCAGCCTTCAGCATTCATCATTCATCATTACACTTGCCACTAGCAATGCTCCCATTCATCAGGTCAGATCTAACTCAATTCACTGCCTATAAAGCCAATCCGAATCACAACGCTGGTATCGAGCCGTCTATTGCAGTCGATCGGCTGGATACGAATGAAAATCCGTTTGATTTACCCAGCGAGTTAAAAGCAAAGCTGGCGTCGACATATCAGCAGCTAATTGAGACGAATCGCTATCCGGATGGTAGCAGTGAGGAACTAAAAGGTGCGATCGCTGATTATGTGAATGAATCAGCTCACCTATCTGCCTCCAACTTTACATCTGCCAATATATCTATAGGTAATGGCTCTGATGAACTGATCCGTTCGCTGCTCATAGCAACTTGTTTGGGAGGAGAAGGATCGGTTTTAGTTGCCAATCCCACGTTTGGAATGTATGCAATTCTAGCCCAAACATTGGGCATTCCAGCGGTAGCAGTGGAGCGAAAACCAGATAATTTTGAGATAGATTTAGTCGCTGCTCAAACAGCGATGGCACAAACTCACAATCCGCCAATTCGAGTAGTTTTTGTCGTTCATCCCAATTCTCCCACTGGTAATGTTTTAACTGCTGCGGAACTCGAATGGCTGCGCAGTCTACCAGAGGAAATTTTAGTAGTAGTAGATGAAGCTTACTTTGAATTTAGTCAAACAACGGTTGTGAGTGAATTGCTCAATCGACCGAATTGGGTAGTGATGCGGACATTTTCTAAAGCATTTCGGTTAGCAGCGCATCGAGTTGGTTATTGCGTAGCTCATCGGGATCTAATCGCCACGCTAGAAAAAATTCGCTTACCCTACAACCTTCCTACCTTATCCCAAGCAGCAGCGAAAGCAACGTTGCAAAATCGTCATTTGCTGCTTGAGTTAATTCCTCAGCTATTAGCACAACGAGTTAAACTTAGCCAAGCATTAGCCCAGCATCCAGCACTAAAAGTTTATGATAGTGCTGCTAATTTTATTTTTCTCCAACTTAAAAATACTGACAGTGCAGCCCAAGCCTACGCCCGATTAACTCAGCTACATCAACAACTTCAAGCAGATGGTACTCTGATTCGCCTTCTTAGCAATGGATTAAGAATCACTATAGGTAGCCCAGAGGAAAATTCACGCACACTTCACAGACTACTAGCAGCTCTAGAAAATAGTGGTGAGTAATGAGTCGCTTCGCTCCAGTTTTAAGTTTTAAGTTTTAAGTTTTGAGTTAAAAAACGCTCATTTAACTTAAAACTTAGAACTCAAAATTCAAAACTATTCAAGTCCCCTTGTCTTGTTCTCCCTCAGTTCCCTCAGCTCCCCCGCTCAAAATCTGCCTCGACGTTCTAAGTTGCCTGATGCTTTGCGTACCGTTCTAACTGTGTGTGGCAGAACGCCTACTAACAAGGCGAAAGCTTCATCTGGTATCCGGGCAACTGTCTCTGAGTCAAAGTACTGTTCAAACTGCTCCAGAATTTTCAGGACTCTTTGCTGAGGGGATGGCTTCTCTGTAATTTGTTTCATTAACCGAATCCACTGCCGTCGGATTAGGTAAGCTTTCTGTCGTTCTTCATGAGATTCAGGAGTCACTAAAGAAAGATTTCCCACAGGTATGGCTCCTTCACAATCTCGGTCATAAAAGCCGCCTACTGCTGCTCCTGGCCCGGCAAACTCAGCATGAAAGCGGTTAAAGATGATTAATCCGTTCCGCCGACGACTATTTACCATTAGTACTTGTCCACTATGCAGCAGTTGGAGAAGTTCCGAAGCATTTTGACCTTCATTTCCATTTGTCATGTCACTAGAGCCACAGGGACTGGTGACACAGGTACTGCTGATAGGGGTATCAGCTAATGCTAGAGCAGGTTGGTAATAATGCAGGATTTTGCTATCCATTTGTTTTCCTACTCAACATAAATTTCCTGTGGGTTTGCATATGAAGGAATAGCCGGGAGGAAAGTTAAACAGTTTGCCTTCCCTTACATCAACAACACAGCCATCAAATAAACAAAAAAACGCTAGATAGCCGCGTTTGAATCATTTTGCTTCATATTCTATTTGATTTAGTAAAAGCTAATATAAAGTAACTGTAAGGTAATTTTAAAGTCTTAATAAAGATTCATTTTTTTATCTTTAATTCTGAACAAGCACGTACTTATAAAACTGAAAATAGCTAGATCCTATGATAATTTTAACTTTTTTTAATAGTTTTATTTGCTCTCTAATTCAGGCGATGTCCTGTTCAGACTAAATTTGAGAAATCACAAGCAAAAGTGAGTACAACTACTAAATTGATACTTTCAATTATTTCATGTTTATGCTATTGCTGAGGAAATAATAAATTATGGGCGATCGCAATTTCAGGTCTTGAATTAATTATTATAAATTTATTGGATTTGATTTAAGCGATCGCGTGACTTGACCGAAGGGCGATCTTTTTAGCTCGATTTAGGGGGTTGCAGTAGGACGCAGGTGTTTGTGCAACAAAAGTTGTTGAGGTCGCTTCAAAAGCCTTGCACTCCAGCTAGTATCGCTAGAGTGCAACTGATAACCCAACTTAAAGTAGAGATGCTTTGCCGCATCGTTGTTTTCCAAAACATGAAGGTAGAGGTCATAGAATCCCCAAGATAGGGCGATGCGTTCGCAGTTTATAAGTAATTGTATGGCAACTCCTTGGCGACGATAGTTTGAGTCGACAGCCAAGTTTGATAAGTAAGGATATTGACGGCTAAGGTGATGAGTGCAGTTGTAGAAATCGCCGAATCCTAAGAAGGGCGATCGCACCGTCATTTCTACAGTTCCAGCTACTTTGTCAGAAATACCATACAATCGGTCTGTGGTTGCTTTTGCTTCAACAGCAACCAGACAAATATGATGCTGCAAAGTCGAACGCTGTCGGCTACGAATATCTTCATATATGCCCAAACGCAGCAGTGGGTAAGCCCAACCAAAGAATCCGTCACGAGAGTGAAAGCTATCGGCAAGAATTTCGGCAACGAGGGCTACATCTTCTGGTTTGGTAGGACGAACTAGCCACCCAAAAGAACTGTCAAATTGATTTGAGCTTGGCGGTTGGTAATCAGTTGAAGAAAAAAACAACGGTGTAAACGTTTACGATAATTCAACTGTTCCTTATCCTAAACGATCGCGTAAGCTAAAGTCAGGATAAGGACGCAAAAATACTTCTAGCGGCTGCTGCAAAGGCTTGAGTTACTGCTCCTGCTCTTGCAATTTCCAGGCTTGTAGAACTGGTTGGAGCGCTACCCGTGTTCGATGAGCTAAAATCGTGTTATATTATTTTAGCTGGATTGTTTAACAATTTGCGGGCATAGTTTAGTGGTAAAACCATAGCCTTCCAAGCTATTGATGCGAGTTCGATTCTCGCTGCCCGCTTTCAACCTAAAAACCCTGAAACATAACGGTTTCAGGGTTTTTCTAATTTCTCCATAAATTGTCTTGTAGTACATAAGATCTAATTTCGGGATTATGGATTAGGTCTTTTTGGGTAACTTTGGGTGTAAATTGGGTGTAAATTGGGTGTAAATTGGGTGTAAATACAAATGTACTAATTCGATTGCTCAATGCATTCAAAAACTCCCACTGGAAAGCTTTCCAAAGGTTACGTTCAAATTATTACTTCTCACGAGCGATTACAACTGCGGTTCAGGTTCGCTGGGAAAAGACACTATCTCTCGTTGGGATTTCCTGATAGCACCACTAATCGCAAACTAGCGGAAAAGAAAGCTAGGGAAATTGAGCTAGATATTCTCTCGGGAAACTTTGACCAAACTCTACAGAAGTATAAAACTCAGTCAGCTTTGAGTGTTGCGTCACCTGAGATTACACCCAAAGTTACACCCACTCCCTCACTAGCCGAATTATGGGACAAATTTGTTGAGTACAAGCGCCCTCAATGTTCGCCCAACACGATGCTTTATGTTTATGGACATTTCACAAAATACCTGGAAAAGCTACCTACCCATGACCTAAGCAAAGCTGCTGAGATTAGAGATTATTCCATCAAGACGTTTCCGATTGAGTCCTGTAAACGATTTATTGTTCGTCTAAATGCCTGCTGTAACTGGGCTGTCAAATCTGGTTTGATTTCTGAAAACCCTTTTATGGGGATGGCAAATGAAGTCAAGCCCCCTAAATCCCAAAAAAATTCTACGGATGAGGGTATTGATCCATTCTCGCTAGCGGAGCGCGATGCTATACTCAAGGCAATTTACGAAAATACCTTCTGTAACAAGCACTCTGGCTTCAAGCACTCCTACTACGCTCCTTTTGTAGAGTTCCTATTTATGACAGGCTGTCGTCCGAGTGAGGCGATCGCTCTGCAATGGAAACATATTAGTAGCGACTTTAAATCGATCAACTTTGAACAAGCAGTAATCGAAACGGGTAGGGGTAGGGTAGTTAGAGAGGGGCTAAAAACTCAGGAGCGTAGAAGGTTCCCCTGTAATGACAAGCTGCAAAAATTGCTTCAATCTATCCAGTTAGTGAATTGCAATCCTGAATCTCCCGTGTTTCCTGGTTATGGCGGCAAACTACTTGACACTAGGTCATTCCGTAAAAATATTTGGATACCAGTTTTAGCAGGTTTGGAGATTGAGTATCGAAAGCCTTACCAGACAAGACATACATTCGTTACTTTGGCTCTTGAGCATGGTCTTGATGCTAAAGATGTAGCTCGGTTAGTGGGCAATTCTCCAGAAGTAATCTATCGGCACTATGCAGGCAACAAGAGAGATCTGTTTGTGCCTGAGTTTTAGGGAGGATACAAAATGAGCGTAATTCTCACTTAATTAGCTAGGTCAAAATAAGATATCACACATCATTTTGAGTAAAGCAAAAAATCTTCCTGATGTTTCTACTGCGCTCAACAGTTATTTTGACAGTTCAGTTCAGGTCAAGCTTCACAGTCATCTGTCTTGCTTGAGGAGGTCCTCCGGTTCAGCATCAAAAATTCACCACATGAATGCAATCTATTTTCCCCCATTTCCCAACCCGTCTTACTAATATTAGTTGGCGTTAGGCATAGTTGGGTAATATAATGCTCAACAGCAATCTGCTCTGCACCAGTGTGCTCTGGTAGAACTCTTTGGCAAGACTCTGGTAGTCGTATAAACAAAGTAAAGTGTAGAGTGGAGAGAGACTCCCACCCGCCGGGCGGCTGAAGACTCAGGTAGTGAATAAGAGCCCGTTAAGACTCAGGTAGTCACGGAGTTAGTCCCCCAGAGTGGTTGCAACACAGCGGACAAGTGAACGAAGCGTTTAACGCTACTTGTTTTTCTGCAATAAATTAGGGATGAAATTTTGACTACAAGTTTTGTACGTCGCAGGACAGTGACTTTTATTAACAAGTATTGTGCTGCAGAAATAACTGGGCTTTCAGTTGAAACTCTCAAAAAGTTGAGGCTTGCTGGGCAACTCATTGAAGGTGTGCATTGGGTAGCGTTTAGTAAACGCTGTGTCAGGTACAATCAAGAGCTTCTGGAAGATTGGGCTGCAACTCGTACTTCGCCTGAGCAACACCAAAGGGCTGTTGATGCGTACTTGGAAAGCTTGCCCAGTAATCAGTCGAAGCAGCGGAGAAGACCATCCTATGACAAAGGGGGTCAGCGCGGTTGAGTATTTGCTGTCACCACAAATAGTAGAGAGAAAAATGTATCCACTACGGGATTTAACAGAAGGAAGGAGATATGAGACGGCACAAGAGATCGCACAACATAACCAAAAGGCATGAAAAGCGGGAAGCCAAAGAGGTTAGTATTCCTTCAGAGACACCAGCAGAAGTCATAGAAGTAAGTGCTTACACGCGAGACATCGTACCGAATGACAATAGTGCGCTTTCAGGCGAAGAAAGGGCATGGCTCACCGAACTTGAAGGGGAAGTCGAAGAGGTTAGTATTTCTCCAGAGACACCAGCAGAGGTCATAGAAGTAAGTGCTTACACGCTGGATACCTTGCCCAGTGACGATAGTCTGCTTTCAGGCGAAGAAAAGGCACGGCTCACGGAGCTTGAAGGGGAAGTCGAAAGAGCGTTTGAGATTGCCGGAAAAGCGCTTCGGGAAATTCGTGATCAACGGCTTTACCGAGGCGAATACGGCACGTTCGAGGCATATTGTAACGCACGTTTCGGTTTCAAACGCCGCCAGCCCTACCACATCATGAAGGCTTCGGCGATTGCCGAGAATTTACGTGCACGAGACGTGCACATCATGCCGATAGGCGAGTATCAGATCCGCCCTCTTGCACAAATAAAGGAATCGGAGAAACAGGCGCAAGCGTGGGAGTGTGCTATAAAGAAGGCGCATGGAAAATCTCCGACACATGAGGAAGTGCGAGCGGCGGTAAAAGAGGTACTCGGTGGTAGTGTTGTGTCATCAGAGCCGTCGTCAGATGGTAATCTCGTTCATCTAGGAGATGTCTGCGTTGTGCGTCGGACGAGCGTTCCCTTGTTATCAGACCGAAAGGGATTTTGGGGATTGGTGATGGAGGTAGAGGAGGATTTCGCCACTATCATGCTTTTTGACCGAACGATTCCAGGGGTTCCAATGGAGAGCCTCACCGCTTTATCGCTGACGGATAAGGAGAAGCAAGAGCGCATACACCTTCTCTGTTCTCTTGATACTGCCTATAAGGCGTGTCCTAACGAAGAAGCATCGATCGCTGTCTTTCACTACTTTGGACGCTTACAACGAGCAATACTCACGCCTTTTGAGGAATGGTTACTCAGCCAACTTAAGCAGTACGAATAGAAGTAGGGTAAGACGGGGGTAGAAAGATAACACGGAAGATAAGGAAGCGGATAGCCTGTAACAGGCAAATTTCACTCCTAGGGGCGGTACCCAAAGTATGCATTTAGATCCTGTCACAGAGACATTGTATATTCAATACATTTGTTGACAACGATTCAACTTGGCAAAAGAAACTCTTGAAAGTGTTTGAGAGTGCCAGACTTCAAGAGAGAAAGTAGATGCCAAGTAGAAGAGTAGTAATTGCTTTTTCCACTTCGCTCTATTCTGCTGCCCACAATTGCAGTTTTAAGTTTAGGCTGTGAAAGATAATTTTCCAGCAGATGCCTTACTTGAGATGCACGTTCGCTCTTTTCAACTTCTTCAGCTCCATAGGTAACCTTGCGGTTGGTGTTGAATTTGTTTTCAACACCCCGCCAGATTTGTTGACAACTATTTAGTTTCAGGAGCGAGAGCTTAAAGAAGCGAGTCGGCTCATGATCCCAACACTCCTGCTCCAAATCTTTCAACAATTGCTCTTGCACCCTACTCAGTTTTGTTGTCAACATTTCAGTTTGAATTTCTTTAGTAATAGCGACACCTTGTTCTGCTGCTATTTGTAATTGCTCCCTATCTGCCTTTTATAGCCAGCGGCTTGTTTTCTACTTTGTTGTCAACATTCTTGGTTTTAGAGCTAAGAGTTGGAATAGAAAAGCTTTCTACACCAGCTACCCTTACCCAAATGAGCAATTACTCTTTCTAAAGAGTTCGGCATCACACCCAACGCTTGAGTTGTAGTTAGATTTGTTGACAACAAATCTGCTTGAGGACTTAGTAGCTAGGGTGAATGGATAGGAGGAGCGCTTCAGGATCAAAATGGCTTTCTACAGAGGTTGTCACTGGCTGTAGTGACGCTTTCAATCACCAGAAAACTGGTAGACGATTACAAGCCAGTGCCTTTACGCTAATAATTTACCTCCACTGAATGCCGATCATCATTTCTTTGCCAAAACATACCTCCCCTTGGCATCTAAAGAAAAGCAAGCAGATGTAGTACAGGCACTGCTACTCACTGCTAAAGTTTATGGCTACAGACGATTTCAAGCTATTTTGGCAGCAACTTCTCCTAAGACTCTAGAGAAACTACTCGCTACTTTGATTAGTAGTTTACCCCCAGCATTACAGGCTGAGTTTATAGCAATGACTTCAGAGTTCAGTTTCCCTGTCGCCTCAGTTTGAGACTTCATAAAAGCCAACTATCTCAAATGCCGTTCCTGGGCAGATTTGGGGTAATTCTGTTAACCTATTGGTGACTTTTTGGGCTAGTTAAAGCTATAGGTTAGAAGATGAAGCGCCAGAAGACGATCAAGGTTGCGCTGTCCGACGCGGAATATGCAAGGCTTGAGGTTGCTGCCTATAAAGCTAGTGTTTCTGCTACGGAATTTCTGCGTGATTTTATTAAGACACTACCTCACGTCAAACCAGGGACTATTGAACTAGAAAAGACACACCATAGTTTATTTGACTAAGCCTCAAGCTCCAGACTTAGTGCTGCACTGAAAAAAGTGAAAAGCTAAAACCAGATCTACCCACAGCAAAAGTGTTGTCAACAAATTTGGCAGCTTAAAGGCTAGCTGCGGTACTCAAAGAACTGAAAAGAGCGATTACCGATCTCAAGCAAAAGCAACTGGTAGAAAAATATCTTCCGCCTCAACTAACCCTAAATATGTTGTCAACAAATTTAAGTAGAGCGCACAGAGCAATCGCTGCTCCTACCCACTAACCTCGAAGCTAGACGAAGAACGGTGAATAATACCAGATGAAATAGCCGATGCTGACCTTACCAAAGATGATTTACCAGCACCAAATGCAGATTGGAGCGTAATTAGTCAATTTGCCCTGTCATCCAACGGCTATGAATACTGGGACTCGTTTGAAAAATGCGGTGAAGTTGCTAACAGCAGCGCTAGGACTTATACAGCAACAAAAGCTTTACCAGACTCACTGGCTGAGCTAAGAACGTTTTTATTTTTCGAGCAGAGACGTTGGCGGCATTATGGCGAAAAGCCAGATGAGCAAGCAATGAGCTACACTTGAGCATTGGTTGAGCGAATTCGTTAGAAGGTATGTGCTAGAGAGTTTGGATAAGTTGTCACAAAACCTAAAACTGGAAATGTTGACAACAAATCTACTAGCAACCAAAAGACTATTGATGGAGTTGGAATGTTAAGCAGAACCCTGATCGATCTGGGGCAAGGATAGCTGGTGAAGAAAGATCTTCCGCCCTAGCTCCCGCCTTCAAATTAAACGGTTGTCAACATTTCTGATAGAGGGACATTCTTCTCCCAAAGTAGACGTTGCGGCTCCTATTGTTGTAAAAAAGATTTTCAGGAAGAGCTTGTTCAAATTTTTGTGCTAAACCAAGTTTTGGTAACGCAAAACTAGGGATTACAGGCTCTAAGCATATGCTTTGATTTACAAGCTTTTATGCCCCGCAATCGCGTTCAACATCAGCTGATTCAATTTAGAGTTCTAAATTCTGTAGATCTTCTATCTTAAATAGGCTCAGTCTTCTGGCTTCCTAGTTTTCTCGGATTACATTGCTGCCTCAGAGCAAATACGATTCGAGTTGTATTGAATTTTCTGCCGTGCAATTGTCAGAACCCTACCAAGTTGATCGCTTATTTTTATTAATTGGCGAAAATCCTTTGCCTAATTGGATTGCTGCTGTCACACTTCTACGAGACGGCGGTACTCCCTATTTGATACACACTACCCATACTCAAAAACAAGCAGAGTATTTAGCTCATCTTCTCAAACGGGATGTTTCCAGGATTAAAAGCGCTCAAACAATCTCTTTGGGCGATCGCCATGCAAATGCTCGTCATATCTGCCAATGTATTCAAGAGTTAACCGAGTCGCTACCAGGACGATTTGGGTTAAATTATACAGGCGGCACTAAAGCGATGGCTGTTCACGCTTATCGCGCCTTACAAGCAATCCGGGCTGACGCTGTTTTTAGTTACTTAGATCCTCACAAGCTGGCAATTTGTATAGATAGTGATCGCCACGATTACATCCATATTCCCGTATCAGTTCAATTATCGCTGGCGCAGATTTTGCAACTGCATGGATTAACTTGGAGAACCGAGCAGCCACCCATCGCTACACCAACTCTACCAAAAGCAGCCACAGCATTAGCCAAACTGTATGGGAATATTCAATTAGCAAAGGCTTGGCGCAACTGGTGTCATCAAGAATTACGTAGCAAAGCCCGTAAAGGCGAATATTGGCGAGAAGAAGCAGAACTTACCCAGCTAGCACCGTTGAATTTACAAGATTTACCAGAGGCATTTCAACAGGTTCTCTATCAACACTTGAGCGCATCACAAACAAGTTTGTCTCTGTCCATCGCTTGTCAAGGGAGATTTAAACAGTTAAGACAAGTCTGTGAATGGTTGGACGGTACTTGGCTGGAACATTACGTTTTGCAGCAAATTCAATCAGTTGCGCCCCTGCATGGAATTCATGAAAGCAAGATGTCATTGCACATCAAAGATCCTGCTAGACCATACAGCCAATGGGATAAATTTGAGTTTGACGTGGCATTCATGCGCGATTATCAACTCTTTGCTCTATCCTGTACGACTACTGACAAGCATAGTTTATGCAAGCAAAAGCTATTTGAAGCTGCTTTACGGGCGCGACAGTTAGGTGGGGCGGAGGCACGAGTTGCTTTAGTCTGTTGTCACAACCGCCCGGAGCTATTGAAGACTGAATTAGAAATTGTCACTCGCGATCGCAAATTAGCTGTATTCGGCAGACAGGACTTAGAGCATCTGAACCAAAAAATTGCTGATTGGATTGCTCGAAATAATTAATGTTATAAATCCAGATACTGTGGAAACTGAACTGGTTGAAATTGCTGTTTTTCTGAAACGAGCATTGCTATACTTTTTTCAATAAAACTGACAACGATGCTGCTAAATTTTAGATATTCAGCTTCGGTAATTGGTTGAAATCCATGAGCTAGAATCGAATAATTCCGAATTTGCAGAACGTCTTGAATTTTTGCTGCTTGTTGTTGGTAAGCTCTACCTAACGGTTCGTCGGGTAATTTACTGAGTAATAGATAACTCTGGGTTAGTGCTAGCTGAATTTTGTCACGCTCGGAATGTAGTAGTGGCTCGGCACGGAGAGATTCCGGTATTTTTTGCAAAACGACATCGCCAGTTTTAATTTCATGAGCTTGCCACAACCGAATTTGAGCTAACAGTTCTATGGCTCGGTAGAGCCGACCTACGGCATCGTCATAGCGTTCTTGAATTGCACGACGTGCTGCATTTAATAACAAGTCTTGTACGACTTCATAACCGTGTCCTTTAATCCCAACTGGTGCTTTGAATTCCTCATCAATAGCTGTACGGCTGTTCATCACTCGTTTGAGGAATAGACCGCAAGACTGAATTTCTTGGCTTTTCATGTAGAATTGCAGTGTATCCCAAGCATCTGCATGGGCAAACCGATCCCAAGCATCGAAACCAATACAGCAATCTCTCAGAATGCGAATGCGTTGTTTAGCTTCGCTGGGTAGTCCTAGTTGCAGTAAGTTATTGAGTTCGGTGATCGCTGCCGCATAATTATATTGTTGTAGCAGTAGGGGGAGAAATTGCTCGATCTTCCGTTCGGCAGCAATCGCGATCGTACTGGTGCGTTCTGTTGCCTCCCCCCGTTCTACTTTCAACAAGTTTTCGCGGGTGGTGCTGGTTGTAACGTGCAAGTTGATGTCGCAATCGATCCCTGCCATTGCTAAAGCGGCAGACATGGTTTTTGTGCCGCCCGTGTAATCTGCCAAAATTTGACAGTCAGGAAAATCTTGTTGCAGCGTGCGAATCGTGTTGGAAACGAGGCAATAGCATTCAGAAAGATCGTCTGGGTTTTGGATTAATGCTAAGTCTGTATTGGGCTGAAAATTGCTTAAACTAAGATGAATCGGGATGTTAGGCAGTTTTTTAACTTCTTCTCCCTTACGGATTTCGCAAGGCGTGCCTTTACCAATAATTTGAGCTTTGCTGCCTTGAACACCATCAGAACAAATGAAGATGACGCGATCGGGTTTCAGTGTTTTAATTGCAGTCAAGATTGGTTGGGGGGAACCACCAACGGTAACGAGAAGAATTTTAGGCATAAAAAAGGGTTGAGCGATCGCGTTGAACCAATGTAAGGCTGTGTAGCTTATTTTTCCCCAATTTCGTAGCACAATTTCTTTATTCAGGGTTCCAAAATTTAAGGAACTTAAAAATCCCAAAATCTCGGTAGTTCAGTGTCCATACAGGACTTTTATAACGTTGCGCTAACAAAATAACTGTTGCATCTTCTAGGTTGCCTTGCCACTGTGGTAATGCTTGCACCATCAAATAAATCTCATCAAAATCCTGCTGAGTTAGGGGTACAAATTTTAGGCTTTTTTGCACGATCTCCAAAGTAGCTTGAGCTACAGCAGGAGTGGTTCTCTGGATGAGCCATTTGTAAACTTCAAAGACAACTGGAATTGGAGCTACTAAGGTTGTATTAGTTGCTAAAAGCTGCTCGAATCCAGCTTTGCAAACAGCATGGTCTGTGTCTTTAGCATAGAAGAATGCAATTAGCGGGCCTGCATCTAAAACCAACTATTTCAAGGTTTTTCTCTGCTGTTGTGCAGATCGTAATCTTCAGCACGATTAGCCGCACGACAAGGAGCATCTTGAATCAAGCCTGCTAGAGCTAAGAATTCAGATACGTTTTTTTGCGCCAGCTTTTTTTGAATGGCTTCTTGCACGATGCTAGATAGTGTTTCTTCTGGATGTTCTTTCAGGTAATTTTCTAGAGCATCTGCGTATTCATCTGGTATGTAAACTGTACGCTTCATCGGATTCTCAGGTTTATCATACATTTATCATACTAGGCTTTGCACTGCTGTCGAGGGGGACGTAAATGAATTGGCGATCGCTCTTTTTGATGGCTTAAGAGCGATCGCACTTTTTTAGTAACTTGTCCACGTCACTGGGAGCGGGCTTTGGATGCGATTAACCTGTTCTCATTGGTTTCCAACGAAGCGACTTATCCCTGTCGCCGGGAGTTAGTCAGTGGCGGCGCAGCTTTAATAGCGTGTCGTTTCCAACAAAGCGACTTATCCCTGTCGCCGGGAGTTCCTATCACTGTGGAACAGCGCATTGTATTGCAGGATGGTTTCCAACGAAGCGACTTATCCCTGTCGCCGGGAGACAAATACGGGCGATATCTAGCAGAAATCTGGTTGTTTCCAACGAAGCGACTTATCCCTGTCGCCGGGAGAGTTACCAGATCCAGAAAATTGGGCAATTGTATATACGTTTCCAACGAAGCGACTTATCCCTATCGCCGGGAGGAATCAGTAGCCGAAGCACTACACAGCCTTAGTTTGTTTCCAACGAAGCGACTTATCCCTGTCGCCAAGAGGATTTTTCATTCAAGGGCGATGTCATTGAAAATTGGACGTTTCCAACGAAGCGACTTATCCCTGTCGCCGGGAGCAGAAGGTACAACCAACAGGGGGTAGCAAATGAATTCCGCGATCGCGCTGGGTCGCCACTTGTTCAGCAACCCTTCATCCCTAGCAATTTTCAGCCACAACTCCAGCCGCCACAATTGGTTCTACCACCAATGCCAGATTATCAGTCCCTGCGCCAACAATTTATGCAAACGCCATCTACCGTGACTGGAGGAAACCTAGAACTGATTGAAGCAGTTGGGCGATTAGAAGCAGTGATGAAAGAAGTGCAATCGCCCACTGTACACCAGTCTAATAGTACTACCAACCATTTTGATACCAAAGATGTAGATACTAAAGAATTTGCTAAGACTGTTGAACAGCAGCAAAGGGATGCTCAATATCGTGTCCTCAAGGAGTTGGAGCGCCGAGCATTATAGCCGTGCCGCAGATTCGCGGTGGAGCGTTAACAATGCTTGCAACAAGTGGAGTTCTAGCGTTTCGCGCAGAATAAGAAAGTTCTGTCTTGCCATTGAACCCATCAATAAAACGAAGCCGCACTTTACTTGTTGCTGGATTGACATCTGAGTCGATGAAGAATGATTCGCTTTGATTGTTCATCAATATTTCAGACTCTAGCCCACCAATATGCGAATCAATATATTGTCCATCAGCAGCGTAGTAATCAACAGTGGTTTGAATAAACTTTTGTGGCTTGCCCGAAACGTTTTTGACTTTTCCTTCAACACAAACAGATTTACCATTTCGGTAAACTTGATAACTTTCTAAAATTAGTTTCTTTTGAGCAGGTTGAGGTTTTTGGGCAACAACAGATTGGCTTACTCCTAAGCAGGCGATCGCAGTAACAGCAAATATAGTTTGTTTCAGCATATGTCTAACGTGGGAAGATTAAATCTAATATCTTCCCCAACTTTGTTAAAAGCCACTGCGAAAGCACTGAAGTTTAGCGTTTCAAAGCCATCCTTTCAATCCTTAGTAGAGGCTCTATCCAGTTTTCGGTCACGATCTCTTTTTAATTTGAGGTGATTCCCATTCCTTTCAATCCCAACTAGAGGCTCTATCCAGTTTCCGGAGATCCGCCGCGCAATCTCTTTCAATTCCTTCTAGAGCTTCTATTCGGTTTCCGCTTCGCCCTGCATCGAGGAACTTAGTTCCTCCTTCAGGCGCTTCTTTCAATTCCTACTAGAGCTTCTATCCTGTTTCCGCTGCAGCCGAAATGAGAGTAGCGATCGCATATGCAGATAGGACTTTCAATCCCTACTAGAGCTTCTATCCGGTTTCCGCCGTAGAATCCCACAAACTAAGCTGAATATAGCTTTCAGATCTATCCAGCGCGGATGTAGGTGCGGTAGTGCGTTTTCGCTTGCCTCGTCTGCTGCCAGAATTGGGTGAAGGTCTTTCCCCATAAGGATCGCGGATAGTAGTTTCCTCCTGAGAGCTTGAAAGTAGTGCCTTGTCTAGGTTACCGGATAGTCGAGCGGGAAGAGAAGAATTTACATCTCCCCCTCCGCACTCATCATCTATTAGAGATTGGGAGCAATTTTTATGCTCCGGTGCTGCCATTGCAGCTTCGACTTGCTCACCAGATTGCTCTGATATTGAAGGCATTTCGCCCTCCTGGGGTCGCTTTACTTCCCGCACCAAAGTGCGGTAGATCCTTTTGAAATTAGCTTTCGCCAGAATGTTTCTCGCTGCATTTTTGTCTCTGTCCATTACCAAAAAGCAGGACGGGCAGCGGTGAGTTCTCGTACTGAGCGCCTTTCTCACTTTTTCGCCACAGCGAGAACAATCAATAGTTGTATAGTGGGGAGCTACTAAAACGATTTCTCTACCCCAAGCTTTAGTCTTGTCCTCAATCTTTTTTTTTAAATCACCTAAAGCAGTATCGGCAAAAGATTTATTCATTCCCGATTTACGCTTAGCGCCATTATGCTCGTATCCCTTACCGTCTTCCCTTTTCTTAGGTTTAGGACGGCGCACTAAATTTTTAATTTGAATATCTTCAACAGCGATCGCACCAAATTCGCGCACTAATGAAGTACTAAGCTTATGGTTGAATGCGTTGCGCGATCGCCTAATCTTTTCGTGCAGCGCTGCTATTTTCTTGTACGTCTGCTTTTGAGAACTGCTACCGTTAATTTGCCGGGATGCCTTACGCTGCAATCTACGTAATCGTTTTTGCTTTTGGCGGTACAGCTTAGGCGGTGGAATTGAGCGACCGCTATCAGTGGTGAATACAGATTTTAGTCCAAAGTCAAGTCCGACTGCTTTATCTGATGGTTTAATTTGTGCGCTGTCAATTTCACATACTAATTGTAAATAATAGCCTGATGGCTCTTTAACAACCCGAACAACGCTGTACTCCTGTCCCTGATAGCGCTTGTAAAATCCTTTGACAATTGCTGTCCCTAATCTAGGAAATTTGACATAAGCATTATCAGAACCGTTTACCCTAGCAAACTTTACGGTTGTTTTCCCGTTCTTGTTGGTCAAGCTGCGAAGCTTGTCTCGTTTACCCTTGTATTGAGGTTTTCGTCCTGGGTGCTTTGGGTCTTTGTAGGCTTTCCAAGCTTTGAGTAAACTATCAGTTACACCAAGCCGAACACGAGAGCAAATTTCGTGTAGCCAAGGTTTATCTGGGGTTGCGTCATTTGTGGCTGGTTTCCAAAAATGCTTACCCGGATTATTGCAGTCTCTCTTGGTTCGCAGCCTGCAAACCGGATACAGTGTTTCATCCTTGCGGTTATATGTTGCACACTCGCAAGCCAGTCCGTATTGCAGCTCACAGAAAGACTGGGAAGGATTTTTACCTTCCGGTGCTGCTTCCACAGCTTCCGCTTGCTCTGATGATTTATCACCATCCTTCAGCGGCTTTATCTTCCCGCTCCCAATAGCGGTAGTTTTTTTAGAGTTTGCCTTTACTCGAATGTTTTGAGTAACATTCTCATTCCTATGCCAATACCAGGCTACTGCATCTAGATCACCTTCTACGGGGTTCTTCTCTCGCCACTTGCGTTGCTGGTCTTCTTCTAACAGCGATAAACTTTCGTTCCAAATCCACCTTAATTGGTCAAGCCACAAATCGATTGTTTGTTGCTGTGCCAATGTAAGCGTTAATTTGAACTCCAGTGTCTTCAAGATGCTATTGTCTCCTCAAAAACAACCTTGAAATCAGCATCAAGTACATTTTCAATTTTTCTTAGCGTCGACTCCGTTAATCCTTCTGGCACTTTGTCATTGATCAACTTGTACCAGTAAGTGCGACTAATGCCGATCCTCCGGCATACCTCAGAAACACTCAAGTTACTTGCAACTTGAGCTTGGTGAATCCTCTGCGCTAAGTCAGGAATTTTCGTTGTTTGGGTGATACGTCGATGAATCAGCACGGTCATTTAGGGGTATTTTCCTCTTAATATTAACTCCACTGTAAACTGTACACTATATTGTTGACAATTGCAAAGGTTGCACTTTACAATAAATGTGCAGCAAAAGGCGATCGCTCACCCTGAGAAAGTCCGCGATCGCCTACCCCTAATCCATCTCGACTGACAAGATTGGAGATTTTTTTATCATGCCACACACT
>QQTW01000774.1_pt1 | contig 20895 bp, 23 predicted proteins | sample 1904831 | NCBI WGS metagenome assembly QQTW01 (sample SAMN09435610, study PRJNA476489) | Subsurface metagenome, whole genome shotgun sequencing project. | reverse complement strand
CTCCCGGGCCAAGGCGGCCCCGGCTTGGGCTTTTGCCAACACACCAAGCTGCATGTCAACGGTACGTACCTCCGTATACACTCCAAATAGACTTTCCGCCTCGAGACGCACTGTGTTTTCTGGACTGCCTCAACGCCATTGACAGCTTCTTATCGTGGTCAACTGCGCTTCACTGAACAAGTCATTTCATCTATGTGTGCTGCCTCATCCTCTAGGTCGCTCAACCCGGCCTCCGATGGCTTTTAGATGGGATCATCGCCGGTCTGCGTCCTGATCGACAGAAACACCCTCATGTGTTGTGGATACATGTCGACGCCGGATCTAGACCCAGGCCTGCGAAGCAGCGCGCAACGACTCGATTTGTCAAGCGATGGTCTTTGGAAAATACGATCGACCATGATATGCGCATGTCCGTTGTCCATGTCACGTCTGGTCGAGGTCTGATATCGAACTCGTCTCTTTTCCGCTCATGGACTTATCGCAGCCAACATCTGCTTAACGCGGTCCCTCGCCTTCAGCATTTTTCTTTGCCGCTCTATGGAACCCAGACAGATGACCGGCGAAAACATGTCAGGACTCCATCCAGGAACAAGCGACTTCACCCGGTTCCTGATATTAGACTTCGCAGCGCATGACACAGATGCTGCCACGCGTAGCTGAGCGTCGGTGGGTGGGGTCTACGACGATGGCAGTCAGAACCTTTCCATGAGACGAAATAAGGCGGAATGTGAGCTTTGCTACTCTACCTTCAAGATTGCTCCACTATCGCCCTTAGGCCAATAGTCCTCAAACCAATCTTCCTCTGACGGCTCTTCGTCAAACCAATCGCTCTCGGACCAGTCGTCTCTACTGTCTGCATCCCCTTCTACGCAATCCTCGACGCTCTCCCAGTATGAGTTGAGGAACCTGGTGAGGACACTGGGATCCGAGCCCTCTGAGCCAAGGTTCTGAGCGGTGCCTGAGTCCGGATCCGGCTTGGGAGCAGCGGGCCCATTGCGACGGTCCTCCTCATCGCACCAGAGCTCACTGGGATCCGACTCGAATCCACTGAGAAGCGTCGTCAACGCCCAATCGACCATGGCGGGCGACACACCCGGCTCAAGCCTCTTGGCTGTTTCTGGGTATTTGTTCAGGTTGATCTGGAGTCTGAGATTCTCCATGATCCCGTCCTTCACGATTTCGGAGCACTCGTCCTGTCCAACCACATCAGTCTTCGTTGACGCATTCTCTGTCGCAAGAGTGACATACTCACCACGCACCGCCTGAACGGGATGATCTGATCATTATATCGAAGTTTCTTCACCTCTTCCTATAATGTCATCGTTGGCTTCCTCGACACGAGACGAGACGAGACGGAACGCATCAAAACAAGGCCTATCACTCATACCAGGTTTCTCGCGATGTATTTGAAGATGCTCGAACCAAATGGCACCTCCTTCTGGTACGTCTGGTACATTGCGTTGAAACTTTTCTGGTTGCCCATGATCGGGCAGAGATTGGTGCAGGCGTGGCAGAGGCTCCATCGCCCCTCCTGAAAGACGTTGCCATAACTCCAATAAACGTTCCATAACGGCGCCGTGCTGTTGGGGATATCATCTGCCGCCCACGCACCAGATGCTTTCAGAAGAAGTGCAACTGTATAAAGAAGCATAACGTGCTCCAAGCCGGAAGAAGTTGAGAAGACGCTTGAGGAAGACAAGCAGCGGACAAGTGACGGTATAAGGGAATGTTCAATCTGAGTGCAAGGCCGATAATATCCTGACTTCAGACGGGCTCTCTGGACGGTCAAAGCTGCGTTCCGAGAACTGAACTCAAAATACTTTGGGGACCCTGGTCGCCGCGCCGACCATTTTGATTTGCCTGATGTAGCAGGAGAACGGAAAATGCAATACATAAAAACGATGGGGTTTCGGTGCCAAGGACCTTCATTGAATCATCTCGTGACCGCCGCGAGCTGCATGGCGGTCCGCCGACAGTACCGGTAGCCAGCACATAAACAATGTATAACAAGCTCATATTTCGTGATACACATGCTATCAGGCTTCCTTCATATACCAAATAATATGACCTCGAGAGGGGCCGAACGCGCTTGACATGTTCTTCAGTTGGATGCAAGTATGCCCTCCTTCAGCATCAAGGTCCATTGAAAAGATATAAACAGGACTGCCAGTGATACAGCTCAATTGAAATGAGAGGTGAGAGATGACGTACATCGTGCTCCTTTAGACGCCTCACTGCCCAGTCAGACCCGCTCCGATAATCGCTATATCACACGCCAGCGTAATATACAGGCTTGCAACAGAACATTCGGTATGTCCGAGAGCGCCGTCCGCTCTAAGTGATCCTGCCCGAAGGACGCTGGCTCTTGTGATCCTCGTCTGCCTCACAGTAGCCCAGGGCCAATCCCGGCGTGCTCTCCATTCTCTTCCCCCAGGCTTTCCCCAGCAGCCAGTCCGTCACGCTGATGACGCGCGTCATCTTGTCCCAGTTGCCTCCCTCGTCGGCATGCTCAATCGTATGAGAAATGATTCTTCCCTCCTCGTCAAACTCGAATATGAACAACCCACTAAACTCGCCGTCATCCTCCGGTGCCTTCCCCAGCCCATCCTTCGATGCACTCCTCAGAATGCTTCGATACAGCGCCCCCATAGCCCCACCCTTATCCTTACCACACGTCTTCCACCGCACGACGAGCCGCTCGTTGCGGATGTTGGCGTGCGACGCGCGGCTGCCGTTCTTGAACATGCGCTCCGACAGGATGACCAGCTTGACGTTGCCGACGACCGGGACGCGGCCCCAGGCCACGGGCGCCGTCCACAGCGCGGCCGTGTATGCGATCCGCCCGCTTACGGTCGGGAGATGTGGATGCGTTGAAGGGAACAGGTACAGGGTTATCTGAGGCGAGAGAATCTCCTGCGGGAGCGGCGAGGCGAGCAGTGTGGGCAGGCGTTCGTGCAGTATCCGTATGGCTGCGGGACCCGGTCAGCACGCCTTGCTCAGGATTCTGTCGTTGAGCAACACCGCCCAGTGTACTCACTCTTTCCGAGCTTCAAAGTCCGCTCGTCGGGGGGCGTCAAGTCCCCATTGCCGCCTTTGTCGACGCCGAGCAGCGGCGGCGAGCTCGTGAACCACACTTCCGAAATCGAGCCGTCAGCGTGTTTGACGTTGGCGAGGGAGCGACATCGCTGCTTCAGCGCCGCGGATGTGTGGAGGGGCCATGTGCTGCTGGTGGAAATGCTGGGTCGAACGGAGCTTCTCTGCAGGGCTCTCCGCATCAGACCGACCGTCAAGCGTCATTCGCTGAACGCATAGATGGCAAGCAGTGCGGCGCACTACCTTGAGCGCGAGTTGTAAGGTGATATTGTTACTTCTAGCTGGAAGTTGTAGGTGAGTTTTCAGAACGGCGCGAACTTATCGTCATCGCTAGGAGCCGTTTCCGGGTTCGCATCAACCATCTATGTAGAACCCTTTTTAGGCTTCTGATCAAATGACTATAATGGAACAGTATTACTACTTCTATTAGAATTACCTTTATTAGAGATATCATCTATCTACCTGATTATTACTTCTACTAGTGGACTGCGGTCCCTCAATGCTAGATCAAAAGCTTGAGCTAATGTAGTAGAATCTGAGCGAAAAAAGGAAGAATTTGGTTCAAGTATCAAGGTTTCTGTTGTCATCTTCTTGTACCCGTTCTTCTCAAGATATGCTCTGCGCAGAGTACTGACATGAGCTAGGGCAGACTCGTAGAATGTTGTTCTGAGGCCCGGGGTGTTTGTGAGAAGGGATAAAAATCTTATCGCCTCACCAATTTGTGTTGCAACTTTCCACCTCTCTGTCCAAGATAGTATAGTGATTCTGGAGAGCGGATGAAGATGCGTTTATTCGTGTCGCCGTCAATTTCAAGATAGATTGGGAGAGCTATCCGCGAATGTGAAGTTCCAGTGGATGCGATGGAGTCTTTAAATTGCAAATGGCCGCCTCAGCATTTGGACCACAAAGCAATATGATTCTTGATCCGCTAGCTCGGTCAGTTGACCAGTTCGATTCCTGTAGCATGGCCCAGTTCTGAGAACTGGTTTCTACTGCCTGGGTTTGGGTACCCCTCAGACCGCTGTGACTTAGATCGAAATACCATATAGAATAATTCACCTCCTTGATGCTCCATGGCCGAACCGTCTTTGAGTAATCAATGTCTTCCGTGGATTCCGTGTTTTCCGGGACACCGTAGTCCAGAATGATACCTATTTTTGCATTTACGGACCCGAAGGGTAATGCGAGAGCGGTCTTCTGACCGCTTTACTCTGGATCCGCACATTATACTCCTTCAACAAAGCTTGGAGGTTAACGCTTGGATCTCGTATGTCGTCGTCCAAGTCACAGAGCTGCAAATGCTTCAAGTCTTGATGAAATGTAGGGAGTGCTTGTAAGGCACTGATGTAGCCCTGTCGTCCTAAGATCGGCATTTTATAAACCGACGGCAAGGTTCCAAGCTTTGGTACTGCTCCTGTCTAACCGATGGCCAGGGTTCCTCTGGGATCTGCTGAAGATGCTAGCTGAATTGTAAACTGCGTAGACAACTGTCTACTAATGGCGTTTCCGTGTAGTATCGGCGGGAAAACATCAAGATCAAGGATCTTAACTCTTTGTCAGATTGTGGCAGCTCGAATTAAGGCTTCAGAACGGCGTACGGTAAGGTCTGCATTGCGCAGCAAAAGAGCATCCCAAAGATATTACTCATCGTCCTGCAATATTCTTCTCTATCAGCTTGTTAAACGCTTGGGGCAGTCCGGATAGGTTCCACAGCCGTATGAGGTTCGCAATACGATGTCCATTGCCAATCCAATATATGTAATGATGAAGTGTACTTTGCCTGTGGTAATATATCGAACATGATCACCGACGGGCCGCGATGGTGTCTTTGTTTGTCCGACATAAGGGCGCCTGTAAGCTGCATTTCTGTCGTCCTTAACGTAGTCCAGATACCCGCAATACGAGGGCCAGCGGTCACCGTGGCGTGACTGTATGCTTTGATTTCATCGAGCCTTTATTTAAACATGTTTAGTTCATGAAACATACAACGGTTGAGGCAAAGCTGAGGACGCTCTTCGGGCTTAACGGGCTACATACCTTTCTGTGGTCACTTGTGTTAGATCATAAGCCCAATAGCATAGCTATCAGGGCCGGCCTTTTTAGTTCAACAACTTGTGGCCCTTCCAGGGTATAGATCTCCGGCTCGATGCCCTGCAATACTTTGGCAACGACATGATACCTCCGTACTTCAAAATCATTGCCTTGTAGGGTATTGGCCACAAATTCGAAGCACTTTTCGCGGTGAATCGCTTTTACGAGCTGACGAGATAAGTCGCTCAACGTAGCGAACATAACCTCGTGAGTAATCAAGAATTATTCCTATAGTCCCTATTAGAGCCACCTAAAGCCAAGAGAACTTTATGAAGCCAAACTTACATACCCAGCCAGTAATGGTTTCCATCTCCTATAAATGGTAAGGGCTTTGCCGTGGTTATCACCTGCTCTGGAAGGGTCAAGTCGTCGGTGTCCAAAGCGCCAAGGTCATTCTCATTCTGTTGCTCTTGCCAGCGGCCTGTTACGTCTCTCGCTGCGTTAGATGCCGTGGGTTGCGAAACTCTGTAATGTTCGTTTTTCTTCAAGACCTTGGATGCATTGCTGCAGCAACGCTCTTTTAGATGACCTTCTTGCCACATATTGGGATGTTCTCGCCTACATAGTAGATTTGATGTTTCTGAATTTCGAAAATTTCAGTCACTTGCTTCGCTTTCTGCAAGTGAAAAAATAGGTATTACTAGCGTTTCTATGGCGGCAGCTAACGATCTATAAGCGAGGATATAGAACAGCAACAATACCAGCGATACCAGGCGCTAAAAGCTCTCTCGCAGAGATGGCCTAAGTTCTGAGGTAACCTTCAGATTCGTTCACTCAACCGTTATCCTTCTACGCTCTTCCATCTCCTCAATCTCACCCCGCTTCTGGAACATGGTCGCGGCGTGCTGATCGCGACACTAAGATTATGAGCGCATTAGTGCAAGACCATCAATTTGAGAACGCTGATAGTGAAGTAGTATGCCTGGATGGGAAAGCAGAAGGAACGAAGAGCGAATGAAATCGGGCTGGGGAAACTTACGGCATTCACGTGACGCGAAATGTCCTTCTGTCCCTCCCTGGCCAGCTGGTCGATTTCTCTGACCTGTTGCACGCGTACTTCCTTTGACATGGTTTCGGGTTTCAGCAGGCTCAACCGATCGATACGAGCTACCCCTGGCATGATGTAACGATTCGATACTTCGACATACGTGGTAGTCATGACGTTGGCGACGCGGTAACGGGCTTTGAGATCGAGCACTTGGGCCTTGATGTGCTGGATACAACACAGCGTTAGCACGAGTTTCAGACATGGTCAAAGAAGTCGACAGGGGGACACAAACCACCAGATCCTTCTCTCTCTTTTGCTCCAGCCTCAGCCGATCCTTCTCGTTGGTTTGGGGATCACGGATGTGATCCCCCCGTTTGTTGGCTTTTTCGACGTTCCGGATGAAGGAAGCGACGCGTGACTCGTCGATTACCTTGATATGGTCATGCAAGATGGTAAAGAAGGAGGCCAACTCGACAAGACGCTCGCCAAAGTCGTGGAGCCTATCGACGCATTCGCAGACGATTCGCTTGACGTGGGCCTGTTGAGACGAGGGTCAGTTACAAACGCCGTCAAAGTTGAGAAGCATACTTCTTATAAGAAAGGTGAAGAGCGCCGTGGGAAGGAGATTTTACCATCGTGACCTCGGATTCGAAGAGTTTCTGGGTCTCCTGCTCGAGGACCTCCAGTTCAATCTTCGCCTTCTGCTCCTTTCTCCGGAGCTGGTTGACCTGCTGTTCGACCTCGCGCAAGTCCTTTTGCGCTAATCGCAATCGCTGGTAACGGAGCTCGATGCGAGATAACCCTACATGCATTGCACGTTGTCAGCTTCTGCTGATGATCACCAGCCGATTGCCGTAGTGAATGGACCTGTGCACACTGGCACACGCTGGTCGTCTAGTCCGTCTTGAGGGCGACTCACTATTCTTTGCATGTAGATTTCCTTGACGCTGCAAGAAAGTTAACCTCAGTTACTGAGTTTTCTGCAGAAAGGAGCGTTCTCACCTCATCCTCTTGCGTTTGCCGCCTGGTCAGCTCCACTTGTTCGCCTAGTATCTCGCTCAACTGCTCCTGGGCCGCCGTGACCTCCTCCCGCCATGTGTTGGCCGACTCGGCCACGTCAACCTCAATTTTGGCATTGACGGAAGTCTCCTTCTTGACCATACTGGTAAGTGCCTCAAGGACCTGTCCCATATGCATTTACATGATCAGTCAACCGCCAAAGTCCATTGGCGTACTATCGGAGCGGAGCATGCGATTCAAGGGGAAATAAAGAAGAAACATACCCTTTGGACCGGCCTAATAGCGGAACGAACCCTCCGAATAACGCCCGAGTGCTCCTCTTCGACGCTACTTAGTTCGCGGCTGATGCTGTTCCTAATGGACCGAACGCTGTTGCGGCTCTCACCCCGGCCTGCTAGCGCCTCCCAGGCGACGCCGTTGCAATCGCCCTGGCCGAGCGTCAGTAGCTCGGCGAGCTTATGGACCGTCTGATACAGCCTTCCGGCAAGTTCGTAGTCGGAATGAAGCTGGTCTCCCTGGCCATGTGGCTTATCCGAGGATTTTGTATCGGCGTCTTCTTTCCTGGCCCAATTGGCTGTCATACCGATTTTCCCAAACATGGAGAGGAGATTGCCACTGTTGACATTGATGTTTCCATTGCTGAACCCGAATTTTGATGGCTTCTTGGATGTGCGTCCCAAGTAAGGCAATCCTCCTGCAGTATAACGAGATCAGTCGGCCACGGGAAACATATATCAAAGTTCGAGCCGGCCGTCGCGAGTACTTACTTTTGGGAAGCGCCTTCTGTGCTTTAGTGAACTCTTCCTTACGGTGACTAATTTGACTGCTATGGTACTCTGCCAGTTTTTGAATGTTGGTGACGTCAGTTGATTTCAAACCAACCGCCAACTTCTTGTCTTGCACCTGGGCCTTGAGGTCGTTCTCATTCCGCTTGAGCGTTTCTATATCGGCGGTCGATTAGCTCGGTCTTGACGGAGCAGCCTCGAAGTGGGCTGGGAGGGAAGTTGTTGGGGAGTGGAAAGATCGCACCATCTTCGTCGACGCATGCTTCATACACGCAAAGAGTAAACTCCATCCAGTCGTCGACCTTCTTTTTAATGCTAACTGTATGGGCAACGCAAGCCTCCGACGTGGCCTTCAATGTCGCAAGCTGGTCGGGAAGTTCAAACTCGGCTGAGTAAGGGTCTTCGACATCCTGAAGAATCTCATCAAACTGTGGATTCGGAGCGAGGGAAAGTCAGCGCAGTACTCTCACGCCAAGTAGAGAGAAGCGAGGAGACACAGGGCTGGCCGTACTATACCGCCTGGCTCGCAGAGCGCCTGAGTCACAAGGGAAAGCTGACGCATCTTAGACTCGGCCTCTTCGAAGGCCTGACGACCCAACTTAGAGCAGTGGACAAAGTTGGCTCGGAGCGATGTGCGCCTATGGGAAACCGCCACGCTTCATTAGCACGAAGCCATTCGTTCCGATCTCTTCATCAAGATTACTTACGGGAGCCCGGCCTTCTCTGGAAATTGTAACAACGAGGCCAGAGGGTCGGACGCGAGCACGAAGCATTGGCCGAGACGGCCGAGGGCAATGGGTGCACAACTAAGCACACCGCCCCAGTCGCCCCGAAGCAAGTCCAACGCATTCGAGCTCACGACGAGGTCTGAAAAGGCTGCTGTTCGGGAGAGTTGGATGTCGCTGTCCAAGCCGCTGTTATCGTCGCCTGACATGGAGTCACTAGGCATGTCCGGCATGTTGGCGGGCTCGCTCTGTGCCAGCAAATATTCGGTGGTTCAAGTTGAAATCGGAGCAGGGTTCTCTGACGACCGGCCAACAACAAAGAGCTTCAGGTGGAGGCAGCAAGTCTTACACAGATGTCCATACCACTACAGGGACTGGGCAACGAGGATATATATACCTGTATAAGAGTACATATGTAGGTATCAGCCGATATTCTTCCTCCAGACGTGTATGTATACATGCACATCAATTCAATTCGATGATTTAAGCCCGGTGTGGGCCTCTCCCACTCCTTCAGGCAGTCTCTACACGACATTGAGGAACGGGTAACCGAGGAAGGTATAGCTGGACACTGATTGGCAGCTATAACTGAGATTGTGTATCTCCCTCTCCTCGAGTCCTCAGTAGCTAGCATCATCATCAACGAATGCATTGAGGCTGTATGCCGGCTGACAACCGTACATAGGTAGTTTTATGTGATCTCCGCATCCCACACCGGACGGTCCGGACCGGGCCCCCGCTTTATTTAGTATGTCTGGCCGCAGATGCGTTTGAGTTTCCAGATATCCCCCCCAAACTGCACATGTGGGCCCCTCGGGGCTGTGCTCAAACGCGCGATTTAAAGACTCTCAAGTGCTAATGATATTAATAATAAGCCTTGAACAACATGTGTCCATTTTTCATTGGTGCTTAATAATGGCTTTTACACCGGTAGGAACTCATCAAGCCTACACGATAAGGCTGACGAGCCGCTAGAGCCGGATGAGACAGATCTACAACGATGGCTTACAGATGTTCATGCAATAAAAGCCCCAGATCATCGCAAAATCGCTTCATAAATCGATAAGGCTGAGACATATAGAAAAGTCATTCATAATACATGTTCCTACGGAGGTATCACCCGTCATGAGATTCACCGTCCCGATCGATTACTTGTTGTAACCTCCGGGCACATCCGCTGACCGATGATCTCCTCAGAAGATTCCTCGCTGCTGCGTGCCAAGCCCTCCCAAGGGCAGCCTTGAGTTGAGCGGGTGTCAAGAGCTAGATATGGCTTTCTAGCTGCTCTTTTGTTAAGAACCAGACGTTCTTCATAGGGTTGGAATCTAGGCCATAAGGGATCACCGAATGGAAGGAGGACTCTAAAGGTACTAACCTTGAAGTCAGTCTTTCGTCGCTTTAGCTCCATGTGACGGAGCGTCATGTTCCGCTCAATATAATAAAACATCATCGACGAGCGAGAGGACATACTAAATGTGTTTTGACGCTGTGATACCTTCGTACTCCTTTTTCCGAAAGAAAAGGATCTTTGACCCCCCCAAGCGAATCCTGCCTAGGTCTTTCAAGCCTCGGGGTCTTCAGTTTTATAAATAGTAATCCATTTCTTGGTTGGTTGGTTGATAGCCTAGGTCGGGTGCGGGTGCATGCAGGCACGCTGCAGGGCACGCTGCGGCTGCGTCTGCGGACCTTGGCTGGTGCCTGCACAGATAAATTTGAACTCACCTATCATTTATCCTGCCCTAAGCGAGGTTGTGGAAAGGATTATCAGGATCAATTTATGTAGATCTTATTAATCTCAGCGTAAATTGTATCCCTTAGAAACAAGACGAACGAGGTATGTGGGTTGCAAAATAGTGGAAAAGGTGGACAACTGCGTGGGGCTTCAAAGTGACCTGACCTAACATTTGTAACCTTCCGAAGCTGTATGATTATGCCCTCGTGTCGACGTCTTGACTCTCTCCTCTGATAGCCATCGTGTCCTTCACGGACCGGTTTCTCGATCTGAAATGTCCCTAACCCAATCCATAGATTGCCGAGACGACTACACGTACGAGATTGAACAGCTGGAGACCGAGCTCATCGACATCAAAAAGCGTATCAATGCCTCCAAGGCCGAGTCCGAAGCCAGCATCCAAGCGGATCGCAATGTCATGCTCCTGGAGCTCCAGCGAAGCGTCGAATCAGTCGAGGAAACCATCCTCTACGTGAACACCGGCAACAGTTATCTTGCATATTCGCTTGAATACGATGGCGTCTCCACTCCGTCCAGCGGGACACTGACGTCCCAGGCCCTCGTGTGCAGGCATCTGGAAGACATGGACGCCACTTTCGCCGGGCTTCACACTGCCGCCAGCACTGGTCTCGACCGGATCGAGGATATCAAACAGTCGTGTGACGACATGGATGCCGAGCTGGCCCGGCTTCGATTCAGACTTGCGTCGCTGAGCGGTCGGACAGGGACTGCATTGGCGTTGGCTAGGCAAACGCTAGATGCGAACAGGGCCGACATAACGAGAGCCAGGATGGAGCTCGAATCCACTCGAGTTGAACTCCAGACACTAGAGAGCCAAACGGAACACAAAAAAGCTGCTAGGAATGCATTGCGTGTGGTCAGTAGCGGCTCTCTGACAAAGACCTTTATCATATCGATATCTAGCTGACCTCAAACACGGTGATGCCAGGCCCGCGCCGCAACTTGGACATTCAGTGTCGTCTTTCCTCCCGCAATCGCTGCCGCAGGTGGCCTGGAATATGCTGCGTCGTGAGTCCCTTCAGCTATCTCTCTCAACCTTAGCAATGAAGGGTCAGAAGTCCGATGTCTAACCGGCCCGCGAGGGAAACAGCCAGATGCGTTGCAGGCTCAAACATCTTCGAGAAGAAACCGACAGCGCCGACCTGCGGCTCTCCTCTCTGGCTTCGAAGGTCTCGACCATGGACATGCACGTCGTGTCGCTCGACCAGGTGCTCGCCCACACACATGCCCTCTGGGCTCGCGTCGATGCAATGGAAACCGACTCGGCCGGAGTCAAGACGCTCGTCTACGAACAGCTGTGCGAATACCAGACCGTCAAGGAAAACACCATCAACTTCAGTGCTTGGACGCGCGGCGTTGCTGATGAAACGGCGCCGATGCGGCTGCTTGGCTCGGATTCGCGAGCCGCACTGCGCCGTACGACGATGCAGATTGTGGGGAGGCTTCTAGAGAGAGATCAGGGAGATGTGAAGGCCATTTGCGAGAAACTCAGGCGAATTAATATTGCGCCAGCATGACCTCGGGATGCCGCAAACGTTTCTGCTATTTTGTTGGAGATAGCAGTCCATTCGACGTAGTCTTGGCGTATTGTCAGATCGATGTCGCACCACCAGCTAAGCCGCTTTGGGGCATCCAGCTGATCCAGTGTCCAGATATCCAGATCTCTGCATGAGCAAGCAATTTTCTTTGATATAGCGAGAATTCCCCCATCCCTACCTAGGTAGTAATTTGCTAGAGCATCAAGAATTACTTATATTTTAGTGACAGTAAATCGCTCGTAGAGCTACGTAAGAGTTCGACATATTCACAATTTAGTAGTCATGCGCATCATCCGATTCCGAGGCTCGCCCATGCTTATACGTAGTAAATGATTACATGTATCCTGCACACCCACCACTGACTAGTATCTATATTAGTATCTTAATATAATTTATATAAATATTTTAACTGGTAAATACTGTAGTTCAACTAGTAAGAATAAATAGACATGACATTTTCACCAGCCGCAGTAAGGTGGGACATCTGGAGCACAGTATTGTATGAATCGATTGCATCTATATACACAATCCGATTTAACACGATCAGGAATAGGAGGCTCGTGGCATAACCCATCTTCTCTGAGCAAAAGCGCCTCATCGATACTGGAAGCGTTAATGGATTATGAGTGCATGAAACCGCTACCTAGGTATTCATTAGGAAACTGGTTGCTTGGCCACAAGTCGACCGCGATAAAGGACGGCCGAAGCAAGACTCGCACTGTCACGCTGCATCGCGATCCTGACAGTCTGGACCAAGCTGGAGTGTGCAGTCGATCATTGGTCGTTGTCGTCATCGGGCTGGTCGAAAAGGAAGTTGGCGGCCAGCTCCTCGTTCTTGTCGCAGGCAAAGTACGCCTGAATGACGAGGTCCCGTTCGAAGCCAAGTCGACAGAGCTACGAGGCGGTCAGCAAGAGTGCAAGCAAGCGTTCTGCAAGTGCACTTACCCTTTCGATGGCATCGCGCTCCTCCTCCGTCACGCTCACAGCCTGAGCACCAGGCGGCAGGGGCGTGTCCTCATCGGCGTCCTCGCTGAGCAGCTGCAAGAACTGGTCCGGATGTGAGGCAATCACTTGCGCGAGCTGGGGATTGCCCGCGGCAACTTGCTGGAGGATGGGTTCCAACATCTGCGGCTGTTGCTGGACGACCTGTCGCAGCTGCTGGAACTGCGGATTGCTTCGAAGAAATTCAAGATTGCCCAGATTTGCAGCCGCTCCCCCAGTGGAACCGCCAGTGCCTGTTGCACCTCCCAAGCCGCCCCCGAATCCGGCCGTGTGCCCACTCCTCAAGCCGGAGCCTCCGCGACCACCTTGTCCGGCCTGCGCTGCAGCTTCGAAGAGGTTGACAGGCTCGTCGCTCTGAGCGGCTGTCTGGCCTTGCGCCGGAGCGGTAGCGGTCGTGGAAGGTGCGTTGGCCTCGCTCTGAGCTCCCGACGAGGCTGCCGGCTGAGCATCCTCACGAAGTGCGCTTTCGGGGATACCCTGAGAACAAGTGATGTCAGCACGAGTTCGGGGAATGCGGTGGGTGCCCTACCGAAAGTAGATATTCAACGGCACGGTCCGGGTTGAAGAATGCAGCCCGCATGGCTCGGTCGATGTCAGCCCTGGGAAATCCCATGCTCTCCATATTGGCAATGGCAGCGTCCCTCGCACTTCCGAGAGTGAGAGCAGAGGGATCGTTGAAACGAGCGGATTCCCTTGATTCGGTGGTCGCAGCAGGAGACGGGGTCGCGGGAGGATTAGTCGTCGAGGAAGTAGACGCAGGCGCCGGAGCGGACGGGGTCTGCACTACTGGTGGAGCCGGAGTAGACGGTGCCGCTTTACTTGACGATGCTGCAGGCGATGGTTTTGGCTGCGATCGCGTCAGACCTTCTTCCGCCCTCGCGATCATCTTACCGAGTTATACCTTGGACACCATGCAGACAACGAAGCCCTTCTCTTCGATATTGTACGACTCCACGGTATTGCCATCCTGCAGGATCTTGCCTGTATCCGCTCGTCAGCTCGATGCTTCTAAGCTCCCGGAAACGAAGTGCTCAGTCGCATACCGGAGTAGATCAGTTTCTGCAGCGAAGGGTCCCAGCCTTTCTCCGCTGATATCTTGGCCTTGACATCTGCGATCTAAGTGGCTGGTCAGCCAAGCTGCGGTTGCAAGCTATGCAGATGATCAAAATCCAAAAGACGTACAGTCTCAGAAGGCTCGGCTTCGATAACGAACTTCTGCTGCTTCAGGTCCTGTAGAATTTCTCATCAGCTCCCCAGCTGTCTCCACAAGCTGCCTGCGCTGGTTCGTGGCACCTACCTTGAATGTCAACTTCATGATGGCCCCACCAGTTTTCGCCAAGATAGCTGCTGATTATTGGAAGGTGTTACGTCGGGACCAACAGGTGGAGAGCTGAGTATGGTGAAGAGGTGTGCGTTGCTGTGTACGCTTGGTCCCAAAGCTGAAGGTGTTCAAGGCAGGTTGAGTCTCTTGCCGGATGTCGACCTTGAAGTGAACGTGCAGTCTTCGGCCAGGCATCTGAGCGTGGCGTAATAGCATCGACTTCCAAGATTGCATGCACAAGCGAGAGCTTAGACTGACATGCACACATCACGTGGCAAACTCTCCAAAATTATGCTATTTTACAGAAACGGCTTAGCGCTATCGCTTCACCTATACGAGTTGTGCGCTCATCCCAAGCCGGAAACCAGGACCATCCGTGGACCAGCGAATTTCACTCACACGCGATTCGGGATTTCCTCTCTAGAGCCTTCTTCAAGTTCACATCTAGCATCCAGGGAGCAACGGAATGCCATCATCAGCATCAAAGGAGAAGCGCCACAAAGGCTGAAGCGAAGCCTCCGGAAGTCGGGCCGAAGAAGGTCGGAAGGGCTTGGAAGGGTGCTCAACGACACCACATGGCAGCTCTCGCGTACAATCTGGATTCCAGACTGTGCTGGATCTTCAGCCCTACGGCATGAGCGATTTGCTCTAACGGCAACCATGGAGACTCTCGCCGCTCCGGAAGATGTTTTGAACCCACCGGAGCCTGTGCTATCGATTGACGGCCAATCACGCAAGATGGAGCTGCTGAACCAACCAGAAAGTCCTCTGACGGCCTAGGGCTTACGTATTCATGGCATCGCTTCGGGCCTGCGCGCCAAAGAGTCGACGATTTCGCAAACGCACAGCAGAAACAGAATGGCGTTGCCAACGGCGCGGAGGGAAAGCAGTACGTACCTGCTTGTTTTGACGACGACAAAAACGCGTGGATGCGCGGGCGATCCTCTGCCGCCAGCAGCCGCCACCACCTCGGGAAGTTTATTGACGGCAACGGGAGTTGCGCTATTATGTCGCGATTGTTTTGTGCAGCAGCTGGATCGCGTCGACTCTTCCGGTCGAGAGCTCTGAACTTTGATATGTACAAACGCAGAGACGTGACCTGCATACGAGCTGTAGACGACGTATCAACAGCTGACAGCTCGGATCCTCCGTACATGGACAGAGCATGTCGCACCAGGAGCTCTGCAACACGCATGGCGCTTTTCTCTAAGATGCAGGACTCTCGGCGGGATGATGCGACACGCGAAAAGGAAAGAATCAATCCGTCAGCTAATTCCAGACCGCGACACAGCCAGGTAATCACGACGGTGGAAGGCAGACTTTGCGGGGGGTTCGTGTGTTGACGGCGATCCGATCAAGCCATGTCGCGCGTCTTCGACCGTCAACACGGGCCGAAACCCATGTCAGCCCAGCCAGCCAAAACTTTTGCGACGCGTCTGCAAGGATGCTCGTTTCCACCTGCTTCTCCAACCACCGCTGCGGCCGACAGAAGGCCGTGTTCCGTTTAATTAAATGCTCTTCCTCTCCCCGCCAGAGCCTCCGATGCCAGTCGACCTATCCTCTGTGTCACTCTTGCCTCTTTTGCTCCGCCGTCCACTCTGCTCCTCGCCCCAGCCCAGCTTGTGCGACGACGGCGACTCTGAGCCTCCTCTCAGCTATACTGTTTCCCTTCCGGATCTGGTCCGTCAATGTTTCTCTTCCGGCACTGGTGACACGCGATCAGTCAGTCAGCGGACCGCGTACAAGCACAACAACCTCGTTCCGCCGTCCACGCAGTCGCACCCCGTCAGCCATGAACTCCATGTCTTCAAATTTAGCACAGCTGTCGTCGCACTGAATCTCTCGTACCCGCTATATCACCGCGCGTCCGAAAGCCGACAACTCACGTCTGTGGTTTTGCTGCGCGATACTTCAACTTCAGATCTTGACTCCAGATGCCGTTCCCTCCACAGTCTCGAACCATGAAATGCGTCAAATTACCATCAGCCTGTTAAAAGCGGTTGCCGGACTAAAGGAACTCGTCACTGGCATCTGCCACTCTCTCTGATCGAGCAATAACACTTCGTATTACATCATCGGACAAACACCGAAATCCTTCATCCGCCGACTCCTGGCCATACAAACTCTACCCGCCCTTTACGCTCCGATCACCCATCACACGATCCAAGATGGAGATTCGGTCGCCCTACATAGCCATTGTCGCCGCCACAAGTTTGTCAGTCATCGTTGCTTCGACCGCCTTCACGACAATATTTGCCGTGGCCTTGAGTCTGGACCGTCTGCCAATACGTGTGGTTGCGATTGCTGCGGCAGCGTCCAATGCCGTCGCCTTTTGCTTTCTCTGCACGTTCTCGGTTCAGCTATGGATGTGGAACAGACGAAGAACGCGGACGTCGTGGCGCCAACTGGCCATCGTTGCCGCCAATGTCGTCGTCGCAATCCTCGCAACATCCTTGACTGCTATACTCCTGGCTCAGATGAGGGGAACGTCAAGACAAGCGAGTGACGCATTGGGGCGCAACGCGGATGGGCTGGTCACAGCAGCATTCGTGCTCTGGGCACTCTCCATTCTCGCCCATATCGTCATGTTCTCTATATATGGCTTGACGAGACGCACCACTCCAGGGCACAACCGGATGAAGTCCAAGAGTCCATCCGAGCCAGTCTCAACAGAAACAATGACCGTGCGACCAAGTACGGCCACTTCTGTCCAGACAAAAGACAAGGACGGGGACAGAGATCTCTCACCACCACTGGATCTGAGCATCCTCACACCATCGCATAGCGCCGACGACAGCACCCCGTCACCACCCTCTACCGCAAGATCCTCGGAAACGCGAAGCAGATTCCGAACATCACTCCATCAGGCCGTTCATCCGGCCAACTCACGCACGCGGTTACTGGGTCGAACCTCCCTCCCGCGTGACTCTCGCAGTTTGCACTCGGACCAGCGCTCCATCGCTGGGTCATCCATGTCGGACGGCTTCGATGCCTGGGACACGTCCGAGGTCGACTCGCACGCACGAGAAGCGGTATTGCAGTCTGGGCCAACCCAGCGGACGGCGCTAGAAACAATCCCCGGCAGCAGACCTGCATCGCCAGCCAAAGCCCTGGACGGACCATTCCCATCTCAGGACACAGAACCTGAGCTGACCGCGCCTGTCAAAACGACACAGTCGTGTCCAACAAGTCCCAGACTAGACGAGTCTCATATCCACCCATTATTCAGGAGCGACAGCCCTACACCTCCACCATCCGCAACCCCTGGCACCATCGTCACCGCTTCTCCGTTCGGAGGCCAGATCCTCCCGACCACCGTCCCTCCCTTCACAAGAACACGCTCAAACAGTCGCCCGAAAAGCCCCAGCCCGTTGAAGAACTCAAGAAGCTTCGACGGAAGCCAACCGATGCGTCATCCGTCGCTCCCACGGCGGAAGACAAACCCACCGATACCGGACTTTGTCCTGAGCGCGGGCTCAGAGACGAGCTGGATTGGCGTTGGGAAGCGCAAGGATAGTGCATCCCTTGAGCTCCCGCGATGACACTCCTTTGGTCACTCATTTGCGCAACGCATGCATGCGGTGTTTTTGTATCCCTATTAGCGACCCTGGTCCGGAGAGGACACCAGTCACGATTTACATCATGTCTTTCTTTGGTTGAGCGACTGGTGGGTGATTGACACGATACCATTGTGGTGGATTTGCCATGTTGGACGCTGTCATGTCTCCATATGAGACGTCAGGCATTGATCTGGCGAATTGTATTATGGCCATGGGCCTCCGGTAGCATTTTGGCACGCCGGGCAACGACGAATGAAGACAACTTGTATTTTTACGGACGAGAAGTCATCAACTATGCCGCTGCCGTATATTTCCCGGGGTTTGACTCCTTAAAGTGCCGCTCGTTTGACGACTGCATAACCATGGATTCGATTACAGGCCCGCCAGCGCTAAGCAGCTATTGCTGGATATGCATCTCACAAGCCTGAAGCGTAGTGACATTTTCGTGTCATTGATGATCCATTCCTCCTGCCCCCACAGTTAGGATACTCCGTATATGCGAGCGCTATTGAATACGAGATTAAACGGGCTATTTCAGGAGCTTATGGAGATCCATGCATAGCAATAGCGAGTCGCCGTTGGATACTCTGTAGAATAATCAATCCACCAATCACCACTCCGTGAAAGCTCATCACCTCGCTTGAGCGGATCCAATCGCGGTTCAGTCGAGGCACACTCGCTGATTGGCTACCGAAGCACTGCCGAAGCCCAAGGAACGCCAAGGGGCCCTTGACCAGTTCGGGGAACCCCGTTGCAGCCTAGCGCCTGTCCGGAACTGGGAAGAATCTAAGATTAACATGTATCGTGATCCTTTCAACCAGGCACGTTTCATGTTGCTCATCCATCTTGGTTCCTTGACCGTTGTTCCTCCTCGGTCCTGGTCCAGTTGTCTGTTGTCTTCTTCCTGCAGTGGACCTGTGCCGTTGAAAGCGGCCGTTGTGTTTGACTGATCGAGTTGCAGTCGGGTGTGTCGTGTACTGTACATCTGGCTCCAAAACCACCCCTTGGCGCCGTGTGAGCATTGCACTTCTCGATGGAAGCGTCCACGGTTGCGAGACTCTCTGCTGTGGATTATCATCGGCAGCACGAGGGTGGCATCAGCGGAGACGGTCTTATGCGATTTCGTCGATATCGATTATCTGCATGAACCTCACCATAGCATGGTGTCCGGTATATTGGTGTTTCCTCCAGCATCCGGCCTGTAATTGCTGGCAAAGGCATGTGAGTAATCATTTCTCATCAAGCGACTTCGACATCGATGTGAGGGCTTTCTGCTTGTGTTTTCATTTATTTGTCAGTAAAAATCTAGGGTTTCCATTTTTCAGTACTTTTAATTCTTCCATTGTCACATTGTCAATGCGAAGTGGCTTGTTACCAGTGTCATTGGCTGTCTTGATCACGCCGAGAGAGAATTTTGCTATTCAAGAATTGCTCCTTCCAACCGAACTCCCTCATGCCATTTTTCTGGAGACCGATTTATTCAAGATTCCATCAATATGTGCCAAGGCAGCGAAAGCTAATGAGTATGGGTCAGAAGACTTGACTTTGTATCAAGTCCATTGCCAAGATGAAGCGGAAGTCGGACTCTATGGATTCAGTGTCTACCAAATCTAGGGGCTCGGCAGAGGGTATGTTTCTTCTCCGACCTTGTATTAATCTATTGCATGCGTGAGGTTGCTGATACTCCGTGCAGCACAATCTCGCGAGGGAAGCCGCCGTTCGTCAAAACGTAGGGCAACATCGTCTCCGCGCGAGTCGCTGCGTGCTTCTGTAGAACCAGCGAGCAGGATGACACGGTCCGCGTCAACACGTTCAGGAGCGAGCAAGAGCTCAAACGCCGATTCAGCTGTCCATGACGATGGTCACAGTAGTACCGCCAGCGATTCAGTCCTAGATGACGAAGATGATTTAGTCGCCACCGTAGACAATGATGCGCTGCGAGCTCCTATACACAACTCTGATCCTTTTGTCGGAAATGATGCCGGTCATGCTTCCACTGGTCGTGTTGTGTCCGAGCCCAACAGTAGCGGCAACGTCTCCCCAAAGAACACAACGTTCAAAGACGAGCAGAAGAGATTTACAGTCCCTGAGCTCCGCGCGTTCAGTCCGGACGAAGGAAAAAGCGCCAACAAGGAAGTCTCGATCAGCGACCTGCAGGAGGTCAATGACCGCCTTGAAGAGCTTCAATCTCAGTCGCAGCAGCACTTGGGTGTGGAACCGCAATTGTCGCAGGCCAACACGCCCGGAGAATCAACCGACGCTACACCGGCTTCGCGTACACGTGCGACGTTGAACGGCAGGTTCGTCCGAAAAGGCGGTTCTGCCATTCCCAGCGCTGCGAACAACCATCCTTATAAAATCGAAAAACGACTACCGGGGAGAAGACGACAGCCCAATCCGAACGTTCACGTCGAGGCAGAACTTCGTCGGCAACTTGAACTCAAAACAAGCTTTCGGACGGTTGCCAAATTTCTGAAGCCACTCCTGGCCGAGCTCGCGAAGCGCACAATTGACCAAGTGGAGAATGATCCGACGGCTCACGAACGCTGCCACGAGTTTGAAGAAGTCAAAGCCACCCTGGAAAAACGCTTAGAAGAACGGTTGGAGCTATTAGAAAAGACCCGTCAGATCAAAGACGACAACCTCAAGAAGATGGTCGAGGCCGAAACGGAGGCAATTAACATGCGTTTCGCGGTAAGTATTCTCTTTTGCATACAAAGGCACTGTCTGACAATGTAGCAGAATGTCGTTCAACTCAGACAAGATGATGCCGTCCTGCGGTGCAAGTATCAATTTCTTTCCACTGTTCGAGAGTTCAGAAAGTACGAAGAGACTACGGAAGATGAAGTATGCCTGCGTCGTTTATGTCCCTTAAAGTATATGCTAATAACTTTAGGACGGACTCATTCCTCGGCTCAACGGGCTGCAATATCCGTACATCAGCCCGGGTCCTCTTCCTGACAAGTACGATTCACGGAGCAGGATTTTCATAGAGACGGAACGAGGCTGGATTGACGAG
>QQTW01000773.1_pt1 | contig 20912 bp, 17 predicted proteins | sample 1904831 | NCBI WGS metagenome assembly QQTW01 (sample SAMN09435610, study PRJNA476489) | Subsurface metagenome, whole genome shotgun sequencing project. | reverse complement strand
CTAAAAGTATGTTTTGATGCTTTCCTCCTTCTCGCTTGTTCCTACATCTGGTTCCCCAGGTTAGTGGGATAGACTCATATTAAACCGAATAAATTTGTTGTAGTAGAAGGCTTATTAGGTTATTCTACCCGCGCCGCTAGAGATGCTTACGATGTCAAAGTGTATTTAGCACCTCCCGAATCACTGCGCGCTGATTGGAAAGTCAGGCGAGATACAGCAAAACGCGGTTATAGCAAAGAGCAAGTATTAGCAGAAATGGCAAAACGCGAACCAGATTCGGAAGAATTTATCCGTCCCCAACGTCAATGGGCGGATGTAGTCGTCAGCTTTTATCCACCAAACGATAATACCGAAGCAGAGCCGTTATTAAACGTGCGCTTGGTACTGCGTCCAACAATTCCTCACCCCGAATTTACGCAAATTATTAGTTCAAGCATTGCCAATGCTACCCCCGCCGTGCGGCTGGAACTAGATAGAGATATGGGTAAACCTGTAGATGTGGTAGAAATAGATGGTCATGCAACCTTAGAGCAGGTGTACGAGCTAGAGAAGCTGATATGTAGCGATATGCCGAATTTGGAGAATATATGCGATCGCCAAAGTAACCCCAATTTAGGCAAGCTTACAGGCACAACAGGGGAACTAATTCAAAGCAACCCTCTAGCTTTAACTCAGTTATTGATTACCTACCATATGTTGAAGGCTCCGCAAATTCGTCAGTAGAGTTTATTTTTTCTCTTGGTTAATTTGGGCAAGCTCGGCAATAATTAATACTAATTCCTCTAGCTGCACTGGTTTAGCAATATGTCTTTGAAAACCAGCAGCAAAAGACTCGGTGCGATCTTGTTCGCGCGCGTAGGCTGTTAGGGCTGCGGCGGGAATCTGCCCCCCTAACTCTTGGCTAAGTTCTCGCACCTGACGCAGAAGCGAGTAGCCGTCCTCGTTTGGCATCCCAATGTCAGACAATAGTACATCGTATTTCCCAGGATTATTTGTGAGCGAGGCGATCGCATTTTGGGCGCAATTAACTTCTGTTACTTCGGCTCCATACTGTTCGAGAATTGTTGTAATCAATTCTCGTAAACCCGCGTCATCTTCTACTACAAGTACCCTTAATCCTTCTAAAAGTGACAGACTAATTTGAGGTGAGGAAGTAATCTCTTTTTTGTTTGCTTGTGTTGTCTCTAGAAGGGGTAGCTGAACTGTAAATGTTGACCCCTTACCCTCGCCGGGACTTGCGGCGCTAACTGTACCACCGTGCAAGCCTACTAGATGCTCCACAATCGAAAGTCCCAGCCCCAGTCCACCCTCTGACCGAGTGCTAGTGCTATTGGCTTGACGGAACCGTTCAAAAACAAAAGGAATAAACTCAGCGCTAATCCCCTGACCTGTGTCGCTCACTTGAATTTGTGCTAGGGAGCCGATGCATTTGAGCGATACTGTCACTTGCCCCCCAGAAGGGGTAAATTTGATGGCGTTAGTAAGCAAATTCGAGATTATTTGTTGCAAACGATCTTTATCGCCGGATACTGATACAGTTTTCGGCGTAAACACTGCTTCTATCTGAATGTTTTTAGCGTTAGCAGATATCCGAGCAATTTCAATAGCCGACGAAATCACCGGATTTAAGGCGATCGCACTGGCGTTAAGTTGAAACTTCCCGGCGGTAATTCGTGAGGTTTCTAAAAGATCCTCAATCAAGTTATTTTGCGCCTTAGCACTGCGCTCGATTGTCTCTAGTGCGTGTTCGGTTTTAGCTTGGTCAAACTCTGGATTACGGAGCAGTTGCACCCACCCCAAGATGGCAGTTAAAGGGTTGCGTAATTCGTGAGAGACAATTGATAAAAACTCATCTTTAGCCAAGTTGGCAACCTCGGCGGTATGGCGCGCTGCTTGCTCCAGAAGTAGAGCGCGATCGCGTTGCTGCTCAAGTAATTTCCGCTCGGTAATATCCTCAATCGACAGCAGCAGTTGAATACTGTTTTCTTGCAGAATTTTACAAGCATTGAGCAGCATAGTTTTCTGCCCTATTTGCTCAAAGTTATGGTTTACTTCAAATCCTTGAATTTCTGTATCATTGGCAAGGAGGTCAGCTAACAGAACTTGCAGAGATGCAAAATTCCACTCACCATTTCCCAAATCGAAGATCGAAGAATTGATTGTATCTCTTAATGAAACCTCAAAAGTTCTATAGAATGCTCGATTGGCTTTTTTGACCTCCAGTTCAGAATTAAGCACCAGCAACGGCACTTGTACAGTTTCAACAATGGCTTCAGCATAGTTACGGGCAGATTCCAGATTTGCAGCACCCCGTTTGAGGGCATCAATGTCTATCAATATTATTACTGCGCCGTCAATTCGGTTGTCTATAGTCCGGTAAGGAAGAATATGGATGTTATACCAATACCCACCATTGGTTTGAACTTCTAGCTCTTTTGATTTAAGGGTATTTATGACTTCTACAATCAATTCTTCTAAGTTAGCAATGTGAAGATTGGCGTTGATGTCTCTAAAAGGTCGCCCGACATCGGTAGGAATAAAATTGAGTAATTTTTGCGCCGTTGGGGTAAAGCGTCGTACCCGCAAGTCGTTTGTCAGCATCAAAATTGGAATATCAATACTAGCAATCAAGTTTGTCAAATCGTTGTTGACATCGTGCAATTCTAAGTTGCGACTACGGAGTTCTTCGTTAGTTGTTTTCAGTTCTTCGTTAGTAGCCTGAATTTCCTCTTTGGCAGTTTCGAGTTCTTCATTAATGCTTTGTAACTCCTCATTGCTCGATAGGATTTCTTCGTTGGCAACTTTGAGGTCTTGATTTGTGTATTCTTGCTGTTGGGTCACTGCTTGCAGATATTCACCCGCCGCCGCTCTCTCTTGGTTGGCTGTGGCGAGTTCCTGTCTAAGTAAGTCAATCTCTCGTTCTAAGTTACCCTGCTCTAAACTTTCACCCTTTACCGGGCTAAAGTTGCTAATTGTGGGTGTAATCTCAACAAATAAAATTAAAAAGTAACTTTTTTGGGCGATCGCATTTTTGAAGGGGATGACTTCAAGATTAATTATTTTCACGCGACTTTCATCTTCTAATCTTAGCTGCTCTTTTCTCACTAGCACATCTTGCCTTTGTGCCTCATAAACGGCGGCACGTAGGGCAACAAGTAAGTCTTTTCGTACCATTTTAAATAGGTCAAAGCTTGGGGTTCCTGGTGAAATTTTGAGATAAAAGCTGGTTTCGCCGCGAATTTGCAGCACAGTCATTTTGTTATCGATTACCACACCTACAGGAGCGTAGCGATTTAATATTAACCTGTCGGTTTCCTTGTCTAAGTCAAAACTATTGGCGGGATTGTTCTTTGTAGGTTTAGGGTTGTCTACTACTGCACTGGGATATTTGCTAGTAACAAAAGAAAAACTTTGCGGATTTTCCGCAAAGTTTTTCGTATAAATTCTGTGCTTTTTATCAACTACAGCAAACAATTGCGAGTATTGACCAGTGCTTTCGGAATTGCCCAGCATCAGAATTCCCTTAGAGTTGAGACTGTAATGAAAAACAGATAAAACCTGTTTTTGTAACGACTCTGCCAAATAAATCATCACATTGCGACAGCTAACTAGATCCAAATTGGCAAAAGGTGGATCGCTGCTCAAGTCTTGACGGGCAAAGATACATAATTCACGGACAGCTTTGCTAATTCGATAGCCGCCAAACTCTAGCTTAGTAAAAAAGCGATTGCGGCGTTCTGGTGAAACACCTACCATTTGCTGATCGCTATAAACTCCAGTTCTAGCTAGTTCAATCGCCGTCTCGCTGATATCGGTGGCAAATATTTGAATGAGCAGATTAAGGGATTTTTCTCCCAAAAATTCCATCAAACAAATGGCAATCGAGTAAGCTTCCTCCCCCGTTGAGCATCCAGCAACCCAAATCCGAATGGGTGAATTTGCTGTTTTGTTTTGGGTGACAATTGGAAAACTTTGTGTCAACTGTTGAAAAGCTAAAGGATCGCGGAAAAAGCCAGTAACATGAATCAAAATTTCTGCATACAGTGCTTTAACTTCCGCCTCGTTGTTTTGCAGATACTGGGCGTAATCTTCTAGCTTTTCTAATTTATATAACAGCATTCGGCGCTGCATTCGTCGAGCGATGGTGGCGAACTTATATTGGCTAAAGTCTACACCTGTTGACGATTTGAGTAAGGCAAAAATTAGCTGCATACCTTCAATGCTTTGCGGAGAATTTTCTACCAACTTGGCTGTTGATTGGGGAGCAATAAAAGGATGAATACTTAGCTTTGCTATTTCTTCGGCAATTTCTTGGGGAGGCAAAATAAAATCTACATTCCCTGTAGCTACCGCAGTATTGGGCATACTGTCAAATTTTGCCGTTCCATTACACTGGGCAAAAGTCACACCCCCGGCGGCTTTAATATCTGTTAATGCCAAAGATCCGTCCCCATCACCTCCAGATAAGATAACTGCGATCGCTTTACTACCTTGCTCGGCGGCTAAGGAGGTAAAAAAGGCATCACCAGGCATATATTTTCCTTCTACCTTCTCACGCGCTGCAAGTCTTAGCATTCCTTGAGCTAAAATCATTTTGGTATTGGGCGCAATGATGTAAACGTGATTTGGTTCTACCACTACACCGTCTACTACTTCACTGACAGGCATTTTTGTCTTTTTCGCTAAAATTTCTGTTAGCAAGCTCTTGTGGTCAGGAGCCAAATGCTGAATTAATACAAAAGCCATTCCTGTATCGACAGGTAAGTACGTCAGCAATTCTATAAAAGCTTCTAATCCACCCGCCGAAGCAGCAATACCAACGATAGGAAATAAGTTATTGCCAGGCTGCTCTGAGACGGACACTTCATCAGTAGATTGCTTACAGGTCTGTTCAGAAGTCATGTATATTTGTTCTGTACCAGAACAATTGTGCAGCTATCTACTGTATTGTACTCAATTCAGTCATCCGTCTGAAGTTATAAATACTTAAACCGGAACAGCCAACCAATCAATATTTCAGATTATATTTAGCGAGATAATGTGATTTTTTAGACTCAAATGGGATAAATAAGGATAGTTGCTAAGTAATTACCTTTATGACCTACTGCCTAAGAATTGCCGATTTACCGACTACAGAACGACCGCGAGAACGCTTAATAGCTAATGGTTCTCAGATTTTGGCAACGGCGGAACTAATTGCAATTTTATTAGGTACAGGACAAGGAGCGGGTAAACTTTCGGCTGTAGGGTTGGGGCAACATATTTTACAAGAATTAAGTAAGTGCGATCGCGATCCTTTGGCAGTTTTAAGAGAAGTTAGCGTTCAAGAATTGATGCAAATTGACGGAATTGGGCCAGCGAAGGCAACTACTATTTTAGCGGCAGTAGAGTTGGGAAAACGTGCTTTTCAATCGCGCCCCTTAGATCGTACACCCATTGAAAGCCCCGCAGAAGCGGCAGCAGCCTTAAGTCAACATTTAATGTGGCAATCTCAAGAACGTTTTGCTGTGCTGTTATTAGATGTGAAAAATCGCTTGCTAGGTACTCAAGTAATTACCATCGGTACAGCTACAGAAACCCTCGCGCCTCCCCGCGAGATTTTTCGCTCGGTGCTGCGTCAAGGCGCAACTAGAGTCGTAGTTGCTCACAATCACCCGTCAGGTAGTGTAGAACCAAGTACCCAAGATATTGAATTGACGCGCCAGTTATTGTCGGGAGCGCAGATATTAGGGATTCCTCTACTAGATCATTTGATTTTGGGTAATGGCAATCATCAAAGTCTGCGAGAAATAACTACATTGTGGGAAGAATGTCCGCAAGGGGATTGATTTGGAGATCCCCCCTAACCCCCCTTGAAAAAGGGGGGGAAATAAAAATATTTGGAGATTCCCTTTTAACCTCACTTAAAAAGGGGGAAGTGTGGGGCGCAATGCATTGCGCCCCTATACCGCTTTGTTGACGTGGGTTAGGGGGATCTTTATTATTCCCTACTACCCAAAGTTAGGCATATTTCTATTACTTAAGACTGATTTTAGCTAAAATATTCCTTTTAATTCTGCCAATTGTAGGAGGTAAATAGCAATTAATAGAGTCATTGTATTAATAGAGGGTTATATAAACCTAAGTAAATTTTGAGGGCAAAAGATGAAACTGCAAATTTTAGCTACTACTGCAATTATCAGTGCAATTTGTTTAGTAGCTCCAGTCAAAGCAGAAAATCCGGCTCATGTCAGACAGTTGCTAGAAACTAAGCAATGCCAAAAATGCGATTTACAAGGCGCTGATTTGAGTGGAACTCATTTAATTGGCGCAGATTTGAGAGATGCAAACTTAGAAAAAGCTAACTTAGCAAATGCCAACTTAGAAGGAGCAGATTTAACTGGTTCTAATCTCAAACAAGCTACCTTAATCAATACTTTTGCGTCAGATGCTAGTTTTAATGAGGCTAATCTTACAGGGGTAAATTTTAGCAATGCCAAGCTCTACAATGTAGCTATGGATGGGGCGATAGTAGCTGGGGCAAATTTTAAAGGAGCAAAATTGTACGGGGCAGATTTATCGAAGTATTAGATATAAAGGTAGGTATCTACTTAGGAATTTGCTTATCTACTAAAGCAATTTGCTGGGTAAAGTAATTTTCTTGATATTGCAACTGCTTGGCTAAATCTAAACCATTTTGAAATGCCTCTAAAGCTTTGGGGTAATCACCTTTTTTAAGATTAATTTGCCCTATTTGGTCGTAAGTATTCATCATTCCATAAACATTGACGGCTTGCTCGTCGGCTTGTAAAAGAATCCGGCTTGTTTGTAGAGCTTCATCTATTTGACCTTGAGAACTATACAAAGCTACTAATTTTCGTAGCGCATCCCCCGCTTGAAAAAACTGTTGTAAAGTCCAAGCAGAAGTATAGGCTTGCTGGTAACCAGCAAAAGCTTGTTCTAATTGTCCTAATACTTCATAATCCGTAGCAATTTCTAAGTATAATGCGGGAATTTCTGTAAGTAACTTTTCCTGCTGGTAAATTGCTAATAATTGCTGTTTGGTATCTACAGCTTGCTGGCGTTGCTTGGAACGATCATAAATATAAGCCAACTGTTGTAAATATCCTAACTCACGTGGGCGATCGCTCTTTGCTTTGGCAAGAGTTAGCAATTGGTTGTAACTAGCCACTGCTTGCGGATAATCAAACCAACTTAAATGTAGTTCAGCAATAATTTGTAGGGTTTCTTCTGCGGCTACAGTATCTTGTTGGAGGGCTAAAATTTGGTTATAAACTGCTAAAGCCGATTTTGGTACGCGCACTTGCTCAAAAGCTGAAGCCAAAGCCGTTAATAGCTGCAAATCATTACTAGACTTCTGTTGCTGTGAAATTGCCTCTAACCGTTGGGTAATTACCTGGACTTGATAAGGTTCATTTTCTGTCCAGGCGATCGCACCTACGCGCCCTAATGCTTGAGTTTCCGCTAAAAAACCTAACACCCGTCTCAATCTCAATTCTCGATTCCAAGTCTCAAACGCCCCTAATTTATCTCCAGCACTTAATTTAGCTTGAGCTTGAATGTTTAATTCATCTAGAGCCACCGATAAGTTTTTTTGCTCCTCTGGAGTTGGAGTTGGGGAAGTTAAAAGCGGATCGCTAGTTTTTAGTTCTAAAGGATTAACAGGAAATTCTGCCGGGGGAGTTTTTGCCGGAGCGGAAGTCGCATTTGTACCAATAAATAGCCAAAAAGTAGCGCTAACAAAGAGTTTTAGCACCAAGCTTTGACCAAAATTTTGTTTGTATAGCCGACGAGGGCTTGAGTGCATAAATGTAGTTAAAGGCGTGAATTACTTAAAAATATTGACGGGCAAAAACAAAAAATTATCCTGAAAAAGTGCGAACTTCAAGCTTTAAAATACAGAAATTAGACATTTTTAAGTAAATTTTCAGTTCAATGACTCATTCTACAGATATTACAACTTTAGCCCGATGGATGGCTGCCGATTTTAGCAACCAGCAGCAAGCTTTTGACAACCCACCCTTTTTTGCTCACATTCGCGTTTGTATGCGTCCCTTGCCTCTAGACTTGCTGTCAGGAGTGAGTTTTTATATCGAGCAAGCCTATGATTATATGCTCAACACTCCCTATCGAGTCCGGGTGCTGAAATTGATGGTAATGGGCGATCGCATAGCAATTGAAAACTACACTGTCAAAGAAGAACAACAATTTTACGGTGGATCGCGTCAAAAAGAACGTCTCAATACTTTAACAGCGACGCATTTAGAGAAACTACCAGGCTGCGATATGCTTGTAGATTGGACGGGTAGCGCTTTTAAAGGCGTTGTCGAACCGGGTAAAGGTTGTATTGTGTTCCGCAAAGATAAAAAAACTTATTTAGATAGCGAATTTGAAATTGACGCTGACAAATTTATCAGTTTAGATCGGGGGCGAGAGGTAGAAACCGACGAACATATCTGGGGTTCGGTGGCGGGAGCATTTCAATTTGTTCGTAAAGCTAGTTTTGCTGACGAAATACAAATTATGTAGAGACGTTGCAGTGCAACGTCTCTACATATAGGGAAAATTATTTATCGCAAATTAGCGGGTACAGTTTTCGGTACAACCCAGTAATACAAAGTATGTTCGCGAGTTGGCCCTTTGACTTGAACAACCCGCTCTGGCTTCCATTCACCCATATCAAAATCGTGGGAAACAATCCGCGTACCGGGTTTAAGTTGCTTGAATAACTGAGGACGCAGTTTAACATTAATATTCGGTAGCAAATAAAGCGTAACTACTGTAGCTTCGCTCAAATCGGTCTTGAATAGGTCTTGCTGACGAAATTGGACGCGATCGGTTACTTTTGCCGCACGAGCATTAGCATTAGCCTCCCTAATCCGTTCTGGGTTGATATCTATACCTACTCCCCGCGTACCGTATTTTTGCGCCGCCGTAACGACAATTCGTCCATCACCACTACCCAGATCGTAGAGAACATCACTTTTTTTGACGTTAGCTAGTTGTAACATTTGAGCTACAACTTCATTAGGTGTAGGAACGTAGGGAACATCTAGTTCCGGTTCGGGTGCTTCAATTCCAGCAGAAGCAGGGGTTTCAATTGTAGTCTTTGGGCTTTGTTGAGCTTGAGCATCAAAATCTCGTTGTTGGGTACAACCAGCAAACATTAAGCTACTAGAGGCGATCGCTACTAAAAAGAACTTTTGTAATTGCATAATTTCTCCTAGTTTTGGTGATGGGAAGACAACAACAATAAAGGAATACCAGCGACGACTACAGCAACGCCAAAAGTAGCCCCAATGCCTGTATAAACCAGGCTGGAATAAAGCAAATAGCCGCAGATAAGACAAAACAAAATCGGCGTAACTGGATAAAAAGGGACGCGGAAAGGGCGGAGAATTTGAGGTTCTTTAGCGCGTAAAATAAATAGCGATACTCCGCTTAAAAGAAAAAAGAACCAAAAAACTGGGGCAGTATAATCTACCATCGTTGTAAAGCCTTGGCGGGTAAAACTACCCAGCAATACTAAGGCTAGAGTAATTGCGCCTTGGACGAGTAGGGCATTTTTGGGTGTATTAGAGCGAGATTGCCAGTGTCCCAAAAACGAAAATAGGCGAAAATCTTGCCCCATAGCGTAGTTAGTCCGAGCGCCAGTAAAAATATTGGCGTTAGTTGCGCCCAAAGTTGCGATCGCAATTAGTACGCTAATAAATAATGCTCCTGGTTGTCCAAAAGCACTACGCATCAAATCGGCGGCTACTGCTTCTGATCGCGCCATTGCCGTTAATCCTAAGCCATGTATGTAGGCAAAGTTGATTAATAAGTAAATGGCAGTAATAATGCCAATACTCCACATTAGCAATCGCACCATATTTTTTTTGACGTTGTGCAACTCTGCAGATATGTAAGCTGCTTCATTCCAGCCACCAAAAGAAAACAGTACAAAAACCATTGCTGAACCCCAGTTTGTTTGGGTGGTAGCTGGGGCAACGGTTACAGGCGGTAAGGAGGGCGCAATAAAAATCGCTCCTACTATAATTACCAATAGCAAACCCAAGACTTTAGCAATACTCAGCCAGTTTTGCGCCCATTTTCCTTGTTCGACACCAACAATATTTAAACTTGTCAACAAGATGACCGCAAAAGCGGCATAAATAGATGATGAGTAGTCACCAAGACGTAATAATTGGGAGGTGTAATCGCCAAAAACAAAAGCTACAGTAGCAATAGAGCCTGTTTGAATTACTGCCATGCGCGCCCAAGCAAATAGGAAAGCTACCCTAAAGCCAAAGGCACGCCTAAAGTAATAATAATTGCCTCCAGCATGAGGATAGGTAGTGGCTAGTTCACCGTAGCAAAGAGCGCCGATTAAAGACATGACACCGCCCAAAAACCAGGCTAATAGCACCGCCGAATTGCTACCTAAATTGCTGGCAACGATAGATGGGGTTTCAAAAATACCTACACCGATAACTAAACCGACAATTAGCGCCAGCGCATCTTTAAGTGCGATCGCACTTTTGGGGGATTCTAGAACTATAACTTGCTCCTTTACCTGGCGATTAGATCGTTGTGCCATTCCACCTCTTATTGTTTAAAACTGTTATGGGATGGCGCAATTTTCTCCAATGCTGAAAACTTGCGAAGCCCTGCGTGCGCGCTTGTGCTATCGCTCTTGGTTTAGTCAAATCTCTTCAGAACTTTGACTTGAAATTAGTTTGCCAAACAAATGTGACGAGAAAGTGACAGCAGTTTTTACTTTAAAGTCCTGAAAAGTTGTAGCCAACTCCAATCATTACCCCTACATCAGTGTCATCATCAACAAACCCAACATTTACTCCGGCGGTGGCGGTAAATTGGGTGTTTATAGGTACATCTATACCACCCGTTAGTAATACACCTATATCGCTATCATCACCTGTAGAAATGATTGCGCCGCCACCAATATAAGGAGCGACATTAAGTCTAGTTATTTCCAAATTTTCAGTAGGAAAATCGAGAGTTACAGGCACCAAAACCGTTACATCATCTCCAAATAAAACTGAAGGTCGTACTGACAAGTTGCGTGTGAAGCCAACTTTACTCATAACACTAAAAGAACCTTCACCTATCCCTGTTTCCCCGCCAAGACCGATGTTTCCACCCACCCCAATATAACTAGAACCAGAGCGAGTTGCTCTCCCCGGATTAATACCGTCAAAAGGTCGATTATTACCGTCCGATGGTGGTGTCTGAGTAGATGGTGTAGTTGGCGGTACAGTGTTATCCAACGGTGCTGGCTGGGTTGTCGGTGTACTATAAGGTTCCGTGTTATCTAGGGGCGCGGTTTGTGTAGTCCCGTTTTGGGGTGTAGTTGGCGGTACAGTGTTATCCAACGGTGCTGGCTGGGTTGTTGGTGTGCTGTAAGGCTCCGTGTTATCTAGGGGCGCGGTTTGTGTAGTCCCGTCTTGGGGTACAGAAGATTGAGCTATAAACTCGTTCTCAGTATGGGCATTTGTACTTGCAAAACTTGGTTGAATTTTCTTTAAGTTCTCGGCAATTATTAAGGTATTTTCATTTGGGGATTCTGTGGTCTGAGCTTGGGCTGAAATCCCAGTTAAAAATACCGAGGCGGTAGTCATACCAATTAACAAATAAATCTTTTTTAGGCTCATAGCGATCGCGTTTCCTTGTTGATAAGTTGGCAGAAGATTAAGGTAATAATTTCTTTGGGTTTAGTCGATAATTAACTTTATTGCCAGTTAAAGTAATACTAAAGATAGATGTATGATTTTAAAAGTATTACCAATTACTTAGCAAATAAATATCAATTTATTCCCCAAGGTCAATAAACCTTAATAGCTTATTAACCTAACAGATTAAAAGTAGTAATTATTTAACCTGTTGTTTCTATAATGAGCAATAAATGTGACGACAAAGTGACAGCAACTTAAGACTTATAACTGAGGGGCAATCGGATTTGAAAAGTAGAACCTTGCCCAAGTTTGCTAGTAACAATAATTTGCCCGTTGTGAGCTTTAACAATTTGCTCGGCGATCGCAAGTCCCAATCCAAAACCGCCTCTTGCCTTACTATGTGCCTCATTACCGCGATAAAATCGTTGAAAAATATGCGGCAAATGTGCGGCGGAAATACCCACACCGCTATCGATAACTTGAATCAATCCTTGATGAGCTTGAATCGATAGTTTTAACTGTACCGTACCGCCAGCATTGGTATACTTACAAGCATTATTGAGCAAATTCATTACTGCTTGACGAATCAAATTAGCATCAGCTTTTACTTCTACCTTTTGCGCTGGTAAGTCCTTAATAAAGTTGAGCTTTTGAGCTTGAAGTTTATAATCGTCCAAAACATTTTCTAATAACTGCCTTAAATCTACTTTTGACAAAGCTTCTGGGGGCAATTTTCCTTCATGACGCGCTAAAAACAATAATTGAGTTACAAGCATACTCATTGATTTAGTAGCCTCAACAATTTTTTCAAACCGTAGTCTTTGCTGAGAATCATCTCCTCCAGGAGCAAGCAACCCAACTTGAGCATTACTCAAAATTGCGGCTAAAGGAGTGCGTAACTCGTGGGAAGCATCCGCCGCGAAGCGTTGCAATTGATCGTAAGATTGGCGAATTGGCTGCATTGCTAGTCCCCCCAAAAACCACCCAACAAGAGCGATCGCTCCTAAAGTTCCTAGCACTACCAAACTCAACACCAAGCGCAACTGAGTTAAGTTCTCTTGCACCGTTGTCAAGGCAATACCAACTTGAACGTAGCCGATTAATAACTTATCTTGACGCACAGGTAACGTTACTTGGCGCACCCAATTAATACGATTTTTTGTAGGTTTAATTGTTCTAAATTCTAAGATTTTGTGTAACTTTTCTGGGGGAGGCGTACCAAAAAACTGTACCAGAAGCCCTTGCTCGTTGTACCATCGGGCGTAAGTTACCGCACTATCCAAAGGTTCAGGGTTGTTCCCCAACAAAGGAACATTGTCTAAATTTATCTGTGTTTGATTTTTGTAAAACTGCTGCTTGACACTAGCCGCCATAATCCGGGCTTTCCTATAAAGCAAGCGATCGGTTGTCTCTAATTGGTCTACAGCCTCAATATAATAAATTAAGGATGCGAAAATAATCACAATACTGCCCATAGACAGAGTAAACCAACAAGCTAAGTTGCGGCGGCTACGATTGAACATAGGGCGATTGAAAGCGATAACCCATACCGTAAATAGTTTCTATCCAATCGGTAGCATCCAACAATTGCAGACGTTGGCGCAGTCGTTTGACCAAAGTAGTTACGGCGTTGCTTTCGGGCTGCATACCCCATTCCCATAGCGCGTCTTCAATGCGATCGCGGCTCAAAACTTGTCCTGGATGACGAAAAAAATATTCGAGTAACTGAAACTCCCGCGCCGTAAGTTGGATCTTAGTTGTGTCGCGCTCTAGTGTAAGAGTATTCAAGTTGAGGTGCAATTGGGCAACTGTAAGAGTATTTGCTTGTAAAACTGGCGATCGCCTACCTAATGCTCTTACTCTGGCTAATAGTTCAATTAAATCAGTAGGTTTGACTAAATAATCATCTGCTCCTGCATCTAAACCCGCAACTTTGTCGGCAGTAGTGTCTTTAGCCGTTAACATAAGTACGGGCGCAGTTTTACCCAACCTTCGATACTGACGACACAAGCTCAAACCGCTAACATTGGGTAGCATCCAGTCTAAAATCAACAAATCATATTCTTTTTGCGATAGCAGCCATTGCGCCGTTTCTCCATCTTCTAGTCCATCTACAATATGTCCAGCTTGCAATAAAACTGTATGCAGTGGTTCTAATTGGGCAGGGTCATCTTCTACGAGTAAAATTCTCATACTAGGCGACTTCTCCATTCTCAATTTTTTTATGCTAGATAAGCTAACTCGATAAGTACGTCTTCCAAGAGTAAGAATTTTAATAAATTATTTATGGCTTTACCTCGTGCTTGGCTAGTTTTGCCGATTTTAGGGCTAATATTTTGGTATTGTAGCGATGTCGCCACCGAGCGCTTATTGAGCCTTCCTTACGGAACTGTGGCGCAGCTAGAAGCAGATACTCAATTAGAAGTCAGCCTTGAGGTCACTATCGTTGTAGTCAAGGCAGAAATTGACAAAGAACTTGGTTTTACTACTGTTCAAGTCAAAAATACTAATCCGCTACTAACAAGCTTAGAATTTCAGTTTCCGGTGACAGAATTTGGTCAAGTAGAATCGGCGATTTCTCAAGAATTAGGCTTGTCTATTGCGGAAGTGCGAAAGCTAGTCCGTTATCGAGTCAGAAATGATTAGGAGTGTCAAAATATAAATAGTATGGCTATTGTAATCAGCAATTATGACAACTCACGATGCTAAGATCGTCCGCTCTTATAGTCAAGAAGATATCCAACAAATTCTCTCAATTGCGATCGCTCGTCAATCGGATGATAGCGAGTTTTCTTACCAGCAGCTTTTAGAAATTGCTGAGGAATTAGAGATTACCCCCGAATCTTTGCAACAATCGGAAATAGATTGGCGATCGCAAAATACTATTGTTCGTCAAAAACAAACCTTTGACGTATACCGCCGCAACCGCCTAAAAAAGAAAGTTGGTAATTATGCGATCACTAATTCTTTTTTAGTTTTACTCGACTTGCTCAACTCCAGTGATCTTTCGTGGTCGCTTTACATTATGTTAATTTGGGGATTGAAAGTTGGTCTTGATAGCTGGAATACCTACTACTCCAACAGTGAAGAATACGAAAGAGCTTTTCAAAAATGGTCAGGGCGAAATCAATTAAAACAATCGGTAACTACTTTTGTTGGTAAGCTCGATAAGTGGCTAAAAGCGTAGCTAGTTTAAATAGAATGTTGTTTTAAGTCTTTTAAATCTATGTGTTCGAGAGCGGAAGCGTGAGTTGCAGCCAAATTCACTAATGGAGCGACACCAACATCTAAAGCTTCTTGCCAACGAGAGGCGCATAAACACCAGCAATCGCCAGGTTTTAAGCCAGGAAAGTTATCTCTAGGCGTACTTAAATCATTGCCTTGAGCCTTAGTATATTCCAAAAACTCCGCCGTAACTTTAGCACAAACAACGTGTACGCCAAAATCTCCTGCGCCTGTACTACACTTTCCATCTCGGTAATAGCCAGTCATGGGAGAAGTGCAGCAAGTTTCTAATTCTCCTCCCAAAACATTCTGAGCATTAGTCATTTGTTTGTTCAAAATATACTTACTCTAATTCTATAAACTTTTTCTTGTTTGCTTCAAAGTTAGAATACACAAAAAGCCACTGTATTCAATCTATCTAAGTAGTTAACTTTTCAAACAAGTTATAAAAGCTAAACCTCTATCTAAGGAACGTTTTGATTGGCGATCGCAATACAGTAAAACTAGAATGCTAAATTTTAACGGCGATCGCATTTTATGAAACTAAATCAATTTACGAAACAGCTTTCAACCCTAGGACGCTGGGTAGCTACCACTTTATTTTGCCTAAGCGCAATTACTTTTGTTTGGCAAGGTGCTTATTTTACTAATAATTCGGCAATGGCGGCTCCTATCTCCATCGCTTCTGGGGATGTAGGCGATAAAGTTAAAGACAAAGCTGAGGACGTTGCTAAAGGCTCTAAAAACTTGATCCGCGATACGCAAGACAAAGTTAAAGATGCTGCTAGTAGCAATGCGAAAAAAGTTGAAAAATCCACCGATAGCGATAGTAAAGTTGAGAGCAAAGCCAAGAGCGACAGAGACACAATCTTCAAAAGAGCAGATGAAGATGCGAATCGGACTGAAAAAGCTGTAGACAAGTCAATGAACGCTGTAGAGCGTGCTGTTGACAATATCAAAGACGCTTTTAACTAGGGCTTTGCTGAAATAATGATTAGGCGATCGCTTTAGGTTTCAATGCTTAAAGGCGATCGCTAATTTTAAACTTATTATCTGTACTTATATTTATATCGTCTAGAACCCTTATCCAAAGGTTTACTTAAGTGTACTGCATTAACTTTTGTAAGCAACAGTCGGCGTAATCTTGACTAATATGTTCTTGCTCCAGACGTTTTCCATGAAGTGATAGATAAGCATATAAAGTTTGTTCCTCAGTAGTTAAATAAGGTAAAGTTCCAGTAACCCTGCTTGACACAGAGACTGCAAACTTTTGAAAAGTCTCAAAAGTTTGAATATCCATCATAATAGATATTGTTTGAGGGAAGTAAGACCGCAGTTGAGAGAGGATTTTAAATCCATCAACATCTAAGTCTCCCCAATAAAAAATAGGACAATATGACAGCCAGAAAACAGATTTCAGAGATTGAATTGCATAACCACTACCAAACAGTGCAAGGCTGTTATCTAGAGTAGGCAAAGTCAGAAAATTCATCAAGTTTTCAGTAATCAAGAATCGGTGCGATTCTAAACGTAGTTGTCCAAATTCAGAAATGGGCGTTTTTATATCGAGAAAGGGAAAACCATATTTAGCTTTTAGTGTTGCATCCAAGATTCTGAACCGAATAATTGGTTCGCCGTGACGGAGAGAAAAGCGCTTTTCAAAAACATATTCTGTCTCGCCTTCTACACAGGAAAGCTGTTCAATCGGTAAGATAAATTCTAAAAGTCTCCGAAGGATATCTTTGTTTTGTTCAATGAATTTGGTATGAACCTGAATAGGCAATTCTCGAATATACAAATTGGGATTGGGATTGCGTTGAAAATATTGGCAAACTTTGAGTAATTCGCGCCAGCGAGCGCTATTTTTAATTACTAATAAAGAATTTTGACAAAGCCACTGATTAAGTTCAGGGACTTCTCGGCGGATAAGTTCTACATCTGCTTTAAATTTTAAAAATTCTTGCTCTTTTTTTATTAGTTTTAAATAGTCTTTCTCAGTTTCAATGCTAATGCGTTTAGGTAAAGATTGTTGCCCGTACTTACGGGTCTTGCGAGGCTCTAATTCAAGATTGTAGCCATAGCCTAAACTTTGTTTTGACTTATCAATCAACTGAGTCACTTCTGTGCGTAAGATAAGGTAATCATTGGAAAAAGATCCTATAGGAAGTTTGAAGGGAAAGAAGTTTTCTTGTGTAAGAAATGAACGAAGAAACACAGGATAGCTATTATTAGCTTTTTGTTGAATCTGAGTAGGATTAATCACGATTTTGGCTATTAAGCTGACGGTTTTGTCGATGTTTTTCAATCGGAACGGAGACAATTTGAGAGCAGTTTCCTTCTGGGACATTGTGAACGAAATGGAGACTGGAAATGTAGGACTCAATTACATTGATCTTATCTTTTGGAGTCACAACTAGAAGTTGCAGATTTAAGTTTTTAAAAAGTTCCATTGCATAACGAGCATTACTGTCATCAGATTTACTAAAGGCTTCATCAATCACCACAAAACGGAAAGATTTGTTTTTTACCATGTCTTGACTTAAGCCAAATTGATAGGCGATCGCTGATGCTAAGATAGTGTAAGCTAATTTAACTTTTTGCCCACCAGATTTTCCTGATGAATCGGTATGGTGTTCTTTTTCAGCGTTATCTAATCGGTAGCGTTCGCTGACTGAAAAATCTAACCAATTACGAACATCGGTAACTAAACTCGTCCATCGAGCTTCAGACTTAAATCGTTCAATCAGGCGGGTTTGAATATTTTTAAATCGTTCCTCGTTGTCTTCGGCGCTGTAACGAGCAATATCGCCTAGACAAGCAATCAAATCTTGCTTAAAGTCTCGAATTTCACGGTTACGGCTTGGATCGCAGAGTAATTTGATATAAGTAGCATCTCTGTAATCAATCTTCTGTAAAGATTCATTTAGCTCGTCTATACTTTGCTGTATTTCTTCCTCTTGTTTTTCTAAGGAACTCTTGAACATTGAAATAGCAATAATAACTTTTTCGTTCATCAATTGTTTAAAACGTTGTTCATGACGAGGTAAATCATCATATTCAATTTGAGTCTTAAGCTTAAGATATTCATCTAAATCTTCTAAAGATGTTGCTAGTTCTAAGGTTATTTCAGGAAAAGCATTTTTGAATTTGACCATTAGGGTAGTTAGCGAATTATCAGATTTATTCTGCTGCTGCTCTTGTTGACGGAGTTGCTCTTGAAGATCATCGCGTAAGGTTTCCTCCTCTTGGGCAATTGTTTCTAGAGCCATCAAATATTTCTTAATTTTGGTATTCCAGCGCGTTGCAAATGCGTGAATATCTTGCTCAGAAATTGAGCGTATTTTATCCTCACATTCATTCTGTTGGCTCTGATTATTGCTTTGTTTAATTGTAAGAGTTCCAATACCTCGATTTAAATTGTCACAGTGTTGTCCTGCTTGAGCAATTTCTTGTTGAACGCTCTGAAGGCCTGTCTCTAGCTGCTTGAGACGGTCGGAACTAGCTTCTAATTGCTGTTTATGCTCTTGAAGTTTAAGACGATCGCATTCTATTGTTCGCCAGTCAATTTCTGAGAAATCAACAAACTTCATAAAGTCTTGCAGCCAGGATGTTTGTTGCATCCGTTGTTTGCTGGAGCGTTCTAACTGTTGCACTTGTTTATCAATTTGCGTAAGTTGTTGGTTAAGTTGCTTTAAGTCAGTTTCTAACGTTTGAATCTTGCTGGCGTTATTCCAACCCAAAATGTATTGACTGCGATCGCTAATTGGAGTGCGATCATCTTTCTCGTGCCGTTCTCCACCTTTAATTAGCCCTTTGAGCGTAATGGCACGAGTTTCGTGTTGTAACTGGTTTTCTGTATCGCAACAAACATAGCTAAACTGACGTACCAATTGATCCCGCAACCATTGCGAGAATGTATTATTTTCCTGCTTGATTTCCAGCTTGTGAGGAATCTGCTGCGGATCGAGAGGGCGTTGAGTTGGGCTAACAACTACTGGAGTCACGCGATAGTAAACTAACCGTCCTCTTAAATGGGTCTGATTTACATAGGCATTGACCGCTTGATAATGAGCATCCGAAACCAAAATGCACAAGCCAAAGCTTTTGAGCAAACGCTCGATTGCCCCTTGCCATTCCTGCGCCTCTGGGCGAACTTGTAAAAGCTCTCCTACAAAGGGCAGAGCGGTTTGGGCTAGATTCAACTCACGAGCGAGGCGATCGCGGATATCAAGATTGGTTTTAGGAATTTGGCTTTTGCGACTACGAAGGGATTTTAATTCATCTTCTAGTTTTGTTTGTTGTTTTTGCAGATCGCGCTGTGTAGCGATCTCATCATCCCTTCGTGCTACTAAAGTTTGCAACGCTTCATCAATGTCTTGCTTTAGGTTTTCTCCTTTTGTTCTTGCTGCATAAAACGTGTTGCTCTTAGTGTATGGAGGTAAATCTAATTGTTGAGCAAGGCGATCGTATTCTTTTGTCTGATTTTTCTTGCTAGTTAGCTCTTTTTGCCGTTGTTCTAGTTCTCGCTTTAGTTCTTGCAATCGCTGCCCAACGCTATCGTTACTGATAGAAATCATTAACTGATCATGTTCTTGGCGTAAATTTGTAAGAGTGCGATCGCATTGCGCTAATTCATCTTCGTCTTGAGTTAGCTGCTGTCCGATTGCTTGCATCTCTTGCTCTAACAGATTAAGTTTCTTCCTAGCAAAAAATGCAGGAACAATGGGTTGAAATTGCTGTAGCGTTGCAACTTCCTTTTTTAGGTTTGTATATTTTTCGGCTTCTTCAGTAAGTGGTGCAAGATGCTCTAATTGTCTGCGTGCTTTTTGAATTGCTCCGTGAGAAATGGTAAGATTCTGATAACTTTCCTGCAACTCATGAATCTTTGTCTGCACATCTGTCTTTTCCAACATATGATTGCGAACAAAGTCATTTAATCCGTCAATCTCTTTGATGCTAACGGTTTGATTGAATAAATCTAAAGCCTTTTCCGATTGCAAGCCGAGGCGTTTGCGAAATTGCTGGCTGTATTTCCCAAACTCGTCAAAGACTTCTACCCCGCTTGCTTTCAAGTGTTTCTTTAAGTCTGCAATTCGAGGAGATGAAGTGAAATGAGCAGCGATCGCAAGTTCGGCATTAGCGATCACAAAAAACTTTCGTACCGAGCCATTTTCTATCCACAACACCTGTGCCAGTGTTAGGTCTTGCTTAGTAATGCGATCGCTAAAATATGCCAGCAAAACTGTTAGCGTCCCGTCTGTTCGCAGCAATTTTGTTTTTAAGCCATAGGATTCTTCCACGCGGCTACGACCATAAGCCCCTTGCACGTAGGTTTTTTCATCTTGATCGCTTTTGCCTGTAGCACTGGAAGCCTGATTATATTTACGGCGTTTATACGTATTTGAAACCAGTAACGTTAACAATCCATCTACCAATGTCGATTTTCCTGAACCATTCGCCCCAGTAAGTAGAGCCGTATTTCCTTGCAAATCCATCACCCAAGGGCGTTTGTCGAACGTACCCCAGTTCAGCACCTCAAATCGTTGGAGACGAAAGCCTGCCAGCGAATCAAGATTGTGATCATTTACTTGGTCAACAAATAGGGGGATCTGCATAAGTTTCAAGCTTTTTCTTTAAAAGTTCTAGGGTATCTGCGTCAATTTTGGCTTTGAGGATGGGACGCACTTCGTAATTTTCATTTTGTCCAGATAGGCGCTTCAAGAATCCAAATTCGATTGTTTGCTTTACCAATCCCTCTACCTCGCGCCGAAATTTGTCTTCATTATTTTCTTCCGGCAGGTAGGGTTCTAGGAAATCTCTAATTTGTTCAATGCTGAGAACTAATCGTCCAGTAGCATCGCTGGTATCAAATTGTCGCAATTGGTCGCGCAGCAATACGCAGAAAACAGTGACTTTAAAACTCAACTGACGACGAACAGTTAGCCGGGGCAGAGGTTCTGTCTGCTCCTCCGGGTCGGGGTCTGGTTGCTCTAAATAAGCAAAGCCTTCCGT